>Ga0265342_10004562_pt1 | contig 10832 bp, 9 predicted proteins | sample 4CB327metaG_FD_203125 | JGI IMG/M metagenome (GOLD analysis project Ga0265342, IMG submission 203125) | Rhizosphere microbial communities from Carex aquatilis grown in University of Washington, Seatle, WA, United States - 4-CB3-27 metaG | ecosystem: Host-associated > Plants > Roots > Rhizosphere...
GTCACCACTTCCAGGCCGAAGTCGAGCAGAGCCGCTTTGTCGTCCTGCAATTGCTCCAGCCGCAGGCGCACCCAGCGCGGCAAATCGGCGCCACATCCATCGCAGAAACGCACCGTGTTCGCGAAACCCGTGATGGGCATGATGCCGGGGGTGACCGGGATCGTAATGCCGGCCTTACCGCAACGATCCATGAAATCGAAATAGGCATCAGCGTTATAGAAGAGCTGGGTCAGCGCGCCATCAGCGCCTGCGTCCACCTTACGTTTGAAATTGTCGAAGTCCACGGCGGGACTGGGTGCTTGCGGATGCATTTCAGGATAGGCGGCCACTTCAATTTGAAATGCGTTGCCGTGGGTCGCGCGAATGAAGCTGACCAGTTCATTGGCGTAGCGGAACTCTCCCGGCGCAGGCGAAGTCAAAGCGGTTGCCGGCAGATCGCCGCGCAACGCGACAATGCGCTTCACACCCGCATCGCGATAACGCTCAAGCAACGCTGCAATGTGGGCGCGGGTTGAACCGACGCAAGTGAGGTGCGCGGCTGCCTCTAAGCCCGTGTGCCGCACCACCGCGAGCAGCGTTTCATACGTGCCCGCCTGATCGGAACCGCAGGCTCCGTGGGTGACAGAAAAGAAATCGGGACGCACCGCCGCCAGCCGATTGAGCACACCGGGCAACTTGGCTGCGCCTTCCGGTGTGCGCGGAGGAAATAATTCAAATGAAAAACTTGGTTTCGCTTTCATTCGTCGGACGCCTTTAATTTAGAAAATGCAGCGGGCCGCTTGCGCGGCCCTTCTGCTTCGATCGTTGCTGCGTTAGTAGCGGTAAAACTCCGGCTTGTAAGGACCCTCGACCGGCACGCCAATATAGTCAGCCTGCCGCGTTGAAAGCGTCGTCAGCTTCACGCCGATCTTTTCCAGATGCAGCCGAGCCACTTCCTCGTCCAGCTTCTTGGGTAGCGTGTAGACGTTCACCTTGTAGGTGTCCTTGTTCTTCCACAGGTCGAGCTGCGCCAGTGTCTGGTTGGCGAAGCTGTTCGACATCACGAAGCTCGGATGACCCGTCGCGCAGCCGAGGTTCACCAGGCGTCCCTCAGCCAGCACAAAGATGCCGTGCCCGTCGGGGAAGGTATAGAAATCCACCTGCGGCTTGATGTTCAGCTTGGTCACGCCGGCTTCGCCGTTGAGAAGGTCCATCTGGATCTCGTTGTCGAAGTGGCCGATGTTGCAGACGATGGCCTGGTCCTTCATCTTCTTCATGTGCTCGAGCGTGATGATGTCCACGTTGCCGGTGCACGTGACGTAGATGTCGCCGCGGCCGAGCGTGTCTTCCACAGTCGTCACTTCGAAGCCTTCCATCGCCGCCTGCAGCGCATTAATGGGGTCGACTTCCGTCACGATGACGCGAGCGCCCATGCCACGCAGCGAATGCGAGCAGCCCTTGCCCACGTCGCCGTACCCGCAGACCACAGCCACTTTGCCCGCCACCATCACATCGGTCGCGCGCTTGATGCCGTCGGCCAGCGATTCACGGCAACCGTAGAGGTTGTCGAACTTCGACTTGGTCACCGAGTCATTGACATTGATGGCCGGAACGAGCAGTTTGCCCTTCTCCAACATTTGATACAGGCGATGGACGCCCGTGGTCGTCTCCTCTGAGACGCCGCGCCAATCCTTCACCACTTTGTGCCAGTGCTGCGGATCGTCGGCGAAAACCTTCTTCAACAGATCCTTGATCACCTGCTCTTCGTGGTTGCCGGAGGGCGTGTCAACCCACTTGTCGCCGTTCTCAAGCTCATAGCCCTTGTGGATCAGCAGAGTCACGTCGCCACCATCGTCCACAACGAGCTCGGGGCCTTTGCCGCCCTTGTGATTCAGCGCCTGGTAGGTGCAATCCCAATATTCTTCAAGCGACTCGCCCTTCCATGCGAAGACGGGCACGCCAGCGGCGGCAATCGCGGCGGCTGCGTGATCTTGAGTGGAGAAAATGTTGCAGCTCGCCCAGCGCACTTCAGCGCCGAGGCTCACCAACGTCTCAATCAGCACGGCCGTCTGAATGGTCATGTGCAGCGAGCCGGTAATGCGCACGCCCGCCAGCGGCTTTGTTGCCGCATATTTGTTGCGGATCGACACCAGACCCGGCATCTCGTGCTCGGCGATGTTGATCTCTTTCCGGCCCCATTCCGCGAGGGACATATCTGCGACCTTGTAAGCGGGTTGCGCGACTTCGATTGTGGTAGCTGCCATTTCAGAACTCCTTATATCGTTGTATCGTGATATGTTGATATGTAACAGAAAACGTGTATGCCGTCAATCGTGAAAATTTTGCGCGCCGCCGCCGATCCCAATCGGCTCCGTATCCTCCTGCTTTTAAAGGAGGAAGAGCTCTCTGTGGCCGAACTGCAGGAAATCCTCGTAATGGGCCAGAGCACCATCTCCACGCACCTATCGCAACTGAAGCGGGCCGGATTGGTGGAAGATCGGCGCACGGGAAAGAGCAGTCTCTATAAGCTGGTATCCGCGTCTGGCGGCGAAGTCTTGGACAAGCTGCTTGCGGAGGCAGAACGCGAGATTGCCGCAACTGCCGAGGACCGGGCGACGGCGCGCCGAGTAGTGAAGAAGCGCCAGGACCGGATGCGCGCCTTCTTCGACAGTGTTGCGGGACGGATGGGGCGCGACTACGTACCGGGAAAATCGTGGAAGAGCCTGGCCGATGCGTTCTTGAGCCTGCTGCCGCCAATGGTCATCGCCGATCTGGGGGCGGGCGACGGGACGTTTTCGCTACTGTTGGCCCAGCGCGCCACGCGCGTGATCGCCGTCGATGCGTCAGAAAAAATGCTCGAAGTGGGACGCCAGCAGGCTTTGCGCAGCGGCGTGAAGAATATCGAGTTTCGTCTCGGCGATATGGAAGAGGTTCCTATCGACGACGCCACCGTGGATCTTGTGTTCTTCTCGCAGTCGCTGCATCACGCGGCGCATCCGGAGCGCGCGGTGCGCGAAGCGGGTCGCATTCTGCGTCCCGGTGGCCGCATCGTGATTCTCGATCTGGCCAAGCATCGGTTTGAAGAAGCGCGCGAGATGTACGCCGATGAGTGGCTCGGCTTCACGGAGACAGAAGTTGAGTCCATGCTGAAGCAGGCTGGATTTGCGGTCGTGCAGGCTTCGGTGGTGGACAAGGAAGCCGAAGCGCCGCAGTTTCAAACGCTGCTGGCAGTCGCAACCAAGAGCGTCACCCCAGAAAGATAAATCGGGCGCGCTTAGTGCACATCTCTGAAGAGGTGGCGGGCAGCGGCGGATCGCCGCTGCGCTCTTCGCTTACGCCAGGGCGGTTCCTCCATGGTGCCGATGTTGCCGAGCATAACCACAATCCCGACGACGCAAGCCATCGCGATCACGAGCACAAAGACCACCGTGAAGATCAAGAGAAGATTGCTCATCGCAGAATCTCCCTTCCAGACCTCTCTTCAGGCGAACCAATTCTACCCCTGTTCCAACCGAAATGGGCTTAAATGCGCACCGTCGGGTCGCACTCCAATCCGGTTGCCAATCCGATTGCGCTACCATTGCATCGAAGATAGGGACACTCAAGTGAACGCCGCGAATCCAGCAACTTCCAAGTCTTCGGGCAAAACCCCGCGCCTGACGCGGGCACAGCGCACTGCCATTCTGAAAGCCCTGGCCGATCCGCGCCGCTTTGAATTGCTGGAAAAGATCGCCAAGGAGAACTGTCCCCTGGGCTGTTCGCAGGCGCGGGCAGCCCTTCCTATCTCTGCCGCGACACTCTCCCACCACATCAAAGAGCTTGAAAACGCTGGGTTGATCGACGTCCGGCGTAAGGGCAAGTATCATTTTTTGACGCTGCGCCCTGGCGTGCTGGAGGCTGCCGCCGCAATCCTCGCCTCACTGGCCATCCCCACCTCCAACTCCCGCTAAACACCGCAAAAAACATTTCCACAACGAATCTGAATCGATTTCATTGGCTGCCTAATCAATTCGACAGTTGTCGAAATGTCGAAGTGATGACATGCGAGACTGGAGCAGAGATTATGAGCGATCTTCAAGGAAAAGTGGCGCTGGTTACCGGCGCATCCAAAGGCATTGGCGCGGCCATCGCGCTGGAACTGGCGTCGCGTGGCGCCTCCGTTGCAGTCAACTATTCGGGCAGCAAAGCGGGCGCAGACAAAGTCGTCGCCGAAATCAAGAAGGCGGGTGGCAAGGCCATCGCCGTGCAGGCCAATCTCGCCGATCCCGAATCGATTGGACCGCTTGTTTCCACGGTAGCCAAGCAACTTGGTCCCATCAACGTTCTCGTCAACAACGCGGGCGTTTATGAGTTCGGCCCTGTTGAAGCCGTCACGCCAGAACACTTTCACAAGCAATTCAATGTGAACGTGCTGGGTCTGCTGCTCACGACGCAGGCTGCGCTGCAGCACTTCGACCCCGATGGCGGCAGCGTCATTAACATCGGCTCGGTCGCGGCCGCAGGCGTCCCCACGGGTTCGGTCTATAGCGCGACGAAGGGTGCGGTCGACTCGATCACAGTGGCGCTCGCAGGTGAGTTGGGAGCGAAGAAGATTCGCGTCAACTCGCTGAACCCCGGCATGGTTGAGACAGAGGGCGTGCACGCGGCCGGCTTCATTGGCAGCGACTTCCAGAAGAAGACCGAGGCCGAAACGCCTCTTGGTCGCATTGGACAGCCTCGCGACATCGCGTCCATTGCAGCGTTCCTGGCCTCCGATGATTCGTATTGGGTCACCGGTCAGTTGATCAAGGCTTCGGGTGGCGCGCGACTGTAATAGGCCCAGACTGTTCTTGTTGCCCCACGGCGGAAACTCGACCGGTGGGGCAACGACCGGGACTTCGGGCTGTCAGAATTCAGCGTGAGGACTGCCGTTCCGCATCGAGCAGTTGACGTTTTCGATCCACGCCCCAGCGATAGCCGGTGAGCGAACCGCTGACGCCGACGACGCGATGACACGGCACCACCAGCGACACCCGATTGAGAGCGCAGGCGCGGGCCACCGCGCGCGTCGCATTAGGATCGCCCAGATCGCGCGCCAACTGGCTGTAGGTTCGGGTTTCGCCGCGCGGAATCTTGCGCAGTGCCTGCCACACACGAAGTTGGAAAGCGGTTCCGCGCAAGTCGACCTGCGGTAGGGCCAGCTGCGACTTCGGCGCGCTTCCGGCGACTTCGGCAACGACAGCGGCCACAGCAGATTCGAGAGTCTTATCGCGGCGCAATTCCGCTGCGGGGAATTCTTCACGCAGGCTGGATTCGGCCTCCGCCGAAGTTGCGCCCAGCGCCAGCCAGCACAGGCCACGATCGGTCGCGCCCACAACGATCCATCCAAACTGCGAACGGGCGGTGGTGAAGCGAATCTCTTCTCCCTTGCCTCCTTGCGCGAAGCGGGTCGGCGTCATTCCCAGTTGCGCTCCGTCGTAGGCACGGCTCGAAGAGCCAAACCCCGCTTCGTAGATTGCGTTGGTCACAGTGTCTCCTTGTTTCAGTGCGCCACGCAGGCGGCCCGCCCGCAGCGCGCGCTGATATTGCAGCGGGCTCACGCCCATTTCTTTTTTGAAGAGCCGCTGGACGGTGAAGGGACTCATGGCGGCCACGCGGCCGAGTTCGTCGAGCTTCACGATGCGGTCGAGGTTCTTTTCAAGGTGGCCGCGAATCTTATCCAACGGTCTGCTTGATTCTGCCGTCGGTTTGCATCGCTTGCAGGGGCGATAACCGGCGGCCTCGGCATCTACTGCGGTCGGAAAAAACTTGACGTTATCGCGCAGTGGCCGGCGGCTGGTACAGGTGGGGCGGCAGAAGACACCGGTGGTGGTCACGGCGTAGAAGAAATTCGCGGCTGGATCGCGGCGCTGTACTTGTTCCCACGCGGTATTCGGATTGAGCATCGGCATCGTTGGCATGGATTGTTCGAATTGGGTTGCGCTGTTCACGAGAACCATCTTCGCGGATTGCGTGTTGCGCTGCACCCCGGTTCTTGCGCGTAATTCCGAATTTCACCTTGACGGAATTCTGTCAGCTCATGCGACTCAGCAAAATGGCCTCCGCCCTTTGCAAATCTTCTTCCGTATCCACGCCAATCGTGTCGGCCGGCGCCTCGGCCACGTAGATGCCAATGCCATTCTCGAGCAATCGCAACTGCTCCAGTTTTTCTAGCTTCTCCAGCGGAGAGGGCAGTAAGGCCGCAAACCGTTCCAAAGCGGCCTTGCGATAAGCGTAGATGCCCAGGTGCTTGCGATAGCCGGTGAATCCGGATTTATCGCGATCGAACGGAATCGTTGCGCGGGAAAAATAGAGGGCGCGACCATCCAGCGCCGTCACCACCTTCACCGCATTGGGATTTGCGAATTCCTCCGGCGGACAAGGCACCGCGAGCGTCGCGACCTCGACTTCGGGGCGGTCAAAAAGTGCCAGCAGCTGCTGGAAAAATTCGGGCGTCAGGGTCGGCTCATCGCCCTGGATGTTCACATAGATGTCGGCGTCGATCTGACGCGCCACTTCCCTCACCCGATCTGACCCGCTGGCGCACTCCGGCGAAGTCATCGCCACCGGGATCCCGCGCGCGCCACAAACCGCAGCCACCTCATCGGAATCGGTCGCCACCACGACGGGGTCCATCTGGCCGCTCGCCTGGGCAGCGCGCCATACCCACTCCACCATGGGCCGGCCGGCGATCTCGCGCAGAACCTTGCGGCTAAGGCGCGTCGAACTGAGCCTTGCCGGAATCACCCCGGCCACTCGCAACTTGCTCATGCAGGTGAGTCTACAACCATGGCGTGGCGACGACCGCCATTCGCGCAAGGCACGACGCGCAAGGCACGAAAGGACCGTTACCCGCGAACCCAAAGCACCCCGCGCGGTGGTTTGACCTTAAAATCAACCGCCCGTATCATCAAGAGTGGTGCAGTCGTCCGGCTGCGCCCTTCCGGCGGGGTAGCTCAGATGGTTAGAGCGACGGATTCATAACCCGTAGGTCGGCGGTTCGATCCCGCCTCCCGCCACCACTCCTATCAACAACATAGAGACCGTTCGACCTTCCGGAGTAAGACCGCGGACGGGTCGGCGTCGAAGGCAGCCGGCAAGATTCCGCACGCGCCGCAGGCCAGAAAGAGGAGATGACGATGGAAGCCGAGCAACTGCACCTGAGCGACCGCTTTACCAAGGCTCTAGACTATGCACGCCACCTGCACATCGAGCGCCGCAAGGGGACCAGGATCCCTTCGATGGCGCACCTGCTGGGCGTGGCCTCGCTTGTGATGGGCGAGGCGGGCCAGGTCGACTTCCCAGTCACCGAAGACATGATCATTGCGGCTCTACTGCACGACACAGTGGAGGACCATGGCGGCGCGCTGCGCCTCGCCGACGTGAAGCACAACTTTGGCGCTAACGTGGCGCGCATGGTCGAAGGCCTGTCAGACACGCTCTCCGAAGACCCCAATCAGAAGGAAGAGTGGGATGAACGCAAGCAGGCGTATATCGCGCGCCTGCGCCATGAGCCGGCAGATGTGCAGTTGATCTCCGCCGCAGACAAGCTCTACAACGCCAGAACCGTCCTCGACGAGTATCGCGCCAGCGGGGCAGCGGTTTGGAAACGATTCAAGCGCGGCCGGAACGAGCAGCTGTGGTATTTCGATACGCTGGTCCAACTCTTCAAGGCCGCAGGCATAAACCGAATCGTCGATGAGTTGGAGCGCGTGGTCAACGAACTCCACCGCCTCACAGCCAACGATCCGGACTAAAGCCTCTACTTTCAAGTATGTTCAGAAGCGCGACCTTTCACTCCGGGCGATAGAACGCGACCGTGGGCGACGGTACCAATTCTCCGAACCACCCTCATTGAAGGCTTTCCATCAACACCGGTTGGGGTATGATTGCGTCTATAGATTGTGCGGCTTTTTCCCTTTCGAGCCGCTATGGTGGTGTGAGTGTCCCGATTCTTTCAGAGATCTGTCTTCGTCCTCGCGATCGCTGTGTTTGCCGCCCTCGGCCTGGGATTTGGCCTTGGCCAGTTTGGCTTCTTCGGCGTGCATGCCGGCGAGGAAGATGGCGCCTATCGCCAGATGCACGTCTACGCAGAGGTCCTCAAACGGATTCAGAGCGACTACGTGACCGAGCCGAACATCGGCAACGTGACTACGGGCGCGCTGCACGGCCTGCTTGAGTCTCTTGACGCCGATTCCAGCTACCTGACACCCGCCGAATACAAGATCTATAAAGACCGCCCCGCTACCGGTGTGGCCCAGATTGGCCTCACAGTTTCAAAGCGTTTTGGCTATGCCACCGTGGTCAGCGTAGTGCCCGGTTCACCGGCAGATCATGAGCACATTGCGGATGGCGACGTGATCGAGTCCATCGGCGATCAGTCGACCCGCGAATTGTCGCTGGCGGTGATTCGTCTGCTGCTCGAAGGTAAATCCGGTTCTACGGTTGCCCTTTCGCTGGTACGTCCCCGCAAGCCCGATCCAGACAAGCTGACTTTGACGCGCAGCTTGGTCGCGCAGCCCACGCTCAACGAGCAGCAATACGAAAACTCCAGCATTCTTTATCTCAAGCCCGGTGTGCTGACCACGGCGCGGGTGGACGAGATTGCCGCGAAGCTCAAGGCAGCCGGCAAGAGCCGCAAGGTACTGCTTGATTTGCGCGATTGCGCCGATGGCGATGCAACGGAAGGCTTGCGGTTGGCAAACTTCTTCGTCAATCAGGGAACGCTGGCTACTCTGCAGGGACAGAAGTTCTCCACGCAGACCTTCGCCGCCGACCCTTCGAAAGTCCTCACCAGCGCACCACTGGCAGTCCTCGTCAATCGCGGAACCTATGGCGCCGCCGAGTTGGCGGCCGACGCGATTGAGGGTGCAAAGCGTGGCGACGTGGTAGGCGAGCGCACCTTTGGCGAAGGCTCGGTGCAGAAGACGATCGAACTGCCCGACGGCGCAGCCCTGTTGCTTACGGTGGCCAAGTACGAAGGTCCCGATGGCAAGAAGATCCAGGACGAAGCCGTCACCCCGAACGTCATTGCGGGCCAGTCCACCGATGACGATTTCGACCAGGGCTTGACATCGCCCAAGGGCGACGAGCCACTGAACAAGGCACTTGCGCTTCTGAAGGCCAAGAACAGCTAAGTCTCAGCTGGTTTCCCACTCTTGCATTCACTGGTTCGGCGAGGGTTTCCTCGCCGTTTCCGCAGCGATGATCGTGCTAGCCTAAAGCTGTTGCGACTCTCCGATTGATTTCTCGGACTCGCTGGCATCGCCCATCGCTTCTGTTTGTGGGAACACGCGCATCCTTGCAGAATACGCGGACCAAAGAAGACTTCAACATGGCGAGGCAGTGCAGATCGGAGACCGCTTTCCGGCAATTCTCCGCGGCGCGTTGGCGGGATGCCCACGAGGCCTGACGCTCTTGGCTGCCACATCGGATCAGACCCCAAAACCCAAAGGGCTGGGCCGTTCGCATCGGCTCGATCCTGAGCCGGTCCCTGTGTTTCGCCGCCGCAAAATGGCAGGCAAGTTCGCGCTCGTCACGCTGATTCTACTTTCCATCATTACTGGGTCGCTCGCTGGATTGATGCTTGTTTACTCCGTCGACCTGCCCCAGATCAACGACCTCGAACGCTATCGTCCTTCAACTACAACCGATCTCTACGACCGCAATGGGCACATCATCGGCTCGTTCGCGCTGCAACGCCGCATCGTCGTCAATTACGACGACTTCGCCCCGGTGCTGCGCGATGCTGTGATTTCCATCGAAGACAAGAGCTTCGAATCGCATTGGGGCATCAATGTACTGCGCATTGCCGGAGCCGTAATCCACGACCTGCGCAGTCACGGGCGGATGCAGGGCGCCTCCACGCTGACGATGCAATTGGCGCGCAATCTCTTCCTCTCGTCCGAACGCACGGCGGGCCGCAAACTTCAGGAAGCCTATCTCGCCATACAGATCGAGCGCGCCTTCACCAAGCAGCAGATTTTCACGCTTTACGGGAATCAGATTTATCTGGGCAGCGGCATGTACGGGTTTGAGGCTGCTTCGCAGTTTTATTTCTCAAAGCACGCCAAGGATCTGACGTTGACCGAGGCTGCCTTGCTGGCTGGCCTGCCCAAGGGCCCGGCTGCCTATTCGCCCCTGCTCAATCCAGACAAGGCTCTGCGCCGCCGCAACCTGGTGCTGAGCGAGATGGAGTCGGACGGCGTAATTACACACAAACAGGCCGCAGAAGCCCGCGAAGCGCCGCTGGGCCTGAAGATCACCCAGCCGAACGCATCCGTGGCTCCGTGGTTTCAGGAGGAAGTCCGCCGCGAACTCGAAAAACGATTCGGCACCGATGAAGTGCACGAGGATGGTCTGCGGGTCGAAACCACGCTCGATTTGAATCTGCAGCAAACCGCTAACCACGCTGTCAACGATGGGCTCGCAGCCTATGAGCGCCGCCATGGCTGGAAGGCCAAGCTTGAGAATGTGCTCACCAGCGGCCAGACGATCGAGGACTACAGGCATCCCGACTGGGCCATGACGTATGGCGCCGGCGACTACGTGCATGCAGTCGTGACTCGCGCGTTGCCGATGGAGATTCATGCCCGCGTAGGCGATGGCGACGTGGTGTTGCTGCCCGCCGATTGGCAGTGGACCGGGCAACGTTTTGGCGACTCGCTCGCGAAGCCCGGCGACATCATTTACGTGCACCTGTCGGATGCAACGGAAGGCACGTCCCGCCGCGCATCGCTCGAGCAGGATTCGGGCGCGCAAGGCTCGCTCTTCGCCATCGACAATACCTCGGGCGATGTGCTGGCGATGGTGGGCGGCCGCGATTTTGAGCTCTC
>Ga0265342_10004564_pt1 | contig 10832 bp, 11 predicted proteins | sample 4CB327metaG_FD_203125 | JGI IMG/M metagenome (GOLD analysis project Ga0265342, IMG submission 203125) | Rhizosphere microbial communities from Carex aquatilis grown in University of Washington, Seatle, WA, United States - 4-CB3-27 metaG | ecosystem: Host-associated > Plants > Roots >...
TTCGAAATCGCGAGCAAACCGGTCGGTTCGACCGGCGCCGACTTCGCCGCGATCGCCAAGATGGCGGCCAGCGTCGATACGCTCGATGGGTTCCTGCGCGAGATGAAGACGCGCTATCCCGATGCAACGGCACGCGCGATCATGCCGCCGGGAATGGCGAAGGCCGATCCGGCGCCGACGGGATCGCTGCCGGCGATCGTCGGAACCAAGCAGGCGCGGGCCACGAAATAGCCGTTGGCTTCCCCGGCGGCCGCAATTTTCCTCGACAGACATCGGCGGAAACGTCAGTTTGATTCCGCTGAGCCAAGGGAAGCCCGATGAGCAAGCCGACCAAATCCGCAGCCGAACTGATTGCAATGGCGCGTGCCGAACTCAAGGCGCATGATTCCGATTGCCCGGACGGCATCGAGATCACGATCCTTCGCAATGAAGGCAGCTGGGAGTTTCGCACCTCGGCCGACGAGGCCACCATCGCGCGACCGGGTTATCCGGAATGCGTGGCGATGATCGTCCAGATCGGCGATCACCTCAGCAGGCAATACGACGTCGACTGAGCGAAGGAGGCGTGGCCGCCGAGCTAGCGGTCCGATTCCAATATTCGCATGCCTTCGCAGCGAGCTAGCCGCCGTTGTAGCTCTGCACCAGGCTGCCTGCGACCAGCGACCAGCCGTCCACCAGCACGAAAAAGATCAGCTTGAACGGCAGCGACACCACGACCGGCGGCAGCATCATCATGCCCATCGACATCAGCACCGAAGCCACCACGAGGTCGATGATCAGGAAGGGCAGGAACAGAAGAAAGCCGATTTCGAAGGCGCGCTTCAGTTCCGAGATCATGAAGGCCGGCACCAGAATGCGCAGCGACATGGCGTCCGGCGTCGCCGGCGGCGGTTCGCCCGACATGTCCATGAACAGCTTGACGTCCTTTTCGCGGACGTTCTTCAGCATGAAGCCGCGCAGCGGCACGGCGGCGAGCTGAAGCGCGTCCTCGACGCTGATCTGGTTGGCGATCAGCGGCTTGATGCCGTCGTCGTAGGATTTTTGCAGGATCGGTCCCATCACGAAGGCGGTCAGGAACATCGCCAGCGCAATGATGACGGAGTTCGGCGGCGCGGTCGCGGTGCCGAGCGCGGTGCGCAACAGTGACAGCACGACCACGATGCGCGTGAACGACGTCATCATGATCAGGATCGACGGCGCGATCGACAGCACGGTGAGCAGTGCGATCAGCTGGATCGCGCGCTCGGTCACGCCGCCGCCGTTCTGGCCGCCGAGATTGATGCTGATGTCCTGCGCCCATGCAGGCACGGCCAGCAGGCTGGCGGTGAGAAGACTACTTAAAAATAAAACTCTACGCGGACGGCCCCCCGGCCTCACGAAGGATTCTTCGGGCGGCCGAGCAGCGAGGCCATTTCGTCTTCGAGATTGTCGAAGCCGCTCTTGGGCGCCGGACCTGCGGGTGCGGCCGGTGGTTGCTCGCTGCGGGGGATCGGGCGGGCGGCCGGCGGTTCCGGCGCAACCGGCGGTGCAACGGCGTCACCGCCCGGCCGTCGAAGCGCGGCTTCCAACCGTTGCGCCATCTCGGCAAGATTCTGGTCCGCGGAAGCCATCGGTGGCGGCATCGGCGGCGGTGAAGGCGGGGTTGCGGGGCGCACTTCGCGCGGCGGCGCCTTCGGCGGCTCGACCGGCGGCGTCGGCCGCACCGGGCGCGGCATCATCGGTTCGCTTCGCGGCATCGGTTCGCCGCGCGGCATGCGCGGCGGGGCCGGCGGTACGACGGGTTCGGGACGGCCGCCCATCGGTTCGGGCGAGAATCCGGCGAGCGGATCGGCCGCCCGCTCGGTGCGCGGCGGGCGGCGAACTTCGTCGGCAAAGGCCGGCCGCGAGGGGCGTGGCGGCGGCTCGGGCATTTGCGGCTCGGCGTGGTCGAATGGTTCTGCGCGTGCGGCCTCACCATCGCCCCAGGCGGCGGCGTCCGGTAGCGGGACAATGCGAGACTGCATGTCCGGGCTCGCAACGGCCGGCCGTGGCGGCAACTGATCGCGGCTGGGTGCGGCGCGTACGATATTGGGTTCGACGACGATGTCGGTCGGGCCGCCGATCATCAGGAGATGCTCGACATTGTCGCGCCGGACCAGCACAAGCCTGCGCCGTCCATCGACCGCGGCGGCATCGATTACGGCCAGACGAGGCATCCTTCCACGCTGGGTGTTGGCGCCAAGGCGATTCGAGGCGAATCGCCGTATCAGCCAGGCCACGACGCCGATCAGCGCCAGGACCACCACAAACGCGAAGAAAAATGTAAGTGCCTGCATGCTTTGTCCCCGGCGAACCGCAATTGCCCCTTAAGGCCTGGCTTGGCCAGAGGCAAACGGTCGAAGCAACCCCACAACGCCCCGATTGAGCCTTCAAGTCAGAAGTCAGGCTCAAGTTAATGTCCCACGGCAGAAGTTGCCGTCCCCCGCCAGCCTTAATAACCCATGAATCGGCTGGGCCAAAACGACTTCTCAGAATGCGGATGCGGATGATCCGCTTGGTTAACGCAGCATTCGTGGCGAAATTGCGCTCGAATCGAACAGCGCGTCGCTGCATCCCGCCTCAAATGCAAAAGCGCGACAGAAGCGCGATCTTAACCAGCCGTTAACCATACGCGCGGCAAATTCTGCCTACCTCGAGCGGCATCAGGCCGCTGGCCAAGGCGGAGCGCGGCGATGCCCATCAACGACCTTCCGACCCTGTCGATCCTGCGTACCAAGATGCAATGGCACCAGGAACGCCAGCGGGTGCTCGCCGAAAACGTTTCCAATTCGAACACGCCCAATTTCAAGCCGCGCGACCTCGTCGAGCCGAAATTCGAATTGGGCAGTGGCAAGGTCGATGGAGCGGTGGCTTCGCTGCCGATGACGCGGACCGCCTCGAGCCACATCACCGCCGGCAACGCCGACCCGACCTTTGGCCAGAACCGCCGCGCCGGATTTCTGACCCGCCCGGCCGGTAACGCGGTCAACCTCGAGGATGAGATGCTCAAGACCTCGGCCAACCAGATGGATTACGCGGCGGCGACCTCGCTCTACTCCAAGAGCCTGCATCTTCTGAAGACAGCGATCGGCAAGGGCTAGCCGATGGTCGAGAGCTCATACGTTCCGGCTGGGTCCGTATAACTACGGGGGAGGCGCATTATGGCAAACGATGCAAACGACTTCGTCCGCTCGATGGGCATTGCGACCTCGGGCCTGCGAGCCCAGGCCGGCCGCATGCGGGTGATCTCGGAGAATCTCGCCAACGCCGATTCGACGGCGCCGGCCGCGGGCGGCGATCCCTACCGGCGCAAGGTGCCGACGTTTTCGTCGGCGCTCGACCGCGCGCTCGACGCCCAGGTGGTGACGCTCGGCAAGATCAGGCCGGATCGATCCGACTTCCACGTCAAATACGAGCCGAACAATCCGGCTGCGGATGCCGCCGGCAACGTCAAATATCCGAACGTCAATCCGCTGGTCGAAATGACCGATATGCGGGAGGCGCAGCGATCCTACGAGGCCAATTTGAACATCATCAGCGCCACGCGCCGGATGATCCAACGCACGCTCGATATCTTGAAGACCTGACAGGAAGACTTGACCGATGGCTTCACCCACGATTGCCGCCAATGCCTATGCTTCCGCCGCCCGCATGCTCGACAATGCATCGGCGGCCAAGCCGACGGATGCCGGCGGGCTCTCTTTCGGCGACGTGCTCAAGGAAGCCGTCGGCGGCGTGCTCGATGCGGGCCGCAAGTCCGATGCGCAGACGGTCGCGATGGCATCAGGCAAAGCCAACGTGATGGACGTGGTGACGGCCGTGGCGGAGACCGATGTCGCGGTCTCGACGCTGGTGTCGGTGCGCGACAAGGTGATCGCGGCCTACGAAGACATCTTGAAGATGGCGATTTGATAGGGGGGCGAGTGGTGAATAGCGAGTGGCGAATGGTGGTTCCAACCATTCGCTATTCGCCACTCGCAATTCGCTGAAAAGACCAACCAGAAAAGGCTTGCGAGCGAAAAAATGACCGGTGCAGAAACACTCGACGTGGCGCGCGATGCGATCTGGACGATCGTGGTGGTGTCGTCGCCGCTGATGGTGGTCGGGCTTGTGGTTGGCGTCGTGGTATCGCTGTTCCAGGCGCTGACCCAGATTCAGGAGCAGACCCTGATCTTCGTGCCGAAGATCCTGGCGATCTTTGTGACATTATTGTTGGCGCTGCCATTCATGGCCGACTCGCTGCACAGCCACATGATGCGGATCTCGTCGCGAATCATAGGCGGCTAATGCCAATATTGGGTCGCGCGATGGATTTGACGTTCGCCGCCGGTTTGCCCGCGCGCTGCGATGGCGAACGCCAAATCCTGAATCGCCCGACCAAACTATATTTTTGCGAATGTCCCTGGCTTGAGCATTCGCGACAGTGCCCACCTCAACGGGATGCGAATGCTCAAGCCGGGACGTTCGGCATATGCGTATCGATGTTTCGCTTCTGCCGGTGCTGGCGGCATCCTTCATGCTGGTGTTCGCGCGCGTCGGCGCCATGGTGATGCTGCTGCCGGGATTGGGCGAATCCAATATTCCGGTGCGCATCAAGCTTGCGATCGCGCTTCTGCTCGCGCTGATCATCCTGCCGCTGCACCGCGCCGACTATCACGTCAATCTGGACGCGCTTCCGGCGCTGCTGGTCTTGATGATGTACGAAATCCTGATCGGCATCGTGCTCGGCGCCACTGCGCGGGTGACGCTGGCAGCTCTTCAGGTCGCAGGCTCCGTGATCGCCCAGCAACTCGGCCTTGGCTTTGTCACCTCGGTCGACCCGACGCAGGGCCAGCAGGGGGTGGTGATCGGAAACTTTCTCACGTTGCTCGGCGTGACCATGCTGTTTGCGACCGACAGCCATCATCTGGTGATCGCAGCCCTCAACGACAGCTATTCGATCTTTTCGCCGGGCGAGATAGTACCGAGCGGCGATGTGGCAGCGCTTGCCACCCGCGCGTTCACCGCGGCGTTCAAGATCGGCATGCAACTGTCTGCGCCGTTTCTGGTTTTCGGCCTCGTCTTCAATATCGGCCTTGGCGTGCTCGCCCGGCTGATGCCGCAGATGCAGGTCTATTTCGTGGGCGTGCCGCTATCGATCCTTGCGGGCTTTCTGATCTTTTCCGTCGTGCTGGCGGCGATGATGGGAAGCTTCCTCGATTACTTCGTCGCGGTCATGCACGACCTGATTCCGATCAGGTGAGGGGTGCATAATAATGGCTGATGAGGATGATGGCGGCGAACGCTCAGAAGACCCCACGCAAAAACGTCTGGACGATGCATTGGAACGCGGCGACGTCGCCAAGAGCCAGGAGGTCAACACCTGGTTCATGATCGCCGGCGCCACCCTTGTTCTTTCGACCTTTGCCGGTTCGATCGGCGGCATCCAGACGCCGCTGAAGAACATCATCGCCAATTCCTGGATGCTGCGCACCGATGGCCCCAGCCTTTTGCGGCTGGCGCAACATCTGGAATATGCGGTGTTCGCCGCCATCGGCGTGCCGCTCTTGATGCTGGTGATCGCGGCGATCGCCGGCAACATGCTGCAACACCGCCTGGTCTGGTCGGGCGAATCGCTTAAACCCAAACTTTCCAAGATTTCGCCGATGGAAGGCGCCAAGCGCGTCTTCGGCAAGCAGGCGGTGGCCAATTTCGCCAAGGGCCTGTTCAAGGTCATCGCGCTGGGGGCGGTCATGACCGCGATCCTGTGGCCGGAGCGGCATCGCCTGGAATCGATGCTGCGGTCCGATCCGACGGCGCTGTTCGGCGTGATCGTCGGCCTGACGGTTCACCTGATGGGCGCGGTGGTCGCGATGCTCGCGGTGGTCGCGATCGCCGACTATTTCTTCCAGTACCGGCAATGGTACGAGCGGCAGAAGATGTCGCTGCGGGAGATGAAGGAGGAATTCAAGCAGTCCGAAGGCGATCCCCACATCAAGGGCCGTATCCGCCAATTGCGGCATGCGCGCATGAAGAAGCGCATGATGGCCGCAGTGCCCAAGGCCTCCGTCATCATCACGAACCCAACCCACTATTCGATCGCTCTGTCCTACGAGCGCGGCATGCAGGCGCCGGTGTGCGTCGCCAAGGGTGTCGACCTCATCGCGCTCAAGATCAGGGAGATCGCGGGCCAGCATCACATTCCGATCGTCGAGAACGTACCGCTGGCGCGGGCGCTCTACGCTACCGTCGAAATCGACGAGGAGATTCCGGTCGAGCACTATCACGCGGTCGCCGAGATCATCGGCTACGTCATGGGCCTTAAGCGGGGAGCGTCCGCCCGGCGGACGTGAGGCGGCCCAAGGGGGTTCCCGGTTGCCCGGGCCGGGATCAACAGTCCCCTTAATAACTTGCGGGATGGACTTGCGCTGATGGGTGCAATTCAGGCACTTCTGGGGCTAGCGTGCCGGCGCTGGCGTCCGGTTCTGACATTCGTATCCTGTCGCGGCGGGTTCGTTTACGAATGTCGGAACCAAAGGACTCCAGCGAGCTAACGGTTCTCGTGCGGTTTCGGAATTGACATTCGCTGTGGAAGACTCGCGGAGCCACTGGAGCGAATGTCAAATCTACCGCACGAACGAATCTAGCGAATCTAGCGTAAAAATAAGCGCGTCCCACCCGTGTCGACAGGCTACTCTCCTTAACTGATGACCGCCGAACCTGATCACCATCCGCCGCCCCCGTCGGCCGCCGCCCATGAGCCGGTCCGCCGCGGCGGCAGCATCCTGCTGGTGCTCTTGGTGGCGGGCGCCATTATCGCATGCGCGGTCGCGCTGACCACGATCGGCCGCGCGCAGGCCCAGCCTTATATTCTCGGCCTGCTGGCGCTGCTCGCCATGGTCGGGCTGTTCAATCTGTTTGCCTTTGCCGCCGGTATCGTCCGCTTTGCCGACCGTTCGATCGACGACCCCGTCGTTCGGCGTGTCGCCGATCTCGATTATGACGGAATTGCCGTCACCGACCCCTCCGGCCACGTGGTTTATTCCAATTCCGCTTACCTGGCGGTGACTGGCGCGGCGACGCCGCAGGACGTGCGGCCCGTCGAGCGGGTCTTCATCGGCAATCCCGATGTGTCGGAGGCGGTGTTTCGGCTGCTCAAGGCGGCGCGCGAGGGCAAGCGGCAGCAGGAAGAGGTACGTCTCGTCGGCACCGACAGCGTCCACGGCCGCTGGCTGCGGATGCGGGTGCGTCCGCTCGGTCAAGGCAAGCGCGAGGCCAAATACGCGGTGTGGTCGATCGCCGACATCACCCGCGATCGCGAGCGGCAGGAAGACGTGTTCCAGGAATTGCAGCACGCGATCGAATATCTCGATCACGCGCCATGCGGCTTCTTCTCGGTCAACCCGGCCGGCGAGATCGCCTATGTCAATGCGACGCTCGCCAACTGGCTCGATTACGATCTGGCCGAGATCGGCTCGGGCGGGCTGAAACTGACCGACATCGTGTCCGGCGATGGCGCTGCGCTTCTGACCTCGATCACGCCGGCTCCCGGCGAAGTCACCACCGAAGTCCTCGACATTGACCTGCGCATGCGCACCGGCAAGACCATGCCGGTCCGGCTCTATCACAAGCTTGCCTTCGGGGCCGATGGTGCGCCCGGCGCCTCGCGCACGCTCGTGATCAGCCGCGCGCGCGACGAACGCGCCGACCCGCAGCGCGCGGCGGAAGTGCGCTTCATGCGCTTCTTCGACCATACGCCGATGGCGATTGCGACGGTGGATCGCTCCGGCGCCGTCGTTCGCGCCAATGCACGCTTTGCCAAGCTGGCGCAGGGGCTGGCTCCCGACGGCTCTGCCGCCAAATCGATTTTCAGCGCGGTCAATGCGCGTGACCGCAACCTGCTGGTCGCGGCCATCACGCAAGCCTCGCAAGGGCAGGGCGATATCGCACCGGTGGAAGTGATGCTCGACGGCGCCAAGGAGCGCTGGGGGCAGTTCTTCGTCACGTCCGTCGAGGAAGACGAGCGCGAGGCCGAAGCCGCCATCGTCTACATGCTGGAGACCACCCAGCGCCGCGCGCTGGAGAACCAGATCAACCAGTCGCAGAAGATGGACATGGTCGGCCAGCTCGCCGGCGGCATTGCCCACGATTTCAACAACGTCCTGTCCGCGATCATGATGGCGAACGATTTCCTGCTGAACGCGCACAAGCCGACCGATCCGTCGTTCCAGGACATCATGCAGATCAAGCAGAACGCGACGCGGGCGGCGACGCTGGTGCGCCAGTTGCTGGCGTTCTCGCGCAAGCAGACGCTGCGGCCGCAGGTGCTCGATCTCGGTGACGCGCTGTCGGACCTCACCATGCTGCTGCGGCGGCTGATCGGCGAGAAGGTCAAGTTCGATCCCGTGCACGGCCGCGACCTGTGGCCGGTGAAGGTCGACGTCTCGCAGTTCGAGCAGGTAATCGTCAATCTGGCGGTCAATGCGCGTGACGCCATGCCGGATGGCGGCAAGCTGACGATCCGGACCGCCAACGTCTCGGCGCAGGAGGCCGAAAGGCTCTCATATAAAGGCATGCCGGCGGCGGATTATGTCCGCATCGACGTCAGCGATACCGGCACCGGCATTCCACCGGAGATTATCGACAAGATCTTCGAGCCGTTCTTCTCGACTAAGGAGGTCGGCAAGGGCACGGGACTGGGCTTGTCGACGGTGTATGGCATCGTCAAGCAGACCGGCGGCTTCGTCTATGTGGATTCCGAGCCCGGCAAGGGAACCTCGTTCCGCATCTTCCTGCCGCGTCATCACCCCGAGCAGGAAGCGGCGGTTCCGGAACCGGCCACCGCCAACGGCGCAGCGAAGGATGCGACCGGTGAGGCAAAACCGCGCACCGACCTGACCGGGCAGGGCACTATCCTGCTCGTCGAGGACGAAGAGGGGTTGCGTTCGCTCAACGCGCGGGGCTTGCGTTCGCGCGGCTACAGCGTGATCGAAGCCTCGAACGGCGTCGAGGCGCTCGAAGCGCTCGAGGAGAAAGACGGCGCGGTCGATCTCGTGGTCTCGGACGTCGTGATGCCGGAAATGGACGGTCCGACCCTGCTGCGCGCGATGCGCGTGCACAATCCGGACCTGAAGATCATTTTCGTTTCGGGCTATGCGGAAGACGCGTTCGCCAAGAGTCTCGACGAAGACGAAAAATTCGAATTCCTGCCAAAACCCTTCACCCTGAGTCAGCTGGTGGGCAAGGTGAAGGAAACCATGACACCGCAGTAAGGTTGACAGTGAGTTGCAAGTATCGATCCCCGCGACGCCGCGCCGCAGCCCATCCCCCTCGCTGCGGCTTCTCTTTTGAGCGACCTTGCCCATCTAAGAGACGCTTCCCCGAACGGCGTAGCAAGATCCACGGGGAACACAGGTTTTTGAGGAATATCGCCATGAATTTCAGGCATCGGGCTTTTGGTTTGGTACAGGCGCTCGCGGTCATCCTGTCGCTGGCAGTGCCGCTGGTCATCGTGGCCTCGTCGGCCGATGCGCGCGTCGGCGGCGGCTCGAGCTCGGGCTCGCGCGGTACACGGACGTTCTCGGCGCCGCCTTCGACATCGACCGCGCCGAACACGGCCCAGCCCTTCAATCGCACCATCACCCAGCCGGGTAGCCCCGGTTTGAATACGCCTGCCGGCGGCGGCTTCTTCAACCGTCCGGGCATGGGCCTGTTCGGTGGACTGGCTGCGGGCTTCCTCGGCGCCGGCCTGCTCGGCATGCTGTTTGGCGGCGGACTGTTCGGCGGCCTCGGCGGCTTCTCGTCGATCATCGGGCTGCTGTTGCAGGTCGCGCTGATCGTGTTCCTGGTGCGCATGGCGATGGCGTGGTGGCAGCGCCGCCACGAGACGCAGGCGGCTTATGCCGGCGGCAACGGGCCTTCGCCGCTCGGCGCACAGGCAACGTATCGGTCTAGCATGAGTGGCTTTGGCCTGGGATCGGGCAGCGCGCCGGTTCAAATCCTGCCCGCGGACTATGAAGCTTTCGAGCGGTTGCTCGGCGAAACCCAGGACGCTTATTCCAATGAGGATGTCACGCGGCTCGGCACGCTGGCGACGCCGGAAATGGTGTCGTACTTCGCCCGCGATCTCCAGGAGAACAAGCAGCGCAATGTCGTCAACAAGGTTGCCGGCACCAAGCTTCTTCAGGGCGATCTTGCCGAGGCCTGGCGCGAAGGCGACACAGACTATGCCAGCGTTGCGATGCGCTATTCGCTGGTCGACACCTTCGTCGATCGGACCACCGGCCGGGTCGTCGAAGGCAACGGCCAGCCGGAGGAGGTCACGGAAGTGTGGACCTTCCTGCGCCCGCGCGGCGGCAACTGGGAACTATCGGCGATCCAACAGACCTCCTGATCGGCGGAGAACAGCGCAAAACGCCAAGACGCCGCGGTAAAACCGCGGCGTCTTTTATTTTGGCGGCCTACCTGCCAGTGGAGTGGATTTGACGTTCGCTACCCACCAAACTCCACTGGAAAAATATAGTTGCTGGTGTCCTTTGATTCTAACATTCGCAACGGTGCCCGCTCCTAAGGGATGCGAATTTTAGAATCGGACCACTAGCGGCGCACCGCGTCCCTCGCTTTATCATCCCAGCGCCAGTCGGGCATTCCCGCTCCGACCTGCACGCCGCCGACCCAACGGCTAGGAGGTGTCAGCGACATGAAGTCCACTTCGCCCTTCAGGACCGCGCGCCCGAGCTCGGTGATGCTCAATGTATCTGTCCAGGGCGGCCGCGACTTGCCGTCGGGCCCAACACCGCCGCGTCGCTCGAATATACGCCCGCTCGCGCCTTCCA
>Ga0265342_10004566_pt1 | contig 10829 bp, 10 predicted proteins | sample 4CB327metaG_FD_203125 | JGI IMG/M metagenome (GOLD analysis project Ga0265342, IMG submission 203125) | Rhizosphere microbial communities from Carex aquatilis grown in University of Washington, Seatle, WA, United States - 4-CB3-27 metaG | ecosystem: Host-associated > Plants > Roots >...
ATGCTGGGTGTAACGGCCCCGAAAGCACGTTGGTCGCTATGGTCCTGTGCGACGGAAATTGGATAGCTCGCGTACGTTCTGCAAGCGCGCCGGACACGTACGAGACGGTGCGGCATATCGCATGTCTTGGGGAGCGTCTGCAGATTTACGGTGCGTCTGGCTCATCAATAGAAACGGAAATTCTGAAGCGGCAAGAAGCAGCGTTCGGGAGGCCGTTTAACCAGAAGCTGCAATCCTTGAGGGTTGTAGTAGTCGGGGCAGGTGGGACAGGTTCGTCGGCAGCAACGCTCTTGGCTCGTGCAGGCGTGGGCGAGCTGGTTATCGTCGATGGAGACGCTCTGGAAGAGACTAACCTCAACCGAGTGAGAGGTCATCGGGCGGTAGACGTAGGCGAGAACAAAGCCAAGGTTCTGGCCGAGTTCATTCGATCCTTGGGCCTCAAAATCTCTGTCTCATGGATTGACAAGTGTTTGGACGAGTCGCCCGCTGCAATCGACGCTTTGTCGAGTGCTGACGTAATCTTTGGCTGCACAGATGACGTCGCCGGCCGCGACATTCTAAATCAAGCCCTTTATTACTACGGTCTCCCGTATATCGACACTGGATTGACCGGAAGGATCGACACGGACGCTAACGACGAGCCGTATCTGAGGGACCATAGAGGTAGGGTGAGTTGCATATTGCCCGAACACGGCGCCTGTCTCCGTTGCCAGCGCGTGGTCACGGACATGAAGCTTAAATATGAGCAGGCGATCAAAGAGCGGCCAGAACTAGAGCTGTTGGATGCTGAGACGTTGGAACGCGAATACTATTTGGTTGGTGGGGGCGAACAAGCGCCTGGCGTCGGTCCTTTTACGAGCGCAACAGCGGATGCCGCTGTGGCGACTTTGATGGACCTGATTAAGCCCTTCCACTCGTTGCCCAGTGACCTTCGACGCGACAACATCTGGCAGGACTTTGTGCACCTGACGATCTACAGCAACGAACCACTCGATGATGCAGCCTGCATATACTGCCGGCAGCACCAAGTCCTGCTTAAAAGCGAGGGTCGTTATCGCCTGGAAATGCCTGTCTTAGGGGCGCTGTAAAACGCTATGTGGCGCATCTTTGAACGATTGAGCAAGTTTTTCAGGTCCATTGGCCTCTCAAAACCCGCTCCTGCTCGCAGCCGTCACCTACCGGAAGTGGTTTTCAATGGTGTTGTAGTCTTACAGAAAACACCAACGGATTCCTCCGTACGACCAAAAGAGTTCATAGAGGTAATCTACAGGACCACTCCGATGTGGGTGCTTTTCAAGTGTCCATGTGCATGTGGAGAGACCATATCTCTTCCGCTACAGACATCGCACTCACCACACTGGACTGTCTCGCTAAGCGAGAGCGGTCGTCCGGATTTGTACCCCTCGGTTTGGCGCAAAAATGGATGCAAGAGTCATTTTTGGATTGAGGATGGCCGCGTCATCTGGTGTGCAGATAGCGGAGTAGCTCCGTCGGTTGCTCGGCCGGACATTTATGGACGGCCTAAATCGCGAAGGATTGACTTTCAAGTCTAGGTCTGAGGGATCATGCCAACTTGCGACCTCCATGAAGATCTAAGCCATGCTCGAGTCGTCACGGTCCCGGACCAAGCTTGTCGCGATCCTTCTTGATTTTACGGTCCCTGTTTATCCTTTCGATGTTGGTCGCCCAGACCCAGTGTGCGATTTGTCCAGAAGTTTTCGGTCATAAAATCGGGGGATGTCGCGTTAGGCAGGAACCGTGTGATAATTGCTCGGAGTATGGAACGAGCAAGTGCCGCAATCTCTGGCAGGCTCATGTCCTGTCCGTTGATCTTCTCTTTGGTACTTGGCTGTCCGCCATGCGCAATGAGGCTTCTCAGGTCATATAGACCTCGTGCAGTGTTGAATGCCTCTTTCCGCTTATCCAAGGGAGACAAAGATGCGTAATTAAGCGAAAATCGAAAACGGTTCTCGCCGCGTTGCTTCTCTCCGACATCGGTCAGCAGGATGCTCTCGAGACCGATTACGGCGTCTATAATCCCATCCCGTGGCTTCGTGCGGCGAGATGAATCCACTAGACGCTGGCATGCCATTTCGAGTGAAGGATGAATCCGCTCAAAATGGCGCGCGTGTTCTTCCAGTTGAGGGACGTCCTCTGCGGTAAGACTGTATGTTGCCGTCGGGACATGCTCGTTGCCCCATAGATGGCTCACGCCAAACGCTGCGCCAAATGCCATTTCCAAAGGGGTAATGCGTGCGCCATCATATCCAATCGCACCGCCGTCTTTGAAAGAAGCCAAGGCGAGGACACAGCGGTCGAGCAGCTCTTGATGAGGTTCCCAAAACGATCCGTTCCCAACCTTGGCATTCTTTCCGATAACCTTTGGAATCTCTATGTCTCGTACGAATACAAAGTCGGGAAAATAAAAATGATTGCGGGCGCCGCCAAATATGGGATTGCCGCCATAAAAGTCCGTGAATTCCTCGTCGGTTATTGGGCGCATGGTGACGCCTTCAGGGAAGGAGATGGGCGGTATTTCTCTCGGCCCGTGCACATTGAGCACCGGGGACAATAAGCGGAGCCGTATAGTCGGTCGGTCAAAGAATGCGCCCGCCTCGTCAAGCAGCGCGGAGATCTGTTCGTCAGTTAGGTCGAAAGTGCCATAGCGTTTCAGGGCTTCATGGGCGAGGTGGCCCACTATCATTCGTGGTTGAATCACGCCCGCACTCATAGGCGTCCCGATCCAACTCATGTGATCAGGATAGTCGGCGGTTAGAACTGAGGAGAGTGGTCCAGCGAGTTGTTCGATCAGCTGTTCATGAGGGGTCAGTAGACTGTAGCCGCCAGGTCGCTGGATAAATGCCCCCTGCCAACCTCCCGAAGCACCTCGCGTATACACCCAATGCCCCTCGTGAGGGGTTGGGGCCTTTTGCAGTTCAGAGAGAAGTGCAGTCAGGGCAGTACGGGTCGCGTCAATGCTCGTTTGCTTCATGCGAATAGTCTACCGCTGGACAGGGGCAAATGCGATAGACAAGCTAATTTGGCTGGACTACTCGCAAATTCACGGTCACGTAGCAAATGGTCTTTGGCGCGGGGTCCAGTATCCGAAGTCCTCTTTAGCCAAGCCCGAGCTCGTCGCGGTCCTTCTTGGCTCGTCGCTCTCTATTGAACCTCTCGATGTTGCCCCATCCTTTGTTGTGCTTCTTCTTTTTCTGAAACTGGGCCGGTAGCCTCTCCACGGGCTCATTGGTCTTAAAGTATTTCACCAGGGTGTCGATTATTGCCTTTGCCTTGGTTCGAGGATCGCCTCGTACTGGTTCACAAAGTGTGCGGATTTCACGCATTTGCCCGCCTTAGGCGGGTAATGGCGTTTTTTCGATACTGATGCAAGATATAGAGTATGCGGCGAATCATCTTTTACTCTTGGCAATCAGATCTCCCGAACGCAACCAATAGAGGCCTAATCCAAAAGGCCCTCGAGGTAGCAGCTCATGCCATCGCCGCTGATGACAGCGTTGCGGTGGAGCCTGTTATTGATCGGGACACAGCTGGCGTTCCTGGCTCGCCCGACATTGCAGCGACGATTTTCGGAAAGATATCAGCCTCGGATGTTTTTGTAGCCGATGTTTCGATCATCAGTAAGCCGCGCAAAGGACGTGCCACTCCGAATCCTAACGTTCTGATCGAACTAGGCTACGCGCTAAAGGCTGTTGGCCCGGAACGAGTGATCCTGGTCTTTAATGAGGCCTATGGAAAATTCGCCGATCTGCCGTTCGATCTGCGCACTCGAAGGGTGCTGACCTACAAGATGCCCGAGGAGACTGCCGAGCGGGCGCCGGAGCGGGCGGCACTTGCTGGAAAATTGGAGGAGGCACTTCGGTGGGCGCTAGGGCACGCGCCGGCCCCACAGGCAGAGGTGAATCCGGTTTTCACTGCCCTGGAGGAGGGGCGACCGAACCGGGTATTGCTTGTGCGGCGGACACTGGAAAAACTTTTTACAGACATCGAAGCACGTCAGCCTAGAAAACATAGCGAAGGGGGTACGGTTGACGATCTGATTGCAGCAATCGGTCAAACCCAAGAGCTTGTGGCAGAGTTCTCGAAGCTTGCCGAAACGATCGCTGCAATGAACGACATCGACTCCGGCATAGAGGCTGCAACATTCTTCGGCCGCATGTTTGAAAAATGTGACACGCCAGCTGGCTTTAGCGGCTCATTTAGTAATGCCGACTTCGATTACTACAAGTTTCTCACTCATGAGATGATTGTGACGCTATTTGCTTACCCGTTGCGTGAGCAGCGGTGGGATCTGCTCAAGCGTCTGCTGCAAGAACCGATCATTCTCCGGCACTCCCGTCGGCTAAACGGTCCGCAGTCCGTTGATTGGGGACATGCCATATCTGGATCGTATTTGCTCATCGACGAAGGACAGAAACGGTCGCGCATTTCATTGCAGGCCGACATTTTAAAAGAGAGGCACACGTTAGGAGGGCTGGGTGCTATATTGCCAATGGACGAGCTTATGGCCGCTGACTTTTTCCTTTACCTGAACTCAATCGCCCGTGTCGGGTGGCGATGGTTGCCGTGGACTCTCCTATTTATGACATCAGCCCCGGTATTCTTGCTTAAAGCGGAACGGAAAGAGACGGCGGAGAGGCTCGCGGCTACGCTAGGCATGACCGTAACCGACCTGAAGTCTCTCTTGATCGAGAAGGCGCCAGAAGTTCGCCGGCTTTTCGATAGGGGCTTCTGGGATTACCCAATCGGCGCCGACCTTGTTGCACGAATTGGAACGAAATAGATAAACGTAAAAGTGTCGAGCGGGGGACCGCACCAATGCTGACTCATGCTCGGGCTATCATGGTGTCAGGCCGAGCTCGTCGCGGTCTCTCTTGGCTTGGCGCTCCCTATTGAACCTCTCGATATTGGCTTGCCCTTTATTGTGTTTCTTCTTGGTTTGAAACTGGGCCGGCAGCCCCTCTATCGGGCCGTTGGTCTTAAAGTACTTCACCAGAGTGTCGATTACTGTCTTTGCCTTGGTTCGAGGATCGCCTCGTACTGGTTCACCAAGTGTGCTGAATTCACGCATTTGCCCGCCTTTTCGCCAGCTGTAATTGTCCTCAAGCGAAGGAGGTGGGTGCTTCAATCGCGGGCCTCTGGGATCTTGATCCGCCGGCCAGCCAGTAGGTTTTGCTAAGCCATATTGGGACTTGAGACCGGGGCAAATTCGTAGTTATAATCAATTCATGAAAGAGCCAGGTCTGGACGGTCGCCATCGCGACAAGGATGCGCCAAAGGGCGGTGAGATTCAGCAAAAGCGTAGCGATGCGCTGAATAAGAATCTTCCGAAGCCAATTCCGGGCTTCTCTCCGAACGCCACTGTCGGCTATATGCGCAAAGAGACCGGTAAGGTCGGACTGGAAGCTATTCGGAGGGCTGCGAAGAAGCGCTGATCGCGGCTGCGCTGGTATCTGTTGTCGGCACCTGCGGAGATTTTCATTGGCCTTTGTTGTAAGTGCGAAAGTGTGCCGGCTCTGTCCAAGCCTGTTTCAATGAAATCTGGTAGGCTGAGTGCATGAGCGCCAAGCAGCCTACTGCGGCCTTCCCGTTGACAACCAATGGACTTGTGATGCCGGCGGATTTCCCGTCTGCTGGCTACGAGGATCTACATAAGCGTGTCGCCCAGCTACACTTCAAGACTGGGTACGAGCACTTTGCTGGCGCTTGGAATGGCATCTCGTACCGCTTCAACGCATTAGCAGATTACGACGAGGCATTTACGCAGTCGATTTCGGCTCATGGCCCCGCGCCGGACCCGGCGGAACGCTATCGTCAGGAGCGTGACCTTTTCGGCTTCTTCAGTAATGGCTTCTCGACCTTCGAATCATTCTTTTATGGCGCCTTTGCCTTAGGCGCGTTGCTTCAGCCAGGTCAATTCGCGTTAGTCACGCCATCTGACCAACAGCAAGTGTCGCCCAGGCGGACCATCGCAGCCTATGAGCGGGCGTTTTCGGGGGCGCCTGTCATCGGTCGGTTTCAAGCACTCGTCGCCAACCCGGGCTACATCGAGCTCAGAGAAATCCGCAATGTCCTTACGCACCGCTCCGCGCCAGGCAGGACAATTCATTTGTCCGTCGGAAGCGACGAGACGCCTCCCGGCCAGTGGAAATTGGCTAACATAAGTTTAGACAAGTCGACTACAGGCGATCGGCGACAGAACGTCGTCGGCATACTCTCTGAGGCGTTGGCTGCACTACAAGAATTCGCGGAGGCTACAATAACCGTCTGAACACAAGCATGAAGAAGAATATCCGTACCGTTCCCACACGCATACTCGAACGCATTCGGTCATTTGAGCTGGATGACATCGTTGTCGCGTGCGTCAAACGACTAAAGCCAGAAGACCTCGGCCGGTATTCTCACCTTGGTCTCAAAATCGAGGCGGGGAAGTTGTTTGTACCTGATCCGGCGGTGCCGCCTCCAGAGTCGGGACGCTACTCCAAAGCGAACGTAGAAGGTCGAGAGGTGGTAAGAAAAGATCTGCCGATGGTCACTCGGTCCTATTCGTGGGAGTCGCCCAACTGGGGCGATTGGTCGAACGGATCGCATACCCATACTGTGACAAGGGATGTCTACCAACGGGAGTTTATCCCACCGAAGGAGGTTGAGTTATCCGCAACCTTAGTCGAGGAGGTGCATGGCGCTTTTGTAGTTAAATTTGCCGTCGACCAGGTGCTCAACAGACGCACTTCCGACCTCGAATCTGAGCTTCTCTACAATTTAAATATCCTACAGGAGAACGTCGGCGCCGCGGATGTCTTCCCCAGTGCCGCAACGCTTGCGGATTATCTCGACACCGTCCGGATTGATTGGGAAATCCTACCCCCGGGCAAAGTCGACGATGTGATCCGTCGAATGTTGCAAGGGAAACGTCCAATTCGAGAGGACCAGCGTCAGCTCATGGAGCAGAGGCTAAAGGTTTTGTCGCGCTTCAAGCCGGAAGCTTACATTGCTGGGACTAATGGCTTCCTCCGTTACTTTGGAGCGAAATTTTCAGACGACTTGATCGTGTTTGAGAACCTCAATTATGGGAATGCAATCTATGTGATGTACGAGCGCTGGGAGGATTTGAGCAAGAGAAGTAGAGTCGACCTTTTGAGGGGCGACAGGGCCGGATTCGACCGTGTCGAGCATCGTGACGGTTGGGAAGGTCGTTTGGAGGCACTTCTCGAGCAGAAGAAAAAGGAGAAGCGGTAGAGGCGGTGAAGTCGTTTCCTCGATGCAGACCGTCGGCTCCGTTGATGGAATCTAGTAGGTAAGGCGGGCGACCATTAAACCTGAGCCATGCTCGGGCCATCATGGTGTCAGCCCAAGCTCGTCGCGGTCTCTCTTGGCTTGGCGCTCCCTATTGAACCTCTCGATATTGGCCTGTCCTTTGTTGTGTTTCTTCTTTGTTTGAAACTGGGCCGGCAGTCCCTCTATCGGGCCGTTGGTCTTAAAGTGCTTTATCAGGGTGTCGATTACTGTCTTTGCCTTGGTTCGAGGATCGCCTCGTACTGGTTCACTAGTTGGGAAGGAAATGGGCGTAACGAGCTCGCGAAAGGGGGAACGTAGCTCAACCACAACGTTTTTTCCATCCACCTGTAAGTTCGATGTCGCAATGTTGATAATTTCTCGCTTCTCATTGCGATTTCCCAATTCATAGCTTAACGACAACGTTTTGGCGAGTTCGAGGAATTCGGAAACGTTCCGCAGCGGGATACGGTCACCGCCTATTACAGTCTCGCGCCTCTCCTCTAGCGATTTTCGTTCCATCAGCAAGGATAATCTCTTCTCTTCGTAGAGCTCGCTTTCAATAGCGTGGTCCAGAAAGGCGTCTACAAGACGCGATAGGCGATCGGTTGCCGCGTCAATTTGCAAGCGGAGAGCCCGTTCGTAACCGCTTCGCATGTTGGCCCAATCACGCTCCAAGCACTCGAACATGTCATAAAGCTCCGCAATCTCTTCCGAAGTAAAGGTCATGGGCTGAAAGGCCCTTCGCAGTGCAGCCTCGATGTCTTCCTCGCGGATAGAGCAGGTCTGGCAGTCGCGTGTGTGACAGCGATAATAGACATGGCCTTTCTGGAGTTCTCCGATAAGACGGTATTTGCAGTATGTGCAGTACACCATCCGGCGGAAAAGGAAGTCATGCACCACCGTCTTAGCATTCGCCTTTCTGTCCATAGCAATCTGCACTAAATCGAACTGTTCCTTTGAGACGATTGGTCGATGGATTCCGGCGTAGTGTTCGCCGGAATTGCGCATTCTGATGATGCCTATATAAAATGGGTTACGCAGAAGTTCGGCGAGGCGACTGATGCTTACCCGTTTCCCCGATTTGCTTCGAAGGCCTTTACGGTAAAGTTCTTCGCACAAAGCCGGCAACGCTAAGCCATTAGCGTACAGACGAAAGGCGTCTAAGATTAGCGGCGCGCGTGCAGGGTCCGGTATCTTTGGCTTTCCTCCTCCTTGGTCTAAATAGCCCAATGGAGCAGCCAACGGGTAGAGTCCCTGTTTAAGACGCCCACGAACGCCCTTTTTCACTTCTTCTCTGAGATTGCGAATGTAATGCGACGAAATTACCGCGAGGAAATCTCCCGTTAATTTTCCTTCATTAGAGGCGAGATTGATACTCTCCTGCGTGAAACGGACGTCGAATCCTTGCTCCGCTAAGTCCTGGACGGCGCTCCAATCTTTTAGGTTGCGGGCGCTTCGGTCGATCTTGTGGAAGATGACGCCCGAAGCTTTACCGCGCTTGAGCTCCTTCAGCATGCGCGAAAATTCGCGACGGCCAATTTTCGCAGCAGTTTCGCGTTCCTCGAACCAATCTACGATATGAAGTTGCTGCCTCGAAGCGAACGTCTTTATCGCGTCTCGCTGCTCGTGCAGGGACGAGCCGTGTTCTCCTTGCTTCACCGTAGATACGCGTATGTATGCGAAATAGGCTTTCATCGGGATCGGATATCTCCGAATCTATCACGTGTCAGCCTACCTGCCGAATCGGTGTGGCGCTCATAAATGCGTTGAACGACCTGCAAATAGTGCGTGAACGCGCCAGCCGCTTCACTGAGTGTCTCTTGGTTTGCGGTCGGCATGAGCCTGCGAATAAACGCCGGTATCCTATTGTTGTGCTCGCATTCCATGCGATGATCGTAGCGAGGTTGGGATGTCACGCCGAGGCGGGCAGTTGGACGGAATTGGCCGCCAACGGCCGCCTAACTGAGTGCGCCTCGTGTGGCTAGCCTGATGAGATGGGAGGCGCGGCGCGACAAGGCCCAGAAGGAGATAATAGAAGGCCGACGACGCCAGCGGCTTCGCGCGTTCTCGCCGACGGCACGCTAATTGAGCTATTGTACCGACCTCACACAAAGACGACGGCATTTGCCGTTTGGCATACGAACGATTGGAGCCTTGAGAGTAAGTTCGTAACTGCTGAAGGTGAGGTGCTAGTCCCGTTTTCGCCGGAAAATAACCTAGTCAAAAACGAGGTTGTATTGTTACCGTCCGAGCCGGCTGAGTATGAGAACGATGAAGCACTCATTGGAGATATTCAGAGCTTTATTCACCGATACGCCGACCTCACGCCAGTATTTGAGAGCGTCGCGACGTATTACGTTCTTCTTAGTTGGCTATATGACGCTTTCAATGAGCTGCCATACCTGCGCCTGCGCGGAGACTTTGGAACCGGTAAGACGCGTACGCTGCTGACGTTAGGCTCGCTCTGCTACAAGGCGTTTTTCGCGAGCGGGGCATCGACCGTGTCTCCCATATTTCATACGCTCGATGCCTTTCGCGGCACGCTTATTTTTGACGAGGCTGACTTTCGTTTCAGCGATGAACGAGCGGAAGTCGTCAAAATTCTCAACAACGGAAATGTTCGTGGGCTTCCTGTCCTTCGAACAATGGTCAACCGCCAACGCGAGTTTAACCCGCAAGCATTTCAAGTCTTCGGTCCGAAGATCGTTGCGACGCGCGGGAACTACGAGGACAAGGGGCTCGAAAGTCGGTTTCTTACCGAGGATATGGGCGGCCGACCGCTTCGAGAGGACATTCCGATCAACATGCCCAAGACATTTAGAGAGGAGGCGAGGGAGTTGCGCAATAAGCTATTGCGTTATCGCTTCGATCATAGGCTCGGCGCCGAACTGGACGAGAACTTGGTCGATCCGAGCTTGGAACCGCGGCTGAACCAGATCTTAGTGCCCCTACTCAGCGTAATTGAGGCGCCGGGACTGCGGACTAAGATAAGTGCGATTGCAACTCGTGCTCAAGACAGCCTTGTAGCGGAAAGAGGCCTCTCACCCGAAGCTCAAGTGCTGGAGGTGCTCGCAAAAATGATCATCCGTTCAAGTCGAACGACTATCCCCATTGCGGAGATTGCTGCCGCGATGAGTGAATGCTATGGGGCCGAATATGAGCGCCCGATTACAAACAGATGGGTTGGCGGGCTTCTGCGAAGACGGCTAAATATCACGACATACAAGAGCCATGGCGTGTACGCCGTTCCAGGAGGCGAGCGCGATAAAGTGATGCAGTTATGCACGCGGTACGGTGTTGAGGTCCCCAGTGCCGACGACGATGAGGTACAATTGGGGGAGATGGGGACTTCGGGGACGTCCGCCTGATGCCTTGCATCCATGAAGCGGCTAGAATTGGAGAGGCAAGGCTGTCTCGGTGCCGCGAGTTTCCTGTTGTAGTACCTCGTCCCCACATCCCCATGTCTACCGGCCTTCGACGCGAGTGCGACGCGTCAGGTATTTAAGCAATTATAGTACTCGTCGCAATGTGTA
>Ga0265342_10004572_pt1 | contig 10817 bp, 8 predicted proteins | sample 4CB327metaG_FD_203125 | JGI IMG/M metagenome (GOLD analysis project Ga0265342, IMG submission 203125) | Rhizosphere microbial communities from Carex aquatilis grown in University of Washington, Seatle, WA, United States - 4-CB3-27 metaG | ecosystem: Host-associated > Plants > Roots > Rhizosphere...
AATGCCAGGGCCCCCAACACAGCAGTCCGCACCAGACGATCGATGTCGACTCGCATGTTCATCTCCTCTTAGAACCGTCCAAACCAGGCGACGCTGGTTGGGCCCAAAATGAATGCCGATCGTTCTTCGGATGCACCTCCGCCGAGCGTCAGATAGCGCAGGGTCGCGCTCGCCAGCAGAAGACCGCCTGCACTGAGCATCACCACGCCGGTGACCTGTTCCCGCGACGCGTGCCCAGCCATCGAGTCGTAGTCGCGATACACACTCGCTTTGCTGGTCTTGCTCATGTCGGAATTGCCCTTCAATAAGAAATATGTCCCAATTCCCCCAGCCGCGACGCCGGCCACGAACAGCGTGTCGCCGAGAGCGTCTTTGTAGAACGGCTTCCGGGGGGCCTGTTTCCCGAGCTGCGCGGACGTGGACGGGCTGGCGGCCTGGGCCGGTGTCGACACAAGATCCGCGGAGGCGGCTGGAACGACATCGCTCTTGCGCGCCTGCGCGGACGGGCTGCCGGCCTGGACCGGCGCCGACCCAGGATTCGCAAAGGCGGCTGGAGCAACATCGCTCTTATGCGTAGCATCACTCTTGGCGGCCGCATCTTGCTTGAGGATCTCGGCTTCACATTTCATGACCTGAAGCTCGGCAGCTGTCGCTTGGTTCGGCGTGACCTCAGTGCGTCGGTACGCCTTGTACGTGCTTATGGCCTTTGCGCAGTCGCCGCTGAGTCGCTGAGCCTGGGCGATTCCCCACAGGTACTCGGGGTTTTGAGCCGAGCGGTAGGCTGCCTGAAACTCTTGAATCGCTGTTGGCCAGTCCTGCAGATCGTAGGCGATCTGGGCACGCTTGGCGTGTTCGCCCGCTGAGGGGCTCTCGCCGTCCGGCTGTGACCGCGCGTCGGATGGGTACGCGAAGATCGCCGAACCGATCAGGCAGCAGAATACGACAAGGGGGATGCGAAAACGTCGATTTTTCTGGATCATTGGGGTGGCACCGGTGAGTCGTTGTCCCAAGGGAGAGGTTTCTTTTTGATTTGCACAGGTGGCGGTGGAGGCCCCTGCGGGTAGATTGCCGTTGGATTGGGGTCGGCCTTTGGCTTTTCAGGTCCTGGGGACGGACCATCTCCCACCGGTTTCGCCACTTGCGCCCGTTGGCCCCTTTTCAAGGTTCGATGGGGTGGGGAACCCTGCGTGGCGCTCGAAGCAGATCTCGGGACGGCGATCGTCTGTGCAGGCGGTGGTGAAATCTCAGCCGAGCTCGGGCGCGCGGCCGCAGCCGGGGGCACAACTTGCGGCGAAGTCCCTGTTACCGGTCGCAAAGCTGCCGATTCGCCCGACGCAGCCGAGGGCGCCGGCAGGGCTTCGGTCGTTGGCGGTGCGGTGCTAGGGCGAGGAGAGTTGACGACAGGCTTGGCGCCCGTCTTCCACGAAAGCAATAGGCCAATACCAACGCTGACAGCGACGAACCCAGCAACTACCAGTAGCTTGGTGTTGAACGAGGTGGACAGCCTGGATGACTTGGGCAGGGTCATCGGGGGGAGGGTCGGATTGAGGAAATTCCGCGGTTGCTCAGTCGCGCCGGTCGTGTTCGGAGCGGCGAGTGGTTGAGATGTTGGCCGTGAGCTATCGGACCACGACGGGTCGGGGATTTTTCGAGTGATGGCTTCGTGTATCGGGAATTCCTCGACGGGAACTCCATCAGGCGCCTCCGTATCGTCGTTGGGGGCGACAACCCGGATGGGAGGGGTTATCCGATGTACGGTGGCCATGGTCCCGTTGTCATCCTCGTCCATGTGTCAACCGATAGTCGGTCATTCGCAAGTCAGTGCAATGCACTTGCGGAGCAGATCCCCCCACATCGATCTGAGCTTCCCGCGAATTGTCCCCCGCCTTGCTAGCCAAGCGACCTATTTCAAGCAGCTCCAGAGCCTCGCCATCGTGCACGTCGAATCCACGCCGCGTGCGTAGTTGACGAAAGCAGCGCCCCGAGAGGTACCCGTATCTTTGCCGTATTCTTGGCCCGCGCCGCCGACAAGCAAGCTGCACTCCGCGCATAGAAACGGCAGATTCAAGCCCAACACTCGAATCGATCGATCTCGGGAGAAGCTTGCGCAGGTTCACCGTTGGCCATCTCTCGCTAATAGTGCTTAGAAGCCTCGTGGTAGCTCAGTAGAGCCCCATATCGAGGCTTCATAGTACCAGAAATCTGTTTTTGCGCTACTGCGTAGACAGATTTTTGATCTTGCGTCGCGGCGGCCAGTCCCGCTGCAGGCTGGGTTCCATTCTCCTGCAAGTACTAGCGAGGCGGACCTCTCCTACAATGGGTCACCAGCAATGGGTCACCAGCAATGGGTCACCAGCAATGGGTCACCAGCAATGGGTCACCAGCGGGTCACCAGCAACGGCTTGGACGCCATTGCCCGCTTCCGCGGTGACCCTGCAGGTCCTCCCCGATGCAATCACGAAACCGCTACACCCAGTCTGAAGGGAATCCATGGAACAGGTCTCTGGCCGAGTTTTGATGATCGACAATGACGCCTCGCTGCGCTTTGCTCTCGAGGCCGTGCTGGGCGATGCCGGACTCACCGTCGAGGCTTGCGCCAACGGCTCCGATGGCCTGCTGGCCGTCGAAGCGCGGTTCGGGCGAATCGCGCAGCCGGAAGCACAGGCTGGGGAGGCCATGGCCAGGGCACGACCCGGTCTCTCCGCCGGAGCCACCTACACGCGCAACCAGTGGGAGGTGAGCTTTGTCGGGCTTTCCGTGTTACCCTGCGACCAAGTGGACGCTGCGGTCACCCTGTCGGTGCCGCTCGTCGATCTGGCCAAGTTCGCGCGCATCTCGGCAGCGGACCGATCTGCGCAAGCTGCAACCTACCAGCAGAATGTGACCGCGCGCGAGGTCGAGGCGCAAGTGGTCCAGCTCTACTGACTGGACTACGACCGCGTCCGCGCATCGTTACGCCATGTCCACGACCACCAGCTTGCCCGCCTTCGTCAAACGCTCGCGGATGAGTGGGACCGTACGGGTGCGGGGCAGAATACCTTTCTGTTGGAAGGCGATGCTGAGGTTACCGGGATTGTTGGCGGTGCCCACGAAGAAATGAATGCGGTCGGCGGCGCGAAGAAGATCGCAAAGCTCGGTGACCCCGCTCCATTCTTCGTAGCGTGAGGGATCCTCTTCGAGGATATTGTAGACTTGGGTCAGTGTGACGGCGCCTTCGGTAACCAAGTCAATGCCTTCAATGCGATAGCTGGGTGGGGCGATGAGCGAGACGTCCTGGTCCATGCCCAGCTCTTTGCCGAGATGTCGTGCGACGATCTTCGACGTCGTCGCGCCGCACACGACTTTCCATCCCGACGTCGCAAGGAATCGCTCCACGAATTCGCGGTCGGCAGTCGGGCGATACGGAGGGCCAGTCAGGATCGACAGTTGTTTGCCGGGGCGGCAGTGGGCGAATACGGCGGTGCAGTCGTCGCCGAGTCGTTGCTGTTGAGATGGAAACCCCGAGAGGGTTTCCAAACCTTCCCGCGATGGTTTGGGTCGAGCAGAGCTCGGGCGTTCCCCACGCGACTCGCACCACAGTTGGCGCGCGCGCTCGGTCAACTCCCCGGGGATGCGGTCGAGGGTGCACTTGCGGCCAAGCAGCGTGTCCAGATAGCGAGCAGCCTGTTCGTCCCCCCAGCCGTCGCGGAATTGCGTTCCAATGCCGGCCTGGGTGATGCCGTCACTCATCAGACAAATGCCTTCGCCGGCACTCAAGTGGCAATAGCATTCGCCCAGCAGCGCCGCATCGGCATGGAACAATCGTTGCGTTAGCAGACTCGCGTGCATCGCGCCCGCGAAGATGGGCGCCGGCATGTCGTAGGTCAGAACGGTGGCTTCGCCAGAATGCAGAATGCGCGCGACAGCCATCGCAGCGTACATCGGTGTCTTGCCACGATCTTGATGAATGGAGCCGACCACGCGGGCAAAAGCGTCGCGCAGGGACACGCCCTGCTTTTCCAGTTCCAAGAGGCGCGAGGAATGCAAAGTCGCAGCCACGTTAGCCTTGATGCCCGACCCCATACCATCGCAGCAGATGACCGTCGTCCAGCCGGGGCTGCGCACCACGCGGACCACGTCGCCAGACGGCTGCCCGGCGCGCTTGGGAAGCTGGCTGGTGTTTACTTCGACGTGGAGGTATTCCATCGCCACTTCTTCACTGGGTCGTTGCCAGGATTGCGGGGCTTGTCCGCCAACTTGACCAGGTTCTCGACCAGGATTTCGCCCTTGGCGGTGCTTTCGCCAAGAAATTGCGCCAGCTGCTGCGCGATCGCGACCTGGTGGTCGAGCAACTCCTGCGCTTGCACGATGGTCTGTGCGCGCAGCCTTTCCAGCTTCTCTTGGTCGGATTTGCTCTCGGTGATGTCGACGAAGAACCCGACGAACTGTTGGATTTCGCCCAGGCGATAGAGAATCTGGTGGCAGACGCGGTCGTAGCGCTGGTGCTGCACGGTCAGCTCGAGGTGAAGCTGTTCCGAGCTCGCCAGGCGCAAGAACGGTTCGGGATCCATCAGTTCGGAGATGTGCTTGCCCAGCATGGCCTCGCCCGAGCGGAAGTAACGACGGAAGGCGGGGTTCATGCTCAGGATATGGAAGCGCCCGTCGAGGATCACGATTCCGTTGGGGCTCGCTTCCAAAATGCTGTCGGTGCGAATCTCGGCCAGCCGTCGCATTCGCGGAATGCACATATCCGGCTCGGCCATGCCGCGCACGACCGCAATGGCTTTGTCGCGGCAGCTCGCATAGCCACAAGCACCGCAATCAAGCTGGTCTTCGGGCGCGGCCTTGCCGGTCGCTGCCAGCACTTCATGGATCGCGGCCTCGCTGACGCTGTCGGATGGCGCCGCGGCGACCGGCAGCGTGGGGTCGCGGAAGCAGGCATTGTCGTTCGATGGCGGCCGGACGTGCTCGGCCGGGTGGGCTGCGTGTTCTTCGACGGCGAAGCGGCGCGCGTATACGTTGCGTGGGGTTCCGGCGGCTGGGCCGTTCACGCACCCGCCAGCACAAAACAGCGGTTCGAGCACCCGCGGGGTGCCCGTTTGTCCGAGTACGTCCAACGCTTGTTCGACTTCTTCGAAGCCCGATGCGGAGAAGGCTCGGGCGCCAAGCTCGGTGGTCAGAACGCCAGCGGTCTTGAGCGCGCCGTGAGGCAGCGGATAGAGGCGCGCGTCACCAGTGGATTCGTCGAACTGACTTTCTTCGCACGCACCGAGCGTGATCGATTCCTGCGCAAGCCATTCGCCCAGCTCTTCGAAGGTCAGAACCAAGTCGACCGCGCCCTGGTATTCGGGACGTTCGGCTTCGGCTTTCTTGGCCACGCACGGCCCAATGAACACCACGCGAATATCGGCGCCCAGGCGCTGTCGCATCCAGCGGGCGTGGGCGATCATGGGCGTCGCCACCGGCAAGAGCAGGGACGCGTCCTTGGCGCGGTAACGCTGCAGGTATTGGATCACGGCCGGGCACGAGGCCCAGATGTAGGGCTGGTTGGGGTGGCTTTGCAGCTGCGCGGCGCCGGCCTTGGCCACTTCACTGGCCGCGACCGCCGTTTCGGCGACGTACGCGAAGCCCAGGCGGCGCAGAGCCGACGGCAAACGCTTCCTCTCCCACGGCTCGTAGACCCCAGCGTACGACGGCGCGATGCTGGCGACTACGCGCCGACCCTCGGAGAGCAGACGCACGGCCTCGGCCACGTCGTTGCGGTAGGCCTTTGCCTTCTGTGGACACTCGCGGATACAGGTGCCACAGGCGATACACCGTTCCGCGACCACTTGCGCCTGGCCGTCGTGCACGCGAATCGCCTTGACCGGGCACGCCCGCAGACAGCGATGGCAGTCGCGGCAACGTGCCTTTCGGGTAAAGACGATGTCACTGGCCATGGACCGCCTCGGGTTGCGTCGCGGGCGGTGTCTTGGTTTGCAGCGCGGCCAAGATGGCGGCGAAGGCTTGTTCCGGTGTCGTTCGATGCAAAGTTGTGCTGCCCACCACCACGGTCGGGCCCTTGTCACAGGCCTCGTGGCAGAAGCTGGCCTGCACGTCGACTGCGTCGGCGATGCCCGCAGCTTCGACCTGCGTGATCAGCTTGCGCAGCAAGGTCTGCGCTCCTCGCACATGGCAGCTGGTGCCGACGCACACGGTGACGGCGAGCGCTGCTGGCTGAGTGCCTTCCACGAGCCTCAAGGCCGCGCCGTCGATGCGTGCTCGGCTTTGGTAGGTGGTGTGAAGCAGGGCATGGGCCTTCTTGCCGCCGACTTCGCCAAGCACGCGTTCGTAGTAAGTCGTGACTTCGTGGTTCTCGCTCGACCGGTGCAGGTCGAGCATCTTGTCGGCGTGGTACAGCCCCTTCGCACGCGCAGCGACCGTGTCGCTGTCTTTACGCACCGGATTGCCAGCGCCGTTGACGCAGCCGCCGGGGCAGGCCATGACTTCGATGAGGTCGTACTCGACCGCTCCCGATTCCACGCGGGCGAGCAGCGCCCTCGCGTTGGCAAGGCCGCTGACCACCGCGAGCTTGAGCGGGGTGCCGCCGACGCTGATCTCGACCTCGCGCACGGCCTTGTCACCGCGTACGCTCTGGAAGGCCGCCAGCCCATCGCGGGCCGCGCCCAGTTCCTCGGCTGCCTGGCGCAGCACCGCTTCGCTGACCCCGCCCGAAGCGCCGAACAGCAGCCCCGCACCGGTCTTGAGCCCGAAGGGACTGTCCAAAGAATCGGGTTCCAGTCGATCGAAGCGCAGCCCGGCCTCGTCAATCATGCGAACCAGCTCTTGCGTGGTGAGGACGATGTCGACGTCCTGGCAATCGCCTTGGCGGAATTTCTCTAGACCGGCTTCGCCCTTCTTTGCCGTGCACGGCATGACGCTGACCACGACCACGCGCTTGCCCCCCGGCGAGCCTTCCGCCTTGATCATCGAGCCAAGCATCTGCTGCGGGGACTTGCACGACGACAGGTGCCGAATCCATTTCGGGTAGTACTGCTCGACGAAGCGTACCCAGGCCGGGCAGCACGAGGTCAGGTGCGGCAGCCGTTCGTTCTTGGTCTTGCGCCCGAGAAACTCATGGGTCTCTTCCAAAACGGTGAGGTCGGCGGAGTAGGCGGTGTCGTAGACGCGGGTAAAGCCGATCGCCTTGAGCGCTGCGACGATTTGACCGGTCGAAAGCGTGCCGGGCGCGAACCCGTATGCCTCGCCCAGCGCGACACGCACTGCAGGCGCAATCTGCGCCACGACCTCGGCATTCGTGTCGGCGAGAACCGAATACGCCTTGGCCACGTCCGAGCGAACCACCAACGCCGCCGTCGGGCAGACCGTGGCGCACTGGCCGCAGCCCACACACTCGACCTGGTCCAGGTTCTTGCCAAACGCGGGAACCACCGAAACGGCGGCGCCGCGGAAGGCAAAGTCGATGGCGCCGATCCCTTGCACTTCCTTGCACATGCGCACACAGTCGCCGCACAGCACGCACTTGCCGGGATCGCGCAGGAGAAACGGCGAGGACGTGTCCACCGGCTTGGGCGCGTGGGTTCGCTTGAAGCGAATCGTATGCACACCCATTCGACGAGCCAGCTTTTGCAACTGACAGTCGGCACTCTTCGAGCAGGTCGGGCAGTTCATCTCATGGTTGGCGAGCAGAAGCTCCAAGGTCATCCTTCGCATTTCGCGCAACTCGGGCGTGTGCGTGCGGATCTTGGCGCCAGGCTCGGGCGCAAGCGAACAAGATGAGACGATGCCTTTGCCCTCGATGTCGACCAGGCACAAGCGGCACGCGCCGTAGGCGCTCAGCTGCGAGTGATAGCAGAAGGTCGGCAAGTCGATGTTGGCCTTGCGGATGACCTCTAGGAGGTTGCGTTCCCCGTTGACAGGAACCTTTCGACCATTGATTTCGACCACAGCTTCGGCGGGCATGGCACTACACTCCTTGAATGGCGCCCAGGCGGCAGGCCTTGGCGCATGCACCGCAACGGGTGCACAGGGTTTCGTCAATCACGTGAACCTGGCGCTTTTCGCCCTTGATGGCGTTCATCGAACACGCCTTGATGCAGACGCCGCAGCCCTTGCACTTCACCGGAATCACGTGCGGTCGCAGCAGCGCCTTGCAGCGGCCAGCCGGGCAGCGCTTCTCGACGACGTGGGCCAGGTATTCCTCGCGGAACAGGCGGGTCATGGACAGTACGGGGTTGGGCGCCGTCTTGCCGAGGCCGCACAGCGAGCCCTTCTGAACCGTGCGCGCCAGCATTTCCAGCAGGTCGAGCGTGTCCAGCGTGGCCTTGCCCTCGATGATGTCGTCGAGCAGCGCCAGCATCTGCTTGGTGCCTTCCCGGCACAGGACACACTTGCCGCAGGATTCGTTCTGCGTGAACTGCATGAAAAACCGCGCCATCGAGACCATGCAGGTGTCGCGATTCATGGCGACCAGTCCGCCCGAGCCGACCATGGCGCCGATGCTGCGCAGTGAATCGAAGTCGAGAGGCAGGTCGAGATGGGCCGGGGTGAGGCAACCGCCCGAAGGACCGCCAATTTGCACGGCCTTGAGCTCGGACATGGCCGCGCCATCGTCGGTGGTCACGCCGCCTCCCACGCCGTACACGATGTCGCGCAAGGTAGCACCGAACGCGACTTCGATGAGGCCCGTGTTCACCACGTGACCGGTAAGCGCGAAGGTCTTGGTGCCGGGCGAGGTGCGCGAACCCATGGCCCGGAATTTCTCCGCGCCCATGTTCAAGATTCGCGGCACCGAGGCCAAGGTCTCGACGTTGTTGATGACGGTGGGGTTGCCCCACAGCCCCGACTGCGCCGGGAATGGAGGCTTGGGCGACGGCATGCCCCGTTTGCCTTCAATCGAGGCGATCAGCGCAGTTTCCTCGCCGCACACGAAGGCACCCGCGCCTTCCATGACTGTGATGTCGAGCGCGTAGTGCGTGCCGAACAAACTGGGTCCGAGCAAGCCCGCACGCTTCGCGTCCTCAACTGCCTTGCGCACGCGGCGCACGGCCAACGGATATTCGGCGCGCACGTAGACGAACGCTTCGCTGGCGCCAATGGCACGCGCGGCGATGAGCAATCCCTCGACCACGCTGTGCGGATTGCCTTCCATCACACTGCGGTCCATGAAAGCACCTGGGTCGCCTTCGTCGCCGTTGCAGATGACGTACTTGGGTGCGGCCGGTTGCACGCGCGCCAGCTCCCACTTGCGTCCCGTGGGAAACCCTCCCCCGCCGCGGCCACGTAGACCGGCCTTGTCAATCTCGGTGCAGACTTCTTGTGGGCTCATGCGCGTGTACACGCGGCACGCGGCCTGGTAGCCGTCCTTGGCCAGGTATTCCGGCAGGCTGTCGGGGTCGATGACGCCGCACTCTTTGAGAACGAAGCGGTGTTGCGCCTGATAGAAGGGAATCTCCGCGATACCGCGGCACGATCGCTTCGCGGATTTGTCGACGTACAGCAGTCGCTCGACTGGTTTGCCATGCTTGAGCGTGGACTCGACGATCTCGGCCACGTCGCCCTTCTTCACGCGCGTGTAGAGAATGCCGTCGGGCAATACCGTCGCCAGCGGGCCCATTTGGCAAAAACCTTGGCAGCCGCTGCGTGAGACATGCACGAAGCCAGGCAGCGGCGGCGCCTCGGGGCGCAGCTCGGTCACCACGTCGATACCCGCAGCTTCGATGGTGCGTACGAATTCGCCGTACACCTCGAGTGCGCCGCCGGCCACGCAGCCGGTGCCTGCGCAGATAATGAGACGTCTTTCGGCGCCGTTGGCTGCACTTTGGTAGGCGAGCCCTTCTTTGGCCAGGGACTCTTGCGTGATCACATGGGCGAGGGTCATTGCACGGTCTCCTTGGCGGCGATCCCGTCGACGATGGCGCAGGCGGCTTCGGGCGTGACCTGGCCGTGCACCTGATCGTTGACCAGCAGCACCGGCGCCAAGCCGCAGGCGCCCAAGCAGGACACGGTCTCGACGGTAAACAGCATGTCGTCGGTCGTGGACTTGGTTTCGCTTAGCCGCAACTTGCTACGAAGTGCCTCGAGGATCGGAATCGAACGCTTCACGTGACATGCGGTTCCGTCGCACAGGCGCAGGACGTACTTGCCCTTGGGGGCGAGCGCGAAGTGCGCGTAGAAGGTAGCGACGCCATAGACCTCGGCCGGCGGAATGTGCAGCGAGGTCGCGAGGTAGGTCATGACCTCTTCGGGCAGGTAACGGTATTCCTCTTGAACTGCCTGCAGGATCGGAATCAAGCGCGAGGCCCGATGCTCATGCTTGGCCAGAATGTCGCAGACCTTCTGGAATCTTCGGCTGGGCAGCGTGGACGGGTGGCTAACTTCTTCGGGCGACGGCTCGGGCAACATGGCGTTGTACTCCTCCAAGGTGCTGTTCGGCGGCCACCAGCGCATGTTTCTGAAGAAACACGGCCAGCGACGCGGCAAGATCTTCGTTGTGAACCACCACGCCCTCGGGCACCTGGAGTCCGATGGGCGCAAAATTCCAAATCGCACGGATGCCGCCGCGAAACATCAGATCGGCGATAATCTGGGCGGTACTGGCGGGCACAGCGATGATGCCGATGTGAACGTGCATGCGAGCAGCAAGACCAGGCAGCTTGTCGATGTCCAGGATGCGCTTGCCGTGAAGCACGGTGCCGACCTTCTTGGCGTCGATGTAGAAGCCCGCGACGATGTCGAAGCCATAGCGCTCGAAACCCGGATAACCGATGAGCGCTGAACCGAGACCGCCGACGCCAGCCAGGAAGGCGCTGTGGTGGTCGTTCCAACTTAGGAAGCTC
>Ga0265342_10004574_pt1 | contig 10812 bp, 9 predicted proteins | sample 4CB327metaG_FD_203125 | JGI IMG/M metagenome (GOLD analysis project Ga0265342, IMG submission 203125) | Rhizosphere microbial communities from Carex aquatilis grown in University of Washington, Seatle, WA, United States - 4-CB3-27 metaG | ecosystem: Host-associated > Plants > Roots > Rhizosphere...
CATCACCAAGGCGTTCCAGGAGCGTGGCTTCAAGGGCGACAAGATCCTCGGCCAGGGTGAGATCACCATGGACGACAACGCGCTCAAGAGCATGGGCGACAACGCGCTCGGCATCCGCACCGTGTTCCACTACAGCTGGGAGCACAAATCGAAGGCGAACGAGGCCTTCGTGAAAGCCTACGAGGCCGAGTTCAAGCGCCATCCGGACGTGTTCTCGATCGGCGGCTGGGACGGCATGCACCTGATCTACGAGGCGCTGAAGAAGACCAAGGGCAAGGCCGACGGGGATTCGCTGATCGCCGCAGCCAAAGGCATGAAGTGGGAAAGCCCGCGCGGGCCGATCTCGATCGACCCGGCGACCCGCGACATCGTGCAGAACGTATACATCCGCAAGGTCGAGAAGGTCGGCGGCGGCGTGCAGAACGTCGAGGTCGACACGATCAAGGACGAGAAGGACCCGGCGCACCCGAAGTAAGCGCCAGTCGGCTTGCGGCGCTCCTTCCTGAGAGGGGAGGGGCGCCGCCGCATTTTATGCGTCATGCAGCCATTCGCCGAGGCCCGCTAGCAAGGACTGGATACCCCGCTTCGCGGGGTATGACGGCCGAGGAATGGCGGCGCGCTGTGCCATGAGAAGGGGCGAGCCCCTCGCGCCTGTCACACCTTGCGCCTATTATGTTGGTGCCCGCGAGTCGCGCCAACCTGCCGGTGCCATGGACGTCCTGAATCTCCCCCGCCCCGCCTGGATGACCGAGGACCTGGTCCTCCTCGAGGAACAATCCCGCCGCTTCATCGCCGACGAATTCGTGCCGCATCTCGACCGGTGGCACGAGAAGGGCATGTACGAACGCGAGGTCTGGACCAAGGCCGGGCAGGCCGGTCTGCTCTGCGCCGCGATGCCCGAGGAATATGGCGGCGCCGGCGGCACCTTCGCCCACGAGGCCGTGATCAACCGTGAATATTCGCTGGCCGGCTTCGACACGTTCGGCGGGCCGCTGCACTCCGGCATCGTCGCGCCCTACATCCTGCATTACGGCACCGAGGAGCAGAAGAAACGCTGGCTACCCAAGCTCGCCTCGGGTGAGATGATAGGCGCCATCGCCATGACCGAGCCGGGCACCGGTTCCGACTTGCAGGGCGTGCGCACCAAGGCGGAGAAATCCGGCAATGGCTACGTGCTCAACGGCTCCAAGACCTTCATCACCAACGGCCAGCACGCCAACCTGATCGTCGTCGTCGCCAAGACCGACCCGAAGATGGGAGCCAAGGGCGTCTCGCTGATGGTTGTCGAGACCGACGACGCGCCCGGCTTCCGCCGCGGCCGCAAGCTCAAGAAGCTCGGCATGGATTCAGCCGACACCTCGGAACTGTTCTTCGAGGACGTGCGCCTGCCGGCCGAAAGCCTGCTCGGCACCGAGGAGGGGCAGGGCTTCTACCAGCTCATGAAGGAACTGCCGCAGGAGCGGCTGATCGTCGCGGTGCACGCGGTGGCGATGATGGAGCGGGCGCTGGCGCTCACCGCCGACTACGTCAAGCAGCGCGCGGCCTTCGGCAAGAAGATCATCGAATTCCAGAACACGCAGTTCGAGCTGGCCGCCTGCAAGACCGAGGCGACGATCTCGAAGGTGTTCCTCGACCACTGCATCGGGGAACATGTCGCGGGCAAGCTCGACACCGTCACCGCCTCGATGGCCAAATACAAGCTGACCGATACGCTCGGCACGATCCTCGACCGCTGCCTGCAGCTGTTCGGCGGCTACGGGTTCATGGACGAATATCCGATCTCGCGGATGTACCGCGATGCGCGCGTGCTGCGCATCTATGCGGGAACCAACGAGATCATGAAGCTCTTGATCGCGCGTAGTTTGTGACTTTCACCTCTGCCCGCTTGTGGGGAGAGGTCGGACCGCGAAGCGGTCCGGGTGAGGGGGCCTTTCCCAAAGCAGAGTGCTTGGAGACGCCCCCTCACCCCGACCCTCTCCCCGCAAGCGGGGAGAGGGAGCAGGAGGAGAGACGCCCATGCCCGACGCATTCATCTTCGATGCCGTGCGCACGCCGCGCGGACGCGGCAAGGCCGACGGTTCGCTGCACGAGGTGACAGCGCTCAATCTCGCGGCGCAGGCGCTCGGCGCAATCAAGGACCGCCACGACTTCGACCCGGGCCTGGTCGAGGACGTGGTCATGGGCTGCGTCGATCCGGTCGGCGAGGCCGGCGCCGACATCGCCCGCACCGCGGCGCTGGTTGCCGGCTACGGCGACGGCGTTCCCGGTATCCAGATCAACCGGTTCTGCGCCTCCGGTCTCGACGCCGTGAACTTCGCCGCGGCGGAGGTCATGTCCGGCCAGCACGACATGGTCATCGGCGGTGGCGTCGAATCGATGAGCCGCGTCGGCATCGGCACCTCCGGCGGCGCCTGGTCGATGGACCCGACCATCGCGGTCGAGCACTACTTCCTGCCGCAGGGCATCTCGGCCGATTTGATCGCCACCAAATACGGCTTCTCGCGCGACGACGTCGACGCCTACGCGGTCGAGAGCCAGAAGCGCGCCGCCAAGGCCTGGGAGGAGGGGCGCTTCAAGAACTCGGTGGTGCCGGTCAAGGACGTTAACGGGCTCACCATCCTGGCGCATGACGAGCACATGCGGCCGACGACGACGATGCAGTCGCTGGCGCAATTGCAGCCGTCCTTCGTGCAGATGGGCGAGATGGGCGGCTTCGACGCGGTCGCGGTGCAGAAGCATCCCGAGATCGAGCGCATCAATCACGTGCACCACGCCGGCAACTCTTCGGGCATCGTCGACGGCGCGGCCGCCGTGGTCATGGGCACGAAGGAGGCTGGCGCGAAGGCGGGGCTCAAGCCGCGCGCGCGCATAAAAGCCTTCGCCAATATCGGCTCGGAGCCGGCGATCATGCTGACCGGGCCGATCCCGGTCACCGAGAAGGTCCTGAAGAAGGCCGGCATGAGCAAGGCCGACATCGACCTGTGGGAATTGAACGAGGCCTTCGCCGCGGTCGTGCTGCGCTACATGCAGGGGCTCGACATTCCGCACGACAAGCTCAACGTCTGCGGCGGCGCCATCGCCATGGGCCATCCGCTCGGCGCCACCGGCGCGATGATCCTCGGCACCGTGCTCGACGAACTCGAGCGCACCGGCAAGCAGACGGCGCTGGTGACGCTCTGCATCGGCGCCGGCATGGGCACGGCGACGATTATCGAGCGGGTTTAGTTTTCTTACCCTCCCCCTAGTGGGGAGGGTCGACGCGTGAAGCGCGTCGGGGTGGGGGTCAATCAGATGCCCAAGGTCGACATCGCCAAGGTGAGCGTCCGGAGCGGGGCCGGGTATCCCGCCCGGTTCCTCCCCGAGCACAGAGAGCGCCACAAGCAGGCGCTCGGCGACGCCGTCGGCCTCACGCAGTTCGGCGTCAACCTCACGCGTATCGCGCCGGGTGCGGCGTCGGCGCTGCGGCACTATCACGAGCAGGAGGACGAATTCGTCTTCATGATCGAGGGCGAGCTGGTGCTGATCGAGAACGACGGCGAGGTTGTGCTCAAGGCCGGCGACTGCGCCGGCTTCCAGGCCGGCGTCGGCAACGCGCATCGCCTCGTCAATCGTTCGGGGCGCGACGCAGTCTACATCGAGGTCGGCACGCGTTCGCCTCACGAGCGCGTTCACTATCCGGACGACGACCTGCATCTGGTGCGCGAGGGGCGCACCGCACGCTGGCTGCACAAGAGCGGCGAGCCGTATACCTGAAGAGGGACCTTGCGGATGGCCAATTTTAATTTCGACGTCGACGCCGACGGCATCGCGCTCGTCACCTGGGACATGCCCGGCCGCTCGATGAACGTCATCACGTCAGAGACGACCGCCGAGCTCTCCGCCATCCTCGACAAGGTCGTCGCCGATGCGGCAGTCAAGGGTGTGGTCGTCACCTCGGGCAAGGACGCCTTCTGCGGTGGCGCGGATCTCACCATGCTCGAGAAGATGGGCGCGATCTACGCCGACAAGCTCAAGCGCGAGGGCGAGGAGAAAGCCGCGGGCTACGTCTTCGAGGAGAGCCGCAAGCTGTCGCAGCTCTATCGCCGCATCGAGACCTGCGGCAAGCCGTGGGTCTGCGCGCTCAACGGCACGGCGATGGGCGGCGGCTTCGAACTGGCGCTCGCCTGCCATCACCGCATCGCCTCCGACAATCCGAAGACGCGGCTCGGCCTGCCCGAGATCAAGGTCGGCCTGTTCCCCGGCGCCGGCGGCACGCAGCGCGTGGCGCGCATCATGCCGCCCGCCGACGCGCTGCAATATCTGCTCAAGGGCGATCAGCTCAAAACCGACCGCGCCAAGGCGATGAAGCTGATCGACGCGGTCGTGCCGGCGGCCGACCTCATCAAGGCGGCGAAGGACTGGATCAAGGGCGGCGGCAAGGCCGTCGCGCCGTGGGACGAGAAAGGCTTCAGATTGCCCGGCGGCCTCGTCTGGTCGAAGTCCGGCATGATGACCTTCACGCCGGCGAACGCGATCTACCGCCGCGAGACCTACGACAACTATCCAGCTGCGCGCGCGATCATGCAGGTCGTCTACGAAGGCCTGCAGGTGCCGATGGATACGGCGCTGCGCATCGAGTCGCGCTGGTTCGCCAAGATCGTGCGCTCGAAGGAAGCGGCGGCGATGATCCGCTCGCTGTTCGTGTCGATGCAGGAACTGAACAAGGGCGCGCGGCGTCCCGCCAACGAGCCGGCTTCGAAGCTGAAGAAGATCGGCGTCGTCGGCGCCGGCTTCATGGGCGCCGGCATTGCGCAGGTGACCGCCGCGGCGGGGCTCGACGTCGTGCTCATCGACCGCGACCAGGAAGCGGCCGACAAGGGCAAGGCCGGCGTGCACAAGGCGCTGACCGACCGCGTCAACAAGGGACGCATGAAGGCGGCCGAGCGCGACGAGTTGCTGGCGCGCATCGCGACCACCGCCGACTACAATGCGCTGAAGGACTGCGACCTCGTGGTCGAGGCCGTGTTCGAGGACCGCAAGGTCAAGACCGACGTCATCGCCAAGGTGCAGGCGGTGATCCGTGACGACGCGATCTTCGCGTCCAACACCTCGACGCTACCGATCACCTCGCTCGCCAAGGAATTCAAAGATCAGAAACGCTTCATCGGCATCCATTTCTTTTCGCCGGTGGCGCTGATGATGCTGACCGAGATCATCGTCGGCAAGGAGACCGGCGACCGCGCGCTCGCCGTCGCGCTCGACTATGTGCGCGCGATCAAGAAGACGCCGATCGTCGTCAACGACACGCGCGGCTTCTACGCCAACCGCTGCGTGCTCAACTACATCCAGGAAGGCCACCTGATGCTGCTGGAAGGCATCCCGGCGGCGATGATCGAGAACACTGCGCGCATGGCCGGGATGCCGGTCGGGCCTTTGTCGCTCAATGACGAGACCGCGCTCGATCTCGGCCTGAAGATCGTCCGCGCCACCGAGCACGACCTCGGGCCGCAGGCGATCAACCCGCAGCAGAAGCAATTGCTCGAAACCATGGTCGAGACACTGGAGCGCTTCGGCCGCAAGAACGGCAAGGGCTTCTACGACTACCCGCAGGGCCAGCCGAAGCGGCTGTGGCCGGGGCTCGACGAGCTGTTGCCGAAGAAGCTTTCGCGCGAGGAGATCGACGCGCTCGACGTCAATGAATTGAAGCAGCGCTTCCTCGTCGTGCAGGCAGTCGAGGCTGCGCGCACCTTCGAGGAGCACGTCGTCACCGACGTGCGCGAGGCCGACGTCGGCTCGATCCTCGGCTTCGGTTTTGCGCCCTTTACCGGCGGCACGCTCTCCTACATCGACATGATGGGCGTGAAAAACTTCGTCGATCTCTGCCGCAGGTTCGAGACGAAATTTGGCACGCGCTTCGCCCCGCCGAAGCTGCTCGTGGAGATGGCGGAGAAGGGCGAGAGCTTCTACCGCCGCTTCGCCCCGCCGAAGGCCAAGGCGGCGTAACTTCCCTGTCCCCGCAACCGGGGAGAGGTGAAGAGAGCAGCCATGCCCAACTCCTCCTCTTCGCCTCTCAACTGGCGCAGCATCCCGCGCAGCGTCTGGCTGCTCGGGCTCGTCTCGATGTTCATGGATCTCTCCTCCGAGATGATCCATGCGCTGCTGCCGCTCTACCTCGTGAGCGTGTTGGGTGTTTCGACGCTCACCGTCGGCATCATCGAAGGCATTGCTGAGGCGACCGCCTCGATCACCAAGATCTTCTCCGGCGCGCTGAGCGACTATCTCGGCCACCGCAAATGGCTCGCAGCTGCAGGCTATGGACTTGCGGCGGTCACCAAGCCCGTGTTCCCGCTCGCGACCGGCATCGTCAGCATCACCGCGGCGCGCTTCGTCGACCGCGTCGGCAAGGGCATCCGGGGCGCGCCGCGCGATGCGTTGATCGCCGATCTCACGCCACCCGGCGCGCGCGGTGGCGCTTTCGGCTTGCGTCAATCGCTTGACACGATCGGCGCGGTGCTCGGCCCGCTTGCGGCGATCGCATTCATGGCGTGGCTGGCCGACGACTTCAGGGCGGTGTTCTGGATTGCTGTGATCCCGGCCTTCGTCTCGGTCGCCGTCATCGTCTTCGGCGTGCGCGAGCCGGAGCGGCCCCCGGGTGTGCGCACGGTGAAGTCGCCGTTCTCGCGCGCGGAGCTCGGCCGGCTGCCCGCCGCATACTGGATGATCGTCGCCGTCACGGCAGCGTTCACGCTCGCCCGCTTCAGCGAAGCGTTCCTGCTGCTGCGCGCGCAGGCGGCCGGCCTGCCATTGGCGCTGGTGCCGTCGGTGATGGTGGTGATGAACGTCGTCTATGCGCTCTCGGCCTGGCCCGCGGGTGTGCTGTCGGACGGCATGGGCCGCTATCGTCTGCTCACCATTGGCTTCGCTCTTCTGATCGTCGCCGACGTGATCCTGGCGGTGAACGGCAGCGTCGCCGTCGTGATGCTCGGCGTCGCGCTGTGGGGCCTGCACATGGGTCTGACGCAGGGCCTGTTGTCGGCGATGGTCGCCGATACAGCGCCGGCGGAGCTGCGCGGCACCGCGTTCGGCGTGTTCAATCTCGTCGGTGGCATCGCGCTCCTGATCGCGAGCGTCGTCGCCGGCACGCTATGGGAGATCGCCGGACCGGAAGGCACGTTCCTCGCCGGCGCGGCGTTCACCGCGGTGGCGCTGCTGGCCTTGCCCTGGGCGCGAAAGAGAGCGGCGTGAGCCGCTCCTCTGTGTCATTTGACACAAACCTTGCGGCTTTCAGTCGCGGTCCCATCTATCGGTGATGGCACCGACGATCACCATCGAAGCGCCCGGATCGAAAAGTTCCTTCCGCACGAGCGATGACAAGCGGGCCGCGCTCGACCGCATCGATATGCTCGCGCGCGTGTTCGATACGGCGTTCGCGATTCCCGGCACCAACTTTCGCTTCGGCATCGAAGCGGTGATGCGGCTTGTTCCCGGCATCGGCGATGCCGCGGCCTCGGCGCTGTCATGCTATCTGCTCTACGAAGCGCACCGGCTCGATGTGCCCAAGCCCGTCTTCGCCCGCCTCGTCGCCAATGTTGCGATTGAAGGCGTCGTCGGCGCCGTCCCGGTGCTCGGCGACCTGTTCGACGTCGGCTTCCGCGCCAACCGCCGCAACGTCGCCATCCTGCGCGAGCATTTCCAGGCTCAGGGGATGATGTGAGTTTTCCCTCTCCCCGCAAGCGGGGAGAGGGTGGCGAGCACCGAAGGTGCGAGCCGGGTGAGGGGGTGTCACCGCGAGTCTGAGCAATAAGAAAGCGCCCCCTCACCCGGCTTCCTCGCAATTGCTCGGAAGCCGACCTCTCCCCGCAAGCGGGGAGAGGTGAAGAAATCACACCACCACAGTCAGCCGCTTGGCCGCGCGCGTGACGCCCGTATAGAGCCAGCGCTGGCGGCTCTCCTGGAACGCGGAGGACTCGTCGAACAGCACGACGTCGTCCCATTGCGAGCCCTGCGCCTTGTGCACGGTGAGCACGTAGCCGTAGTCGAATTCGTCGTACGGCTTGCGGCGCTGCCAGTCGAGCGCCTCGAGCCCGCCGGTAAAGCACTCCGGCCGCACCGACACCTTGACGCCGCGCCGCGCCGTCTCGTCGTCCGGCAGCAGATGCATCGTCATGATGCCGCTCTTCGCCGCCTTGGCGCGGCCGCCGCGATCCTTCACCGTCCACAGGCCGCCGTTGAACAGGCCCTTCTTGCGGTTGTTGCGCAGGCACACCAGCTTGTCGCCGGCCGACGGCAGTTCGCCTTCGAAGCCGCGCCGCTCTCTCATTCTGTTGTTGTACGCGCGCCGCGTCGCGTTGCGGCCGACCAGCACCTGGTCGGCGTCGAGCACGCGCTGCGGATCGAGATCGCTCTTGGCGACGACCTCGGTCTCGCCGTAGCGGCCGGGCTCGAGATACTCGCCGGCGCGGATGTCCATCGACAGCCGCACGATCGGATCGTCCTGCGCCTGCCGGTGCACCTCGGTCAGCATCACGTCCGGCTCGGCCTCGGTGAAGAAGCCGCCGCCCTGAATCGGCGGCAATTGTGCCGGATCGCCCAGCACAAGCAGCGGCACGCCGAATGACAGCAGGTCCTTGCCGAGTTCGGGATCGACCATCGAGCACTCGTCGATGATGATCAACTCCGCCTTCGACGCCGGCGCCTCGTCCCACAGGTCGAAATTCGGGATCTCGTCGCCGCTCTCGCGCGTGCGGTAGATCAGCGAGTGGATGGTGGAGGCGCCGTGGCAGCCTTTGCCGCGCATGACCGAAGCCGCCTTGCCGGTGAAGGCGGCATATTTCACCTCGCCATCGACGCCGTCGGCGATGTGGCGGGCGAGGGTGGTCTTGCCGGTGCCGGCATAGCCGAACAGGCGAAAGATGGGCGGCGTCGAGCCGCCGCCGGGCTTGGCCTTGAGCCAGTCGGCGACCGCTTTGAGCGCGTCGTCTTGATGCGGGGTGAACTGGGGCATTACCGGTCCTTGCGAGGGATCGTCTTAGAACATCGTGGTCAAAAGAACAAATTGGGAACCCTGCCGCGTCTATTGACAATAGTCCTGTAGCATGATTTATCCCACATGTGCCTTGCGAGGCCCTCCGGCGCCGTCATGACGCGTCGGGCGGTTTGCGAGGGACCGGCGCCCGACAATGGCGCCGTCCGGGCTTTACGCGATTCGCGTGAAGCACGGTGTGGAGCGCCGGGAGGCGCAGCACCCCCGATCGCAAGGGGGTGGCGCGCCCGGGACGGGGACTAACCACTCCCTCCCGAACGGCGTGCAGGGTCGACCGGTCACGAGGTTCCGGTCTACCCACGAGGGGGTCTCGCAAGCCCCCTGGCGCCTCCCGGCGCTCCATTCGCTCTTCGGAGCGGAGGAAAAGGGGACATCGGCGTGCCCGCGCCGACCAAAGAACAGGGCCGGCGGAGCTTTGCTTTCTTGTCGCTCCCCTTTCAGGGGAGGATAAGAAGCGCCCGTTGCGCCCGTCACTCCGCTGTCACATCATGTCGATATGTCTCGACATATGGACGCAAAGAAAGCGCAATCCGCCTTCGCCGCTTTGGCGCAGCCAACAAGGCTCAAGGCCTTCCGCAAGCTCGTCGCCGCGCATCCGGAAGGATTGCCGGCCGGCGAGATCGCGGCCGCCTGCAAGGTGCCGCACAACACGATGTCGACGCATCTCGCGGCGCTGACGCGCGCCGGCCTCGTCAGCTTCGAGCGCAATGGCCGCGTGATGAGCTACCGCGCCGATCTCGATGGATTGCGCGGCTTGGTCGGCTTCCTGATGCGCGACTGCTGCGGCGGCAACGCCGACATCTGCGCGCCGGTGATCGCGGACTTCAACGCCGCGTGCTGCGCGCCGATCAGGGAGCGGACCCATGCCTGACCGCGTCTACAACGTGCTCTTCCTCTGCACCGGAAATTCGGCGCGCTCGATCCTCGCCGAGGCGATCCTCAATCGCGCCGGCAAAGGCCGCTTCCGCGGTTTCAGCGCCGGCAGTCAGCCGAAGACGCAGGTCAATCCGCACACGCTCAATCTTTTGCGCCACCTCGGCTACGACACGTCGGCGCTGCGCTCGAAATCGTGGCACGAGTTCGCCGTTGCCGACGCGCCGCCGCTCGATTTCGTCTTCACCGTCTGCGACAACGCCGCGGGCGAAACCTGTCCGTTCTGGCCGGGCCAGCCGATGACGGCGCATTGGGGCATTCCCGATCCCGCGGCGGCCGAAGGCAGCGACGCCGAGATCGCCGTCGCTTTCAGCGACGCCTATCGCATGCTCGAGCGGCGCATCCATCTTTTCCTCGCGCTGCCGATCGACAAGCTCGACAGGATGGTGCTGAGCAAACGCCTGAAGGACATCGGCGCCAGCGAAGGCGCGACGGAACTGGCGGCAGGTCATGTCGACATTTGAACGCTACCTCACGCTCTGGGTCGCGCTGTGCATCGTCGCCGGCATCGCGCTCGGGCACTTGCTGCCCGGCGTTTTCCACGCCATCGGCGCCGCCGAGATCGCTCGCGTCAACCTGCCGGTCGCGGCGCTGATCTGGCTGATGATCGTGCCGATGCTCATCAAAATCGACTTCGCCGCGCTCGGCCGCGTCAAGGAGCACTGGCGCGGCATCGGCGTCACGCTGTTCATCAACTGGGCGGTGAAGCCGTTTTCGATGGCTGCGCTCGGCTGGCTGTTCGTCGGCTATCTGTTTCGGCCCTATCTGCCGGTCGATCAGATCAATTCCTACATCGCCGGGCTCATCCTGCTCGCCGCCGCGCCGTGCACGGCGATGGTGTTCGTCTGGAGCAACCT
>Ga0265342_10004577_pt1 | contig 10806 bp, 7 predicted proteins | sample 4CB327metaG_FD_203125 | JGI IMG/M metagenome (GOLD analysis project Ga0265342, IMG submission 203125) | Rhizosphere microbial communities from Carex aquatilis grown in University of Washington, Seatle, WA, United States - 4-CB3-27 metaG | ecosystem: Host-associated > Plants > Roots > Rhizosphere...
AGCCTTCGTGGGCGCGGCGGGTGTGTCGGTGAAGCTGAAGGACATCTCGCTCGCCGGTCGCATCATCGCCAGTTTCCCCGAGAAGCTCACCCCTGCGCAACGGATCAACGACGAACTCACCGAGCTCGGCAAGCTCACGCTGCGGCCCGAAGCCAACATCATGAAGCTGCCCAACATCTCCGCCTCGATCCCGCAGCTCAAGGCCGCGATCAAGGAGCTGCAGGGCAATGGCTATGACGTTCCGGATTATCCGGACAACCCGACGACGGACGCCGAGAAGGAGATCAAGGCCCGCTACGGCAAGGTGTTCGGCAGCGTCGTCAACCCCGTTTTGCGCGAAGGCAATTCGGACCGCCGCGCCGCCGGCGCGGTCAAGCAGTACGCCCGCAACAATCCGCATAAGATGGGCGCGTGGAGCAAGGACTCCAAGTCTCATGTGGCCTACATGTCGGGCGGCGACTACTACGGCTCTGAAATCGCGACCACTGTCGCTGAGGCGACCAACGTCCGCATCGAGCTGGTCGGCGCCGACGGCGCCGTCACGGTGCTGAAGGCGAAGACGCCGCTTCGGGCCGGCGAGATCATTGACGCCGCGGTGATGAGCGCCAAGGCGCTGCGCGCCTTCTTTGCCGAGCAGATCGAAGCCGCCAAGAAGGACGGCGTGCTGTTCTCACTGCACGTCAAGGCGACGATGATGAAGATTTCCGATCCCATCATCTTCGGGCACGCCGTTTCCGCGTTCTTCGTCGACGTGATCGAGAAGCACGCCGCGACGCTCAAGCGTCTCGGCGTCAATCTCAACAACGGCTTCGGCGATCTCTTGACGAAGATCGAGACGCTGCCGGAAGCCGAGAAAGCAGCGATCAAGGCCGACATCAAGGCCGAGTACGCGAAACGGCCGGGCCTCGCCATGGTCAATTCCGATAAGGGGATCACAGGCCTGCACGTGCCCAGCGACTTCATCATCGACGCGACGGTGCCGGCGATGATCCGCGAGTCCGGCCGCATGTGGGGTCCCGACGGCAAGCTGCACGACACCGTGGCGGTGATCCCGGATCGCTCCTACGCAAGGCTGTTTCAGACGGTCATCGACGACTGCAAAGCGAACGGCGCGTTCGATCCCAAGACCATGGGCTCCGTTCCGAACGTGGGGCTGATGGCGCAGCAGGCCGAGGAATACGGTTCGCACGACAAGACGTTCGAAGTTTCCGCGAGCGGAACGGCTCGCATCGTCGCCGAAGACGGCAAGGTGCTGCTGGAACGTCCGGTCGAGACCGGCGACATCTTCCGCATGTGCCAGCTCAAGGACGCTGCGATTCAAGACTGGGTCAAGCTCGGTGTGCGCCGCGCGCGCCTCACCAACACGCCGGCGGTGTTCTGGCTCGACAAGAACCGCGCCCACGACGCGCAAGTGATCGCCAAGGTCAAGAAATACCTGAAGGATCACGATACGTCAGGTCTCGACATCCGCATTCTGGCGCCGGTCGAAGCGATGAAGTTTTCGCTCGAGCGCATCCGCAAGGGGCAGGACACGATCTCCGTCACCGGCAATATTCTGCGTGACTACCTGACCGACCTGTTCCCGATCATGGAGCTCGGGACCTCGTCCAAGATGCTATCGATCGTTCCGCTGTTGGCGGGCGGCGGTCTGTTCGAGACCGGTGCCGGCGGCTCGGCGCCCAAGCACGTGGAGCAGTTCCAGCACGAGGGCTATTTGCGCTGGGATTCGCTCGGCGAGTTCCTCGCCCTCGGTGCGTCGCTCGAACATCTGGCGCAGACCCACAAGAACGCCAAGGCCCAGGTTCTGGCCGAGACGCTCGACTCGGCCATCGGCAAGTTCCTCGCGTTCAACCGCAATCCTGCGCGCAAAGTCGGCGAAATCGACAATCGCGGCAGCCACTTCTACCTCGCCCTCTACTGGGCGCAGGCGCTGGCCGCGCAGACCAAGGATGCTGAGCTGCAAGCCCGCTTCAAGCCGCTGGCCGAGACGCTCGCCAAGAACGAGGCCAAGATCAATGGCGAGCTGATCGGCGCGCAGGGCAAGCCGGTCGACACCGGCGGTTACTACCTGCCCGATTCCGCCAAGACGTCGGCCGCCATGCGGCCGAGCGCAACGCTGAACGCCGCGCTCGCCGCGCTCTGAAAGCGAACTCCACTCATGGCCGCGAAAGCGGGCATCCAGTTCTTGGCCAAAGAACTGGGCCGCCGCTTTCGCGGGGACGAACGGGGTGAGCGTATAGGCGGCTCAGGTCCACGCGTTGACGCGTCTTTTACGGCAGATAAGTCAATGCTATGAAAACCGCCGCGGCTGCCGGGGCTGCGTCTTCAACGAGCGCGCGTCGAATCTTTCTGTCAATCCGACGACCGTTCCCGATGATCGCTCCCAAAAGGTGGCTCCCGAAATGGCGAAGATCAAGGTGAAGAATCCGGTCGTCGAGATGGACGGCGACGAGATGACCCGCATCATCTGGCAGCTCATCAAGGACAAGCTCATCCACCCCTATCTCGATATCGACCTGCTCTATTACGATCTCAGCGTCCAGAAACGCGACGAGACCAGCGACCAGATCACGATCGACGCGGCGAACAAGACCAAGGAGGTCGGCGTCGCGGTCAAGTGCGCGACGATCACGCCGGACGAAGGCCGCGTCAAGGAATTCGGCCTGAAGGAGATGTGGCGTTCGCCCAACGGGACGATCCGCAACATTCTCGGCGGCACCATCTTCCGCGAGCCGATCATCTGCAAGAACGTGCCGCGCCTCGTCCCCGGCTGGACCCAGCCGATCGTGATCGGCCGCCACGCCTATGGCGACCAGTACCGCGCGACCGATTTCAAGTTCCCGACCGCGGGCACGCTCTCGCTCAAGTTCGTCGGCAACGACGGCAAGGTGATCGAGCGTGAGGTGTTCAAGGCACCGGGCAGCGGCGTCGTGCTCGCGATGTACAATCTCGACGACTCGATCCGCGACTTCGCGCGCGCTTCGATGAATTACGCGCTCAACCGCGGCTATCCGCTGTATCTTTCGACCAAGAACACGATCCTGAAGCAGTATGACGGCCGCTTCATGGAGCTGTTCCAACAGGTGTTCGACGCCGAGTTCAAGGACAAGTTCGCCGCAAAGAAGATCACCTACGAGCACCGTCTGATCGACGACATGGTGGCGTCGGCGCTGAAGTGGTCCGGCGGCTATGTCTGGGCGTGCAAGAACTACGACGGCGACGTGCAGTCCGACACCGTGGCGCAGGGCTTCGGCTCGCTCGGCCTGATGACCTCGGTGCTGATGACGCCGGACGGCAAGACCGTCGAAGCCGAAGCCGCCCACGGCACGGTCACGCGCCATTATCGCGAGCATCAGAAGGGCCGCGCGACCTCGACCAACTCGATCGCCTCGATCTTCGCCTGGACGCGCGGCCTTGCGCATCGCGCCAAGCTCGACGACAACCCCGCGCTCGCGAAATTCGCCGGCACGCTGGAGAACGTCTGCGTCGACACGGTTGAGGCGGGCTTCATGACCAAGGACCTGGCGCTGCTCGTCGGCCCCGACCAGAAGTGGCTCTCCACCACCGGATTCCTCGACAAGGTCGACGAGAACCTGAAGAAGGCGATGGCGTAGCAGCGCATCTGCCGATGTCGTGTGTGGCGGGCGGTGTGGCGGAGAACCGCCGCACCTGCTAAATTCACCACATGAACATCGCGTTGCAGCGGGTCATGACCGTGGCGGACTATCTCGCCTGGGCCGACACCCAGAACGAGCGCCGACGCACGGAATTGATCAACGGCCAAGTCGTCGCAATGGCGCCCGAGCGGATCGGTCATATCGAGGTCGAGCTTGCGGCGGCCGTCGCTTTGAAAAGCGCGGTTTCGCGCGCAGGACTCTCATGTCATGCCCTGGGTGACGGCGCGACGGTACGTATTGACGAATATACGGCTTACGAGCCGGACGCGCTGGTCTATTGCGGAGATCGCCTCCCGCGCGGCTCCCTCATGGTGCCGACTCCGGTCATCGTCGTAGAGGTCATCTCCCCGACCACCGCGCACGTCGATACCAGCGCCAAGCTTATTGGCTACTTCAAGTTACCAAGCGTCCGGCATTATCTTGTCGTCGATCCGGATACGCAGACGATAACGCACCACGCCCGAGGTCCAACCGGAACAATGGAAACACAGCTCGCCTCGGCGGCATTGCTCCGTCTCGACCCGCCCGGCATTGAACTTGCGATCGCGGACTTGTTTGACTGAGCGAGCGCGCAGCCGCACGCGGCGCGCTCGCGTATTGCAGGAGACCCCACATGAAGGACTCTCGTCTGACCCGTTCATTGGCAGCCGCCGCTGTTCCCGTGCTGATGGCTCTGGCTTCGGCATCGGGGCAACCGCTTCCCGCCGCCATCGCGGCGCCGGGCGAGACGGTCGTTGCGACCTACCACGCCGAAGGCGCGCAGGTGTACGAGTGCAAGGTCAACAGCGACGGCAGGCTCACCTGGACGTTCCGCGAGCCGATCGCGACCCTGCTGCTCGACGGCAAGACGATCGGCCGCCACTACGCCGGACCAAACTGGGAGAACGCGGACGGCAGCGCGGTCGTCGGCAAGGTCGCGGCCAGCGCGCCCGGCGTGACGCCGAAGGACATTCCGTGGCTCAAGCTCGACGTGATCGCGAGCCGTGGTGCCGGCGCGTTGAGCGGCGTGACGACGGTGCAGCGGATCAACACGATGGGCGGCCGCTACGACGGCGTCTGCGACAAAGCCGGCACCTTCTACAGCGCGCCCTATTCGGCGGACTACGTGTTCCTGAAGAAGGGCAGCTAGCTCGCGCGGTCGGGCGGCAGGTCGCCGCCATCGACCTCCTCGGTCAGGATGTCGCCGCGCGGCGCGATCAGATCGCGGCCGAGCTTGTGCTTGACCATCTCGCGCATGCGCGCGGCAAGGCGCGGCTCGCGCTCCATCAGCGCGTGCAGGTCGCGCGCCTCCAGCACCAGGAGGTTGGTGCGCGTCAGCGCACTCACGGTCGCCGAACGCCGCGCGCGGCGCAGCACCGCGACCTCGCCGAAGAAATGGCCGACGCCGAGCCGCATCGATTTATCCGCCAGTTCGATCTCCACCTCGCCCGCGGCGATGAAATACATCGAATGGGCGGCCTCGCCGCGCCGCACGATGACGGCGCCCGGCTCGGCGGTCTGCGCCCGCAGGAGCTGCATGATGTCGGCGATGTCGCCGGCTTCGAGCTCGGCGAACAGCGGCACCTTCGCCACCATGCCCCAGGTAACCACGAAGTCGCGCCGATGGATCTGCTCGGAGAACGCCGTCGCGATGATGCCGACCGGCAGCGCCACCATGATGAGGCCGCAGAAGATGGTGGCGGCGGCGATCACCTTGCCGAGCGCGGTGACCGGGACCACGTCGCCGTAGCCGATCGTGCCGAGCGTGACGATCGCCCACCACATCGCGTCCGGGATCGTGCCGAATTTCTCTGGCTGCATGCGGCCTTCGACGAGGTGCATGATCGAGGCGGCGACCAGGCTTGTCCCGACCAGAATGACGACACAGCCGAACAGCGCGCGGCGCTCGGCGTAGAGCACGTCGATCAGCGAGCGCATCGCCGGGGAATAGCGCGCGAGCTTGAGGAAGCGCACCACGCGGAAGACGAGCAGAAACCGCAGGTCGACCGGCGCGACGAGGGCGACCCAGAACGGCAGCACCGCGAGCAGGTCGACGATGCCGGCGGGGCTCTTGGCGAAATCGAGCCGCGCGCGCGCCGCCGAACCGTGCCGATGACGGGCTTCCGCCGCGACCCACAGCCGCGCCAGATATTCCGCCGTGAACACCACCAGCGAGAGCCAATCGATGGCCACGAACAACGGCCCGTAAGCGGCTTCAAGCGCTGGAACGGATTCAAGCGCCACGGCGACCAGGTTGACGATGATGAGCGTGATGATGGCCCGGTTGACGACGCGCATGCCGCGGCCGCCGACCGGCCCCTGCTCGAGCAGTTCGTAGAGCGCGCGCCTTAAGTCGCTGGCGTGCTTGCTGCGTCGCATCGCTATCGCTTCTGCTGCTTCTTCAACTCTTCCATCATGCGCGCGTTGAGCGCGTCGAAATCGCGCTTGAGCGCAAGACAGGCGGCCTCCGGCGCATCGCACGAGATTTGCGTGCCGAGGCTCAGACGTCCGCCGCTGTCCTGGACGATGCGCCGGCACACCACCGCGGGATATGCGGCGTGGCCCGGGACCGTGAAGGTCCAGGTGATCATGTTCGACGCGTCACGCAGCGCGACATAGGAGCTATCGCGGGACAGTTCGGGCAGCTTCTCGACCTTTGTCAGCCGCTCGAACACCTCCAAGGGCTTTCCGCCTGGACGTCCACACAGGTCGGCGGCGGGCGCCGCCGTCGCCGGGACGAAGGCGAAGATCGCGAGAACGATCCAGGTCGGTATCGAGCGCATGCGATTCCCCGTGACGGTCGCGTGGATGATAGCAGCAAAGATCATGCTTTCGAGCGCTCAGGTCATGGCGAACGCCATCGCGTAGGAGGTCGGCGCCGCATAGCCCGCGCGCGTTTCCTGCGCCACGATGACGAAGCCGTGGCGGCGGAACAGTGCGACGTTGTCGGCAAGCGCGATCCGCGCCTTGAGCGTGATCCGGGCGGCGCCGATGCGGCGCGCTTCGGCCTTGGCGGCCTCGATCAGCGCGCTCGCAACGCCGCGGCGGCGCCAGTTCGCCGCGACCGCGAGCCGTCCGATATAGAGCGCGTCCTGCTGCGGCACGCAGAAGACGCTGCCGATTAGGCGCCCATCCGCCTCCACGACGTAACAGGTCTCGGCGCGCAGCCGCGCTGCGACGTCCGCGACGGTCTCCTTGAGCATGCTGGACGGCGGATCGATCGCGAGCGCGCCGAACGCGCCCTGCACGAGGGCGTGCAGTTCGTCGGCGCGCGCGGGATCATCCAGGCGATGAATACCGAAAGCGGGCGCGGTCATCCGCCGCCGAGGGCGGCTTCGACCGCCGCAAGCGCGGCCTCGGCCTTGGCGCCGTCCGGACCGCCGGCCTGCGCCATGTCGGCCCGCCCGCCCCCGCCCTTGCCGCCGAGCGCCTCGGCACCCTTCTTGACGAGGTCGACGGCGTTGAAGCGCGCGACCAGATCGTCGGTGACGCCGACGACGATGCCGGCGCGGCCTTCGTCGGTGACGCCGACAATCGCGACCACGCCGGAGCCGACTTGGCGTTTGCCCTCGTCGGCGAGGCTTTTCAGGTCCTTCATGTCGATGCCCGACACGGCGCGCGCCAGCAGCTTGACATCGCCGATCGTGCGCACGCCGTTCGCCTCGCCGCCCGCTTTCGCAGCTCCGCCCATGGCGAGCTTCTTCTTGGCGTCGGCGAGGTCGCGCTCCAGCCTGCGCCGCTCGTCGAGCAGCGTCGCGATGCGCGTGGGTAGTTCCTCCAGCGGCGCCTTGATCTCGGCAGCCGCCGACCTGGCAAGCCCGATCGTGTGGTTTGCGGCCTTGCGCGCCACCGTGCCGGTCACCGCCTCGATGCGGCGCACGCCGGCCGCGACGCCGGCGTCGGTCAGGCCGGAAATGAGGCCAATATCGCCGGTGCGCGCGACGTGAGTGCCGCCGCACAGCTCGACCGACCAGCCGAGCGCGTTGCCGCCCCCCTCCCCCATCGCGACGACACGCACCTCGTCGCCGTATTTCTCGCCGAACAGCGCGCGGGCGCCGGACGCGCGCGCATCGTCGAGCGCCATCAGGCGCGTGACCACCGGCGCATTCTCCAGCACGCGGTCGTTGGCGATGTCCTCGACCTTCTCGAGCTCCTCGGCCGTCACGGGCTTGGGATGCGAGAAATCGAAGCGCAGCCGGTCGGGCGCGACCAGCGAGCCCTTCTGCGCGACGTGGTCGCCGAGCACCTGGCGCAGCGCCTCGTGCAGCAGGTGCGTCGCCGAATGATTGCGCCGGATCGCGCTTCTCCGCGCGTGGTCGACTTGCAGCGCGAGCGCCGCGCCGACCGTGAGGGTGCCGTGCTCGACCGTGACGCTGTGCGCGAACAGGTCGCCGGCCTTCTTCTGGGTGTCGGTGACCCGCGCGGCAACACCCTCCGCGGTCATCGCGCCGCTGTCGCCGACCTGCCCGCCGGACTCGCCATAGAACGGCGTCTGGTTGAGCACGACCGCGCCGCTCTCGCCGGCCTTGAGCTCGGCGACCTCGTGGCCGTCGTGCACCAGCGCGGTCACCACGCCTTCGGCATTCTCGGTGTCGTAGCCGAGGAACTCGGTCGCGCCCAGCTTCTCGCGCAGCGAAAACCACACCGCGTCGGTCGCGGCTTCGCCCGAGCCGGCCCAAGAGGCGCGCGCCTTTTCGCGCTGGCGCTCCATCGCGTCGGTGAAGGAGGCGATGTCGACGCCGATGCCGCGGCCTTTCAGCGCGTCCTGCGTCAGATCCAGCGGGAAGCCGTAGGTGTCGTAGAGCGTGAACGCGGTCTCGCCGTCGAACATGTCGCCGTGCTTCAGGGTCTTGCTCGCCTCGTCGAGGATCGAAAGGCCGCGCTCGAGCGTATGGCGGAAGCGCGTCTCCTCGAGCTTGAGCGTCTCGGTGATCAGCGCTTCGGCGCGCAGGAGCTCCGGATAGGCCTGGCCCATCTCGCGCGTGAGCGCGGGCACGAGCTTCCACATGATCGGCGCTTTGGCGCCGAGCAGTTCGGCATGGCGCATGGCGCGGCGCATGATGCGGCGGAGCACGTAGCCGCGTCCCTCGTTGGAGGGGAGCACGCCGTCGGCGATCAGGAACGAGGACGCGCGCAGATGATCCGCGATGACGCGGTGCGAGTTCTTCTGCGGGCCATCGGCCGCGACGCCGGTCGCCTCGGCGACCGCGCGGATCAGCGCACGGAACAGGTCGATGTCGTAGTTGTCGTGCACGCCCTGCATCACGGCGGCGACGCGCTCGAGCCCCATGCCGGTGTCGATCGAGGGTTTCGGCAGGTCGACGCGCTTGCCTGCGGAAAGCTGCTCGTACTGCATGAACACGAGGTTCCAGATCTCGATGAAGCGGTCACCCTCGGCCTCCGGCGAGCCCGGCGGGCCGCCCCAGATATGGTCGCCATGGTCGTAGAAGATCTCCGAGCACGGCCCGCACGGGCCGGTATCGCCCATGGCCCAGAAATTGTCCGCGCCCGCGATGCGGATGATCCGGCTCTCGGGCAGGCCCGCGATCTTCTTCCACAGGTCGAACGCCTGGTCGTCGTCGATGTAGACGGTCGCCGTCAGGCGGTCCTTCGGCAGGCCGAATTCCTTCGTCACCAGGTTCCAGGCGAGCTCGATCGCGCGTTCCTTGAAGTAATCGCCGAACGAGAAGTTGCCGAGCATCTCGAAGAACGTGTGATGGCGCGCCGTGTAGCCGACATTGTCGAGGTCGTTGTGCTTGCCGCCGGCGCGCACGCACTTCTGCGCCGTCACGGCGCGCTGGTAGGGGCGCTTCTCGAGGCCGGTGAAGACGTTCTTGAACTGCACCATGCCGGCATTGGTGAACATCAGGGTCGGGTCGTTGCGCGGCACGAGCGGGGACGAGGCCACGACCTCGTGGCCCTCCTTGCGGAAATAGTCGAGGAAGCCCGACCGGATGTCGTTGACGCCACTCATAGAGTTCCCGCCGCCCGCCCCCGCGACGCGCGCGGCGCCGGCCAAGGATTGCTTGTTTTCCAAGGGCTTATTTAGCGGCGGGGGGTGGCTGTGTCCAGGAAGGGCGCAATTGCTGTCGTCGCGGCCAAGCGGCGCAGAGCGGCGCGTGAGCCGGGACCCATAACCACGACTCTCTCGATGATCGCTTGAATCGCGCAGCTTGTGTTTATGGGTCCCAGCCCTCGGGCCGCGCCCTCGGCCGAAATGACCGCGGAGTTACCCCTCCGCGGCGTCTTCGTCGTCCTCGTCTTCCTTTTCGCCCGCCAAAATCTGCTCGGCGATCAGGCCCGCATTCTGGCGGATCGAGGACTCGATCTTGGCGGAGATGTCGGGATTGCTCTTGAGAAACGCCTTGGCGTTCTCGCGCCCCTGGCCGATGCGCTGGCTGTCATAGGAGAACCAGGAGCCCGACTTCTCCACCACGCCGGCCTTGACGCCGAGATCGATGATCTCGCCCGCCTTGGACACGCCCTCGCCATACATGATGTCGAACTCGACCTGCTTGAACGGCGGCGCGAGCTTGTTCTTGACCACTTTCACGCGGGTCTGGTTGCCGATCACCTCGTCGCGCTCCTTGATGGCGCCGATGCGGCGGATGTCGAGGCGCACGGACGCGTAGAATTTCAGCGCGTGGCCGCCGGTGGTGGTCTCCGGGCTGCCGTACATCACGCCGATCTTCATGCGGATCTGGTTGATGAAGATCACCATGGTGTTGGAGCGCGAGATCGAGGCGGTGAGCTTGCGCAGGGCTTGAGACATGAGCCGCGCTTGCGACCCGGGCTGGACGTCGCCCATCTCGCCTTCGAGCTCGGAGCGCGGCACCAGCGCGGCGACCGAATCGACCACCAGCACGTCGATCGCGCCGGAGCGCACCAGCGTGTCGCAGATTTCCAGCGCCTGCTCGCCGTGATCGGGCTGCGAGATCAACAGCTCGTCGACATTGACGCCGAGCTTGCGCGCATAGATCGGATCGAGCGCATGTTCGGCGTCGATGAAGGCGCAGATGCCGCCTTTCTTCTGCGCCTCGGCAAGGCAGTGCAGCGCGAGCGTGGTCTTGCCGGAGGACTCCGGCCCGTAGATCTCGACCACGCGCCCGCGCGGCACGCCGCCGACGCCGAGCGCGATGTCGAGCCCGAG
>Ga0265342_10004579_pt1 | contig 10801 bp, 10 predicted proteins | sample 4CB327metaG_FD_203125 | JGI IMG/M metagenome (GOLD analysis project Ga0265342, IMG submission 203125) | Rhizosphere microbial communities from Carex aquatilis grown in University of Washington, Seatle, WA, United States - 4-CB3-27 metaG | ecosystem: Host-associated > Plants > Roots >...
CGACTGGACAACGTGGAGTTGCTGGCCGGCGACGTCCACGAGCTCAGCGCGGACGCCGTTGGCGGCCCGTTTGACCTGGCGTATACCCGGCTTTTCCTGATGCACCAGCCCGACCCGGTACGGACCCTCAGCCAGATCGCGCGCCTGCTTCGCCCCGGCGGCTGGGTCGTGGCGCAAGAGGCGCTGCGCAGCCCGCCCCCGCGGTCTCATCCCCACCTCGGTGCCCTGGGCGCCTACTGGGACCTGGTGTACCAGGTGGTGGAACGGGCCGGCAGGGTGCCGCCTGCCGCCGTCGAGGGCCTCGCGGAGTCGGCGCGAACGGCTGGCCTTGACGTCCTCGCGGTCGATGGAAACTTCGCGATCATGGATCCAGAGCTGGGCTTTGACCTGCACGCGGGCACCTTGCTTGCGGCACGGGAACGTGCGGTCGCCTCGGGGATCGCGACCGGGCAGCAGATCGACGACCTGGTCAGTGATCTTCGGGCCGCGAAACACGTCGGCTACGAGTGGGTCTCAACGCCGTTCTTCCTTGACCTGACACTGCGCAAGCCGGCCGCGGCGTGACGGCACCGGGCTGACGTCTGGAGGGCACTTGTTCACTTCCGAGCAGCTTCCCGAGCTGCGGCGCAAGATCCGTGCTCAGGCCGCGCTTGAGGCCAGGGTCCTCGACGAGCTCGTGAAGCAGGCGGTCGGCCTCGCACCGCACGTCCGCCCGATCAGGCCGCGCACCGCCACCGCCGTCGCGCTGACCGCGGCCGACGGCGGGAACAACTCGGTCGCGTTCAACCCGTTCGAGCTGCAGGTCATCCGGGTCGTGGACTCGCAGGGCAAGGAGCTGTTCCTGGACGTAGTGTCGCCCGCCACCGACATCGACGAGCTCGGCCGCCGCCACCGAGACGACGGCACCGTCCTCGGGAAGCTCATGGACGACCTGGGCGCGCAGCGCCTCAGCGACCTCTCCAGCATGATGACCGTCCGTAACCGGGGATGGGTCAAGACCTACCGGGACTTGTGCGAGTGGGCCACGCTGCATGACCTCATCACCAGCCACGAGTTCGCCGCCGACACGCTCATCGTGCGCGACGGCCTGCTGCGTACCACGATCTTCGCCGGCGATACCCTCGCCCGGCTCGGCGAGCTCATGAAGCAGGCCATCGACCGGCAAGCGAAGGACAACCGCAGGCGGATCTGGCTCGCCGGGCTGGCCAAGAAGACCAAGGTGCTCGATCACTACCGGCTCGCCATGTCGCTGGCGGGGATCTTCGACCAGGGCACGCCGTGTTTCGTGCCGGTCCCGCACGAGCTCCAGGAGCGCGTCTACCGCGCAGATGCCGACTACGTGCGCGAGCCGGGCGACGACGAGCCGGGCGGGCGGACGACGGAGAACATCGGGGCGATGTACTTCGTGCGTTTCGGCCCCCATGCGGGTGATCCCGTCTGGACCGCGGACCTGCTCGCATGGCAACGGCAGGACGCGCAGGCCGTCTTCGGCCACCTGCAGGCCGACGCGGCCGCCGGGTTCCCGGTGCCGTTCTACCCGTTCAGCCTCCAGCAGGCCGACGCGCACTCCCGGGTCGCCGAGCTGGACCTCGACATCATCGAGGACGGCCTGGTCGACGCCGTCCGCGAGCACGTCGGCGACGGCAAGAGGCATATCGTTGACGCGCTGCTGCTCGCCACGCAGAACGTCGCGGCGCGGCGATACGGGTTATGCGGCTCTTCCACCCCGACGCCGTCGTCGGCGTCTTCCGCGGCTTCTCCGCCAGCGGCATGGAGTTTCACGCTGACCTGGTGCTCCCTTATCGCGACGAGCTCCAGGCGATCCCCATGCACGGCCAGTTCGTCCTGGTCCAGCTAGAGCACGAGAACGAGGCGGTGCTTGGCCGGATCACGTCCGTGGCCGCCGAGGGCCGCCTGGTCTCTCCCATCGGGGAGGACTACGCCATCCGGGCGATGCGCGACGACCGGCCCATCCCCGACGAGCTGCGCGACCAGTACCTGAAGTACCGGGTCGACATCCGGGTGCTTGGCGTGGAGCGGCTGGTGGGCGACAAGCTGGTCTTCGTCCCCAGTCACCGCAGGCTGCCGCACGTCGGGGCGAAGGTTGCCCTGTGCTCACCCGAGGTCCTGCGCGAGGTGGCGAACGCGTCCGGCCCCGAGGGAATCGGCACTGCCGCCAGCGACACCGCCGCCGCCGAGATCGGGTTCCTGGCCTTCGGCGAGTTCGTCTACGCCGGCGACGACCCGCGCGGCCAGCCCGAGGACTGGATGGTGGTCCTGCACCCGCCGATCCTGCCGCGCTTCCAGGCGGCGCAGCTGGTGTCCCGCCGTACCTTCGTCTTCGCTCGCGCGGGCTTCGGCAAGTCCAACCTGATCAAGCTGCTCTTCTCGCGCCTGTACGCGGGCAGCCCGGTACTCCCCTCGCGAAACGGCCCCACTCCCGTCGGCACCATCATCTTCGACCCGGACGGCGAGTACTTCTGGCCTGATTCCGACGGCCGCCCCGGCCTGGCCGACGTCGCCGCGCTGACCGAGCGAACCGTCGTATTCACCTCCCAGCAGCCGCCGAGTCCTGCTTACGGGTCCTTCGTCGTGGATTCCGTGAGGCTCGACATCCGCCAGCTCTCGGCGCAGCGCGTTATCGGCATCGCGCTCCCGGCCGACCGCCAGGACCAGCAGAACGTCACCAAGCTCAAGTCACTCGGCCCCGACCGTTGGCGCTCGCTCGTTGACCTGATCGCCGCCCACCGCTACGAGGCAGACCCGGCGGAGGTCCGCCGCCTGTGCGGCATCAAGACCGCGAACGAGGAATTGCAGACCAACGCGATCATCTCCAACATGACGCGCATCGTTGAGGCGCTCCACGACCCGTCGAGCCAGCTGCTGCGCGCCATAATGACGGCGCTGCGGGCCGGCAAACTGTGCGTCGTGGACATCTCCCAGCTGCGCGGGCAGCGCGGGCTGCAACTGGCCAGCATCATCCTCGCCGAGATCTTCTCCCACAACCAGCGAGAATTCACCAAGGCCATTCCGCATAACGTCCCGTGCATTGCCGTGATAGAAGAGGCCCAGGCCGTACTCGGGGCCGGCGGCTCGGGCTCGGCTGCTGCGGAGGACAGCCCGTTCGTTTCGTGGGTGAAGGAGGGCCGCAAGTACGGTCTCGGCGCGGTCCTGGTCACCCAGCAGCCGGGCAGCATCCCGGCGGAACTGCTCAGCCAGGGCGACAACTTCTTCGTGTTCCACCTGCTGTCCGCCGGGGACCTGATCGCGCTGAAGCGCGCCAACGCGCACTTCTCCGATGACCTGCTCGCGACCCTGCTGAACGAGCCGCTGGTCGGCCATGGGATCTTCTGGTCCAGCGCCGCCGGCACCGACCGCGGCGCGCGACCCTACCCGTTGCCGATCCGCGTGCTGAGCTTCGAGGCCGAGAACCGCATCCTGCGCGACCCGGCTTACAACGGGGACGCGGTCGACTGCTACGCCTCCCGGCTGCGGGCGACGTTCCGCTCCGCGCTGGCCGCCGCGGGCGCGAGCACCAGTGCCGGTTCTTCAGATGCGAGCACCGGTGCTGTGGGCAGGAGCGCGGGCCGAGACGACCGTCCCGCCGCCCGGTCCGGGGTAGACCTGGTCCTGGAAGAACTGGCGGCGGACGCGGCGGCCGCCGCCCCCGGCCCGACCGACGTGGAGGCCGCCTACCGTTCGGCGGCGATCAACGCCCTGCGCAAGCGGCCAGAGTTCGCCCGCTACCTGTCCAGTACCGAGGGCCTGTCCTGGGGCCGGGTCCAGGCATGGCTCGCTCAGGCCGCGCCGCCGGAAGAGGTCGTCGGCAACCGCTTCGACTGGGCCCGCCCGGTCGTGCTCCCGGCGCTGATCGCGATCCTGGGCCCGCAGGGCTCTGCCTGGCGCACCGAATCCCGCCCTCGCCCCGACCGCCCAGGATCCTCCCAGACCTGGATCCACCTCACGGAAACGGCCGAGTTCCCCAACCAGGCAACCCCGCCCGAGGACGACGCATCTGCGAAATAGCGCGCTTCCGTGCCATTCTCGGACCTCGCAAGTCCCCGGTAAAGCTCCAGCGGCCGTCCACGCGCTCGGCGCCCGCGGCTGTCAACGGCTCGAAGCTGTTTATTCAGCCAGTCTGGCAGTAATGGATTTGACAAGCCCGGTCCGCGGAAGACACCATGTACAGAGTACATGTATTCCGTACATGACATTGACCTGCATGCCTTATGAACGGAGGAAGATGAGTACCGACTTCGGGGTCAGTCACCTGGACCCCGCCGCGAACCTGGGGATCAGGGCCCGGTGGTCCTGGCGTCGGGCGGAGCGAAGAGCCGTTGCCGAACATGAGCGGTGGCTCGCCGCGAAGCTGCGACGGCTGGCCGCAGCCAGGGTCCCTGTGTTCTGGGTGATGGAAGACGCAGCCAGCCAGGTGACCGACATGACGGCCGGGATCGTGCGCATGAGGCGTCCGGGCTGGCAGTTGCTGGTAGCCGGGGTGGCCTCCGGTCCCCGCGCGGACCTGGAGCACGCCGCCCGCCAGGGACGGCTCCGCCTCGACGCCGTCGGCCGCTACGGGAAGTTCTGGTGGATCGAGATCGCCACCGACAGCGCCGCGTGCGGCGAGAAAGTCGTCTTGCTGGGCTCTCATCTGCAACTGATCCCCTCGAGCGGGGGCCATGGCTGGGCTGCGGCCCCTCAACCAGCTGGGCACCTAGCCCTATTGGAAGCTCGCTGAGCCGCGTTCCTGAAATGGAGGGAGTCATGGCATGTGCGACGCTGAAGTATGCCGGACACTGAACGCGCCCTAGCGGGCATCAACCCGGAACAGGTAACCCGCTGGCTCGTCGGTCACGTCAGCCGCCTAGTCCCGCCGGTCAACTTCGACCTGATCTCAGGCGGCCGGTCGAACCTTACGTACCGGCTTACCGACTCTGTAGGCGCGGTCTACGCGCTGCGCCGCCCGCCGACCGGTGGCGTGCTGGCTACCGCGCATGACATGAGCCGCGAATGGCGGTTCATCTCGGCGATGGCGCCGACGGCGGTGCCGGTCGCCGAACCGCTCGCCTACTGCGCCGACGCCGACGTCACCGGCGCCGAGTTCTATGTGATGGAGTATGTCGACGGCCAGGTTCTGTCCGACCGTGACGCCGGGCTCGCTCTCGCGCCCGAGGACCGGGCAACGGCGGGGGAGCAGGTCATCGACGTGCTCGTCGCCCTGCACGCGCTCGACCCGGCCGAGGTCGGCCTGGAGGGCCTGGTGCGCCGCACCGGCTACGTCGAACGGCAGCTGCGGCGCTGGCATGCGCAAGTGCACGCCCCGGAGACCGCCGAGCACACCAGTCCGCAAGGCCTCGCCCTCCTGGACGAGGTTCACGGCCTGCTCGCCCGGCGCGTTCCCGCGCAGGGCATCGGGATCGTGCACGGCGACTTCCGGCCGGGAAACATGGCGTTCGGCCCCGACGGCACCGTGCGCGCGGTCTTCGACTGGGAACTGGCGACCACGGGTGATCCGATGGCCGACCTGGGCTGGCTGGCGTCGACCTGGCAGGACCCAGGTGATGAGGTCCCGCCCACCACTCCAGGGCCGAGCACTGCCCCTGGGTTCCCGTCGCGCGCGGAGATGGTTGCGCGCTACGCCCGGGCCTCGGGCCGAGACGTGTCGAACCTTTCCTACTGGGTGGCGTTCTGCCGGTGGCGTTCGGCGTGCATCGGCGCCGGGGTGCGCGCCCGGTACGTGAGCGGGCGGATGGCCGACGACGGCTACCTGCAACAGGCACTCAAACGCGGAGACGACGGCATCCAGCTGGCCGAAGCCGCCCGTGACGTCCTCCGCGAGCTACACGTCCAATAGCGGGGGCCCGGTAGCCGGCGTCGGCCCTAACGGTAACGGAAGCCGTCAAGGAAGCGGCGGAAGACGCCGCCCTCCCTGGTCAGCGGGGGAGCTGGCGGCGGCTCCTCGGTGCGCTGGCGGGCAATCGGCTGGTCGTAGTCCGTCCTGGCGATGGCGTCGACGATCTGAGCCTCGTCGAAATCCTCGGAGCCCTCGATCTGCGGCACGTACCCGACGAGCATGCCGTCCCGCATGACCTGGGCTTCGAGTCCCGCGGTGCCGTCATTGTCCCACTCGGCCTCGCGACCGCCGGATAGCGTGACGCGAACACCGAACTCGGTTGTGCCGCGGAGCAGGTGCGCGTTGACGCCACGGTCGCGGAGGGCGTCAACCACCCGCCGGGCCTTGAACTCGTCCATCAAACAAATGCTAGCGCGTAGCCACGAGCTGAAGCGCCAGCCTTAGTCACTAGGCCTGCGCTTGACCGCGGCCAGCCGCACATCCTCCGCGGTCGCTCGCGCCTGCTGACGCCGTACACGCTCGGGGACCACGTTCTCCCGCGGCGCGGTCGGGGCGAAGTCGAGGCGACCCACGCCAAGCCCGCGCAGAACTGCCTGCTCCACCAGGGAGAAGTCATCCTGGTGCGGCCGATCGAAGTTCATCGGCTCGCGCAGTGCCAACGCCGGGTTCGTGATGATCCGGCCAACACCGAGGACATTCTGCGACGTGGCGTGCAGCGTGTACGGATGCAGCAGCACCACGTCACCGGCCTCGCCCGTCATCTCCACGAAGTCGTGGCACTGCGCGACCAGCTCGACGTAATCAAAGTCTTCTTGTAGGACTCCCTCGGGGTGCCCGGCGAGGAAGCGAGCCACCACCGGCACCGAGTCGGCCGCCACGAACGTGCCCCCGCCCTTGTGCAGCATGTCCGTCCACAGCACGAAAGTCAGCAGCGCCTGCTCCGGCGAATCCAGGAAATGCCGGAAGAAATCACCGTCCTTGTGCCACCCTCCGGCCTCTCGTGACGGCGGCTGCCACGGCCGGTCGTCACCCACCCCGAGATTGGCGATGAAACTGTCGCCCCACCGCCAAGGCAACGTGACCTGGCTCTCGCCGCCGACCAGGTCCATGGCCGCCCCCCAGGCGGCAGGCGCGAACGTCCGCGCGTCCACATGCGAACGTGATGACAGATGGATCCGCTTTTCCGCCCAGCTCGCCGGATCATGACGGTCATACCCGAAGCGGATCCACGCATCGTCCAGCAACCGCTGCGCGTCAGCAGGGTCGAAGGCACCCCGCACCGTCACGAAACCTCGCTCCAGGAAATGCTCGGCCTGTTCGCCGGTCAGGTGCCCATAGCTCCTCGGCACGCGCTTTCCTCCTCGGATGCCTCGGTGCGGATGATCACGACCCGGCCCCGTCCAGGTCAGCCGCGGCCCGAGCCGGTCCAGGGCCAGGGAGGCCGGGAAGAACGCGACGGTCAAGGCCACGCCTGCTCAACGCGCCGGGCCGGTCAGGCGTTCCCGCCCGGCCAGCAACCACATGTAGCACTCCGGGCTAGCCGGAGATCCGGGCGTAGTACTTCGGCGCGCTGAGGATTGTTGCTGAGTGCGGGGCGATCAGTTGCGCGTAGACATCGGCATGCTTGCCAGTCTGGTCCGCGGAGGCATCCAGGCCGGTCACCGCGCCGGGCGCATGCTGCAGCCGGATGTTGCCGGGGATGACGCTCACGGCGTAGCCATTCACGGTGATCGAGCAGCCGACGTCCCCGATCGCGACATGGGCCTCAGACTGGTCGCACCCGTCGTGCGTGATCTTGCCCTGGAGCCAGACCTCGCCGTGGCGGGTGGTTGTCGTCTGCGGGCCGCCGGCCGCAAGCGCTCCGCCCGGCCCGCTGCCGAGCCAGAAGGCAAGCGATCCGGCGATCGCTGCTGCGGCGGCGACCGTGGCCACGCCCCAGCGGCTCCGTAGGGTGAACCGCCTCCGGCGTGAACCCGATCCCTGCGGTGTATCCGCCCCCGTTGCCGTAAGTCCTGAACCTGACATCGTTGCCCCCAGATGCCTCGTCCCGGCGTCCGGGTCGTCGGTCCGGGTTTCCCGGGTCAACTCGCCGCCGCCTTCACTGAAATATCGGTATTTGGACGCACCGGGCGGGTCTGCGGTTCCGCTTAGCGACCCGGATCCTGCTGGGGCCCGCAAGCTTCGACTGGGAACGGCTGCTTGTCACCGAGCGGGTGCCCTCCTGGTCTTCCGCCCAGCTGAACCGGCTCGTCCGGCTGCCGATCTACTTGTCTACCTACTTGTCCATAGCGAGGAGATGGGCAGGCATCCCAGTCCGTTGCCGAAGCTCAGTGACTCGGTACCGCAGTAGAGGACATAGCCGGCGTGCATGCGGGAGCCGAGTTTCTCTTTAAGGTAGCGGAGGCCGGCTAGGTCTTCCGCTCGCACGGATTGTGCCGACTTCACCTCGATGCCGACCACGCGTCCGCTGTTGTCCTCGAGTACCGCGTCGACCTCGTGGCCGTCACGATCGTGGTAGTGGTAGAGGGTCGCCGCTGTTTCCGACCAGGTAAGTTGCCGGGCAAGTTCGCCCATGACGAAGTTTTCCGTCAAGCCACCCGACTGGTCGGTGGCCCGGCGAGTCTGAAGGTATCCGGCGAGCCCTGTGTCGACGAACATCAGCTTCGGAGCGCGTGTCACCCGCCTGGTCGCACCTGAGGACCAGGCGGGGATCAACTGGATGAGGTAAATCGTTTCCAGGATCTGGATATAGCGCCGTACAGTGGGCTCCGAGATCGTCAGCTCGCTTGCGAGCTTGCTCATGTTGAGCATGTTTGCGCAGCGGCTGGCCAGCAGGGCGATCAAGCGGCGCATGTCTGCGGCTCGCTCTATGTCCGCTACCTGTTTAATGTCCCGGACGACAATGTCGTTGATGTAGCTGGAGAAGAACCGGTCTCGTCGCCTCGGGGTATCCCGCTGGAACGCAGCCGGGTAACCGCCCCGCGCGATGCGGGACAGGTAGTCGCTGCGGCGGAGCTGCGTGCCGCGGGCGGTGAGGCCTGCGTCGGTGCTGAACACCACGTCCACGAATCCGTCCGGCTCGCCGTCGATCTCCCCTTGGGAAAGAGGCCAGAGCTCAACCGTTTCCGACCGGCCGGGCAGCGCGTCTGGAAGGCTGTGCAGGGCAAGCAAGCGCGCTGAACCGGTCAGGATGAACCTTCCCGGCCGTGGGTCCCTGTCGACGCTGTTCTTGATCGCGAGCCAAAGGCTAGGCACTCGCTGGACCTCGTCGATCAGCATCAGCCCGTCGAACTCCAGGAAGCCGACGGGGTCGTTCTCTGCGGCCAGGCGCGTCTGAGGATCGTCGAGGAACCGTGCCTGCCATCTTGGCGCCTTGTGGAGTACCCGCTCGGCGAGGGTGCTCTTGCCGACTTGCCGGGCGCCGTTGATGATGACGACACGCGTGTCGCTCAGTGCCTCGGAGACAAGAGCCTCGGCCCGTCGGGGAACGTAGTCAGTGGCCGACTTCACAGGATCACTGTAGCTCTCGTTTTAGATCTGCGGCCACTAGTCCTTAGAATTGCTGCTCTCTTGCTTAAGATCTGCGGGCAGTAAAGTTCAGATCTGCCAGCAGAGTACCCGGTCCAGCTGGCCGACGGGACCGGCCATGACCTGCAAGTTCATGCCGTGGCAGTGGTGCTTGCCGGAGAAGAACGGCCGGTCCGCCGCGACCCGGTCCGTCCGGACCAGCGTGCCGTCGAAGACCACGAACGGCAGCCCGGCCCTCTTTGCCGCCCGGACCGCCTGCCGCAGCTTCGGGGCGCGGGCGGCCAGCAGCGCGACCGTCTCGTTCACGTACCGCCAGGCGGTCGCTGTACCGACCTCGAACCCGGCTGCCACCTGCGCGAATGGCTCGCCTTTGCGCAGGTGGACGAGCACGAGCAGGGCCTGCTGCCCGGGGTTCAGCTTGCGCCACAGCGACCCGATCGAGGCCCGGTGCCGGCGGATGACCTGAGCAGTAAAGGTGAGGGTCTGGCGCAACAACGGCAGCGCGGCACGGTAAAACAGCATGAAGGAGCCCCTGGAAGGTTGAAGCTGGCTTGGTAACCGCCTCAACTACCAGGGGCTTCGCCGTTCTCAGCGGCAACACGCCGCGCTGCGCTCAAACCGTGACCGAGCCACTACAACCAGGATGAAAAAGGCTCAGTGGACGCTACACGGTAATGCGGGCGACGGTGCGGTAATCAGTTACAAGCAGGGGAAGTTCTGGGTCTTCGGGCATGCGGTGATGACAGTCACCTATAACTCGGGTACCCAATGGGACATGGACGCCTTCGGCTACTTGGCAACCGTGTCGTGGAACGACGGGCACCCGTCAGTGGAGTCACCGCCGCAGGCGGTCAGTACCGACAGTGGGCCGCGCGTGGTCAAGCACGACCCGCGCATCTCCATGGCCGAAGCATCCGCCCTGGTCACAGCAGGGTTCAAACAGTGCGCCGCCCTCGAGGCCACCCCGCTCCCGGCGCAGTGCATGAGCCTAGGGCAAAGCGGCGACAACGCCACGTGGACACTTGTCGGTAACCCAGTCCTGAACGCCACCGAGTCCTTCGACCCCTCTACCGGGCTGGTGCACGTCAAAGGCAACTTCGTCCTGACCGACTCCTACCACGTCTTCCTCCTAGGCCACCAGACCGACAACTTGCCCGGGACCTATGACGCGGCCCTGTCAATGGACGGGACGCGCGCGACGCTCGTCGGGATCACCCAGGACTAGGAATCCCTTCTTTGCGTAGGCAAGCTTGCACCGTCGGCTTTCCGTGATCCGCGGCTGTCGCTGGTCGTCGTGGTCAGGCCCCGGGATCGGGCCGCGACTAGCTTCTCGGAGTGGGACCGAGACGCCGACCGCGCGCGTCTCGGTGAGGAAGAGGTCGGCCGCCGTCGCGGTGCGATCATGGCCGAGCAGTGGGG
>Ga0265342_10004581_pt1 | contig 10796 bp, 7 predicted proteins | sample 4CB327metaG_FD_203125 | JGI IMG/M metagenome (GOLD analysis project Ga0265342, IMG submission 203125) | Rhizosphere microbial communities from Carex aquatilis grown in University of Washington, Seatle, WA, United States - 4-CB3-27 metaG | ecosystem: Host-associated > Plants > Roots > Rhizosphere...
TCGGCACTACTCTTGGTGGGGTATCCCTTCACCACAGCCTTGCGTGCGCACTGGGAAGGGTTGGCGGCGCTGGCCCGTCGGACCTCGACCATCCTGGCTGGCAACATCGCCTTCGTGGCAGCGCTGGCCATCACAGCCCCGACTTGCCTGGCGTTGAAAGTGCCCGGCAACGTGATCGGCCCCATTGCCCTGATCACCAGCAATCTGGCTGGCCTGGGCGCGCTGGTGCTCTTGCAGTCCTTGCCGGAAAGTACGGGTCCGGTGGAAGTGATCGATGTGGAACCAGAGCGCGGCTGACCAGCCGGAAGCTACGGCTTGTCAGCCTTTCTCTCGGCCTTCACCGGCCAGGGCTTGCCGGCCAGCGACTGGCAAGTGGTACCCGTCGGCACCAGACGATACGCGAAAGTTCCCTTCTGGGACTCGGTGCTGTCACCGGCCATGGCCCGCAGACACAGCCCGCTGGCGCCAAGAATCTGCTGCTTCTGCGTAACCTTGAGATCACCGGAAAGGCCGCGCTCGTCGAGTTGTGCCCGCTCGACCGTGTAGTGCGACTGGCTCGCAACGTAGACGTCGCCCGAGCAGAAGGTCCCGCTGACCGTGAAGGTCACCCCAGGCTTTCCGTCGCCATCTATGTCCTCTTGTCCCCAGGCCACGTCCCAGGGCGCGATCTTCACCCCGCCATCGGCCGCCACGTCGATGGTCACGGTCGAGGCGGGCATGTGCGCCACGCCGGTGGGCGAAGGGGCGACAGTGACTCCCTTGATCGGCTTGGGCTCTAGCCGACAGAAATGCTGGCGCAATTCGATGTGATTGCCTTTGCGCTGCACTTTGGCGATGACGTAGTTCTCCGTCTCGACGGGCACGTCGCCGTGGAGAGGCACATGGCGCTTTCCGTGCAGAATCTGGTGGCCGGCCCAAACCTCGGCCGGTGGCGCCTCGACGGACGGCGCTTCACTAAGCACCAGCAGAGCGAGCAGGGGAGCGAGGATGAACATGGGAGAATGCGAATTTCACCACAGCGCGCGCGGGCGGCCCAGAGGAAATGCCGAGAAACGCTAACTTCCCGTAGCCGCCCGTTGGTCGGTCTGCGACGACGGGGCGCTCAGGTATTCGGGCAGCGTGCGCCCGGCCCCCTGCAACCACGTGCGCGCCAGCCGCCGGCCGAGCACCCGGTCGGACGAGGTGAGCATGCGGTAGGCGGCCTCGCGCACCAGCTTGTTGCGTACCCGGTAGGCTACTTCGCCGCCGTCGGCTTGCCTCTGCACCAGATCGCGCATGACGAGGTTCTCCAGCCACTCGCCCATTTCGCGGCGGCTGGCCTCGCCCAACACCGCGACCAGCGAGTCGGCCGAGAAGAATTTGTCGCCGTACAGGCTTGCCGCGCGCAACACCCGCCGCACTTCGGGAGCCAGACAATCAAAACGCGCCTCGACGGCAGCCAGCACCACGTCCGGCACTCCTGACCGGCCCGTTGCGATGGCGTCCGCCATCTCCTCCAGGAACATGGGATTGCCTTCCCATCGTTCCAGGATGAAATGCTCGGCCTCGGCCGCCAGCGGGGGATTGCGTAGGCGGAGCAGGCTTTGCCCGGACTTGCGTGGCAAGGGTGCCAGGCGGATGTACTCGACCAGGCGTTCGCCCCACAAGCCGGGGAATCGCTCCTCTACCTCGGGCCGACCCAGGGCCAACACCAACAGGGGCTGATCCGAAAAAAGGCCCAAGACTTCGTCGATGAGATTCACACTGGCGGCATCTGCCCACTGCAAGTCTTCCAGCACCACCACCGGAGCGCCGGCCGCACCCTTGTTGCGCAGCCACTCGACAAAGCCCCGCTTGACCTCGGCGGCCTCGCGTCCCACGGTCTGGATGCCGGCGGCGGCCAGCAACGAGGCCAGCATCGCGAAATCTGACTCGGGCCGAACCAGCGTCCCCGTGCAGCGAATGATGTTCCCGGGCACTTCCCCGGCTTGAGAAAAAAACTCCCGCGCCAGTCGCGTCTTCCCGGTTCCTGCCCCGCCAATCACCAGCGCCGCGCGCGCCACGCGTTCGCGTACGCATTCCTCGCGCAGTGACATCAGCAGGTCCAGCTCGCGCTCTCGTCCTACAAGAGGGATCAGCTGTCCGCCTACGCTGCGCGGTCGCTCTGGCCCTGCCCCGCCGGTTTCCGCAAACAGCAGCGCCCCCCCATCCGCATCCCCCACGACGAAGCGGGCCGGCAGGAGACGACGTGTAGTTTCGTCTATGCGCACCGTGCCTGCCTGCTGGCTCTGCATGAGCGCAGGCAAAGAATCCATGAGACGGCCGACGGGAACACGCGCCATGAAGGCTGCCCGTCCCGTCCCGATCGCAATCTTCGCGTCCGGCTCCATGTCTCGGACTGCCAGAGCCGCACGTGCAATCTGCATGGCCTGCTCGCGCGCCGTTCCCACCGCTGGCGCGGTCACCAGCAGCGTGCGATCGATGAGGCGGTCCAGCTCGCCACCCAGCGCGCGGATCGCAGCCTCCAAGCCGGCGACGCGGTCTGGGCTGTCATCCTTGACCTCAGCGGGTCTGAACGCGGCCTGCCAGGGAAAGGCTGCGCGCGGTCCCACGCGCCGATCGCGCACCGGCCGCTGCGAGCCATCGGCCACGGGCCGTCGCCCCAGCGAGATCAGCATCGCGCAGATGGTGCGTTCCTCTGATTCGGTGAGACAGGTGGGCCGCAGCGGGGAAGGGGGCTTGGCCGACGCGACCTCCTCGCCCAGATCCCCCAGTCGCTGCGCGAGCGCGCGGAATTCAGCCGCCACTACGCCCGCCGATGCAGGCCGCGCAGCCGGATCGGGTGCCAACATACGGTGGATGATCTCCTCCAGCTCGGGCGGCAAGTTGGATCGACGCGACGACAGCGGCGCCACCGAGCCCGCGCACACCTTCTGCATCACCTGAACCGCATTGTCTCCGGTGAAAGGCGGCTCACCGGTCAGCGCCTCGTACAAGACACATCCGAGCGAGAAAATGTCGGCCCGGCCGTCTACGTCGTGGCGGCCGCGGGCCTGTTCCGGCGAGGCATAGAGCGGCGTCCCCACGGTCGAGCCCTTGTGAGTAAATCGCTTGGGGTCGAGCACGCGGCGGGCAATGCCAAAATCGAGAATGCGCGTGTTGGTGAGTCGCCAGCCCACCAGAAAGATGTTGCTCGGTTTGATATCGCGATGGACAACGCCGCGCTCATGGGCAGCCGCCAATGCGTCCAGGACGCGATAGGCCACATGCGCGACCGCCGCAGGTCCCAGCGAGCCGCGCGACAGGCGCTCCTCCAAGGTTTCTCCCTCGAGCCACTCCATGGCGATGAAGGGCGCCCCATGGGGCGCGATCCCCCGATCGAAGTAGCGGACGATGCCCGGATGTAGCAATTCCGCCAGGAGGTGTGCCTCCTGGTCAAAACGTGCACTTTCTGTTGCGGTTCGAACGTGAAGCACTTTGAGCGCGACCACTCCCCCTGTCCGCCGATCGATTGCCTGATACACGGTACCCATCCCGCCCGTGCCTGCCTCGCTTTTGATCTCAAAGCGATCCATGAAGTCCGTCCCGCCAGGTGGTCTTCGAGACTCCACTGGTCACCTTATTCGGCACGAAGATTGGCCTGCTTGAGCCGTATTGACAAGCTTCCATATTTCAATAATCCTCATATCAGGATTTCCGGATGGCTACGATCTCATCAGCTGTTGATCTGCTTCGCCTTTTTGGTGATTCGACACGTCTGCGCCTTGCTTCTCTGCTTGAGAAGAACGAGCTGACTGTGGCGGAAATCACCAATATCACCCAGCTTCCGCAGTCGCGCGTATCGACGCATCTCGGTAAGTTGCGTGACGCTGGTGTACTGCGCGACCGGCGAGAAGGCGCGTTGGCCTACTACGCGATGAATGACGGCAACGTGCCAGCCAGCGTGCATAAGCTGTGGAACCTGCTGGGCCGCGAACTGAACGAGCCGCTCTTGCAGAGCGATCAGGAGCGCTGTCAGGCGGTTCTGCGTGCGCGGCAGGGTACCGCCAACTGGCCCGACGCCGTGGCCGGTGAGATGGAGCGACACTACTCGCCAGGTCGGACCTGGGAGGCCACCGCCATCGGCGTGCTGGGCCTGCTGCACCTGGGCGACGTGCTCGATGCCGGGTCAGGCGACGGAGCCATCGCCGCCCTTCTGGCTTCGCGCAGCCGCCGCGTAACCTGCCTGGACATCAGCCCCAAGGTGCTGCAGGCCTGCCGCAAGCGACTGCAAGGCCTGAACAACGTGGAATTCGTGCTGGGTGACGTGCAGACGCTGCGATTCGCTGATGCGAGCTTCGACCAGGTGCTGCTGCTCAACTTGCTGACCTACGCAACCGATCCCGCGCGCGCGCTGGCCGAGGCAGCGCGCGTGCTGAGGCCAGGGGGCGATCTGGTCGTGACCACGCTGGCGGCCCATGAGCAGCGCGAAGTGAGCGCCGGCTACGGCCACGTGCAGGCTGGCTTCCGGCCGCAGGCGCTGCGGGATTGGCTAGGCGAAGTCGGGCTGGTCGTGGACCGCTGCGAAGTGACTTCGCGGGAAAAACGAGCGCCCCATTTCGCCGTGGTGAGCGCCTTCGCGCGCAAGACTTCGAGCCGAACGGGCGACTCCAAGCCGTCAGCCGAGATTGGTTTGTCCGCCGAGAAGGAGAGGAACTCATGACCCGCCAAGATCGCGTCCAGCAACTACTGTCAGCGCTCGAGAAGCGTGTCCTGGTCATTGACGGCGCCATGGGCACCATGATCCAGCGCCGCGGCCTTACCGAAGCGGACTTTCGCGGCGAACGTTTCGCGTCGCATGGGCACGATCTGCGCGGCAACAACGACGTGCTGGTGCTCACCCGGCCTGACGTGGTGGCCGACATCCATGCTCAGTATCTGGACGCCGACGCCGACATCATCGAGACCAACACCTTCAACAGTACGCGCATCGCACAGGCCGACTACAAGCTGGAGGCGGTTGTCTATGATCTGAACCTGGCGGGGGCACGCCTGGCGCGCGCAGTGGCCGACGATTTTTCGGCGAAGACGCCCAGCAAGCCGCGTTTCGTAGCAGGCGCCCTGGGCCCCACCAATAAAACTCTGTCGCTGTCACCGCGGGTGAACGAGCCAGGATTCCGCGCGGTGACGTTCGCAGAAATGCAGGACGCCTACCAGGAACAGGTGCGCGGCCTCGTCGATGGCGGCTGCGACATTCTCCTGGCCGAAACCGTGTTCGACACGCTCACGCTCAAGGCCTGCCTGTGCGCCATCGAGGCAGTGTTTGCCGAGAAGAACCTGCGCCTGCCGGTCATGCTGTCAGGAACCATCACCGACAAGAGCGGCCGCCTCATGTCGGGCCAGACCATCGATGCGTTCTACACCTCCATCGAGCATGCGCGACCGCTGGCGGTCGGTCTCAATTGCGGAGGCGGGGCGCCTCAGTTGCGCCCCTACATCGAAGACCTGGCTGGGCAGGCCGGCGAGTACGTCTTGTGCTACCCCAACGCAGGGCTGCCCAATGCCTTTGGCGGCTATGATGAACACCCGACCGACACGGCGAGCTTGGTGGGCGAGCTGGCGCGCGCGGGTCTGGTCAACATCGTGGGCGGATGTTGCGGCACCACTCCGGATCACATTCGCGCGATCGCGCAGGCAGTGAAAGGCGTGACCCCGCGGCGGCGGCCGGAAAGGCGCGGGCAGCCCTTGCGTTTGGCCGGGCTCGACACGCTGACCGTCCGGCCCGAGTCGAACTTCATCCTCATCGGCGAGCGCACCAATGTCTCGGGCTCGAGGAAATTCGCCAACTTGATCAAGGCTGGCGACTTTGCGGCGGCGCTCGCGGTGGCACTCGAACAGGTGCGCGGCGGGGCCAACGTGCTGGACGTCAACATGGACGAGGCCATGCTGGATTCCGTCGCGGCCATGACCGCGTTCCTCAATCTCGTGGCCAGCGAGCCCGAGATCGCGCGCCTGCCCATCATGATCGACAGCTCGAACTTTGCGGTCATCGAGGCGGGTCTCCGCTGCGTGCAGGGCAAAGGCATTGTCAATTCCATCAGTCTCAAGGAAGGCGAGGCCGAGTTCCTGGCCCGGGCGCGCACCTGTCGCCGCTACGGCGCGGCTGTGGTGGTGATGGCCTTCGACGAGGATGGCCAGGCCGTGACCACGGCCCGCCGGCTGGAAATCTGCCAGCGTGCCTATCGATTGTTGGTCGAGCAGGCGGACTTTCCGCCTGAAGACATCATCTTCGATGCCAACGTGCTGGCCGTGGCCACTGGCCTGGAAGAGCACAACGACTACGCGCGCAGCTTTCTCGAATCGCTTCCGCTCATCAAGGCGGCGTGTCCGGGCGTGCATCTGTCTGGCGGCATATCCAACCTGTCGTTCTCGTTCCGTGGCAACGACGCCATACGCGAGGCCATGCACGCGGTGTTTCTCTTCCACGCCATTGCCGCTGGCCTGGACATGGGCATCGTCAACGCCGGTCAGCTGGGCGTCTACGCCGACGTGCCCTCCGAAGTGCGCGAGCGCGTGGAAGACGTGCTCTTCAACCGCCGGCCGGATGCCACGGAGCGCTTGGTGGAACTGGCTGGGCAAGTGAAGGGCACGGCCAGCAAGCGAACCCAGGACCTGTCGTGGCGGCAGGCGCCGGTGGAAAAGCGTCTGGAGCACGCCCTGGTCCACGGAATGGTGGATTTCATCGAGGCCGACACCGAGGAGGCGCGGCAGAAACTGGGCCGTCCGCTCGACGTCATCTCTGGTCCGCTCATGGCCGGTATGGCGGTGGTGGGCGATCTCTTTGGTGCGGGCAAGATGTTCCTGCCCCAGGTGGTCAAGAGCGCACGCGCCATGAAGGCGGCGGTGGCCTATCTGCAACCTTTCATGGAGGCCGAGAAGGCCGAGGGCGTGGTGCAGCCGCGCGGCCGCGTGCTGCTAGCCACGGTCAAGGGCGATGTGCACGACATCGGCAAGAACATCGTGGCTGTGGTGCTCGGCTGCAACAACTACCAGGTCATCGATCTGGGCGTGATGGTTCCCTGCCAGAAGATCCTGGACACCGCCGTGGCGGAGAAGGTCGACATCGTGGGCCTGTCAGGGCTGATCACGCCCTCGCTCGAAGAAATGGTGCATGTCGCGCAAGAAATGGAACGGCGGGGTCTTGGCCAGCCCCTGCTCATCGGTGGTGCCACCACCAATCGCGAGCACACCGCGGTCAAGATCGCGCCCCAGCGCAGCGGTCCCACTGTGCACGTGCTCGATGCCTCGCGCGCGGTGGGGGTGGTTTCTGCGCTGCTCGATGCCGATCAGCGGGACGCTCTTGCAACCAAGACCCGTGCCGAGCAACAACAGCTCCGCGAGATTCACGCCGACAAGCAGAAGCGACCAATCGTTCCCTTCTCCGCGGCCAGCGCCGGCAGGCCCGCCATCGTGTGGAGGCCAGAGGATATTGCCACGCCAACTTTCATCGGTCGACGCGTGATCGAAAGACAACCGCTCGACGAGCTGGCGCGCTTCATCGACTGGACCTTCTTCTTCACGGCCTGGGAATTGAAGGGCAAGTACCCACAAATTCTCGACCATCCCAAGTACGGTTCCGCGGCTCGCGATCTGTTCGGCGCGGCCCAGAAGCTGCTGGCGCAGATCGTGGAAGAAGGATCTCTGACCGCCAGCGCGGCCTACGGCCTGTGGCCGGCTTGCAGCGAAGGCGATGACATCGTGCTCTTTTCCGACGAGAGCCGCACCCGCGAGCTGTGTCGCTTTCCCATGTTGCGCCAGCAGACCGGATCCGGCCCCTACCACTGTCTGGCCGACTTCGTGGCACCGGCGTCGGCGGGACTGGCCGACCACGTGGGCGCCTTTGCGGTGACTGCCGGTATCGGCGCGCAGGCGCTGGTCAAGCGCTTCGAGGAGGCACGCGACGACTACAGTGCCATCATGGTCAAGGCCCTGGCCGACCGGCTGGCCGAGGCGTTCGCCGAGTGCCTGCACCAGCGCGTGCGCCGCGAGTGGAGCTACGGCGCCGACGAGAATTTCAGCAACCAGGACCTCATCGCAGAAAAATACCGCGGTATACGGCCGGCCGCCGGCTATCCCGCCTGGCCCGAACACACCGAGAAGCAACCGCTCTTCGATCTTCTGCAGGCGCCCCAAGTGGGCATCACCCTGACGGAGAGTTTCGCCATGAGCCCGGCCGCCAGCGTGAGCGGCCTGTATCTCGCTCATCCCGAGGCGCGCTACTTCGACGTGGGCCGCATCGACCGCACGCAGGTTGCGGACTACGCCCGCCGTCGCGGTCTGGCGCTGGACGAAATGGAACGCTGGCTCGCGCCGAATTTAGGATACGATAGGGGGATAGGGCGTGCCTGATGGGTATCGAGATTGCCTTCTTCCTCAACCTGGTGCACGGCCGGTGCGTGGGCGTTCGCATACCAAGGGAGGTGGACGAGAAGGTCTTGGCAGAGTTGGTTCCCGACGAACGCAGCTTCGTATCGAGCCTGGCTCCCGGCCGCCAGCCAAGCTGGATCGCGGGTCGACTCGCCCTGCGCCAGGCATTTCGCGATCTCGGCATCGAGCCCAGCCCGATCCTGGCCACCCGGCGCGGCGCACCCGCGCTGTCGCGTGACCTAGTGGGATCCATCAGCCACAAACGTACGCTGGCAGTCGGACTGGCAGCCCGTCGCGAGGGCGGCGCCAGCATCGGTGTAGACCTGGAGACCAATCCGCCGCCCTTTGCGTCCGTGCAGGAGGCCCAGAGCCAGGCGCGCCCGGACATACGCACCCGCGTGCTCACCCCCGATGAGCTGGTTCGGCTCGATTACCTGCCCGAGGAGAACCGCCGACGCTCGGTCATCTTGCACTTTTCCCTCAAGGAAGCTCTATACAAGGCCATCGATCCCCTGGTCGGCCGGCACGTGGCCTTCCACGAAGCCAGCATGACCCCGCTGCCCGACGGCTCCGCCTCGGTTGCGCTGGCCCTGTCCGAAAACGATGGCTCGTTCGCCGCCACCGCCTTCTGGACTGAAATCGAGGACCATTTCCTGACCACCGCCCGCGTGCAGCGACGGTAGCTGCGACTTTTCGGGAGACTCTGGGCCAGCGCAGATCGAGCTCCGTGCGCGTGAGCGGTGGCGTGGGCGGTAGCGACCTGGGTGCAGCGGGCTGCGTGGGCGACTGGCGTGAGCGTGGGCGTCACGCGACACGCGATCCGTCCTTCCCCCCTCCCGCGGCACGCGATCCGTCTTCCGCGTACCGCCCACGAACTCGCTCACTCACTCGCCCACGCGACCCGCGCCCCGCTGGCCGGCCGCCCGGACTGCCAGCGGATTTTCCGACAAATCGTTGTCAGCGGAGCACGCGGAACTGGGCTCGGAACTGCTTCCAGTCGAGGTCGATAGGCCGCGGTTTGCCCGGCCAATTCGCCGACGCCTGTTCGGAAAGCTGTATGCGCTCGTCGAATCCAGGGTGGGTGCTGATGTACTGAAGCACCGCCGGATCTTCATCCTTCTCGCCCCGAATCCGTCGCAGAGCGTCCCCCAGCGCTTTGGGATCGATATCCGAGGCCGCCAGCACGCGCAGGGCTTCTTCGTCGGCGGACAGCTCCTGCTGCCGACTGAACCCATTGCTGACCAGCCGGTGCATCAGGCGCCCGGTGACGCCATCCCCGCGGCCACCCCCAACCATGCCAAACAGCGCTGCCAGGCCCAGCTCTCGCTTCAAGGCTTGCATGGGATCCTGGTGCATGGCGTGCGCGATCTCGTGGGCCAGGATCGCGGCCAGCTCCTCGGGCGACTGCAACCGTCGCAGCAAGCCCGAGTACACCAAGACGATGTTGCCTGGAAGGCACACGGCGTTCACCGTGCTCGAATCGATGACGTAACTCTCGACGGGAAAGGCAAGGGTGCCAAGCGCCGGGCCCAGGCGATCCTGGACCTTGCGCAGGCCTGCCTTGACCGCAGCCTCCTCGTTGGCATCGGCGGTCACCTCTCGATGCATCAGCTCTCGCAACTTCCCCTCGGTCCGATGCATGAGGGAAGTATCGTCCTGCGCGGATTTGTGGGTCTTCGACGCCGGCCACAGCCGCCACACGCCGTAGACGCCCAAGGCGATTCCGGCGAAAAGCGCGAGCAGGAGCAACACTTCCCGGAAGAGGCGCACGTCAGAAACCTGCCGGAGGAAGATTGGGACGCGCCGGGCCGCCTTCGAGGGCGACGGCATTGGGACCGTAGTAGCGCGCGTAGGCCCAGCGGCCAAATACCAGGAAGTAGTGAACGCGCCCCTTGGCCGCCAGAACACAAGCGTAGATACTCGACGCCAGATAGATCAGGTTCATCACCACCGCGAACGCAACGTAGGGCCAAAAGAAACGCGGCAGATCGCGATTCAGGATCAGCACATAGTCGACGAACGTGCCCACCCCGATGATGTTGATCACCGTGGTCGGGATCTGCGAGGTGCAGGCCTGAAAACAATGAAAAGCCACGAAGCGGCTCTTCTTCCTATTGATGAGGAAGTAGACCCACGCCGCGATCAAGTTCAACGAAGGAATGGGAAGCCCGGCGCCCCAGGCCGCGAAGTTCATCAAGTACGCGGCCAGGGCGTCGTCTTTTTCTCGTTGCGAGAGTTCGTGAGGCTGGGGAAGGGCGATGGTTTCCGACACTGTGTCACTGTAAGCGGGGCTTGACCTAAGTTGCCTCGGACTCGAGGACTATGGCCGGCTTGCCAGAGAATGGTGGGTAGATATCGGTCATGTTCGTCACGTACAGATTCAGCCGCGCCATCCAGCGCAGGGTTCCCAC
>Ga0265342_10004582_pt1 | contig 10795 bp, 8 predicted proteins | sample 4CB327metaG_FD_203125 | JGI IMG/M metagenome (GOLD analysis project Ga0265342, IMG submission 203125) | Rhizosphere microbial communities from Carex aquatilis grown in University of Washington, Seatle, WA, United States - 4-CB3-27 metaG | ecosystem: Host-associated > Plants > Roots > Rhizosphere...
ATGCAGATCGACGGCGGTGCCGCCGTGCGCGTCGTCGCCATGTCGAAGTAGCCTTACGAGCCTGATGGCGGGGAACATCCTCCTCGTCGAAGACGAGCCCTCGGTTGGAGAGCTCGTCCGCGGCTACCTCTCACGCGACGGCTACCGCGTCGTCTGGGTGCGGTCCGGCGAGGAGGCGCTCGTCGAGCTCGAGCGCCACCAGATCCGGATGGTGCTGCTCGACATCGGGCTGCCAGGCAAGGACGGCTTCGAGATCTGCCGCGACATCCGCATGCGCTCGCAGGTGCCGATCCTCATGCTCACCGCGCGCGACGAGGAGCCCGATCGCATCGTCGGGCTCGAGGTCGGCGCCGACGACTATCTGACCAAGCCGTTCTCGCCGCGCGAGCTCGTCGCGCGGATGAAGGCGATCTTCCGCCGGACGGAGCCGCAGGAGCGCCACAGCTCCTTCTCGCTCGGCGACGTGATGCTCGACAAGGAGTCGCACGACGTCACCGTCGCCGGCAAGCCGGTCGAGCTGACCGCCAAGGAGTTCGACCTGCTCGCGTTCTTCATGGCGAACGCGGGTCTCGTCGTCTCGCGTGACGTGCTGCTCGACCGCGTGTGGGGACAGGAGTATCCGGGCGGCACACGCACCGTCGACGTGCACGTCGCGCAGTTGCGCCGCAAGCTCGGCCGGCCCGACCTGATCCGAACGCTGCGCGGCACGGGCTACAAGGCGATTCAGCCGTGAGCTCGCTGCGGGCGCGGCTGTTCGCGGCGACGCTCGCGGCACTCGCGCTCACGCTTGCGCTGACGATCGCGATCGGCGGCGTGCTCACACGCCGGCAGGTCGACCGCTCCCAGGCCGCGAGCGTCGCCGCGCGCGCGGACGACCTCGCGTTCCAGCGCCGCCAGCACGTGAACTACACGACCGAGGACAAGCTGTCGGGGAACGTGCGGATCATCATCCAGCCGCGCTCGACCTTCGCGAAGCTCGTTCCCGACGTCAATCGCTCGAGCGACGGCGAGACGACGTATCTCGGCACGCACGAGCTCTACTCCTATCGCACGCTGCCGTCTCGCGGACTGCTGCTGCTGCGGCCGACGAGCCTACGCTCTGCGGCGTGGCGCCCGTTCCTAGTCGACCTGCTCTTCGCCGCGCTCGCCGGGGTCGCGTTCGCCGCGGTCGTGTCGTTCTTCGTCGCGCGGTCGATCGTCCGCCCGATCCGCCGTGTCGTCGACGCAACACGCGCTCTCGCCGCCGACGAGCAACACGAGCCGCTCGCGCCGGGCGGCTCGAGCGAGCTCGCCGCGCTGGCGCTCGCGTTCAACCGGATGACCGAGCAGCTTGCAGCGGCACGCGAGGCGGAGCGCGACTTCCTGCTCTCGGTCAGTCACGAGCTGAAGACGCCGCTCACGGCGATTCGCGGGTACGCCGAGGGCCTGGCCGACGGCGCGTTCGGCGCCGACGAAGCCGCGGGCACGATCGTGCTGGAAGCGGGGCGGCTGGAGCGGCTCGTGCGCGACCTGCTCGACCTGGCGCGCATGAACCGCGCGGAGTTCGCAGTGCGCAGCGAGCCCGTCGACCTGGCGGAGATCGCGCGCGAGGCGGTCGGCCGTCACGAGGTCGCCGCACGCGAGTTCGAGGTCGAGCTGCGCGCCGGCGGAACCGAGACCTGGGTCGAGGCCGACCACGACCGCCTCCTCCAGGTCGCGTCGAACCTCGTCGAGAACGCGCTGCGCGAGACCCCGGCCGGCGGTACCGTCACGGTGACGGCGGATCCGGCGGGGTCGCTGACGATCGCAGACACGGGGCCGGGGATTCCGGCAGACGACGTCGCCCACGCGTTCGAGCGCTTCTACCTCTACGACAAGGTGGGCAAGGACCGTCCGGTCGGCAGCGGGCTTGGGCTCGCGATCGTGAAGCAGCTCGCGACGGCAATGGGCGGCGACGTCCACGTCGAGAGCGGCCCCGCCGGAACGGCGTTCACGGTCTCGCTACGGCCGCAGCTTGGAGGTGTCGACCACTTCGAAGTCGGCGCCGGTCAGGCTCCCGAGCGCGTGTAGCTGATCGTTCGACCAGTGCGGGCTCGGCGCGCCCGAGACGTACCAGTTCGAGCCGTTGTCGGCGAGGATCATCCCGTACGTCTTCATCGCCTGCGCGACGATCCGCGCCTGCGGCGGGAGCTTGCTGATGTCGACGCTCGCCTTCAGGCGGACGCGCAGGCCCATCGGTGGCAACGACGGGTCGCTCGAGTCGCCGGCCTGGTGGCGCGCGGGGTAGATGTAGGCGCGGCGGGTCCGCGAGACCGTGAAGCGCAGCGCGTGATCTATGTGGCCCGTCGACGCGTCGCCGTCCCAGCGTGCGAGGCCGGGGAGGATCGGCAGGCCCGCCGCGTCGGCGGAAGTCCAGTTCGCCGGGCGCAACGCGTTCGAGCGCAGGTTCCAGATCGCGCCGGAGCCTGCCGCCCAGTGCGAGCCCACGCGGCGCAGCGCGTACAGCTCGTAGAGCTTGCACGAGTCGCGGTCGACGATCAGCGCGTGACGGTCGCCTTCGTTCGCGTGCGCAGGCGCGCCCTCGATCGGCACGCCGGCCGGGATCGGATACGGCCCCTTGTCGCTCTCGTCGGCGTAGTCGAACGTGACGCGCGATTTCGGCGTCTGCTTGCCGTGCACGACGACGTAGGGGATGCCGATGCGCGAGCCGTCGTAGAGACCGTTGCCGAAGTCCGCGTGCACGCCGGCCGTGAGCCCGATCGAGGAGATCAGCGTCGCCGAGTCCGACTCCACCGGCAGCTTGTCGACGGGCTGGTTCCACACGCTCGAGGCGGGGAACACGGGGCAGCCGCCGAGCGTCGGCGCCGTGGCGGCGGTCGAACCGGTCAGCACGAACGTGACCGCTGCAGCGGCGAGCAGCTTCACGGTTGCAGGAGGTCCGATTCCCATCCCCCTGCGCATGCCCTGTACACGTGACGTTCATGCAGCCGGTCGTCGCGATGCCGCCAGAACTCGTACGTGTCGGGGACGAGGAGGTAGCCGCCCCAGCGCTCCGGACGGGGTGGTTCCTCGGGTTGCGCCGCGACAGCCGCCTCGAGCTCCTCCCGGGAGGAGAGCGGCTGCGACTGGTCGGAGGCGGCGGCGCTCCGCCGCGAGGCCGCGGGCCGGGTCGCCCAGTAGGCGTCCGACTCCTCGGCCGGGAGTCGCTCGACGGGGCCCTCGACTCGCACCTGGATGCCGGGCCGGTGGAAGAGCAGCGCCGCGCGCGGATTCGCGTCCAGCTCACGGCCCTTCCGGGACGTGTAGCCCGTGAAGAACGCGAAGCCGCGCTCGTCGGCGCTCTTCAGGAGCACCATCCGCACCGACGGCCGGCCGTCCGGCGTTGCGGTCGCGATCGCCATCTGATCGCCGTCGACCCAGTCGTGGAAGAGCTCGAGCGGATTCGTCATTCGAGTTCCTGCTCGGGAACGTCGTGCAGCGTGCGGATCGGCGACGGCAAGAGGAACAGCATTCCAGCCAGCGCGCCGACCGTCGCGATCCACAGCGTCGGGCGCAGCCCGATCGTCGTGCCGAGGATGCCGGCGATCGTCGTGCCGACCGGTCGCACGCCGTAGTTGACGACCATGAACGCGCCTGAGACGCGCGAGCGGAGCGCCGTGGGGACGATGCCTGCGCTGATCGTCCCGGCCATGATGTCGAGCAGCATCAAGCCGATGCCCGAGACGAACTCGGAGACGAACAGGAAGCCGAGCACAAGCCAGTGCGGCCCCGTCGCGGCAGCCACGAGGATGAGCGGCGCTGGAAAGAAGAAGCAGCCGATCAGGAATGTCGGGCCGACGCCGATGCGGCGTGAGATGCGCGCGGTGACGAAGGAGCCGGCGAGCGTGCCGACCGACGCGGCGCCGAGCACGATGCCGAGCACCGCGGGATGCACGTGCAGGTGGCGCGTCGCGTAGAGCAGGAACAACGCGAAGAACATGAAGTTGAAGAGGTTGATCGTCGCCACCCCGAGCAACTCGGCGCGGATGATCGCGTTGCGCCAGATCCAGCGCGAGCCCGAGAGCAGGCCACCACTCTCGCGCGGCGCGCCCGGCGGCTCCTCGCTGTCGATGCGACCGAGGAACAGCGCCGACCAGAGAAAGGAGCCGGCGTCGAGCGCGAGCGCGTAGGGGCCGCGCAGCAGCTGGACGAGGATGCCGCCGAGGCTCGTGCCGGCCATGAACGAGAACGCGCGGCTGCCGTGGATCAGCGAGTTCGCGGCGACGTAGTCCTCGCGCGGCACGACCGCCTGGAAGAACGCGCCGTAGGCGACGTTGAAGAGCACGCTCAGCGCTCCCGTCAGGAAGCCGACCACGTACAGCTGCGCCCACGTCAGGTGACCGAGGGCGTACGCGACCGGGATCGTCGCGATCAGCAGGCCGCGTGCGACGTCCGTCGCGAGCATCATCTGGCGTCGCCGCCCGCGGCGGTCGATCCACACCCCGGCGTGCAGCGAGAAGAGCAGGTTGGGGATCAGGTACGCGGTCGTCAGCGCGCCCATCTGGCCCGCGGTCGCATGCAGCGCCAGCACCGCCGTCAGCGGCAGTGCGATCAACGACACCTGGTCGCCGAGCAGCGACACGGACTGTCCGACGAAGTAGCGCCGGAAGTTCGGATTGTCGCGAAGGATCGGCGGGATCACGGCCCGCAGTCAATCAATCAGTCGACTGCGGCTGTGGTCGCGTCGAGCAGCGTGCGCACTTTGCGCGTCAGCTCGTCGGTGCTGAACGGCTTCTGCAGAAATGCGATTCCGGGCTCGAGCACGCCATGGTGTCCGATCGCAGAGTCGGTGTAGCCGGACATGTAGAGCACGAGCGTTCCGGGACGCATCGACGTCACGGACGACGCAACGTCCGGGCCGCTCATGCCGGGCATGACGACGTCGGTGACGAGCAGGCGGATGTCGCCGGTGTGACGTCGTGCGAGCTCGAGCGCCGACGGCCCGTCGCCGGCCTGGAGCACGGTGTAGCCGCTCGACTCGAGGATCTCCGCGACGAGCTGGCGCACAACCGTCTCGTCCTCGACGAGCAGGATCGTCTCGTCACCCGGGCGCGGGTCAGCTCCCCGATCGGCCACGGCTGCGCTTTCGGCGATCGCTTCGACGCACGGGAAGAGTATGCGGAACGACGATCCCATTCCGGGCGCCGACGTCACCTCGATCGTGCCGCCGCTCTGCTCGACGATGCCGTACACGGTTGCGAGCCCGAGACCGGTCCCGCCGTCCTTCGTCGTGAAGAACGGGTCGAACAGCTGCTGGCGCTCCGAGTCGGTCATGCCGACGCCCGTGTCCGTCAGCCGGAGCTCGACCATCGCGTCGTTGTCGATCACGATGTTCGCCGTCTCGATCGTCACCGAGCCGCCGCCCGGCATCGCGTCGCGCGCGTTCACTGCGAGATTGACGATCACCTGCTCGAGCTGTGTCGGGTCGGCGCGAATCGCTCCGAGCTCCGGGTCGAGCATCGTCAGAAGCTCGACGTCCTCGCCGATCAGGCGGCGCAGCATCATGTCCATGTCGGAGACGACTGCGTTCAGGTCGAGCACACGCGGTTGCAGCACCTGGCGGCGGCTGAATGCGAGCAGCTGGCCGGTGAGCGACGCCGCGCGCGCGGCGGCCTTCTTGATCTCTTCTGCATGACGCCGCAGTCGCGGATCGCTGTGACCGCCGATCAGGAACTCGCTGTAGCCGGCGATCGCGGTGAGGAGGTTGTTGAAGTCGTGTGCGATGCCGCCGGCGAGCCGGCCGACCGCTTCCATCTTCTGCGCCTGGCGCAGCTGTACCTCCAGCTCCTTCTGGTGTGTCAGGTCGCGGACGACCGCGATGTGCCGGCCGGGCCGGACGTTTGCGGTCGCCGTAAAGTCGATCATGCGGACGGTGCCGTCCGGCCGGTGCAGCGTCACCTCTGCGTCGAGCGCCCCGACCTCGAGGAACACGGCCCAGAGCTCGGCGACCGGCTCGTCGGAGAGGAGCTCGTCGACGGTCAGCTTCAGCGCCTCGTCGTGCGAGACGCCGAGCAGGTCGGCGCCCGACTGGTTCAGTTCGACGATCCGGCGGTCGTCGTCCGCGATCACCTTTGGGACGACCGAGCGCTCGAAGGTCGCCTCGAAGAGGAGGTTCGCCTCCCGCTGTGCGGTGATGTCCTGGACGTGCGAGACGACGTGCGTGGGCTCGTCGTCGGAGCCGGCGACGAGTGACACGGTCAGCTCGGCCCAGAGGATCGAGCCGTCCTTCCGGAGGTAGCGCTTCTCGTGGCGGTAGAAGTCGATCTCGCCGGTGCGGAGCTCACGGAGGCGCTCGATGTCGAACTCCAGGTCATCAGGGTGAGTGATCCCGCGCACGCCGAGGTTCGACAGCTCATCGACGGTGTAGCCGAGCATCTCGGCGAGCCTGTCGTTGACCTGGATGAAGCTTCCGTCGAGCGCGGTCAGCGCCATGCCGAGCGACGAGGCGTGGAACGCTCCGCGGAAGCGCGCCTCGCTCACCTTCAGCTCGTCCAGCAACTCCTGACGGGCTGCGAGCTCTCTCGAGTTCCGCATCACGCTGCTGACGAAGTCCGCCATCAGACGGGTGGTCTCGATCGCCAGCTCGTCGAAGGCGTTCGGCTCGACGGAGAGGATCGACAGCACGCCGACCACCCGCTCCTCCGAATAGAGCGGTGCGCAGATCAGCGACCGTGCCCCCATCTGCCGGCTCGCCTCCCGGTCGACGCGTGAATCGGTCAGCGTGTCGCTGGCGTAGAGCGGCTTCCCGGCTATCGCTGCTGCACGCGCGAGGCTCGGTTTGCCGCCGATCCGGATGCCACGGTGCGGAGCCGCGATGCCGGAGGCGTGGCGCAGGACGGACTCTTCGTCCTGCTCGAACCACTGGACGGTCGCGCCGTCGGCGCCGGTGAGGCGCTCGGCGCGGGCGACGATCGTCGCGGTGATCGCGTCGGGGTCGAGCTCGAGACTCGAGATCTCCTGCTGCGTCTGGATGATCTCGTGCGTTCGCTCGAGGGTCGATCGCAGCAGCTCCTCCTGGCGCTTGCGCTCGCCGACGTCGCGCAGCGTCGTGTGGACGCGGCCGTCGTCGAGCAGGCGGCTCGCGAACTCGATCTCCACCGGCGTTCCGTCCTTGCGGAGGTACCGGCGCTCGCCGCGCAGTTCGCCGTGCTCGAGCAGCTCGTCGCGGCGCGCAGGATGATCTTCGAGGTTCGTCGGGTCGATCAGGTCGACCGCGTGCAGCTCACGCAGTTCGTCGACGGAGTACCCGAGCAACGAAGCGGTGGCTCCGTTCGCGTCGAGGATGTCTCCCTCCTGGTCGCTGACGAGGATCGGATCGGCCGCCTGTGTGTGCAGCTGGCGGTACTGGCGCTCGCTGCGAGCCAGCCGGTCGACGAGCTCCGCGTTCCGCAGTGCGATCGAGGCGCCGCGCGTGAGCAGGCGGACCGTCTCGAGCACCGATTCGTCGAACGCATTCGAGTCGGCGCTGCGTACGCCGAGGACGCCGCGAATCGCGCCGTCCCATTCGATCGGCGCCAGGATGATCGCCCCCGCGCCTGGAGTGAGGCTCTGCGCGATCTCCGGCCCGGTCGTCGCGCGCAGGAAGATCGCGTCGCGTCGGATCAGGCATTCGTAGCCGAGCGTCTCGGTCACCGGCATCGTCGTGCCCTGCAGCTCCGCGTCGGTGCCCTGGCACACCTTGAACTGCGCGGTCTCGCCCTCGATGGTCGAAAACGACGCTCCGTCGGCGCCGTCGAACTGCATCAGCCGCGCGACGATCCCCGTCATGACGGCTTCGACCTCGCCCGAGAGCGAGGCCATCTCCAGCTGCAGCTCGAGGGGTGTCGTCAAGTGATGAGCCCCAACCGTAGCGCGGTCGCGACCGCCTGCGTGCGTGTCGTCGCGCCGAGCCGGTCCGAGGCCTTGCGAAGATGGGTGCGCACGGTTTCGGAGCTGATTCCGAGGCGGCGGCCGATCTCCTCGTGCTGTAGACCCTCCGCAAGCAGGCGCAGCACGTCGAGCTCGCGGGCCGTGAGCTTCCCGGCCGCGATTCCGTCACGCTGGAGCGCCGGGTCGAGGTACGAGCCGCCCGCGAGCGCGGCTTCGAGCGCGCGGACGAGATCGGCGAGCGGCGCTTCCTTGAGCACGAGCGCGACCGCGCCTGCCTCCATCACGTCACGCGCCATCTGCTCGTCGGCGTCGGCCGTGTAGACGGCGATCACCGTGTCCGGCGACACCTCTTTCAGCTGGCGCACGAGATCGGTGCCGGACAGCCGGGGCATGCGGTAGTCGACGAGCGCAAGCTCGGGCTTCGTCTCGGCTGCGAGCGCCACCGCACGGCGCCCGTCGTTCGCGGGGCCGACGACCTCGAAGCCGTTCTCGGACAGGTAGCTCGTGACCGCGGAGAGCAGCGCCGGGTGGTCGTCCGCAACGAGACAGCGTGGGTCCTTCATCACTCCTCCTCAGTGCGCCACTGCGCACGGGACGGTTTCGGGACGTTCATAGGGAGACCAGTCCGCGGACGCGCGCCGCAAGCGCATCGTAGGAGCTTCCTTTCACCGCGTAGTCCGAAGCGCCGTGCTGGAACGCTTCGATCACGGTTTCCTCGGAGCCTTGGCCGGTGAGCATCACGACCGGCAGCGTGGGGTTCGTGGCGCGCAGCGCGTCGAGCACCTCCACGCCCTGACCGTCGGGGAGGCGGTGTGCAATCAAGGCGATCGACCACTCGGAGCCGTTCTGCAGCTGCGCCGCGTGGGCGACGCTCCTCGCGCGAGCGATCACGGCGCCGTCGAGCTCCGCGAGCGCTTCGCTGACGAGGCGCGCGTGCTCGTCGTCGCCTTCGACGAGCAGCACCGCGATCACCTCAGGCGGTGTCGGAGCAGGCGAGACCGCGGCGAGGCGGAGCCCGTCGCCGCCGAAGACGAGCTCGCCCCGGTCGATCAGGCCGAGTGCGACGTCGACGATCTCCGGGTCCCACTGCGCGCCGCGGTTCGCGACCAGCTCGTCCTTGATCCCGCCGGCCGTGCGCGGGCTGCGGTAGAGCTGGCGCGACGACATGACCTCGATCGAGTCCGCGACGCCGACGATCCGCGCGCCGAGCGGGATCTCGGTGCCGGCGAGGCGGTCGGGATATCCGGCGCCGTCCCAGCGCTCGTGATGGTGGCGCACGACCGGCCGCGCTCCTGCGAGCAGGTCGAGCGGCTCGAGCAGCTTGTCTCCGATCTCGGGATGCGTCTCGATGATCTCCCGCTCCTCCGCGTCCAGCTGGCCGGGCTTGAGGAGCACGCGGTCGGGGATCCCGATCTTCCCCACGTCGTGGAGGATCGCGCCGAGGCGCACCATCTCGATCTCCTCGCCCGGGAGCTCCAGCAGCTCGGAGATGCGCACGGCGAGGGCGGCGAGACGCTCGCAGTGCCCGTGCAGGTACGAGTCGCGGGCTTCGATGGCGTTTGCGAGCGCGCTTGCGAGGGTTGGCGCGAGCAGACGCTCGCGGAGCTCGTCGCGGCTGCGCGCTGCGCGCTCGAGCGCGTGCTCGACCGCGGACTGCAGTTCGGTGTGGGCAAACGGCTTCGTCACCAGGCCGGCTGCGCCGCGGGTGAGTGCCTGGCTGAGCGTGTCGTAGGTGCCCGCGCCCGTGACGAGGACGACCGGCAGGGAGGCTCGGCGGGCGCGAACGAGCTCGAGCAGCTCCAACCCGGAGAGCCCCGGCATGACGACGTCGCTCACGATCAGGTCGAACTCCGCGTCGTCGAGCAGCTGCAGCGCCCGCTCGGCGTTCTCCGCGCTGGTGACCGTGTGCCCGACCGCCTCGAGGATCTCCGAGACGAGCAGGCGGATCACATCTTCGTCGTCGATGACGAGGATGCGGCTCATTCTTCCGCTGCTTCCGTCGAGATCGGCAAGCACAAGGTGAACGCGGCGCCGCGACCCGGCTCCGAGGCCGCTGTCAACGTGCCGCCGTGCGACTCGGCGATCCCGAGGCTGACGGAGAGGCCGAGGCCCGTCCCGCCCGTCAGGCGCTTCGTCGTGAAGAACGGATCGAAGATGCGCACGAGCACATCCGGCTCGATGCCCGGGCCGTCGTCGCTGACGACTACCACCAGGTGATCGCCTTCCCGGTGCACGCCGACGCGCACGGTTCCGCCGTTCGGCATCGCCTGGCGTGCGTTCGCGATCAGGTTGAGGATGATCTGTTTGAGCTGGTTCGAGCTTGCGCTGACGAGCACGCCGCCGTCGTCGTAGGACTCGACGAGCTCGACGCCCTTGTGCGCGTTCGTGCGGCGAATCAGGTCGACCGTCGACCTGATGACGTCGTCGAGCACGACGACGTGGCGGTCCTCGGCGTTCTCGCGCGCGAAGTCGAGCAGCGCGCGCACGATCTCCTTGATCTCGAGACCCGTCTGCTGGATCAGCTCGAGGCGCTGATACGACTTCGACGCGGGCTCGGTCTCCTTGAGCAGGAACTCGGTGAGGCCGAGGATCGCAAACAACGGGTTGTTGATCTCGTGCGCGACTCCGGCCGCCAGCTCTCCGATCGCGGCGAGCTTCCCGCTCTGCACGAGCTGCTGGTCGAGCCGGCGCTGCTCCGAGAGGTCGGTGATCATGCCGAGCAGGAGCACCGGCTGGCCGTCGTCGCCGAGCACGGCGTGCGACAGCGTTTCGGTCGGAAGCGGACGGCCGTCCTTGCGGCGGTAGATGCGCCGGACGATCGAGCCGGGAGGGAAGCCGTCGTGCCTCTTCTCCTCGTCCGGATCCCACCAGGCAAACGGCGGGGTCGCGCCGACGATCTCGTCGAGCT
>Ga0265342_10004584_pt1 | contig 10790 bp, 10 predicted proteins | sample 4CB327metaG_FD_203125 | JGI IMG/M metagenome (GOLD analysis project Ga0265342, IMG submission 203125) | Rhizosphere microbial communities from Carex aquatilis grown in University of Washington, Seatle, WA, United States - 4-CB3-27 metaG | ecosystem: Host-associated > Plants > Roots >...
ATCAGCATAGTAATCCATGCCGCTGTCGAAATGGATTATATTGAAACCATCAGGGTTTAGCCCTTCCAATGCATCCAGAAACTTCTTCTCATTCTTTTTTTCTCTCAGGCTGCGGTAGAATTTCTCCAATAAATTCTTGGGCGCAAACTCCGGCATGTGTTTCCACTTATCAATATTCTTATCGCTCATCTCGTCATGCAGACTTGATTGCTTGAACTCGCGCCACAGCATTGCCAGCCGGCTTCTGGGCAGCGGCAGGTCAAGACATACATCTTCGGGAAAATTGAAAGGAATTTTGTATAGAGTTAAAAGCCTTGAAGGCAAACCGAACATGTTCTGCATCTGCATAACATTATACGGCACGCCGGCGGTATTTTCAGGAGCGATATGGAGAACTTTATTTGTCATTGAGACTTTTTCAAAAATCTTCTCTCTGCACGCAGCTATTCGGAATGCTCTGCCAGCCCTGGCACTGGCGCTCAAGCTCTTTGCGGAAATCCACGAACATCATTCTCTGGTCATATTCAACGTCCGGAGCGACTTTCTTTATAGTATTAACCAGCGCTTTTTTGAACTGCTCATCTAGCGCATATACCACTTCTTCAATTTTGATTTTTGCCATTTATCTTTAATTATTAATAAATGTTAATATATATATAAATATAGCAAAGCGCGCCGACACTTAAAATTATAAACGGGTTGCATTACTTTAAACATTAATGTCTCCACCCCCTTGTGTTCCCCCTGTCAGGCCTGCCTGCTGCAGGCAGGGGGAAATGAATAAAGGCTCGCTCAAAAAAAATTCTGAAGATAATCCCGTCTCCCCCTAGCAGGGGGAGAGGCGCACCTATGGTGCGCAGAGGGGGTGGGAATTCGATATAGCGAAGCGCACCGACACTTAAAATTATAAACGAAATACACAAAGTAAAAATGAAGCCTATAGATTTGCCTGTTTGATATGTTTTGGAAGCAATGTGTACAATGCAAGGGGTATCAGGATTAAAAATATTGTTAGCGCTTTATCAATTTCATTCATCCTCGCAATAATAAAAAAAGCTATTACATAAAACGCAGGAATAACTGTTAACAAATTTCTTTTAAGGAATTCAGGTTTTGATTTGAAATCTTTCAATGCAAAAAACAATAACGGTACAATTGTCAAAGCCCACAATACAATGAATCCCGGATTATGCATATTAAATATCATGTCTTTGCGTTCCGCCCATGTATTAAGGTCCGATGCCGGGCTCGTCCCCCTGAAAAGGAAGATCAATGCATACACAACTGCAAATGTCAAAACAAATGAGATAAACTTCAGCCACATTTTAGATGATGCAAGGTTTTTTCTTTCTCCAAGAAACCAAAATAAAATAAGCAGAATACTTTGCAGCTCGTTAAAAGCTCCAATAATTAACAGCAGGTAAAGATAATTTACTTTTTTGGTATTTATAAAATAGAATCCCAGCGCCATTATGCCTGCTGTGGTTAAATCACCCAGTGTGTCCCAGCCCGTCAGACAAAGTAATGCAATAACCGCTAACAAAAGCGCCCCGATAATTACGCCAGAGCTATCAAACCAAACGGATAAATATTTTGTAACCGAAAAAAGAAGAAACCCAAAGACAAGAATATTCTGAATGAAGTAAGCAAGTAAAAAAGATGACTTTACCGGAAGTATTAATTTAAATACAGTAAAATAAACCTGCGTCATAAATGGATTCAGCAAACGGTATTTGTACGGGTGCTCAATGGTATTGTTTACAATGGCGGCGTGACGGTCAAATCTTAGATCATAATTCGGCGCGTCTAATTTCAGCGTAACATAATAAGCCAGCAGAAGCGCCGCGAAAATAATCAGGAAATATAGACTCTTGTTATTTTTCAACCGTCAATGTTAGTTTTGTTCAGAGTATCACATCGCTTGGCAGGTCCAGGTAAAAAGTATCACGCAATATCCCTCTTGCGCCGAAATTCTCTTTGAAACGCCCCAGTCCCCAATTTGGATCCATATTAACCGTGAATAATCCGAAATCCAGAAAGTCCAGTCCCCTGTGAATGCTGTCTTTGATTATTGTATAGAACAAAAGATTAACCGCCCTGTAGTTCTGGTAATTGGGGTCGTGGCTAATATAAAAAACAAGCACAACTTTTTCATTGCAATAAAAATTTACCACTCCGGCAATCATCTTGTCTTTCAAATAAGCGCCAACCAGTTCTATTTTTCCGGGGAATAGTTTCTTCAGTTTAAGAAGTTCCTCCAGCGTGTGCGCAGGCTGTACGTTATGCCTCATAGCTAGATTATTCTTCAGAATGTGGTAATACTCCGCATAGTCTTCCGACTTCCTTATTTCAACTCCAAGCTTCTCCGCTCTTCTTACGGCTGTACGCGATTCGGGCTTGAACATTTTAAGCACATCATTTTCATCTATGTCCAGGCTAACAACGCTAGATACCTCTCTTTTTACATACATGAATCCGCTTTTCATGAAAGCAAAATCCACATAATTATTATACCTCTTCTGGTATACAAACGGCGAGTGCGTTATCATTATCCGCTCAAACTTATTTTTGATGCAGAAATTAATAAGGCTCTCGGTCAGGTCGAACGATTGCTTCAGGCTAAGGCTGTCTTTATACACAAACCCGCCGTATGATGCGCCCTGGTGCGAAATAAACGTAACCAGGCCGTCCCTTTTAACCTCGGCTGCCGTTATCACCGCAACTATCTTTTTATTATCTTTAAATAGTAAAGATGAGTCTTTGAATTTGTTTGCCGGGTGATATGATAAAAATTTCCTCGTCTGGAAAATCGTCCCGTTGCTGGAAGAAGCTACAAAATCTTCCCAATCATTAAGATGTTTCTTCTCGTATCTTATAACGTCCATACATCTCCCCGAAAATATTTAGAATGAAGCCCCTAGTGTAAATGTGTGACTGTTGCCAAGTGAATATTTGTAAGGAACAAATGCATAATCTAAGTTGAATGATTTATACTTCAACCCAATTCCCGTTGTAAGAGTCCTGTCATCGTAACCTGACTGGTATCCTGCCCTGATTGCCAGGAAATTCTTATAAACAAACTCAGCGCCGGCGTTGGCATGGAACGTTCCGCCGTTTAATACTTTGTACCCGTCGGCCGCTATTCTCAAACCGCTGGTTATATTTGGAAAGTCCAATAAATACGAACCGCCAAATCTTATTGAGGTAGGCAGTACGGTCGCTGTGTTTCTCAATGCGTTCATGCTTCCAACGTTTGCAAGCGATACGCCCAGCGAAAGTTTCTTGTTTGAATATAATCCGCCGAAATCAAATGCATAGCCATCGGCGTTATCAATATATATCTTTTCGAATAAGAATTTAGCCGTAACGCCAAACTGGAACATATCGTTAATTTTATAAGCGCCCGATAGTCCAATAGCAAAATCCTGCGCGTCAAAAGTTCCCAAAGGCGCTCCCGGAATTTCCCTTATTTGGATATCGCTGATAGAGGTATTATTTATGCTGAGCCCTAAAGCGATCTTTTTAAATTTAACCTTGCCCGCAAAATATTCCGTCCTGATACCGAGAATATTCTCATTGTGCATAAACAGAACGTTTACGTTATCGCCTCCCAATAATGCGGCAGGATTGTAATTTGTCGCCGATGCATCGTCAATATCAGACACTACCGCTTCGCCAAGCGATATTGCGCGGGAAGTTACCCCAAGCTTTAAAAAAGATAAACCTGTGTTTGCCGCCCCGTCATTTTGCGCGTTTGCAATTACCGGCGCCAGTATCAATAATGATATTAAAAAATATTTCTTCATTTAATAATTTAACTTCTACCTTATCTTAAATACCGCAGTTAACGTCTGGAACGGCTCGTTTGAGTATGGTTCCATGATAAATGCGTAATCAATTCCCACAATATACGATTTTAAAGGGATTTGATAACCAACTCCGAAATTCACATCAGTGTTTCCGAATTTATCCGTAGCTTTCAGGTCAAACCTGTCAAAGCCCGCCCTTAGCTTCAGGAATTTTATCGGGCTCACTTCAGCGCCCATCCTTATCACATCTGTAACCGATTTGTAATCAGTTCCGTCCTGGTTCACTGTTTGCGAGCTGTTCTCAAAGTCAATTGAAACAACTCCAAAATCTTTCGGAAGCAGGTATGAAACGCCTAGATTTATCAGAACAGGGAATTTGTTTGTCGTCGTGGCGCCGTTTTCATTATATATGCTCGATGTGCTCCATTTGTACTGCGAATTAATATCTTTAATGGCTAACCCTATGTTCACCCTGTTGCTTGCTTTAACTATCGCGCCGATATCAAATCCCAGAGAAGTTGATTTTACCCCGTCATATAACTTGGAATAATAAAGCTTGAATCCGACCCCAAGCGCAACATTCGGCGAAACCCTAATTGAAGGCGCGAACATAAACTGGTTTTCGTTTGTAGATATCGTTCCTATCGGGAAACCGTCGCCGTCGCGCGAATCAATATTAGATACGCCTGCGTTGATCCATGAAAAAGTTATACCCGCCCCGCCGTCTGTCTGTTTAGGCAGCTTGAAGTTCTTTGTATAGCTGATAAAGTTCATTGTCCGGTCAAGCGACATAAACGAATGCCCGAAATTTATAAGGTGGTCATCCTGGAACGCTGAGACGGCCGGGTTATAATAACCCATAACATCGCCTGTTATAACAGATGTCATGGCGTTACCCATACCCATGCCGCGCGCGCTGAAGCCCAAACGCGAGAACGAACCGGGCAGTCCGCCAAGCTGCGCAAACGAAACATTTGCCGCTGTCAGAAAAAATAATATTAAAAATATTTTTTTCAATTTATATTAAGATATTCTGCAATTAAAATTTATAAACTAATCCATTAAACAAACTAAAAGAAAGTTCCCTGTATCCTCTATCCCTGAAAAGAGAAAACCGCGCTGAATAAGTTAGCTCCGATTGAAAACTCACTTTGCCAAAATTCAGATAAATACCGCCGCCAACTTCCGGCCCAAGTAATAACCTGTTATAGCTCCCGATTCGTTGATCATGGATATATGATGTAAATCCTCCCATCGTATCTACTTTATTATAGTAACCTGAAAGCCATTCATGAACAGGCTGTATTGACCCTGTTATTCCGCCGGTAAAATAAACAGGATTTGAATCCCTGTTTTTCGATAAAAAATAATTTGCTTTCAAACTGAACATATATGAATTGAAAGTCTTATAATGACTTGTATAATAAAACTCATCAACGGCATTATTTGATATTAAACTTGACAAGTTTGCTAAATAACGATATGAAATATCAAACTGCAATTGTTTATTATAATCGTACGAAACAGAAAGCAATAAATTACAAATATCGGTCAACCTCGAATAGCTGTTATAATTATTGATTGATGATATAACATAACCCGCTCTGAAAGATAACTTTTTTAAAAAGCCTGTATTACTGCTGTCCTGCGATTGTGTTGTCAAAGAACAAAGAAAAACTAAGATACAAATAAAGATAACGTTTTTGGATTTCATTTCTTATCCTCCGCAATGTTTAGTATTTAAGAATTATAAAATCGTTATATATTGTTATCTAATATATTCTCCCCGGATTTTTAAAATTCATAAACCAACCCGTTTAACAAGTTGAACGAAAGTTCGCGGTATCCCGTGTCAACAAATGTTGAAAATCTTGCAGAGAATGTAAACTCTGATTGAAAATTTATTTTACCTAACTCCAGGAACATTCCAGCTCCAAATTCAGGTCCCGACAGGAACCGCGTGTACTTTCTCAAATCTGTCACAGTGTAATTGACGCCAAGAGATTCAGCATATTCATTATGTACCTGTTGAAGCGCCGCTGAAATACCTCCGGTTAAATAAAATCGTGCCCATACTTTTTTACCAGAGATAAAATAATTTGCCTTTACACTCAACAGGTGCGAATTATAATTCTGATAAAGTTCTATAACGTGGGACCAATATTGATCCCCTTCACGGAATTCCCCCTGGCTTCGGGATAGATCATTCATATACCTGTACATAAAATCGATCTGAGTACGGGAGCCGAATGATAAAGAAACTGAACCGAAAAAATTAATATTGTCGCTTATATTTGAATATCCTCTGTAATTATTAACAGCAGACATTTCAATTCCGATTCTTATATTTATTCCATTAAGAATATTTGGACTGGCGCTATCCTGCGCAACTGACGTCAAAGAACATATTGAAACCATGATACATACTAAAATAACGTTTTTGGAATTCATTATTTTCCTCAAATAGTTTAGTTCGGGAAAACGTTAAATTGACGTATGTAAACTTATTTATCTATATTTTTATTTTTTGTTTTACTCACTTCGCCCCCTCTCCATTTGGAGAGGGGGACGGGGGGTGAGGCAATACACTCATTGTAAAACTAATATCTTTCCCCACGAAACTGTTTGCTTATCGATTTCGATGCGGTAGAAATAAACTCCGTTTGCGACCTGCATTCCGTCATCGCGCCTGCCATCCCATGTTGTCCATATCACATTCGTTTCTGAGCGCTGAGCGTTCTGCAAAACTGTTCTCACATAATTCATACCAAAATCAAATATCTTAACAGTAACGTTTGCGCCTGCCTTGCCTGTCTTAAAAAATATTCTGCATACTTCCAGATTTGGCTGAAACGGATTTGGCGCAGCGTAAGTATCAGTAGTTGAAGACAGCGCATGGACTGCGCGGAAAATCTTCCATTTGTTAACCCACGGACTGAATGACGAATCAACAGTACGGCAAAGCCCGTCGCCGCTGCCTACCCAAACTGAATCACTTTGAGCGCCTGCCGAGTAAAAGAACGTTGTATGTATCTGGTCCCTCAGTTCTTCATCATATATCACCGATGGCGACGACCAACCAAAATTGCCCGGGGCAAAATAACTTCTCCAGATTCCATTATCAGTTGCTACATAAACCACTGAATCTTTAAATCCAAAATTATGTGAAAACACAGCGTCGTCTTTTAGCGTGTTCGCCCAGTTTGCGCCCTGATTTGTTGTGTAGCTGACTGCTGCAAACTGCCCCTCGCCGTTGATATTATCGCCAATATTAGTGGCTCCCCAAATTATGCTTTTGCCTCCATATTTTTGCGGTTTAAGTGCTACAACAAAGTCGCCGGATATACCGGAACCTAATCCGGTATTTTTATAACTATACTTACGCCAGCTTATGCCCCAATCTGTTGACTTATTTATTCCGTTCGCCGTACCAACATAAATAGTCGAATCATTTTCCGAGCAAACAGAAAATCCTTTATGATTATCATTACCTCCGTTGGACGGGTCTCTTGGATTATACTGGAAATTATATGTCCCGCCGGGATAAATGCTGTCAAGGTTATCAGGCGGCAGTAATACTCTGCTAAACGTTCTGCCGTTATCAATAGATTTACGGAACTCGCCCGCCCATGACGCTATCCAAATCACAATTGAATCTGTAGTTAAGTTTTTCCGCGTGATGGATATATCATACGATAAGTTGTCTTCGGGTACAACTATCGGTAGAGCATATATTGTGTTATTGCCGTAAATAATAGTATGCTGCGATGTATCGGGCTCCATCGGCTGAGGATATGCGTTCCAGGTGTTTCCGTAATCGGATGATACTTTTATTCCTGTTCCGGTAGGCACGTCAGCGCCATTAATGGTTTGCGAAACGGCTGTTGAGACCACCACCCAATTATTATATACCGCTATACCTGCGACGTCGTCAGTTCCAAACGGAGCTGAGCCATAATAATTCATGAAGTTATTTCCATTGTCATAAGTTTTGCAGACTCCCTTGCCGGTGCCGAACCATATTGTATCGCCGACCACTATTATATCGCTTATGAAATTAGATATAATATTGGATGCCGTCACAACCGACCTGACCGGCGACCCGAATACTATTTTGTTATCCGAAACAGCCTGCGTCTTATTCAATTTTATTGACGGCGAGATCTTAAAATTTTTTGGAAGCGTTTGAGCGTATGCGCTATTGCATGCGTATAAAGCAATAGCGACAAAAATAATATTTAAAAGATACTTTTTCATTAGTTATGCACAAAAATTGAATCAATCAATATGTTACTCGTATCACCCGAACGGTCAAGAGCATAGAAAAAATACTTATAATAACCAAGTGAGTCAGGAGCGCCTGCAAGCAATCTTGTAAAAGTTCCGTCATTAGCAACGCTGTCTCCACTGACAGAATTGAAAGGCGGTATAAGGCAGCAGCTTCCATCATCCAGTAAATCATAATTATTCTGCAAGGGCTGTCCGAGGGGATAGTATCCCTTGTATGTTACATGCAAAATATCACACTGTCCGTCTGGATCGGTAACATTTACTCTAAATATAAATGGAGTAAGTTGCCCCCTTAATGCATCATGCGGACTTACAAATAAATTGGAAATAACCGGATGCAAACCATCGAGATTTTTAACGCTGAAATTCTGAGTAATAATATTGCTGCTTAAACCTGGCTGAGTCTTGGCTAAGAAATCAGATTTATAATCCCCTACAAGCCTGCAGTCCATGATAAAATTAATATAACCGGAATATTTTCCATCGTTGGCTACTGTATCAGGTAAATTGCCATCATCTTTAAGTACAAAAACTCTAACCAGTCCGTTTGGATCGGTAACTGTAACTGTTACTGTGCCGATGGGGTCAACAGATTGAACCGTTGCAACAGCTACTGATTTTACAGAATCCGAAAAGATCAAAGATGGACTTATTAAAGTATTACTGATAGTAGGGAGGTTCAAAACCGGGTCTATTACTGTAGGGTCGTCCTTCTCACAGGACATAATAAGAACTGAAAATATTAATAACAGGAAATAATATTTTAGGTTGTTCAAACTACGGCGATTTAATTCAGAAAAATGTAGCTGTATGCGATAGGCTAAATTAGGTTGTTATAGTATGATTTTCAATATAAAAGATTACTTCAAAATTAACGCTTATTTATTAAAAAACAAGTAAAAATTGGCGCCTAAGGCGCCATCCCCGCGAAAGCGGGGATCTATCCTATCAGGTTAGTGTGCAGGCTCAACACTGCTTCATTGTACCCAACGGCAATTATTGCTACAATTTATCCTGAGTCCCAATCCGCCGTTGGCGGACAGTTTGGGACTCGAACCAACTAACTATTCAGTAATTCTTTAAACCGTTAAAACGGTTTTGAAATTTTCGGATTTAACAAGCCCTACGACTAAAGTCGCGGGCTAAAACCCACATTTCAATCAAAACTACTTTAGCGGTTTACTCTTCCGGAATTGGATTGAAGCCCGCATGTTATTCATTCTTTGTGTCTTGGTGACTTCGTGGCACGTTTTATTTTTATTACAGCTCCGCTTCTCTGCTCCTCTGTGGTTGTGTATGTATCAAAAGCTAAACTTCAACCCGTTGAATAAATAATACGTCGCCTTGGGAACATCCGGAAATGGCGCCGACTCGTATCTGTAACTAAATCCAGTTGCAAACTTCAGCGCTCCCGTTATCTTGAAATTCAGATCTGTTTGAGATGCGATTCTGTAATCGGCCCTTATGGCTTTAACGTTAGGCTGGTAATAAGTTGTATGTATCAGCTCAAGCTTGCCCAGATCTAAAGTAAAAGTTAGATAGCTGCTTATCCTGTGTGTCCTGTTGAAAATAGTTTTTTCAATATTCTCTTCATACTCATACATATACAATGACGCAATATACATTCTCAGCGTTTTGTTATCGCATAATTTCATTCTCGGGCCCGTGCCCGCAAGTCCGCGAAAACCAACATCAAGCGCTCCGTTATATTGTATCTGCACAAACGCTTCCCACCTGAATAACTCTTTTGAAATTTTTACATTATATCTTAGATGCGAAAAAGCCGAGTTAACAAATTTAGTATCGCCGCCTTTTATCAACCTGTATTCGCTGAGGAACAGCCAGAGGTAATTCTTTTGTTTAAATTGAAAATGCAGCTTGGTTCCGAAATCATATATCAGCTCAACATTTTTTGCAAGCTGGAAATTTGCTTCTGCGTCTCCTGACCAGCCAACTGTATCGGACTTCATGCGCTTTGATTCAATATTAACAACCTGCGCGATTGAATATTGATGAAACGCCGCGCAAAATAATACCACCATTATGTACTTCATTTTTTATGCACTAATAATTGTGCGCATAATAAAAGTTAATTTCCAGTAATACAATCAAAAATAATGCTTAAATTTGAGTAAAAATTTTCCGGTTTGTTTCTAAATGGCGCAGTATAAAAATCTTGCTTCTTTCTTTAAATTTGCAGCAGATCTGTTTTCTGAACGGAACGCTATTTACTGGCGCAGCCCAGACCATGCTTCAAAAGCAAAAGATAAATACACGGGCATCAACGGCAAGAAGCTTAAAGAACTGGTTTACCTGGCATCAAGAGCTATCGAACAGCTTGGCCTGAATCGGGGCGATAAAGCCGCCATAATCTCCGAAACCCGGCTTGAATGGGTCATCACTGATTTCGCCTGCGTGATGAACGGCATAACCACCGTTCCTATTTATACAACCATGACCGCCCAGCAGGTTAAATTCATCATTGAACACTCTGAGGCAAAAATATGTTTCGCATCAACTAAGATACTCGCTGAAAAAGTTTCAGCGGTTTTTAACGAGCTGCCAAATCTTGAACACATAATCTCATTTAATAAGACAGAGAACGAGCCCGAATATATTATAAACTTCGAAGATCTGATATATAAAGAAGTTGTTGAGGATAAAAAACCATACAGCGAAACAGCCGCTGAT
>Ga0265342_10004587_pt1 | contig 10783 bp, 9 predicted proteins | sample 4CB327metaG_FD_203125 | JGI IMG/M metagenome (GOLD analysis project Ga0265342, IMG submission 203125) | Rhizosphere microbial communities from Carex aquatilis grown in University of Washington, Seatle, WA, United States - 4-CB3-27 metaG | ecosystem: Host-associated > Plants > Roots > Rhizosphere...
CGTTCCAGAACTGGAGCACATAGTCGAGGCCCGCGCTCAGATGGGTATCGACATTGATCTTGGCATAGTAGGTGTTGGGGACCCACTGGCGAAACAGGGCGTAGCGCAGCATCAGAAAGCATCCATAGCCGACACAGCAGATCCAAGCCGGCCGCCACCGCCGACCCGCCTGAAGCAGGCGAAAAGCCACGGCAAGACCGCCGTAGATCACCCCTTCGGGTCTGGTCATGGCCAGTAGCAAAGCCACGATGCCGAGTGCAGCGTCCCTTCCGCCATACGTAGACGAAGTGGCGAGCAATGTGATGGAAAGGATTTGCAGCCCACACAGAAGTCCGCCCTCCAGACCCGCGACGATCCAGTGGTTGAAAGTGGGCCAGAGAAATCCAAGCGCGCATGGCACGGCAATCCACACGCGCGACAAGGGATGAAGGCGGCGCCAGGCGAGCCAAGCCAACCCAAGAACGGCGCCAACAACCGCCGCCAGGTTCAGGAACTTGCAAGCCGTGTCCAGTTTTGCCCCTACCCAAGCAAAGGGAACGAGCAGCAGCACTTCCAGCGGATTGGAGAAGCCCTCCACCGGACTTGCGTTCGGGGTCAGTCGGAAACCGTGGCCATGGGCTAGGTTGTGTGCATAGGCGTAGGAGATGGCCGCATCGTCCACCGTGTACCAGGCGAACGTGCTGGCTACGTGGTAGGCGTACAATGCGAGGACCAGGACGACCAGAGTCGCGCCCACCACGGAATGCATTGGCCGATTCCCAGAGAGGCGCATGGAGGTCAGATCACTGTCTGAGGATGGAGGTCAGCGTTCCCGGCAGGCTGGTCGCCGCGGCCGGCACGCCAGACTGCCAGCAAGAAGAGCCCGAGCATGACGGCGCTTGCTAACGGCAGAAGGATGACCAGAAACCAACATAAGCCGGGAAAAGTCGCGCGATATTCGACGAACCACCAATCGATTCGAGCGCGCCCATAGGAATCCTGAATGTTGACTTGAAGATTCGTATACCTGCGCCAAGGGGCATCCTTCTCGGCGCGGACCCAGTCGTGTTTGTAGGGAACATGGGTCAGTAGCCAATAGTTCCCGACAATGTGATGAAACGGGGGAAGCCATTGCAATTGAGAGATGGTCTCGAAACAGACCGGGCAGGCAAAGCCCATGCTGCTGCCGTCACCCTTGGTGTTGGGAGTCCCCAGCCAAAAACGAGCGGCCTCTGATTCTATGCGAATGAAGTGATCCCAATAGATCGCATTGCCAAGATAGGTCACGAAAGCGCCAGCGAGTAGGACGCCGCAAAGCACGGCCGTGCCCAACCAACGTTTGAGTCTGTGCACGTGGCTCAAACACGCTTGGACGACAAAGCCGGCGGGAAGCAGGAGGACACCGAGCGCAAAGGTCATGTACCTGGGCCCCCAGGCGTAGTCGCCGGCCCATGAAATCATCTGGGCATGAACGTAGAGCCCTGGGAGTATGGTTAGCGCCATGGCCAGGACGATGGCGCGGAAGTTCTTCGCAAAACGTGGGAACCCCACAAGCGCGACCAAGAGGGGCGGGCTGTAAAGGAAGATGGACTTCCCAGGCGACAAGAACATGCCCCAAAGCCCGACCAGCGGATGCTCGTGGACGCCAGGCCCGGTCTCGAGGCCTGAGCTGGTGATGGCCACACCGTAGCCGGTCATGGCGAAACTGCCCCAGCGAAGATAGTTATAGAGAAGATAGACGCCGGCGAGTGGCGCGGCCGCAGCGGTTGACACCAGGGCCACCAGCAACAGCGCCCGCCAATTCCGTCGTAATTCCCAGATCAGGAACAACCCTGCCCCAAGCCCAGAAACCAGAAAGACCGGCTTGGCGTTGACCAGCAGCCCGGCCCACACCCCGAGCCAAAGCGCGTGGCGCCAGGTTGGCCGACTGCGGACATCAAGGAGCTTGGAGAAGAACCCCGTGAAGCAACACAGTTGGAGCGTCTCGGAATAGGGATAGCGCGAATAGACCCAAACCGATGTGGCGAAGGCCAAGGCCAGGGTCGTCAAGGCCGCAGGAAGAAGCGGCACGCCCACACGCCTGGACAAACCAAAGAACAGCACGCACGCCAGCGTGCCCAGAACCGTGGGCGCTAGATGGGAGGTCAGCCGCCAGGCGATGGCCCAGTACGCTGGAAATCGCTTCGAGATCTGGCGTTGTAAGGCCGCCCCTGGGACATGGATAAGGCTCTGAAACAAGGGCGCCAGAGCATAGAGATGCCCGTCCTTGCCGTTCGGCAGCGTGAGCGGCCAACGGGTCGTGGCGTGAAAATCGTGCGCATGAACGATGCTATCCGCCACCTCCCAGACCGGCGTGGCGTCGCCCCACGGGCGTGCGCTGCTGGTGGAAAACAAGTACAGAAAAAAGATGGCCCCGAACAGGGCAAGGTGACCGTACCAAGAGAATGCTGGACCACGTTCCATGCGCGCCGCGCATGATACTCGCGGCTTGCGGCCAGAAGAAGCCTTTGATCCGGGGAAGGGGGCTGACCTCGATGTGCTATTTTCCCGTGCGTGGAAAAACCGGTCGTCATCGTCAACCCGCGCTCGGGCGGCGGTCTCAGCGAAAAACGCTGGGCCGGCGTGGTCGGCGCCATCTCCGATGGGCTGGGCATTTTCGATACGCGCTTCACCGAGTCGCCAGGGCATGCGCGCACCCTCGCGCACGAGGAGGCCAAGAAGGGCCGCAAATTGGTGGTGGCCCTGGGCGGTGACGGAACGATCTCCGAGGTCGCCGACGGTCTCGTCGCCGCCGGGGGCGACGCCGAAATGGGCGTGATTCCACGTGGAACCGGGGGTGATTTTCGCCGCAGCCTCGGCATCGAGAATGAGCTCTTCGCCGCGGCAGAGCACGTGCGCAAGAGCAAGGCCCGAAAAGTGGACGTAGGCCGGGTTTCCTACGTGACCCATGATGGTGAAGCAGCTTCTCGTCATTTTCTGAACGTCACCTCGATAGGCTTTTCCAGCGTCGTGGCCCAACGCGCTAACCAGGGCTCCAAACGGCTGGGGGGCCGGGTTTCGTTTCTCTCCGCCGTGGTGAGCTCGCTCCTGACCTACGACAACGCTGAAATCACGGTTTCGGTCGACGATGGCGAGGCGCGCCGCATGACCCTGCTGCTCGCGGCCGTGGGCAACGGGAGATTCTTTGGCGGGGGCATGAAGATCTGCCCCGAGGCCGTGCTGGACGACGGCTACTTCGATTTCGTAACGGTGGGCGACCTGGGCCGACTCGAGGTACTCGCCAAGATCCATCGTATCTATTCAGGGAATCACTTGTCGATGAAAGAGGTGCGCTCCGCGCGCTGCCGGCGCTTGCGCCTGGCCCCAGCGGACCCCAAAGCCGAGATTCCCTTGGAAATCGATGGGGAAACTCCGGGTCGACTGCCCGCCAAGTTCGTCATCCTGGAAGGCGCGCTGCTCCTGCGTGGATAATCACGCCGCAACGCGCCCAATCTTTCCAGCCCCCTTGAAGGTCGCACGAGCTTGGTGCTACGGTGGCCCGGCCGTCCAGCCGGACGGCTTCCCAGGCTATATGCAAATCCACCTCGCGAAGTCCGACATTACAGAGATGGCTGTCGATGCCGTGGTTGCCCCCGCGAACTCGCTTGGCATCATGGGCGGTGGCGTGGCCGCGGCGTTATCCCGCAAGGGTGGAGCTACCATCCAGCGAGAGGCCATGTCCCTGGCTCCCATCGCCGTGGGAGCCGCGGTGGTCACCAACGCCGGTACGCTGTGGGCGAAGAACATCATCCACACCCCCACCATGGAAGAGCCTGGCCTCAAGGTCGCGGTCGAAAGTGTTCGCCGCGCCACCCGTGCCGCACTGCTTGCTGCTAGCCAGCGCGGCTTCGACGTCATCGCCATTCCCGGCCTAGGCACGGGTTTGGGCGGCGCCGATCCCTCGGAGGCCGCGCGTGCCATGGTCAACGAGCTGCGCGCGCACAAGCAGCCGCACCCGTCCACCGTGTGGCTGGTCGACCTGAACGACCAAATCCTCGCCCACCTGGAAGAGGCGCTGCAGACAACCGCGCCGTGATTCAGATCTGAAAGAGAAGTAACCCCGAAGGAGGTCTGCGTGAAGATCCTTGTACCCTGTAAGCGCGTTCCCAATCCTGAGCTGAAGTTGAAGGTCGCCGGCGGCGCGGTCGAGCTCTCCGACACCACCTGGCAGGTGAATCCGTTCGACGAGTACGCGGTGGAAACCGCGCTACGCCTGACCGAGAAGAGCAAGGGCGGCGAGCGCTCGGGCGAGGTCATCGTCGTCAGCATCGGCCCCAAAGAGACCTCGACCCAGCTCAGGCAACTCCTCGCCATGGGCGCGGATCGCGGCATCCTCATCGCCGGCAACGATGAGGCTCTCGACGCGGACCTGGTGGCGCGCACCCTGAAGGCCGTGGTGGAAGCCGAGAAGCCCGACCTCGTGATCCTGGGCAAGCAGGCGGTTGACGGCGACGACAACCAAGTCGGGCAGTTGCTCGCCGGCTACCTGGGTTGGCCGCAGGCCACGTTTCTATCCACCATCGCGCTGGCCGCAGACGGCAAGTCGGCCACGGTTTCGCGCGAGGTGGATACCGGCGTGGAAGAGCGCCGCGTGCGCTTGCCCGCCGTGGCCACCGTCGATTTGCGCATCATCGGCAAGAAGTCGGTCCACAACCTGGCACTGTCAGGTCTCGACGCCGAATGGGAAGACACGCAGCGCCTGGCCTCGCTCAAGGGCATCATGGCCGCGAAAAAGAAAGAGCTGAAGGAAATCACTGCCGACTCGCTCGGGGTGGCCGGGGGCATCTTGGTCAAGACCCTGCGCCACGAGAGCCCGCCTGGCCGAAAAGCAGGCATCAAGGTGGCCTCCGTCGAGGAATTGGTTTCCAAGCTGCATACGGAAGCAAAGGTGATCTGATGTCCGCAACGCTCGTTCTTCTTGAAACTACATCCTCCAACCTGCGCTCGTCGTCGCTGCCCGCAGTGACGGCGGCGCGCGCGCTGGCCGGCCATCACGGCGGGCCAGTCATCGGCGTCATCATCGGTGGAAACGTGGCTACGGCCGCGGCAGACGCTGCTCGCTACGTCGACAAGGTGCTGTGCTACGACAACCCCACCCTGTCGGCGGCCCTGGCCGAAACCTGGGCGCCACTGCTCGTATCCGCGGTCAAGGAAACCGGCGCAACGGCCCTGGTCGCCTCGGCCACCTCGACCGGCAAGGATGTCCTGCCCCGCGCCGCCGCCCTTCTTGCTGCGGGCATGGCCAGCGACATCGTGGCCGTGCTTGGCGGGAAATCCTTCCGACGGCCGACCTATGCAGGCAATGCCCTGACCGAGGTGGAAGTCACAACGGCCATCGTGGTGTGCACTGCACGCCAGACCGAATTCGCCCCTGCCGCTCCGGCCGCGAGCGCCGGCCCCGTCGACATCAAGGCTCCAGGCACCATCGACACGCTTGGTTCGGAATTCGTGGCCTTGCACGCCACCAAGAGCGCGCGCCCCGATCTCGCCGAGGCCAAGGTGGTCGTGTCGGGAGGTCGCGGCATGAAGGAAGCCGCCAACTTCAAGGTCCTGGAAGAGCTCACCGACCTGCTCGGCGGCGCGCTCGGCGCCAGCCGCGCGGCCTGCGACGCCGGTATGGTGCCCAACGACCTGCAAGTCGGACAGACCGGCAAGGTCGTGGCACCTGAGCTCTACTTCGCGGTCGGGCTCTCCGGTGCCATCCAGCACCTAGCCGGCATGAAAAGCTCGAAGGTCATCGTGGCCATCAACAAAGACGCCGAAGCCCCCATCTTCCAGGTCGCCGACTACGGCCTGGTGGCAACCTGGGAATCGACGTTGCCGTCACTCATCGCCGAGATCAAGAAGGTCAAGGCCGCGCAGTAGAGAGAGGGGCGCTCTCGCCCCCCCGCTCACTTCGAAACAAGGGGCACGGGATCCGCGAGGACCCGCAGGCGCCCAGCAACACCGGCCAGCCGCTTGTCTCCGGTCCAGATCAGGTAGCTACCGGCGACCGCGCTAGCCAGCAAATGCACATCGACCCATCCGATGCCGGATGCGTGCAGCTTCTTCGAGTCGATCATGGCGAACACCTCGTCATCGCCAACCACTTGCGCGCTCGGGAGCTGCGAGAGAAGCCTCAGGACCTCGTCCCGTCGCGCAAGACTACCAAGTGCGAGCTCGCCCCGCACCGCGGGGTGGCAAACCACCCGGTTTGCCACCAACAGGGAACGCAAAGACAACGCAGCAGCGCGCCCGGCAAGAAAATCGATCCAGACCGTCGTGTCGACAAGAATCACGAGCGTCGGTCCACGCGACGCCGCGTCGGCGCCTTGGCGACCGGATCGGAACCGTAGAGAGTGGCCAGCTCGTCGCGCGCGGCCTTGGCCAAAAGCTCGCGCAAGCCCATCTCGACGGCGGCGGTCTTCGTGGGCGCATGGGTCGCGCTCATGGCCCGGGCAACCAAATCCTCATCAATATTGAGCGTTGTCCGCATGCATATAATTGTACTTATTGCGTATGCACATGCAAGGCATACCGTTTCCCCCGTTGCGATGACCGGTTTGAAAGCAAGATTCCCCCCTACACCAAAAGCTCCGTCACGGCTGCCCCGGGCGTTGTATGATTAGCTCGATGAGCCGACTGGCGGCGGCCGAGCAGGTGAAGAGCGTGGCTGAGTCCATTGACCGGCTGGAGCGCAACGTTGCGCGCGTCATTCGGGGCAAACCTGAGGCCATCCGAAACTGCGTTCTCGCCCTCTTGGCGCGCGGGCACTTGCTGATCGAGGACGTGCCGGGTGTGGGCAAGACCACGCTGGCGCGCACCCTGGCCGCCTCCATCGGAGGTACCTTCCACCGCATCCAGTTCACCAGCGACCTTCTGCCCTCGGATATCATCGGGGTCTCGGTCCTGGCCACCGCCACGGCCAAGTTCGAATTCAAGCCCGGGCCGCTCTTCGCCAACGTCGTTCTGGCCGACGAGATCAACCGCACCACGCCGCGTACGCAAAGTGCCCTACTCGAAGCGATGAACGACAACCAAATCACGGTTGACGGCATCGGCCATCCGCTGGAACAGCCGTTCCTGGTCGTGGCGACGCAGAATCCCGAGGAGCACTACGGTACCTATCCCTTGCCCGAGTCGCAGATGGATCGCTTCGCCTTGCGCATCCGGCTCGACTACCCGTCCGCCGAGGTCGAGAAAGCGCTCTTGCTCGAAGCACCGGCGCTCACCGAGGAAGCCCTGGCCAGGATCCAGCCCGTGGTGTCCCTGGGTGAGGTTGTCGCACTGCAGGAGGCCGCTGCGCGTGTGCATCTTTCCCCCGAGTTGGCCGGCTATATCGTCGAAGTCGCACACGAGACCCGGCGTTCGCCCTTTCTATCCCTCGGCATCTCGCCGCGCGGGGAGCTGGCCTGGCGCAACCTGGCCCGGGCCGCAGCCCTGGCCGCCGGGCGCAGCTACGTGCTGCCCGATGACCTGAAAGCGCTGGCTCTGCCTGCCCTGGCCCACCGCCTGGTCCTGGCCAATCAACTCGATTCGACCGGCCGCGCCCGCGACGAGACAGAGCGCATCATTACCGAGGTGCTCGGCCGCGTGCCGATCCCAGGATAGGTGGAGCAGACGTGGCAAGCCTGCGTGCTCGCCTTGGGCGCTGGTTTCGGCCGCCGCGCAAGTTCAGGCTGACCCGCGAGGGCAAGTGGTTCATTGGCGCCACCCTGGTGCTCGGGTTCGCCGCCGTCAACGGCGGCATCAACCTGCTCTTCCTCATGTTCGGCATGTTGCTGTGCCTACTGGTGGCCAACGGCGTGCTCGCGGAAGCTTCCATGCGCCACCTGGCGCCGCACCGGCAACTGCCGCACGCCATCTATGCCGGAAGCCCCTTCCTCATGGGCATCGCCGTGCGCAACCAGAAGAGCCGGATCGCCACTTTCTCGCTGGAAGTCGAGGATCTCTCCGCCGATCGCAATCCCGTGGATCGGCGCTGCTTCTTCCTAAAAATCCCAGCCCATCGCCGACAAGAGACCTCGTACCGGCGGACCCTGTCCCGTCGAGGCATCCATCGCCTGACGGGACTGCGCTTGTCCACGCGTTTTCCGTTCGGTCTGCTTCGGCGATCCATCGACGTGGATGCACCGGCCGACCTCCTGGTGTATCCGGCGCTGATTCCCATCTCCGACCTGACCCTGCGTACCGGGCTCTCGCAACTGGGCGAGAAACAGACCGCCGCCCGTGCGCGCAGCGGGGAATTTCACGGCCTGCGCGAGCTGCGCCCGGGCGATGACCCAAGCAGTGTGCACTGGCGAACCTCCGCGCACCGAGGCCGCCCCTTCGTGCGCGAGTTCGAAGAGGAGTCGGGACGCACAGTCGTCATCGTACTCGAAACCGCGGTCGAGCCCGACACCGACAGCCAAGCCTTCGAGACCGCCGTCTCTTACGCCGCATCGCTGGCCCTGGTGCTGATCCGGCGCGGACTTCGCGTCGGTCTGGTGGCCGGCGCGTTCGGCATTGCACCCGAGACCGGCGGTTCCCAAGGCGGGCAAATTCTGCGCGCGCTGGCCCTCGTCGAACCGGCCGCCAACAGCCAGAGCGAGGGTGAGCGACCTGCCTGGGCCGGGCATGGTGCGACCACGTTGACCGTCGTTCCGGCGCCGGACCATCCGCGCGTCGAGGCGGGCATTGGCATGGCAACGCGGAGGATGTCGTGAGATTCCGCCTGGTGCACAAGCTTGCCACCTACATGCTGGCCGGCACCGCAGCGTTCACGCTTGCCACCTCGGGCATTCTGTCTTCCTTCACGCTGGTGCTCGTCGTGCTGTTCTGCGCGCTGTCCTGGTATGCCGACCCGGAAATGCGCCTCGGCCACCTTTTTGCCCGAGCGACGATCTGGTTCAACGTGGTCACCCTGATCCTTCTCGCAGTCTCTGTCTTTCAGGTCGCGCGCAGTTTCCCCGACGTCGACCTATTGCCCTTTCTCGACTTCGTCCTCTTCCTACTCGTGCTCAAGCTGTGCCAGCGCCGTGGCAACCGCGACTATCTGCAGGTCTACATCCTGTCGTTTCTTGTCATGCTGGCCGCCGCGTGGCTGGCCACCAGCGTGGTCTTCGTCGTGGGCTTTGGATTCTACGTCCTGCTTGCCACCTGGACCTTGGTGCTCTTCCACCTCCGACGCGAGATCGAAGAGAACTACATCGTCCGCCACTCCAGCGAATTGCGAGCCGAGCAGGTCACAGCCACGCGCGTACTCAATTCCCGCCGAGTGGTCGGTTCTGCTTTCTTTGCCACCACCGGCGCAGTGGCCCTCCTGGTGCTCCTCGGATCCTCCCTGGTCTTCGCCATGGTGCCGCGCGTGGGGCTGGGATTCATCCTGGGCGGTGTCCGCCGCTCCGTCGGCATCGCCGGATTCACCGACGAGGTCAAGTTGGGCATGTACGGGGTCATCTCCACCGACAACCAAACCGTGGTCTTGCGTTCACAAGTCCCAGCCATCGCGGCCATCGCGGACGACAATGCCCGCGATCGGGTCATCTCGGCCCTCTACTGGCGCGGCACCGTCTACGACACCTACGACAAGGGGCAGTGGCTGCGTTCGCGCGAGGACAAGACGCGCACCCGTCTGGCCTCTTTCCAGTCGCCCGTGGAGCTCGGCAGGGGCTACCTTCTCACCGACCCATTCGAGGTCAATCCTCCGCGGGGCTGGCGGGCGTCGATCCGCGGCGCTATCGAACAGACCGTCGAAATCGTCGCCCTGTCGCATCCCGTGGCCTTCGCCCTCGACCATCCCGTGCTGTTCGAGATCCCCCCGCCCCCCGCCGGCGCGTTCACGGCGATCGACCTGGAAGCGCGCTGGTCCGACGAGGTGTCGCTACGCATGTTCCGCGTGAATCCGGGCAATCCCTACGATCGTCGCCAGGCCATGACCGAATTTCTCGGCGCCCGCTACCACGTCTACTCGCGCGAGGCCGACCGCGTGCGCCCCGAACGCGCCAGCCTGGCCAGGGAACAGCTGGCGCCAGAGACCTTCGACAACTACCTGCGAGTTCCAGCGTCGCTGACAGCGCGCGTTTCCGCGCTAGCGGGCGAAATCATGACCGGACAGGCGACGCCCGCTGCCAAGGTACAGGCCGTGGTGGGCTGGCTTCGGCGGACCCACAGCTACACCACGAATCTGAAACGGGACGAGCGCATCGCCGATCCGCTGGAAGATTTCCTCTTCGCCGAAAAAGACGGCCACTGCGAGTATTTCGCCTCGGCGGCAGCCGTGCTCTTGCGCATGGGTGGCGTTCCCACACGGTACGTGAACGGCTTTCTCGGCGGGGAATGGAACGATCTGCGCCAGGCCATCACGGTCAGGGAAAATCGCGCCCACTCGTGGGTCGAAGCCTATCTAGGCCGTGAAGGTTGGGTGCGCGTCGATGCCACGCCCGGGCTCAGCCGCAATGCGCGCATGGGCAAGCTCCGGCAACTGGTCGATGCTGCCGAGCTTTTCTGGGGACGCTGGGTTGTGGAATACAACGCCAGCCAACAGATTCTGCTGGCCCAGCGGCTCGGCCAGAAACTTGGATTCTCCGGCCGCTCCTTCGGTGGTGGGCAGCGCGGCGCCGGACTCACCCGGCGGCAGGCCCTGCTTCTCTCCGGCATCGTGATGCTCGCCATCGCCATCATCAGTCAGCGCAAGCGCTTGTTGCGCTGGACTTGGCGACAGCAAACCACGGACAGGACCCAACGCGGCGAAGAGCCCATTGCCCGCGTCTACCACGCCACCGTCAGACGACTGGCCGCCGCTGGC
>Ga0265342_10004591_pt1 | contig 10776 bp, 6 predicted proteins | sample 4CB327metaG_FD_203125 | JGI IMG/M metagenome (GOLD analysis project Ga0265342, IMG submission 203125) | Rhizosphere microbial communities from Carex aquatilis grown in University of Washington, Seatle, WA, United States - 4-CB3-27 metaG | ecosystem: Host-associated > Plants > Roots > Rhizosphere...
GCGCGCGTGCGCGTCGTGGCGCCGTCGACGCTGCTGCCGCCCGGCATCGAGCGCATGGGCGTCGAGGTCGCGCGCGACATGCGTGCAGGCCTCGCCGACGTCGATATCGTCATGATGCTGCGCCTGCAGCGCGAGCGCATGAATGGCTCCTACGTACCGTCGACCTCCGAGTACTTCCAGTATTTCGGCCTCGACGAGAAGAAGCTCGCTTACGCGCGGCCGAATGCGCTGGTGATGCATCCCGGCCCGATGAACCGCGGCGTCGAGATCGACAGCATTGTCGCCGACGGCGCGCAGTCCTTGATCCGCGAGCAGGTGGAAATGGGCGTCGCCGTGCGCATGGCGGTGCTGGAAGCTCTGTCACGCAATTTGCCGAACGCATGATGCTGTCCGACCGCCGACCGATTTTGCTCGCCAACGCCCGGATCGTGGATCCGTCGCGCGACCTCGACACCGTCGGCGACGTGCTCATCGCCGATGGCGTCATCCGCGAGGCCAAGCGCGGCATCGGCGCAGCCGGCGTGCCTGAAGGCACCGAGGTCATCGACTGCCGCGGCAAGCTGGTGGCGCCCGGCCTCGTCGACATGCGCGCCTTCGTGGGCGAGCCGGGCGAAGCGAGCCGCGAGACGTTCGGCTCGGCGAGCCAGGCCGCCGCCGCCGGCGGCGTCACCACCATCGTCTGCCAGCCCGACACCTCGCCGGCGATCGACGACCCCGCGACCGTCGACTACGTGCTGCGCCGCGCCCGCGACACCGCCATCGTGCACGTGCACCCGATGGCGGCGATCACCAAGGGTCTCGAAGGCAAGGAGATGACCGAGATCGGCCTCCTCAAGGCCGCCGGTGCCGTCGCCTTCACCGACGCCGACAAGAGCGTCACCAATGCGCAGGTGATGCGCCGGGCGCTGACCTACGGGCGCGACTTCGATGCGCTGATCGTACACCACACTGAAGATCCCGACCTCGTCGGCGACGGCGTCATGAACGAGGGCGAATTCGCGTCGCGCCTCGGCCTGCTCGGCGTACCGTCGGCCGCCGAGACGGTGATGCTCGAGCGCGACATGCGCCTCGTTGCGCTCACCGGCGGCCGCTATCACGCCGCCTCGATCACCTGCGCTGAATCGCTCGAAGTGCTGCAGCGCGCGAAGGACGCCGGGCTCGACATCACCGCGTCCGCGTCGATCAACCACGTCACGCTCAACGAGAACGACATCGGCCCCTACCGCACCTTCCTGAAGGTGGTGCCGCCCTTGCGCGCCGAACCCGACCGCAAAGCGCTGGTCGCCGCCGTCGCCGCCGGGCTCGTCGACGTCGTCATGTCCGACCACAATCCGCAGGACGTCGAGACCAAGCGGCTGCCGTTCGCCGAAGCGGCGCCTGGCGCCATCGGGCTTGAGACCATGCTGATCGCCGGCTTGCGGCTGGTGCACAGCGGCGAGCTCGGCATCATCCCGCTCCTGCGCGCGATGTCGACGCGGCCGGCGCAATTGCTCGGTCTGCCGGGCGGCACGCTTCGTTCAGGCAGCCCGGCCGACCTCATCGTCGTCGACCTCGACGTGCCTTGGATCGTCGATCCGAACGAGCTCAAGTCGAAGTGCAAGAACACGCCTTACGACGAGGCGCGCATGCAGGGGCGCGTGCTGCGCACCATCGTCGGCGGGCGCACGGTCTACGAGATCGTATGAACGAGGCTGTCGCCTTCGTCTTCGGCTACCTGCTCGGCTCGATTCCGTTCGGGCTCATCATCACATTGGCCGCCGGCGGGCCGGACGTGCGCACCATCGGCTCCGGCAATATCGGCGCCACCAACGTGCTGCGCACCGGGCGCAAGGGGCTCGCCGCGGCGACGCTTGTCTGCGACGCGCTCAAGGGCACGGCTGCGGTGCTGGTGACGCGGCACTTCATCGGGCTCGAGGCTTCGCTGATCGCCGGCGGCGGCGCCTTCCTTGGCCACCTTTTCCCGGTGTGGCTGAAGTTCAAGGGCGGCAAGGGCGTCGCGACCTATATCGGCCTCCTGATCGGCGTCTATTGGCCGGGCGCGCTCATCTTCTGCGCCATCTGGCTCGTGGTCGCGTACCTGAGCCGCTACTCGTCGCTCTCCGCGCTGGTCGCCAGCGCGCTGACCCCGGCCGCGCTCTATCTCATCGGCGATCACGGCGCCTCGGCGCTGTTCCTCGCTTTGACCGTGCTCCTGTGGATCATGCACCGCGCCAACATCGCGCGGCTGATGGCGGGCAGCGAAGGCAAGATCGGCGCGGGCGCAACCCGCGACTAAACCGGAGGTTGTCTTCGGCATTTTGACAGGCGATGCTCCCTGTCCGGGACGGGGGCGGCTGTGGGCGAACGCGTCACACTCACCGACGAACAGCGCATCGACTGGCTGCGGCTGATCCGCAGCGACAATGTCGGACCACGCACCTTCCGCGAACTGATCAATCATTTCGGCGGCGCCCGCGCCGCACTCGAGGCGCTGCCGCAACTGGCGCGCCGTGGCGGCGCGGCTGGCACGCGCATCTGCTCGCAGGCCGAGGCTGAAAAAGAATTGAGCGCCGCCCGCGCCCGCGGCATCGCCCTCGTCGCGCTCGGCGAGCCCGACTATCCACCGCGGTTGCAGATGATCGACGACCCGCCGCCACTGCTGGCAGTGGATGGCGAACACGCCATCCTCACGCGCCATCTCGTCGCCATCGTCGGCTCGCGCAATGCTTCGGCCGCCGGCATGAAATTCGCGGCCACGCTGGCGCGCGATCTCGGCGCCGCCGGTTACGGCATCGTCTCCGGGCTGGCGCGCGGCATCGACGCGGCCGCGCACCGCGCCTCGCTCGATAGCGGCACGGTGGCGGTGCTCGCTGGCGGACACGAGCGCATCTACCCGGCCGAGCATGTGCAATTGGCGCAGGCGATCGTAGCGCAGGGCGCGACTGTCTCGGAAATGCCGCTCACCTGGGAGCCGCGCGCCCACGACTTCCCGCGCCGTAACCGCCTGATCTCCGGCCTCTCCGTCGGCGTCGTCATCGTCGAGGCGGCGCGGCGCTCGGGCTCGCTGATCACCGCGCGCATGGCCGGCGAACAAGGACGCGAGGTGTTCGCCGTGCCGGGCTCGCCGCTCGATCCGCGCGCCGAAGGCACCAACGGCCTTTTGAAGCAGGGCGCGATCATGGTGACCGCGGCCGACGACGTGCTCGCCGCGCTAGCCCCGATCCTCGGCCGCGACCTCGATCAGCCGATGGAGGAGCCGGAACGCGAGACCGCGGCGCCGGGCGAGCCGAGCGAGGACGAGCGCGGCCGCATCATCGGCCTCCTCGGTCCCGCGCCCTGCTCGATCGACGACCTGGTGCGGCTGTCGCGCTCGTCGCCGGCGATTGTGCGCATGGTACTGCTCGAATTGGAGCTTGCCGGCCGGCTCGATCGGCACGGCGGTGGCCTGGTGTCGCTGGTGTAAGATACCGCTCGAATCGAGGGACCGCCGGTGAAGCCGATCCGAGGGGCCGTGCTGCTGCTCGCGCTGCTCTGCGCCCTGCCGGCGCGGGCACAGGAGCCGTTTGCCAATTTCGTGCGCGACCTGTGGCCGGACGCGCAGCAAAAGGGCGTCACGCGCGCGACCTTCGATCTGGCGATGCATGGCGTGACGCCCGACGAGCGCGTCATCGCGGCGACCCGCAAGCAGCCGGAATACGGCAAGCCGGTCGGCGATTACATTGCTGCTTTGGTCTCACGCAGCCGCATGACGCGGGGCGAAGCGAAGGCGCGCGAATGGGCCGGCACGTTCGACAAGGTCGAGAAGCAGTTCGGCGTGGAGCGCTGGGTGCTGCTGGCGCTGTGGGGCATGGAGACCGACTACGGCGCAGCCAAGGATCGCTGGGACGTCTTCCGCTCGCTGTCGACGCTCGATTACGTCAACTATCGCCACCCCTACTTCCGCAACGAACTGTTCGTGGCGATGCGCATCATGCAGGACGGCCACCTCGCCCGCGCGCAGATGGTGTCGTCCTGGGCCGGCGCCATGGGGCAGACGCAGTTCATGCCGTCGAACTACGTCGACTACGCCATCGACTTCTCCGGCGACGGCCGCGCCGACATCTGGAACAACGTGCCGGATGTGCTCGGCTCGACCGCCAACTATTTGCACAAAGGCGGCTGGAAGCACGGCCTGCCCTGGGGCTTCGAGGTGAGCATTCCGCCGCGCTTCGACTACATGAAGAGCCGCGGCTCCTACGAGGACTGGCGCAGCGTCGGTGTGCGCCGCGCCGACGGCAAGCCGTTCCCGGCAAGCGGCAACGGCATCCTCTTCTTCCCCAGCGGCGCGAAGGGGCCAGGCTTCATCGTTACGCCGAACTACGACGTGCTCAAGGAGTACAACAACTCCGACGCCTACGCGATCGCCGTCGGTCATCTCGCGGACCGGCTTGCCGGCGGCGGCCCGTTCAAAAGCCATTGGCCTGCCGACGATCATCCCCTGTCGCGCGACGCCCGCATTGCCCTGCAGAAAAAGCTCGCCACGCTCGGCTATGACGTGAAGGATTTCGAGGGCCACGTCGATTTCGACCTGCGCGACAACATCCGCGCCGAGCAGAAGAAGCTCGGCATGGTGCCCGACGGCAATCCGACCCCGGCGCTGCTGGAGAAGTTCGGCATCAACCTGCGCTGACGCGGGTGACAGCGGACGATGCTGTCGTCATCATGCCCCCCTCGCACGGCTGAGGGGTGACAAGCCATGTTGGAAACTGACAAGGTCTTTGCCGGCTCGATCCCGGAAAACTACGACCGCCATATGGTGCCGTTGATATTCGAGCCTTATGCCGCGGACCTTGCACAACGCGCCGCGTCCTTGTCACCAAGCGCCATTCTGGAAACCGCCGCGGGCAGCGGCGTCGTCACCCGCGCTTTGGCGCCAAGATTGTCGCCCGGCGCGCGCTATGTCGTCACCGACCTCAACCGGCCGATGCTTGACTACGCGGCTTCACGACAAGGCGCCGGCAGCCGCATCACCTGGCGCCAGGCCGACGCCCTGGCGCTGCCGTTCGACGATGCGACGTTCGACGTCGTGTGTTGCCAGTTCGGCGCCATGTTCTTTCCAGAACGCAAATCCGGCTATCGCGAAGCAAAGCGCGTCCTGAAGCCGGGCGGACATTTTCTCTTCAGCGTTTGGGATCGTATCGAGGAGAATATCTTTGCGGACGATGTGACGAATGCTCTTGCCGAGATTTTTCCGAACGATCCGCCGCGCTTTCTGGCGCGCACGCCACACGGCTACCACGATACGGACCTGATCCGTCGCGAGCTGGAAGACGCGGGTTTCTCCAGCGTGGTCATCGAGACGCGGGCCGAACAAAGCCGCGCATCCTCGCCCCGCGTTCCGGCCGTCGCCTATTGTCAGGGGACTCTTCTGCGCAACGAGATCGAGGCGAGAGAGCCTGGAAAACTGGACGCCGCAACGGACCACGCGACACAGGCAATTGCGGACCGGCATGGCAGCGGCGAGGTTGCCGCCAAGATCCAGGCGCACGTCATCATGGCTGCGGCCTAGCTTTGAATAGCCCCCTGCTCGTCAGGGCTGCACCACCACTCATGAGCAATCCGAACGGCGCGGGCCGTTCCGTCCTTTCGCGGCCACGCCAGACAGCGGCGCCGAGCGAGAGGTGGGTCGCCGCGCGCCTGGAACCGAACCGCGGTCGAACCGGAGGTCGGTTTTGAACGCCGTCGGCTCAGGGACGTTGACCGCCGTGACGAGCCAACACATCCGTTCGCTTCCGCACGGAGAGCTTCGACATGTGCGGTTTCCCAAACTGCCTGGTGTTCATGACGTGCGACCTGCAAAGCGGATGCTGGGAATGCGACATCGAAAGCGACGAAAGTCGTTCTGCCCGGCGCCCATCCCGAGGTCTGACCCGTCAGGCCGGCGGCATTCGAAAAACCGAGCCTCGAGCCGTCCAACCGCTTCCGGCAGACGCGAGCGCAGCGTCGCTTTTGCGTGGGACCAGCCGATAGGCCTCAATCGAGATCCGAAAGAGCCCAGCTGATCGGGCAGCCTGCGGTTCGGAACGCCCAGCCCCAACGGCAAGCCGACCGGCCCTGTGGAGAAGCGCGGCAAACCTGTGATGATCAGCGGCGGACCACCGGCCCGCCCTGACGCGCGGCGCTCTCCGCTTCCAGCCGCACCATCTCGAGGAGGTAGCCGATGGTGTCGAGCCCGGAGCGGCGGGCAAGGGCGGCAAGATCGGCGGACAACGTCGCGACGTAGCTCGCGACCGCCGAGCGGCCGTTCGGTTCGAAACTGTTTTTCGGATTGTTTGTCGACACCCGAGTCCCGCTCCGTTCGACCTTACGTCGCCCTGCAACCGAAGATACACAACGCCGCGGAAAAGTTAATCCTATAAGTCGTACTATATCTAAAATACATCTTATGGTTGTAATCGGGCGTAAAAGATTACGGCCCCGTTTGTGCCAGATTTGACTGCTCTGAGCGCGCCCGCGTCGAGGCGCCCATTTGACTTGAAGGGGGCGCTTCCCCATGTTCCCGGCGGCACCGGCGCCGATTCCGCCCGTTACCGACCCTGGCTTCCGCCAGTAAACCATTGGATTTACATGAATATCGTCGTTGTTGAGTCGCCGGCCAAGGCGAAGACGATCAACAAATATCTGGGCCCCGACTACGAGGTGCTGGCCTCCTTTGGCCATATCCGCGACCTGCCGGCCAAGGACGGTTCGGTCGATCCCGAGCAAGATTTCCGCATGATCTGGGAGGTCGACGCCAAGTCGAACCAGCGCGTCAACGACATCGCCCGGGCGCTCAAGGGCGCCGACAAGCTCATCCTCGCCACCGACCCGGATCGCGAAGGCGAGGCCATCTCCTGGCACGTCCTGGAAGTGCTCCGCCAGAAGAAGGCGCTGACCAAGCAGCCGGTCGAGCGCGTCGTGTTCAATGCCATTACCAAGCAGTCGATCCTCGATGCGATGAAGCATCCACGCGCGATCGACACCGCTTTGGTCGACGCCTATCTGGCGCGCCGTGCGCTCGATTATCTCGTCGGCTTCACCCTCTCGCCGGTGCTCTGGCGCAAACTGCCGGGCGCCCGCTCGGCCGGCCGCGTGCAGTCGGTGGCGCTGCGCCTCGTCTGCGACCGCGAGCTCGAGATCGAGAAGTTCGTCGCGCGCGAATACTGGTCGATCGTCGCCAGGCTCGCGACGCCGCGCAACGACGTGTTCGAGGCGCGCCTCGTCGGCGCCGACGGGCAGAAGATCCAGCGTCTCGACATCGGCTCCGGCGCGGAAGCCGAAGCCTTCACCCGCGATCTCGAGAACGCCGCCTTCAAGGTCGTCTCGGTCGAGGCCAAGCCAGCGCGGCGCAATCCGCCGCCGCCGTTCACGACCTCGACGATGCAGCAGGAAGCGAGCCGCAAGCTCGGCTTCTCGCCGGCGCACACGATGCGGCTGGCGCAGCGTCTCTACGAAGGCATCGACATCGGCGGCGAGACCGTCGGCCTCATCACCTATATGCGTACCGACGGCATCGACATGGCGCCGGAGGCGATCACGGCCGTGCGCGGCATGATCGGCAAGCAGTACGGCAAGGATTACGTGCCGGATGCACCGCGCCAGTACCAGAACAAGTCGAAGAACGCCCAGGAAGCGCACGAGGCCGTGCGTCCGACCGATCCGAACCGGCTCCCGAACGACGTTGCACGCAGTCTCGACCGCGACCAAGCCCGCCTTTACGAACTGATCTGGAATCGCGCCGTGGCGAGCCAGATGCAGGGGGCTGAGCTCGAGCGCACCACCGTCGATATCGCGGCGAAGGTGGGAAGCCGCACGATCGACCTGCGCGCCACCGGCCAGGTCGTGAAATTCGACGGCTTCCTCACGCTCTATCAGGAAGGCCAGGACGAGGCCGCCGATGACGATGAATCGCGCCGCCTGCCCGCCGTGAATGAGGGCGAGGCGCTCGCCAAGCAGGCGATCACCTCGACGCAGCATTTCACCGAGCCGCCGCCGCGCTATTCGGAAGCCGCTCTCGTCAAGCGCATGGAGGAGCTCGGCATCGGCCGTCCCTCGACCTACGCCGCCATCCTGCAGGTGCTGCAAGACCGCGGTTACGTGCGCATCGACAAGAAGCGACTGATGCCCGAGGACAAGGGCCGCGTCGTCGTCGGCTTTCTCGAGAGCTTCTTTCAGAAATACGTCGAATATGATTTCACCGCCAATCTCGAAGAGCAGCTCGACCGCGTGTCTAACAACGAGGTCGCGTGGAAGACGGTGCTGCACGACTTCTGGACCGACTTCATCGGCGCGGTGAACGACATCAAGGAGTTGCGCGTCACCAACGTGCTCGACGCGCTCAACGACCTCCTCGAGCCGCACATCTTCCCGCAGCCGGCGGACGGCAGCGATCGCCGCAAGTGCCCGAACTGCGAGACCGGCAAGCTCTCGCTCAAGCTCGGCCGCTTCGGCGCCTTCATCGGCTGCTCGAACTATCCGGAATGCAACTTCACCCGGCAGATGACGCCGGGTGCGCAAGGCGGCGTTTCCGGCACCAAGGTGATCGGCGAGGATCCGGCGACCGGCCTCGAAGTGACCTTGCGCGGCGGCCGCTTCGGCCCCTATCTGCAGCTCGGCGAAGCGTCGAAAGAGAAGGACGCGGAGAAACCAAAACGCGCCGGCATCCCGAAAGGCGTGTCGCCCGACGACGTCGACCTGGAAAAGGCGCTCGGCCTGCTGGCGCTGCCGCGCGACGTCGGCCCGCATCCGGAAGACGGCGAGATGATCGTCGCCGGCATCGGCCGCTTTGGCCCTTACGTGAAACACGGCAAGGTCTACGCCAGCCTCGAGGACGGCGACGAGGTGATGACCGTCGGCCTCAACCGCGCCGTCACGCTCATCGCCGAGAAGAAGCTCAAGCCCGGCCGCAGCCGCTTCGGCGCCGATCCCGGCAAACCGCTTGGCGACCATCCCGACAAAGGCGGCCCGGTCGTGGTCAAGAAGGGCCGCTACGGCCCTTACGTCAGCCATGACGGCGTCAACGCGACGCTGCCGAACGACATCACGCCGGAGACGGTGACGCTCGAGCAGGCGGTATCGCTGATCGATGCGCGCGCCGCGATGGGCGGCGGCAAGAAGAAGGGCAAGGCGAAAGCTGCGCCGAAGAAGGCCAAGGCGGACAAGGCGGAGGCCAAGCCCGAAGCGGCGACTTCGACCGCCCGTCGCGCCGCGGGCCGCAAGACCGCCTCCGGCAAAGCGGCCAAGGCCGCCGCGCCGAAGAAGGCTGCGCCCAAACCCGCGCGCAAGAAGGCGGCGGACTGAGCCTCACTACACACTCCGCTCGTCCCCGCGCGTAGACATCGGGTTTACCCGATGTCTACCATTAACGGTGCGCAAGTCGGCTGTAGCCGACTTGCGATGGGGACCCAACTGTGAGTCAGCGCTGGATTCCCGCTTATGCGGGAATGAGTGGTGAAATCAGCGCGCGCTGGCGAACCTTTCAGCCAATCATTACATTACATTACCGACATCGAAGCGCCCCGCCGGCGCCGGACATCCATTTTGAGCAAGATCAAAAGCCAGGCGACCGCCCTTCCCCCCAAGGCCGACATCCTCGCCTTCATCCGTACCCAGCCGGGCAAGGTCGGCACGCGGGAGATCGCCCGCGCCTTCGGCCTGAAGAACGCGCTCCGCGCCGAGTTGAAGCGCCTTTTGCGCGACCTCGCCGATGAAGGCGCGGTCGAGAAGCGGCACAAGAAGCTGCATCATCCGGGCGCCCTGCCCTCGACCGTGCTCGCCGACGTCGTCGCCCGCGATCCCGACGGGGACCTCATCGCCACCCCCGACGAATGGGACGAAGAGGCGCACGGCGCCGCGCCGAAGATCCGCATCCTCGTGCCGCGCCATGCGCGCCGCGGCGAGGCCGCCGGCCTGGGCGACCGCGTGTTGCTGCGCGTCGAAGAGACCGAAGAGGACGCCGGCATCCGCCACCGCGGCCAGGTCATCCGCGTCATCGACCGGCCGAAGCACCGCGTGCTCGGCATCTTCCGCAAGGGCCCGCGCCGCGGCGGCCGGCTCGAACCGGTCGACAAGAAGATGCTCGGCAAGGAGTTGATCATTCCGGAAGGCGCGACCGGCGACGCGCAGGACGGCGACCTCGTCGCGGTGGAGACGTCCCGCATCGGCCGCCTCGGCCTGGCCTCCGGCCGCGTCGTCGAGAGGCTCGGTTCGCTCGCCAGCGAACGCGCGGTCAGCCTCATCGCCATCAACGCGCACGGCATCCCGCACGTCTTCCGCCGCGAGACCATGGCCGAAGCGGAAGCCGCCAAGCCCGCGACGATGGCGCATCGCGAGGACTGGCGCGACGTTCCCTTCGTCACTATCGATCCGCCCGACGCCAAGGACCACGACGACGCCGTGCACGCCGAGGAGCGCGACGGCGGCTTCATCGTCAACGTCGCCATCGCCGACGTCGCGCATTACGTCACGCCTGGCTCGGCGCTCGACCACGAGGCGCTGGTGCGCGGCAACTCGGTCTATTTCCCCGACCGCGTCGTGCCGATGCTGCCGGAGCGCATCTCCAACGATCTCTGCTCGCTGCGCCCGCAGGTGGAACGCCCCGCCCTCGCCGTGCGCATGATCATCGGCGCCGACGGCCGCAAGCGCTCGCACACATTCCACCGCATCATGATGCGCTCGGCGGCCAAGCTCTCCTACGAGCAGGCGCAACTCGCCATATCGGGCCGCGGCGACGAAGAGAGCGAGCCGCTGGTCGAGCCGATCCTCAAGCCGCTTTACGCC
>Ga0265342_10004594_pt1 | contig 10773 bp, 13 predicted proteins | sample 4CB327metaG_FD_203125 | JGI IMG/M metagenome (GOLD analysis project Ga0265342, IMG submission 203125) | Rhizosphere microbial communities from Carex aquatilis grown in University of Washington, Seatle, WA, United States - 4-CB3-27 metaG | ecosystem: Host-associated > Plants > Roots >...
CGATTGCCCATCCGGAGATGCAGGCGTTCGCAGGAAAGCGCCGCCCCTTCCACAGAGGGCCGATCGCGTCCTCGTCCGCGTAGTAGACCTGCTCGCCCTCACGCAGCACGAACGTAACGCCTTCAGCGTGAATGAGATCGCGGGCTCGCTTGCGGACCACCGCCATCACGCCGTCGAGTGTCCGAAGCTGCGACAGCTCGTGCGCAGCGGCCACGAGGCGCGCAGCATCGACCGGCGGAAGCCGCCACCAGGCCGCAGATTCCTCGACGATGGATGCCGTTTCCATCAACGCTCGGGATTCTAGTACTCGAGTGCTGCCCTAAAAGGAACTCCCTACGATCAGGCATCGAATACCGACCGGCCGTTCTTCTAAGCCGCGGGCTTCGATGGATGCGTCGAGCTATTCGCCCTTCGCCCCAGGAACTAGGAAGTATGCGCTAGGAGATCGCTCTTGTCTCTTGACGGCGAATGCTCAAGTATTACGCCTAGCGGCGGCACTGGCGGGACCAGCGGCACCGGTGGAACATCCGGCACGTCCGGCACTGGCGGGACCACCGGGACCGGTGGAAAAACCGGCATGGGCGGGACCGCCGGCACGGGCGGCACCAGCACGAACGGAGCCGGTGGCGCGACCAGCACTACCGCCGCGGGCGGCTCCACCGGCGCGGGGGGCTCCACCGGCAGCGCCGGTTCGGGCGGCGGCGCCGGTGGGCGAGCCGGCGGCAGCGGGGCCGGCGGCATGCTCGGAGGAACGGGCGGATCGATAGGGCCCGTCTCCGGTTCCGGCGGGACGTCGTCCGGGTCGGGTGGAAGAGCCGAGTCTGGTCTCTACCAGGGAACGGCATGCGCCTACGCGGGCGGCGATGCGGGAGCGGAAATCTTCTTCCCGCTGACTGTGGCGATCATCGCTCTCGGGCGACGAGGCCGGAGAGACCAAAGAAAGCTGCCCGACCGGAGAACGCTCCGCGCCTAAGCCTGTTTTCTGAGGGTGAATCCGACTTCTGAAACCCCTCAGCGCATTTCGTTCAACCTCCAGTGCGATGGAGCAAAGTTGAGATCCTGGAGGTCCACTCGCGGACCTCGGATGGCAGTGGTCTGCGCAGCCTCCCTTGGGGAGCGCTCCGCATCTCGCAGAAGCCGTGTGAAGCCGAGTCTTTCCGTAAGGAATCCAGCCTTCGCCGTCCGACCATCGTCCACGTATGACTCGGCAGGCCTTACCAGGTTCCATCCTCGAAAGCTCACGAACTTCGGCAGCGTCTCGAGCTGCGACGCGATGGTCTGTTGATCGCGCTGCGCCAGCGACGATACCCGAGCGTAGATCACGGCGCGAACAGCCGCTGGAGACACGCGTGAAGTGGCACCAGAGATTTCTCGCGCGGAGCCGTCCGCACTTAAGGTCTCCCCTCTCATCGGATCAATCCTGCCCGAGATCAGCCGCAGCAGTCCATAGAGACCGTTTCACGCCGGTGGGCGACATCCGGGCCGCCGGCACGCACATCGCCCACGCCAAAGGCGATACCTGGACCGTGAGCGAGCGGCCCATCCCGAACAACGTCACCCACGTCGGCGGCGCGGACAGCGGACCCGGTCGCGGTCGCGGTCAACGAAGTGAAAGTGTTCTCCGCGACAAAGGCGAGGGACCGCGAGCTTCTCGGCGAGCGCGTTACGGAGTGGCTCCGCTGCCATCCTGGTATGCAGGTACTTCATATGCGCGTCGCGCAGTCCTCGGATAGAGAGTTCCACGGCCTCTCAATCGTCCTCCTTTGCTCGGCCACGCTGGGACCGTAATGCCCGCGACCTTGGCCGTCACCAGCGGCGTAATCAGCGAGGCAGCGACCTGATGACAGCGTCGGGGCAGGGTCAGGAGCCACGACGTCGTCCGAGCGACGCCACAACCCGTCGAGCGGGCGGTGTTCACGATCCGCGCGTGTGGCTCCGAGCTGCGGCGGTGTCGCGCCAGCTCGACCGTGCCGTCGAATACGACGACTACGTTGGCGTCGAGCAGGACCTCCGCCCGAGCGCCGCACCAGCGGGTACGGAACGCTTTGGCGGATCATCCCGTACCAGGGTTGGGGATAAACCTGAGAGAGGAGTCAGAGTAGACTGAGGTCATCTCGCGGTTGCGGCACCCAGAGATCAGATATGTTTATGGTGTGAATGACCCAGGGGCTCCGAAGATCCGTCGCGGCACCATGCCCGACCTGCCGCGAATCGCCGAGCTGTTCGACGGCTACCGCCAGTTTTACGGGCAAGCGCCCGATCCGGACGGCGCTCGCACCTTCCTGCGCGACCGCCTGCAAGCCGGCGATTCGGCGATCCTGATCGCCGAGCGCGACCGGCGGTTCGTCGGGTTCGCCCAGCTCTACCCGTCGTTTTCGTCCACGTCGATGAGGCGCGTCTGGATCTTGAACGACCTGTTCGTGGCGCCAGAGCACCGGCGCGGCGGCGTCGGGCGCGCCCTGACGGCCGCCGCCGAGGATCTAGCGCGGGCCACCTCGGCCAAGGGATTGGTGCTCGCCACGCAGAAGACAAACGCGCCCGCCCAGGCGCTCTATCAGGCGCGCGGCTGGAAACTCGACGACGTATTCGACCACTACCACCGCTACTTCTAGCTGACCGGAGATCTGCTGCGGATGTTCGACCGCGACGCTTTCGGGCCGTCGTGTCGATGTCCTTCGTGGTTCTCAATGAGCAGGATACAGCCTTCACGCGCGCGCGCATCGCCAGCCTTGGCGTGTGTTCCGGAGCCGGCCGAGCATCGTGTCTCTTCGGCCTGCTCTCGGAAGAGAGGCGGAGGTCTCACCGTGTTCCTGGTGGTCGTGGCGAGCGGCTGTCTTCCCGCCATTCAAAAGCTCTTTCGGCCACGGGGGAATCCTCGGTCCCGGAGGTCGGCGTACGTGGACAGCTCACGCGCTACCGTCGGGTGTGTCAAACGATCCGATTCCGGCCCGGTTTGCCTCTGGCGAGAGTCAGGCGTCCGAGTCCGAGGGCAACGTGCTCGCGCTTCAAACCGAGAGCCTCCCCGCATCGCAGCCCCGTCGCCGCGCGCAGACCAAAGAGGGAGTCCGAAGCGAACCACCACGCGCCGTCGGACCCAGCGATGATCTGGCCAAACTCGTCGGCTGAGGCGCCGGGCGGGAGATCGAAGGGGGTATGCGAGCCGTCGATCGGGGAGAGGCGGCCAACCCCCCCGACCTCGGCGATCCAGATGTTCCGGTCCGGACCGGCAACCAGCCCGTGCGGGAAGCTGCTCTTGTCAGGCAGCGGAAACTCGGTCGTCGTTTGTCCGTCGAGCCTGATCCGTCCGACCGAGGTGTGGTACCAGGCCACGTACCAGATGTTGCCGTCGGGACCGGCAGAGATGTCCCCCTGGTTCCGTCCCGATGGGGAACTCGGTGACGGCTCCGTCGGTCGTGATCTTCGCGACGTTGCCGGTTCTGCTCAGGTTGCTGACGCTGGTCGATTCGGTGAACCACAGATTGCCGTCGACGGGGAACGCGCGATCGCGCGCGCGGCCGTGACAGTCGCCGTCCTCGCGGGCTGCGGAGTGGTCTCAGCGCGGCGGGACGTGGGCGCAACGACGACCCCCGCCGGCGGTCAGCTCCGCCGCCTCGCCTGCGTTCGTGCCCCGCTTGCTGCGGCGATTCCGTTCCCGGCCAACGATTCCAGTGTGGGCACGCAGATCGCGGGGCACTCTCGGCAAGTCCACTCGAAGGCATGGGACATTCGTGTGGTCGACCCGGCTACCGGAGATGTCCTCGCCGAGGAGCCAATTCGCAACTCCTACGGCGACAGCATCAGCACCGATCCATCGTTCCAGTTCCTGTGCGTTTCGCAGCGCGCACGGGGAGCGCTCAGCGCTTCGTTAGTGGTGCCTACGATCTCGTGTAACGTCGTTGGCTCTGGCGGCAAATACTGGTTCCGGAGAGGACCCAGGGTACCGCAGCAAAGGTTCTGGCAACACCCACGACCTGCGCGTTCCAGGTTCAGCAGAATGACATCCGCCTGGAACTTCGCTCGACCTCCGATAGAGCGCGGGTAGATCCCGGCAGCATCGCCAAGTTCGACTGGCGACGAGGCGGTGATGTGCGAGACGCAGTTCGCGGAGGATCTGCTCGGTCGTGGCGTGGTCGGCCTGTCGGCCGGAGATGTCCGCCGCTACCTGGAGTACTGCGCGGATCAACGCCTAACGACGCTCGGCCTCCCAAAGCTCTACGGCACGCGAAACCCGCTCACGTTCATGGACCTTCAGGACGTGCAAGAGGTCGCCAACTTCTTCGAACGACACTGTCGGCCTATCAGGTCGGCGTCGTCGGCGACGTGGTGTTCGACGCCGCGTTCTGAAGCCACCGAGGCGGGCGTCGCCTCGCGACGCCCGTTTCGCTGGGGCTCGAGATCTACAGCCTGCCGCTGAGCAAAGCGATGCCGACTGCGGCGAACAGGACGGCCGCTATTCTCTGGGTGACGCGGGGATCGAGCAGCTTGCCGGCTCGGTTTCCCACCAGGACGGCGAGCGCGGCAACCGCCCAGAGGGCCGCCGTGGCCGCACAGAAGACCGTCATCGGGGCGTGATATCTGGCCGCGAATCCCGCCGTCGCGATCTGGGTCAAGTCTCCCCATTCCGCGACAAACACAACGCCGAAAACGATCCAGAGAACCCTGAAGAAGCCGCCTCGCTGATCGCTGTCCCTGGTGTCAAGATTGGCTTCTTCCTTCCGCCGCCACATGAAGATCGCGGACACCAAGAACAAGAGGCCCGCTCCGATGTGGACCACCTTCGTGGGAAGGAGGGAGAAGAGTCCGCCAGCTGCGACAGCGATGACGCTCTGGATCGTCAGGGCCAAGGCAGCGCCGATAAATACCGGCAGTGGCCGGTGCCGGGTCGCCAGCACCAGCGATGCGAGCGCGGTCTTGTCGGGTAGCTCCGCGACGAAGATGAAGGCGAAGATGGAGAGGGACAACTTGTAGTCGAACACGCCGGCGAAGCGTTGCATGGAAATCGACGTCTTTCGACCCCGGCGGTCGACTATCATGAGGTCGATGGCCCATCACGAACACTCGCACGGGCCCGTGGCCGGGACTCGGTTCGCGATCGGTGCGGGCGTCAATCTCGCCTTCGTGATCGTCGAGGTCGCGTTCGGCGTCGCCTCCCACTCTGTCGCCCTGGTCGCGGACGCAGCACACAACTTCGGTGACGTGCTCGGCCTTCTCCTCGCTTGGGTCGCGACCGTTCTCGCTCGAAGACTCCCCTCATCCACCCATACCTACGGTCTGCGAAAGGCCACCCTCCTCGCGACGCTGGCGAACGCCGTCCTGCTGCTGGTCGCGGTCGGTGGCGTGGTGTGGGAGGCGATCCAGCGGCTCCGCCATCCTGCGCCCGTCCAGGGAGCCGTTGTGGTCGTCGTCGCCGCCGCGGGCGTCATCGTGAACGGCGCCTCCGCCCTGCTGTTCATGAAGAACCGCCACGAGGACACAAACATACGGGCGGCCTTCGCGCACCTCGCGGCGGACGCCTTGATCGCCGTGTGCGTCGGCATGGGTGGTGCGTGTGTATGGCTTGGTGGTTGGAACTGGATCGACCCCATGATCAGCATCGCGGTATCCGCCGCCGTCGTCGCGATGACCTGGAGTCTCCTGAAAGACGCTGTCGCGTCGGTCATAGATGCTGTCCCTGCCCACGTCGACTACCGTTCGGTTCGGGAGTTCCTGATCCAGCTGCCGAACGTGTCCGAGGTGCACGACCTCCACATCTGGCGTCTCAGCTCCACCGAAACCGCTCTCACTGCGCATCTGGTTGTGCCCTGGTCTTCCTGTGCACCGACCTTCCTTCCGGACGTTTGCAAGCAACTGCACGACCGCTTCGACATCGAGCACGCCACACTGCAGATCGAAGCCCCGGGTGCCGCCCAGCCCTGTGCCCTGGGGCCCGACGACACGGTCTGACCCGGCGACGCCTGATCTGTCGTCAACGATGGTGTTGGCGCTCTCGGGCGGCTAGCGACCGCGTCATCTGCCAGAACTCTGACGAGGGCGCTCACGCCGCCGCCCGATGGTAGTAGTTGAGCAAGCCACCGAGTCGTTCGCGTCGAACGACCCGGCCGTTCGTGTTCGCCGGCTCCGACACCTCGATCAATCGATCTTCGAGACCCTGGCGATTCCGCTCCCGATGGTAGTGCGTTACGAACTCCGAGACGGGGAGTACGATATGGGCGATCCCACCATGTCGAGTCGCGTACGTCGCAGGCCGAGCCGCTCCGTCGCACCTCCGGCAGCCGAAAAAGACCGCACCTCGACCCAACACAAGCCTAAGAGGGACCGGCTCAGACTTCGGAGAATAGGGAGTCGAGCTAGCAAGGCGAGGCTCATCGCCGTCGCGCTGCTGGTGATGGTGGTGCCCGGGTGTGCGACGCTTCGCCTGAACGGATGCAGCAAGGCGGCTGAATGCAGCGAGCTCAGCGTCTACACATGCGGCGATGACTTCGTCTGCGTCGACAGCAGAGGTGAAATTCTGCGCAGCGAGCCGGTCGCTGCGCACGCCGGAGGTCGCTCGCTGTGCCGCATTTGCGCGATAGAATGAGCCTGCTTGTCTTCGGCGGACGGCGAGACCTTTCGCGATCGACGAGACCAGCTTGGCCTAACTCTTCAGTGAGTCCTTCAAATCCATCGACCAGCGGGCATACAGTGTTTCCACCTGCAGCAAAGAAACAGCTTCACGCCCGCGCTCGATAGACAGGCAGATCACCGCGCAGGTCACCACCATGCCGCTCATGATCTTCTGTCCGGAGTGCCGTCGTCGACAGTCCGCCGAGAAGCTGCGCGCCGTCTCCAAGTACGGTAGCAAAGACTGTGGATGAATAAATCGCTGCTCGGGCTGTAGCCACGAGTGGCCGACGATTCCACCGCGTGTCCGGAGGGCAAAACGGCCGCTTCGGCTGCGTGGCCGATAGAGCCCGCCGTTCGTTTGGGGCCTGCGGCACGCCCGTCCGGATGCTCGATTTCGGGAAAAGTGGACGAGCTATGACTGCGCTGGTGGCGCGTAAGAAGCCGGCGATAAGCTGAGATGCGAGAGCTGCGACGTGTGGATTAATCCGTCAGGCGCTTCACCGATCGCAGAGCGGTTGTGGCCACGCGCTCAAGCGCGGGCGCGCCTTCGTCACGCAGTCCAGCGCGCTCCGCTGACTTCGATCCCACCGAGGAGCACGCCCAGTTCTGTCGCGTCCTTCTCGCCGGTGCGCGCCGTCGCGGCGAGACGCGGCAGACGGAAGCGCCGCCCGAAGAGGTGGCGAGCATCCAGAGAGTCGAATGTCAGCCGAGCTTGAGGTTGACCCGATTTGGTAGACGGTGTTCTTACGCTGCCTTCTTCACGGGAATGTAACGGTTTGAATTCGATCGGACTCTTGTAGCTGATCGCGGAGTGTCGGCGCTGAAGATTGTAGAAGCCGCTCTACAACGAGCGAATTCCGAGCGGCGATGAAGCGGGGCGGGGTGGAGGTCATCAGATTGCCACCGAGCAGCCCGAACTTGAACGCCTTCGCGGAGCGCTTCGTGCTCTCGATTCGGAGCGAATGCCTCGATCGAATCGTGCCACTGGGAGAGGCGCATCTGCGGCGATCCGTTTCATAGTTCGCGCACCACTATCGGTTCGAGCGGAACCACCAAGGGCTCGGGAACGAGCTGATCGAGGGTGCGCCGAGTCCGGCGAACACGAACGGACCGGTCGAGAGGCGCGAACGGCAAGTCGGCATGAATGCGCCTCGATCGAGTTTCGGCATACGACGGGGCACCGTGCGCTCGTCATCCGCGGATCATGCGTGGGAACCTCAAGTCGGAGGGCCGATATCTTCCGTGTTAGCGTCGCGCCCATGGCCAGCGAGGAAGAGTCCCGGGATAAGGACGGAGGGGCCGGCGAGAAGGTCGACGCAGGGGCCGGTGAGAAGGCCGATGCAGGGGCCGGCGAGAAGGCCGATGCAGGGGCCGGCGAGAAGGTTGACGCAGGCGCCGGCGAGAAGGCCGACGCAAACCGTGACGGAGGACGCGGCAAGGCGGCCCCAAATCACCGCGCCGCCGTTCTGACAGCCTGGTCGAACGCCATCACAGCGGTCACCAAGGCCGCGGTGGTCGTCGTGTTGACCTTCATTGCTGTTCGGTTCCTGTGGCGAGACTACAAGCACCAGACGCTGACCATCGCCATCGACGACGACAGCAAGAAACGGCTGGCCGCGACGGGGACCAACATCGATTTGGGCATGATGCTGATTGAGGAGGTGAACACGCGGATGCGATTCGCCACGGCCGTCGTCACCCAGCAGGCCTTAGGGGACGTCGTGAGCACCCAGGACCACGAGGACTTCACGTTCAAGCCGTTCGGCTTGGACGCGTCGGCCGGGGACGTGACCAAAATCGTGCGATCCATCCTCGACAAGGCCCCACCTCCGCTGGTCACAATCACGCTCGCGACGGTCGCGGGGGATCCTTCCGCCACGAAAACCTCGGAGAAGCTTGCCCCGGATGCCGCGGTCGACCTCGATCTCGTCGTGCTGGTGAAAGCCGACGGGACGACCCAGCGGCTCACGTTTCGCGTCCCGTCGAACGGGCCCGCGGCACGCCGGCGCCTGCGTGAGGCCATGGCCCGCGCGTCCGAAAAGCTGCTGGAGGCGACCTCGCCGGTGCTCGCCAGCGTGGTGCAATTGAATCACGGTTTTTTCTCACCGTTTCCCGACGATATGCAACGGCACCACCAGATCGCGACCGGATTGACCGCGCGGCTTCGTACCAGGGCCCCGGCAGACGCATGCATGGGAGACGTCATCCTGGGATGCACCGAATTTGAAAACAGCGAGCCGGGGTGGTTCGACACGCTGCGAAGGGCGGCCGACGGAAACGTGACCCCGACCTGCACCATTCACGCGCAGACGAACATCGCCATCTTCGACATGGAAATGGCTTATCAGCGGACCACGCCGGCTCAACGCGATCGAGATCTCGCCAATGCTGCCGCGGCGCTGAAGGCGCTGGACAAGATCGAAAAGTCGGGCAGCAACGCCATTCGGGTCCAGGGGTTGGGCTTTCAGCTCGATTTCCTGACCGCCCGGAGCAAGGCGGGGGCCGACGTTGCGTGGCAGACGCCAACAATTCTGTCGTTTCTCGCGCGGGTGAAGGAAAAGATCCCGCCGGACGCCGTCATCGACAGCACGTCGATTGACGGTGTTTTCGATCTACCGGTTGGGGTGGTGGAGGCGATCGCGCCCGAGAACGTCGAGGCGCATCTCAAGAGCGCGGCTGCCCTGGTGACCGCGATCGATGGTTACATCCACCGGCATCCCTGGCCGCGCGATCTGTATCTGCTTCAGGGTCGCCTGTACGCCGATCTCACCGCCACCATTCAAGGCCTGATCTCATCGTCGGAGGCGCGACACAACGTCGTTCAATACCTGAACGACCCGGCGGTCGCTGGTATCCTCGGTGATCGCTCGGGGGTGAGCGGATCGTCAGATAAGACGCTGCTCGGGTGGGTCGCATGGACCTTCAACCGCTCGGCGCAGGTCGCGTTCGAGAACGCCGCCGGGGCCGAGAACACGCTGCCGCCCCTCGAAGCCAGCATCGAGATGGAGCCGCTGCTGAGGCTGGGTGATGCCCGCATCGGCGCGGGTGATCGGCGCGGCGCGCGCGAGGCCTACGCGCGCGCGGTCGAGGCCTTCATCGATCATGACGAGCCCACGCGGGACGTGCGGTTGCTGGCCCAGGTGACGGCCCGGTGGGCGACGAGCCTGCTTCGGGAAGGGGCGTGTGAGGACCCGCCCCGGGTGCGCGACCAGCGCTGGGACCGGGACTGGAAACGCCTGGGCGTCGCGACGGACAACGTGCTGTGCGGGTCGAGGAAGGAGTTGCTCGACCGCAGGACCGAGGGGCTTGGCGTCCTGGGAGTGATCGGACCCCTGGTGAGCGACGCCATCGAATCGTGCGGCGACGCGACGGCAAGCGGCGCCAGCGGTGGCGGCGTCGCGTCCGACCTCGGGTGCGTGCGACAACACGGTGGCGATGCCCAGTCGCAATGGAACGCTTACACGCAGACCCAACCAAGCACCGTCGTCGATAGTCTGATCACCGAGGCGCTCGTCTCCGTTCCGGGCGCGGCGCTGGTTCGCCACCCGCCTGTGCCCTGGTAGCCCGTTCACGGTTGGAGGGACATACTTCTTCGCCACAAGCTCGCGATACCATCGGAGGATCGTGTCCCGGCTCGCGATGCTGGCGACCTCGCGCAGGGCCTTGCGCCCGAGCTCGTGGCCGAGCTTCGCGAGTCGACGCCGTTCCGCATCCGTGAGACGGACACGCCCGCCAAGCTTCTCCCGTAGAACTTGGTTCTCTACCCTCAGATATGCAATCGTCCGCTGCTGGTGGCGGGCAAGCCACGTACTGATCCATGCGGCGGCGAACTGGAGCGGCAGCGGCATCTCGATCATCGTCGCAACGCGTGCCAGTACGCCCTTCTGCCAGAGTCGCAAGCCCACCGGGGAATCGATCAACCCCGAGATTCACCGACGGAATCCGTCGATCGCGAAATGGCAGAGGACGGCGTATGTCGTGTGGACGGCTGCGGCTAGTCTCGGGCAGGATTGATCTCATGAGGGGGGAGAACTCAAGTACCGACTGCACCGCACGAGAAGTCTCTGGTGCCACTTCACACGCGTCTCCAGCGGCTGTTCGCGCCGTGATCTACGCTCGGGTGTCTTCGCTGGCGCAGCGCGATCAACAGACCATCGCGTCGCAGCTCCA
>Ga0265342_10004598_pt1 | contig 10767 bp, 11 predicted proteins | sample 4CB327metaG_FD_203125 | JGI IMG/M metagenome (GOLD analysis project Ga0265342, IMG submission 203125) | Rhizosphere microbial communities from Carex aquatilis grown in University of Washington, Seatle, WA, United States - 4-CB3-27 metaG | ecosystem: Host-associated > Plants > Roots >...
TACCGAAACCTTCTGAAGAACGCCCTCATCGGGCTTTCCGACGGTTTCTCGAAGACCCTCGTGATCACGGGCGTGGGATACAAAGCGGAAGTCAAGGGCAAGGCGCTCACGCTGAGCCTCGGGTATTCCACTCCCATCGAGTATCCGATCCCCGAAGGCATCACGATGGAAGTCGACCAGAACACCAAGATTACGGTGAAAGGGTCGGACATCCAGAAGGTGGGCCAGATCTGCTCCGAGATCCGCTCTTTCCGGCCCGTTGAGCCGTACAAGGGCAAAGGGATCAAGTACGAGAACGAGTACGTGCGCCGCAAGGTCGGCAAGTCGGGGATCAAGTAGAGAATGAAGCGGTATTCCGCCACCGAGGACACATTATGAAGAAGATCGACGACAAGACGCGCAAGCGCCTGAAGAGAAAGGCGAGCATTCGCAAGAGCATCGCGGGCACCGCCGCGCGGCCCCGTCTCACCGTGTACAAGTCCAATCGCTTCACGTACGTGCAGGCGATCGACGACGGCGCCGGTGTGACACTCGCGTCCGCTTCGAACAGGGAGAAGGCTCACCTGGACATGGGGAATAAAGTGGTCGCCCTGGGCAAGCTCGGGGAGCTCATTGCAGAACGCCTGAAGGCGAAGAGCATCACGGCGGTCGTATTCGACAGAAATGGCTATCGCTACCACGGCAAGGTCAAGGCGATTGCTGATGGCGCGCGCAAAGCCGGCATCAGCCTCTAAGAGGAGCTAGCAAGTGGCAATGGATGATAGGGATCGGGATAGGGGCCAAGGCGAATTCCTGGAGAAGCTCGTGAAGCTCAACCGGGTTGCCAAAGTCGTCAAGGGCGGCCGTCGGTTTTCCTTTTCCGCCCTCACCGTGGTCGGCGATCGCGCCGGCAGGGTGGGATACGGATTCGGAAAAGCGAACGACGTCTCGGACGCTATCCGCAAGAGCATTGAAAAGGCCAAGAAGAGCATGGTCCATGTTCCCATCAAGAAGACGACACTGCCGCACCAGGTGATCGGCAAGTTCAAGAGCGCGCAGGTGCTTTTGAAACCGGCCGCGCCGGGCACGGGAGTTATCGCGGGGGGACCCGTTCGGGCCGTCATGGAGGCTGCGGGCATTCACGACGTGCTGTCCAAATCGATCGGCTCCTCGAACGCCATCAACACCGTGAAAGCCGTCTTTCAGGGTCTGGATTCGCTCATGGACCCGCGCGAGATCGCGGCCAATCGGGGCCGCACGCTGAAGGATATGTGGGGGTGAGCGCCATGGCGGGCAAGAAACTGCGAATCACACTCGTACGCAGCCCTATAAGCTGCGTGCCTTCGCACCGAGCCACCGTGAAGGCCCTGGGCCTGCGGAGACTCAACGCGGTCGTCGAGCATGACGCCAGCCCGTCCATTGTCGGGATGGTGCGCATGGTGTCGTATCTGCTGGACGTCGAGGAGATCGGTTGATTATGGAAGGCTTTGATATCAAGGCGCCGAAAGGCCAGAAGAAAAGGAAGAGGCTCGGCCGCGGAGTCGGGTCGGGACACGGAAAGACCGCGGGGAAAGGCACGAAAGGCCAGAAGGCCCGGGCGGGCGGCAACAAGCCCCGTATCGGCTTTGAAGGCGGCCAGATGCCGCTCTTCCGCCGCATTGCGCGGCGCGGGTTCTCCAACTATCCCTTCAAGAAGGTGTTCCAGGTGGTCAATGTAACGGATCTCAACCGTTTCTCCGATGGCGATACGGTGAATCCTGAAACGCTGGCGGCAAAGGGACTTGCCAAGAAACGGGGCGTGCCCGTCAAGATCCTGGGTACCGGCGACATCACCAAAAAGGTGACGGTCGACGGTGTTGTGGTCTCCTCCACCGCGCGAGAAAAGATCGTTGCCGTGGGCGGAACCGTCACGGGCGCCGTGGCCGCATCGGCCGACGCGCAGGATACTCACGAGGCGAAGTAATGGCAAATCCGCTGGTTGACATCTTCAGGGTCAAGGAGCTGAGGGATCGGATCCTCTTCACGATCGGCATCCTGGTGATCTACCGCCTGGGTGTCATCCTCCCGGTTCCCGGTATCAATATCGCGGCGCTGAAGCTCCATTTCGCGTCCACCGGCACCTCCGGCGCGCTGGGCATCGAGGATTTCCTCGATTTCTTCGCTGGTGGCGCGTTCAAGAATTTCTCCATCTTCATGCTCACGATCATGCCCTACATCTCGATGTCCATCATCATGCAGCTGCTCACGATCGTGTTCCCCAAGCTGAAAAAGATTCAGGAAGAGGATGGGGGAAAAAAGAAGATCAACCGCTGGACCCGTTACGGAACGGTTGTGGTGTGCATCATCCAGTCCTTTACCGTCACCGTGTACGCCAACAGCATTCCCAACGCGGTCACCATGGCCGATCTTCCCTTCCGGATCTTGGCGATGCTCTCCATAACTACGGGAACGATGTTCCTCATGTGGCTCGGCGATCAGATCACGCGCCGCGGCATCGGCAACGGCATCTCCATGATCATATTCGCGGGCATCGTGGCGCGTATCCCCGGCGCTTTGTGGACACTCATCCAGATGGTCCAGCAGAGGACGTTGAATCCCGTCTACGTCTTGCTCGTGCTGGCGCTGTGGGTCGTGGTTATCGGCCTTGTCATCATGGAGCAGCAGGGCCAGCGGAAGATACCCGTGCATTATGCAAAGCGTGTCATTGGGCGGCGCATGTACGGCGCGCAGAACACGTATCTTCCTTTTAAGGTGAATCCCTCGGGCGTCATACCCGTGATCTTCGCCTCCTCGCTCCTCCTGTTCCCCGTGCAGATCGCGCAGAGCCTCGGCTCCAAGATCGAGTGGTTGTCGCGCTTCGCTTCCTGGTTGCGGCCGGGCGGCGTCTGGTACGAGGTTTTCTACGCCCTCCTCATCATTTTCTTTGCCTACTTCTACACGCAGGTTACGCTGAACCCCGTGGAAATCTCCAAACACATACGGGAGAACGGCGGATCCATTCCGGGCATCAGAAGTGAAAAGATGGAGGAGCACCTTTCGCGCATCCTGTACAGGATCATCCTGCCCGGGTCTCTGTTCCTGGCGTTCATCGCCATCATCCCTTCGGTGGTGCAAAATCTGTTCAACTTCCCCAGCTCGGCGGCGCAGCTGCTCGGCGGCACGTCGCTTCTGATCCTCGTCGGCGTCGACCTGGATACCATGTCGCAGATCGAGGGATATCTGCGGATGCATCATCATGACGGTATCGTCAAGCGGGGCAAGATACGCTCCCGCAACCTATAATGAATGCGGCAGAGCCGGCTACGGAGGCCATGAGATGAAGGTGCGCGTAAGCGTGAAACCGATTTGTGACAAGTGCAAGGTGATCAGGCGCCGCGGCGTCGTAAGGATCATATGCACGAACCCCAAGCATAAACAGCGCCAGAGGTAGAACTGTGATTTGTACTCAAAGCGCATTCACAGTGGCTAATATTCCAGACGCATTTGCTACCGTGACTGGTATTCCAGGCGCATTTTAGGAGGAACTAGGATGGCACGTATTGCGGGCGTGGATCTTCCCAACAAGCATGTGGACGTAGCGCTGACCTACATTTTCGGTATCGGCGTCACATCCGCGCGGAAGATCTGCGCGACCACGGGGGTAGACCCCGAGAAACGCATCAACGATCTCACTGCCGACGAAGTGAACAAGCTGCGGACGGTGATAGAAAATGACTACCGTGTGGAAGGGCGATTGCGCACGGAAGTATCGCTCAACATCAAGAGGCTCATGGATATCGGATGCTACCGCGGCATCCGCCACAGGCGCGGGCTGCCCGTGCGCGGCCAGCGGACCAAGACGAACGCGCGTACCCGCAAGGGCAAGCGCAAGACCGTCGCGGGAAAGAGGAAGAAGTAGTTCTCGAGTCCCTCCGCGATGCGGTGGGCGCGGGTTGGTTTTCGAACGGCCGTGATACAGCGCGGGTTTCCGCGCGAGGCGGCCGGACGGAAGGCGCGGAAAGCGCTTGCGCGGTCGTGAAGGCGATCGCTACGGGAGGTTCTTACTTTGGCAAAGACCAAGAGCAAGAAAGAAAAAAAGAAAAATATCGCTGAAGGAAAGGCGTTCATACAAGCCACCTTCAACAACACGATCGTGACCATTACCGATCTGATGGGCAACACGATATCGTGGGCGTCCGCGGGCGGTCTGGGGTTCAAAGGGGCGAAGAAATCGACGCCCTTTGCCGCGCAGACGACCGCAGAGTCGGCCGCGAGCAAGGCTCTCGAGCAGGGCCTGCATGAGTTGGTTGTATTCGTAAAGGGACCGGGCGTGGGAAGCGAAGCAGCCATCCGCGCATTCGGAGTCCTCGGCATCAGGGTGCGCTCCATCAAGGACATCACCCCGATTCCACATAACGGCTGCCGCCCGCCGAAAAAGCGGCGCGTGTAGGGAGGCGACAGTGGCAAGAAACATTGGTCCCCAGTGTCGGCTCTGCAGAGCCCAGGGTTACAAGCTCTATCTCAAGGGCGATAGGTGCAAAGGCCCCAAATGCCCGGTCACGCGCAAGAAAGGCGCACCTGGCAAGGGTCCGCGCAGCCGGACGAAGAAGATCTCCGATTACGGCGTTCAGCTGCACGAGAAGCAGAAGCTCAAGAGGATGTACGGAATGCTGGAAGGGCAGTTCCGACTGTTCTTCGGGAAGGCCGTACGTCACAAGGGCATCACCGGCGAGAATCTCATTCAGATGCTCGAGTGCCGCTTGGACAACATCGTCTATCGGCTCCACCTCGCTCCGTCGCGCAAGGCGGCCCGACAGCTCGTGCTTCACGGCCATGTGGCCATCAACGGGCGGCGGGCGTCGGTGCCCTCGCAGCTGGTGAAGGAAAACGACGAAATCGCCGTGCTGGAAAAGAGCACGAAACTCACCGCGATCAAAGAGAGCCTCAAGGAGTTCTCCCGCTCGGGGATCGTTCCCTGGCTCGAGATGGACCCCGATCGCATGGTGGGCAAGGTGCGCGCGATTCCCCGGCGAAGCGAGATCACCGATCTCGCGGACATCAAAGAGCAGCTGATCGTCGAGCTGTATTCAAAGTGAGGTGTCGGGCATGGTCCGAAAAAACCTCTTAAAGGGTTTCAAGAAACCCAAGGGCATCACCTTCGAGCACAGCGAGGTCGAGTCCAATTACGGCCGATTCGTCGCCTACCCGTTCGAACGGGGCTATGGCGTGACCATCGGCAATACGTTGCGACGCATCCTCCTGTCCTCGATACAGGGATACGCGATCTCCGCCGTGAAGATCACGGCGTACAAGGACGACGGATCTCCGCATACGATTGCCAGCGAGTACGAGCCGATTCCCGAGGTGATGGAAGACACGCCGGACTTCATCAACAACCTGAAGCAGGTGCAACTGCGCCTGGTCGGCGACCTCGAGGAGAAGACCATCGTCGTGGAGTCCAAGGGGGGGGGCGAGCTCAGGGCACGCGACCTTTCCGTGGATACCGAAGTGGAGGTCATCAACGGTGATTTCCATATCGCCACCTTGATGGAAAAGGCGAATATCGAGTTCGAGATCCAGATCAATCTCGGCCGCGGCTATGTGCCGGCAGAGCGCAATGAGAAGTACATCGAGGTGATCGGCACGGTCCCCATCGATGCGATCTTCTCGCCCATCCAGAAGGTGAAGTACAGCGTGGAAAACACGCGCGTTGGTCAGCGCACCGATTTCGACAAGCTGATCCTCGAGATATGGACGGATGGAACGATCACACCCGATGACGCCCTGGCCGAAGCGGCGAAAATCGCGAAGGATCACTTCACGATCTTCATCAACTTCGACGAGGCGGAGGCGGGCGGCGACGACGAGGTGGACGAGGACGAGGAGCGGATCCGCGCTCTTCTCGACACACCCGTCGAGGAGTTGGAGCTTTCGGTGCGATCGAGCAACTGCTTGCGCAACGCCAACATACGCACGATCGGCGATCTCACGAAGAAGACGGAAGATGAGATCACCAAGACGCGGAACTTCGGCAAGAAGAGCCTCCAGGAAATCCGTGACAAGCTGCAAGCGCGCGGTCTGGACCTCGGCATGAAGGACTACTCCGCCTTGAAGAAACAGCTGAAGAGGCAATTGACCGACGAAGTCGCCGTGCCGGCGACGGTGGGCGTCGTGTCGACCCCCGTAGACCGCGGGGAAGGGAAGGACGAGGATGAATCATCGGAGTAGCTTCAACAAACTGAGCCGCACATCGGCGCACCGCAAGGCCCTTCTGAAGTCCCAGGCCAAGGCGCTGTTCAATTACGAGCGTATCAGGACGACGGCCCCCAAGGCCAAGGAAGCGCGTCGCCTCGCCGAAAAGCTCATCACGAGGGCAAAGGTCGACTCCGTGCACAATCGGCGCATGGCTGCTCGCCATATCGACGACGGTCGGATTCTCGACAAGCTTTTCACGGACATCGCGCCGCGCTACGCCACCCGCGCCGGGGGCTATACGCGCATTCTGAAGATGGGCAAACGTTTCGGCGACGCATCGGAAATGGTCATCCTGGAGCTTCTGGATAGAAAAGATCGAGAGCGGAAGCGCAAGAAGAAAGAAACGCAGGAAGCGGCCAAAGAAAGCTGACGGATTCTGAAACCGGGCTTGCGTGAGTGCGCAGGCCCGATTTTTTTTATCCTTTTATTGGACCCCGGAAGTGAACCTATGGCGAAAGACCGGATTCGCCGATAAGATAAACAGAAGGTACATCGTTTTCGCATGCGACAGAGCCTCAAGATAGCCATCAGTCTCCTCGCTTCGTTGCTCCTGTTCGCCGGGTTCGCCGTGTTCGCGTTCTCGGGTCTCTTCAATATCTTGCAGACCAGTTTTTTCCTTCCGCGTATCGAAGCGAGCTATCGATCTCAGCTATCCTCTCTCGGCGAAAGCATCGACAAATTCCATCAGACAAATCTCCTGACCTTTCAAGGGATTGCAAAAAAGGACTACATCGCAGAAGCCTTCGGCCAGAGCCCCGGGGCGTCGGCCATTCAGAGCTTGAAGAGCATCACCACCGACTTGCAGCTGTTCGGCGTTCGGCTCATTGGACCGGATGGCAAACGCATCCTGTTCAGCAGCTTCTTGGATATCGACGTCAAGCAGCAAACAGCGGCAAGCACCGCCTGGAAGAACTACAACGAGGACGGATCCTCTCTTTCCATCGCGGACCTTACGACGGCCGCGGAGAAGGGTAATGTCCTTATCGATGACAACCGCAGCGTGTTCGTGTATGCGGTCCCCGCGACGGGCACGAGCGGGGGGACGACGCAGACGGGAACACTCGTCGTGTACGTGAAGGCGAATGACCTTCTTTCCGATCTTGCCATTTCCAACATATATCCCGTTGCGAATATCGCCCTCATCGGCACGCAAGGAATCCTGGTCGGGGAGCCGTCGCCGTCGCCTGCCATCGTGACCGGGCTGCAGGCGATCTGGAGTCGCGATACGACTGACGAGTCGTTCACGGCTCCCCTATCTCTCCTTTCGAAGGACGGCACAGCGACGGGGTATCGCGTCTTCAGCGCCCGCCTCGCGCACGGCGGTCTTGCCAGCATCCTCATACCGAGCGTGAAGTTCGAAATGGGAGACCTCATGAAGGGGATGCTGCTCGTCACGTTCTTCCTGACCGTGTTTCTCCTGATCTACCTCATTCTCAACCTCCGGTCCGATCCACTCGAGGTCCTTCGCCAACGCGTGAAGCGTTTCCAGATCGAGCTGATCAGCGAGCTCGTTGAGAGTCCCGGCGGGGCCGACTGGGGCAAATGGCGCCGCGAGATGGAGGCACGGAAAGAGGAGATCACCTGGCAGATACAGCGCGGCATTGGCCGCGTTTCGCACAAGCAGAAACCAGTCATTGACGAGTACATGTCGAAGAGCTGGTCGGAAATAATCGAGCTCATTTCCCGGCGCAGTGAAGCACCCTCTCCACCGGCCACGAGCGGCCTGGATATGACTCGCCTGGAAGCCTTGATACAGGCGGCGCTTCAAAACGCGAACTTCGTCCTTCCTGCCGCGCGCGTGGCTCTGTCTTCGGGTCCGCATGTCGAAGAAATCAACGTCACGGACGTCATTGAGCCCTCCGCCGAAGTTTTGACAGCGCATCCCGTCAAGAGTGCGGTCGAGATCACCGCGCCATCGGACCGACCGGTTACCGACCACCTTGATGCCGTGGAGGTAGTCGAAGCAGTCGAAGACGCGGATGAGGCCGAGGCGGCTGAAGAGGTCGAAGAGGCCGAGGCGGTTGAAGAGGTTGAAGAAGCCGAGGCGGTTGAAGAGGTTGATGAAGCCGAGGCGGTTGAAGAGGTTGATGAAGCCGAGGCGGTTGAAGAGCTCGAGGCGGTCGATGCCGTCGAGGCACCCCCGGAGGCCGCCGCTACTCCAGAAGCCGTCGAGGTTCCGGACGAGGCCGTGGCAGTTGACGCGGCTGAAGAAGCCGAGGCGGTCGAAGGGATCGAAGTGGTCGATGAAGCCGAGGCGGTCGAAGAGATCGAAGTGGTCGATGCCGTCCAGGCATCCCCGGAGGCCGCTGCCATTCCAGAGGCCGTCGAAGCCGTCGAGGTTCCGGACGAGGCCGTGGCAGTTGACGCGGCTGAAGAAGCCGAGGCGGTCGAAGAGATCGAAGTGGTCGAAGAAGCCGAGGCCGTTGAAGAGCTCGAGGTGGCCGAAGCGGTCGCGGTGCCCGACGAAATCGCCATCGTCCCCGCGGAGGCTGAATGGGCTGAGGAGGTCGGCACCGAAGCGGCGGCCGAGCCTTTGAATGATGGAGATGGCACCATTGCCGCCATAGCCGAGGCGCGGCGCCCGGAGGCCGAACCAGCAGTCGCGATTGACGATACAGAGGCTTTCGGGGAGCTCGAGCCAATCGAAGAGGCGGTGGCGGAAGACGCCACGGACGCTCAGGTCGCCTCCGCGTTCAGCGGCGGAAGAACCGAAACCCAGCGCTCGACTATTTCCGATTTTATCGAGATTCGAATTCCTTCACGGCTTCAGAAAGCGGAACAGGAATCGCCGCCTCTCGAGGTGAGACAGGAGGCCGAGATTCTCAACGAAGTCCTGGAGGAGCTGGAGCCGCTTACTGAGATTCTTCCTCTTCCGCCAGAACCGGTGGAGGAGGGGCTGGAGTTGCTCCCACCTGCCGATGAGGATCGAGGGATGCAACCCAAAGAATGGGAGGCGGGCATCATGGTGCATGGCGACGAGGAGGATGAAGAACCCGAGGAGCTGAAGGAAATAGGAAAATCTTCGGCGGAAGAGAAACCCGCGGCGCCGGCTCCCGAAATGTCGGAAGACCTCACCGATGTTGAAGAGCTGGAAGCGGTGGATGAAGAGGAGCTCGCGGCGGCCGCGGAGGCCTCCGTGACCACGAGCGATTCCGACATGAAGGCGGAGTTGGAAAGCCTTATTGCTGCCGGAACCGTAAAATCCTTCACAATCGAAGAACTGCAAAAAATGATTGAGGATGGCAAGTCCGCAATCGTCATGGAGAACGGGGTTTTCCGGATCAAGGAGGACGTCTACTCCTCGACCGACCGCCCGCGCGAGATTCACGCCGACCCCGCTCTGCGTGAGTTGGCGCAGGAAGTGGTCCATTACGGAGAAGCCGCTGCCGTGACGCCCGAACCGACGGCAGGTGGGGCCGAGGAGCAGAGCCTCGGAGGCATCGGGGACCTCATGAAAGACGAGGATGCCATGGACTTGTCCAAGGTCATCGCCGCCGACAAGGGTCCCGTTCCGGAGGCGGCCCTTACGATCGATAAGGAAAAGACAAACCCCATCCATCTCAAACGCAATGGCATCGACTATGACGAGTTTCTTGCAAATTATCCGCGCTCTTTCACGCACACCGTGCAAATGAAATCACTGGTGGAGGTTTCACGGCGCGTCTCAGCGGTGAGTGGAGGCGTTCTTCTCAAGAAAGTGGAGGGCTACGCGTCGGATCTCAGCGTGGGAATGAGCGAGAAAACGGTACAGACATTCAAATTCGGTGTTTCTGACGCTCTCTATTCGCTCCTGTTCTTGCCACGGAAGGCGATTGTCTTCCAAAAAAATCCCTCGGACGTTCAGACTCTCAGATCGCGATTCGATCAGGATGACTTGCGCTACATGAAGCGGGTGCTTTTCATTCCGGCTATCTTCCGCGGCCAGGAAGCATACCTATTTCTTTCGTTTTCTGGCGAAACCGAGATTGCGATTGATTCAATTCTCTCAAAATTGATCGTAGAATAAGAATTCTATTCAAATAACGGCAAACCGTTACCCTTGACAAAGGGGTTAATCTCCCTTAAGCTATTAATGAATATTTAATCATGGTGGAGGAAGGAAATGAGCACAGCATTGTACTTCATTCTTCCTCTTGCCGGTGGATTTCTAGGTTGGCTAATTAGATGGCTTTACGCACGATTTCAGCTTTCATCGGCCGAGCAGAAGTCCTCGCGGATTGTCGCGGAGGCGTTGCGCGAGGCGGAAGCGAAGAAGAAAGAGGCGATACTTGAGAGCAAAGACCAGTTGTTGCGTGAGCGCAACCAGCTGGAAAAGGAGTCACGCGAGCGCCGGATCGAGCTCCAGCGCCTTGAAAGGCGTCTCCTTCAGAAGGAAGAAAACCTAGAAAAACGCGTTGAATCTCTTGAGAAGCAAGAGAAGGCGGTCAGCAACCGGGAGAGGACAGCCGCGGAAAAAGAGGCGGCATTACAGCAGGAAGGCGAGCGGATAGCCGCGGAATTGGAACGTGTTTCGGGTCTCAGCCGGGCGGAAGCGAAAAAGCTTCTCGTTCAAAG
>Ga0265342_10004602_pt1 | contig 10764 bp, 10 predicted proteins | sample 4CB327metaG_FD_203125 | JGI IMG/M metagenome (GOLD analysis project Ga0265342, IMG submission 203125) | Rhizosphere microbial communities from Carex aquatilis grown in University of Washington, Seatle, WA, United States - 4-CB3-27 metaG | ecosystem: Host-associated > Plants > Roots >...
GCGACCATCAAGTCCGCGGCATATGGCTCGGTGAATTGCGCGAGCTGTTCGGCGGAAACTGGGCCTGGAGCAATCCAGTGCTGAGCGCGGTCCCCGGTGATGATCGCAGGCATCCGATTGTGGATTTCGGCCATGAGCGAATTGGGGCGTGTGGTGAACAGGAGGTACGTCGCTGGCCGTATTTCTGTCGCCTCTTCGTAGATGCCAGCGAAAAAGAACGGCCGCCCGTCTTTTAGACAGATGTCGAACGGTTGCTTCAAGTCCCCAGGAAGGCGCTTCCACTCATAAAATCCGTCCGCGGGGATAAGTGCCCTGCGCTTCTGGATCGACTGCCGAAACATCGGTTTTGTGAACGCCTCCTCGGCCCGCGCGTTGATTGGCGCGATCTTGGGCTTATCCGATTTGTCCCAGAATGGCACCAGGCCCCAGCGCATCGTGGCAACTCGTACCTTGCCATCATCACCGCTGACGACGACCGGCAGCTCTTGGCTTGGCGCTATGTTGTAGCGCGGCCCCATGACCCAATCCGGGATCTTGAAAACGCGGCGGAGTTCACCCGTTAGTTCATCGGTGTCTTTGATTCGGTAGCGGCCGCACATACCGGCACGATACTCGATTCGGCCGATGCGGCAACGGGTTCAGCACTGTCGTGTATCCTCTTCCGATTTGAAGACCTGGCAGTTGACAGAGGACGAGGTGCGAGAGAGTGAAGCGATCCTGGTAGCGTTCACTGACAGGAATCACGGGGTTCGAATCCCCGTGATATTTGACAGATCATCCTATGAAGATGCCAATCCGGTCTCCAGTATAGCCCATAATTACGGGCTATATTGGCGGCGTTTTGTCAAAAACAGGCCAATTTCCTGGGCAAAAAGTCAAGCCGCTGACGCTCGAAAATACTCCCCCATTCACGACCACCAAGCAAACCTTCTGGACTGATTGGCACGCTCGCGTGTTCGAAAAACGACCGTTTCTGCCACCGGGGTTTCAATGGCTTCATCTGAACCGGGCAAGTCAAAGCGAAAGCACCGCCTCGACGCGTGGCGTGGCGTTTCAGTTCAATGCGTCACGATGGCCCGGGAAACCGTACCGGCACGGTAGGTCACCGGCACTTGCCAATCGGCATATTTCGGGTCGAGGGCCCTCATCGCCTTGACGACCTCCTGCCGAAAGGTGTTCTCGATCAGGCTGCCTTGGCCCGGCCAGATCTTGAAATGCACGCGAACGAAATTCCAGCTGCCGCCTTGTGCGCTCTCCACCTTGCCGATGATGGGCTCATTCAGGATGATGGCGCCAAATTGGGCCCACATCCCGACAGCAATGTGTTCAATGACTAGGGCAACTTGTTGCCCGTCGGCGCCGGCTGGAATCTGTGGGTCGGCATACGCATCGACGCCTCCGTGCGGGAAGCGGCTAACATTGCCGATCGTCCGATTCGGTATGAATACCGTCTGGTTGTAGAAATTGACGAGCTTGGTGAACCGCATTCCGATCTCGTCTACGCGACCGACCACATTGGTTGTAGGTCCGCCGATTTCGACGATGTCGTTCACATCCATCGCGTCCCAGAAGATCAACGTCAGCCCGATTACGATGTCCTGGACCAATCCCTGGGAACCGAAGCTGATCGCCAGGCCGATGATGGAGGCGCTCGCGAGATAGGCCGTCAGGTTGACCCCGAATTCCTGGAGGATTAGGCCGATTGCCGTAAAATAGACTATAAAGGCGATCCCACTGACGATCAGCCGTGTCACCGTATCGAACTTCGGCTTGTGGGTCACTACACCGAGAGTGCCCTTCTGCCCGTGGCTCCGAAGAAGCAGCCATTCGCTGAAGTACCGGATCAGCTTTACTGCGAGGTGGGCCAGAACAGCCATCGATACGATGATGAAAATGCGCATGCCCGTCGATGACTCATGCACAAAGAAATGGTTGTAGACACGGCCCGCGGCAGTTGCTTCTGGAGTGGGGGGCAGTGAGATTGAAAGTGGATAGTTCATATGACTCGGATGCTGGAGCCGTCTCCCTCGCACCTGGGCGACCGAAATCGGAGAGTGGTACGGTACGCCAAACGGTTTAGATCGAGGTTACGTGAAGCCGCACATCGACATTCCCGCGGACTGCGTTCGAGTAGGGGCACAACCGATCTGCGGTTTCGATCAACTCCCGCGCTTGCCCTTCGGAAACTCCCCGCACCGCAACGAAAATGTCGATGTCCAAAGCGTAGCCGTTGGTCACATTCTGACCGATGCCAACCTCAACGGAAGTCGTGGTCCCAGATGGCGACAGTTTGAGGAGCTGCGCCGCTGCCTGCAGCGCGCTGTCGAAACAGGCCGCATAGCCGGTGGCGAAAAGCTGCTCAGGATTTGGGCCTGTTTTCGCCGTATTTGGTTCCGCTAGATCAATCGAGAATGTGCCGTCGTCGGTTTGCGAATGCCCCGAGCGGCCACCAGTCGCAGTTGCACGCGTTTTGTAGAGAATCTTCATGAGAAGAAAGGCCAGTCTTGTCAGCGGGTCGCCACCGAAGCGTCAGGGCACGAGGACCGCTGCGCCGTCGAAGCGGCCGGCGCGCAGGTCGGCCAAGGCTTGATTGGCTTGGTTGAGCGGATAGGAGGTGGTCTGGGTGACGATGCCCATCCCCGGAACGAGGCTCAAGAAATCGATCCCATCCTGCCGAGTGAGATTGGCCACCGATACAAGCTGCCGCTCTTCCCACAGCAGCCGATAAGGGAAGCTCGGTATATCGCTCATGTGGATGCCCGCGCAGACGACTCGCCCTCCCTTGCGGACGGCCGTCAGCGCCCGGGGCACAAGATCTCCTACAGTAGCAAAAATGATCGCCGCGTCGAGTGGCTCCGGCGGAAGTTCGTCGGATCCCCCTGCCCAGGTAGCGCCGAGGCGCCGGGCAAAAGCCTGGGTGGATCCATCTCCGGGCCGCGTAAACGCGAACACCGATCGCCCCTGCCACTTTGCGACCTGGGCAATAATATGGGCGGCTGCGCCGAAGCCATAAAGTCCCATGTTTTTGCCGGCGCCGGCGATCATCAGCGAACGCCAGCCGATCAGGCCGGCGCAGAGCAAAGGGGCGAGCGCCACGTCGCTGCCGGATTCACCGAGTGGAAACGCAAAGCGCGCATCGGCGATCGTCGCCGTCGCGAAACCTCCGTCCCGAGTATATCCAGTGAATAGCGGATGATCGCAGAGGTTTTCATGATGTCCCAGGCAAAACGGACAGGTGCCACAGGTGTGGCCGAGCCACGGAACGCCGACCCGCTCGCCCACCAACAAGCCCTCCACTCCAGGTCCTATTGAATCGATCCGGCCCACGATCTCATGGCCGGGGATGATTGGCACTTGGGGATCGGGCAATTCGCCATCAACGACATGAAGGTCCGTGCGGCAGACGCCGCAGGCCGCTACCTTTAGTCGGATTTCGCCCGGGCCGGGTTGCCGATCGGCAAGTTCCGTCCATTCGAGCTCCGTCCTAAGCTTTTTCAGCACCATTGCGTGCATGATGTTCTCCGGTTGTTTGGGACGACCATAGTCATTGGTGAGAAAGTGTGTGTGCGGGCGGAGTCGATTGACTCATCTTTGTTCATGTAAGCGGCGGAATACTCTCGGCAGCAGATCTGGCAGGTCTTCGGCAATGAGGCCCGGCCCGAAATCCGTGGCCGCAGCGCCGTGCAGCCACACCGCAGCTGCCGCGGCCAGGAACGGATCCATGCCTTGCGCGAGAAGCCCGAGCACGATTCCGCCCAGGACATCGCCCGCCCCAGCCGTTGCCAGCGTCGGCGGCGCGTTGGAGTTGATGATCGCACGACCATCCGGGGCGGTGATCACGGTATCGCTGCCCTTGAGGACGATGATAGCGCCACTGCGGCGGGCAGCGGCGCGAGTGCGAGTGAGCTTGTCTCCACTCGGGTCGAACAGCCGACGGAATTCACCGTCGTGCGGTGTCAGCACGCACGGTCCGATGATCGCCCGGTCAAGCGAAGGAGGATCGTCCTGGAAGATTGTGATCGCATCCGCGTCGAGCACGGTGGGCCGGCCTGTCCGCAGCATGGCGAGCGCCCGGGTGCGGGTCTCCTCGTTCGCGCCGGCACCGGGCCCGATAAGCAGAGCCGAAAACCGAGGATCGTCTAGCAGGCGTTCGAAGTCGCGCGATGCTGCGAGCGGTCGAACCATGATGCTGGTAAGCGCCGCCGCATAGATTGGCAGGGCAATCTCCGGCACTGCAATTGTCGTCAGTCCTGCCCCCGCGCGGGCAGCAGCACGGGCCGCCATCCGGGCAGCACCGGTCATCGGGTAGCCACCGGAGATCAGTGCGTGACCGCGCGTATATTTGTTGCCTGCCTCATCCAGCCGCGGCAGTTCCGACTGCCAAAGCGACAGATCGTTCTCGAAAGTGTCCGGCATGAGCTTGTCGAGCACGGAAGACGGAATGCCGATGTCGGCGACGACGACCTCGCCGCACAGCCGTCGACCGGGTAACAAGACGTGTCCCGGCTTCTTGCGGAAGAAAGTGACGGTCAAAACTGCTGCAACGGCTCCCAATGTTTCGCCGGTATCGCCCATCAGCCCACTGGGAACATCGATTGCAACGATCGGCACGCCGGTGCGCGCCGCGGCTGCCAGCGTTTCTGCAACCGGTCCGTCGAGTGCCCGGCTAAGTCCTGCACCGAAGATTGCGTCCACGACAAGTTCTGCTCCGTGCAGCACTGCAGGCGCAAGCGTCTCGACGCCCCCGTGCCACAGCTTGGCGTGATGGCGCGCTTCGTTTACCAAACGGTCGCGCGATCCAACGAGGGCGATACGGACAGGCCAGCCCGCCTCGGAAAGATGCCGGGCAGTGACGAAACCGTCGCCGCCGTTGTTGCCCGGGCCGCAAAGTACAATCACGGGCCGCTTGGTCCAGCGCTGTCCAATCGAGTGCGCGACCGCGTTGCCCGCATTCTCCATCAATTCGATAGCCGGGGTACCGGCAGCCACTGTCAGACGATCGGCTTCGTCCATCCGGCGTACATCGAGCAAAGCGGTTTGGCCGTTCATGACCGCTCACCCAATCGAAACGCCGAGGATTCGACCGATGATGGCGGTCACCGCCATGGCCAGGGCGCCGCCGAGGGTGACCCTCACCGCCGCGCGCCCGATCGGCGCGCCGCCGAGGTGACCGCCGAAGGCCCCAAGGGCAGCAAGACTAGCCAGTGAAAGCGCAGCAATTGCAGGGAGGCGCAGGGACGCTGGTGCGAAGAGCAGTGCCACGATTGGAAGCGCCGCGAAACTCGCAAAACTCACGGCCGATATCCACGCAGCTTGCAGCGGGCGTGCGAGGGATTTGTCGTCGATCCCAAGTTCATCGCGCATGTGCGCACCGAGCCGATCCCGCGCGCTGAGTTGCTGAGCGACTTTCAAGGCAAGGTCGTTGTCGAGGCCACGCTTAACGTAGATCTGCGCGAGCTCGTGCAATTCCGCCTCCGGCTGATCGGCCAACTCTCCCGTTTCGCGCTGGATGTCCGCTTGTTCTGCATCGCGCTGCGAACTGACCGAAACGAATTCACCCACAGCCATCGACATTGCACCCGCAACCATGCCCGCCACGCCGGCCACGAGGATAGCTCCTTTCGGCGCGGAGGACGCCGCGACGCCAATCATCAGGCTTGCGGTAGAGACAATGGCGTCGTCTGACCCGAGCACTGCAGCGCGCAGCCACCCGGCGCGTCCGCTGAGGTGCCTTTCCACTTGTTCCGGAGGACTAATAGGCGTCATCATTGTATATTGGTAGTCGTCATCTATGGAGCGCTCTCAGGCTGCGTGCGCACCGTCGCAAAACGGCTTGTTGGTTGATCGGCCGCACCGACACAAAGTCACCCGGTTCCGGACTTCATAGGCTTTGCCGTCGGCAGAAACGACAGGCACGCCTCCTTGCACCCAGATCGGTCCGCTGATCTTTTTCGCCGTGTCTTCGATCAATCCGAGCGAAGGCTCGAACTTCGGCTCGATGGGTTTCCCGGTTTTCCGATCCCAGGCAACCAACCGTCCGGCGGGACAATGGCCCGCTTCGTGTTTTACCAACCGCTGGGCTTCAGGATTGTCCGTCTCCATGACCAGATTCCAAATCCGGCCCTTCGGATCGCAGAACCGGGCGAAAGCGCAAAGGTTTGCTTGGTCGGTGAGCAACATCGTCGGTCCTTCGATCGCCACCGCTTGCTCAACATAAGACTGATGGCTGCCCGTTTCAGTGCCATCGAACTGGACGGTTTCATGGGTGCCGTCGCAGAAGGGTTTGCCGCCGGACTGCCCACAGCGACAGAGCGCGTACTGCGGCTGCACCGGGTATTTCTTTCCGTCCCGGTATTCGAGCGAATCGCCCTCGGCATTAGTGACAATCCATTGTTCGCAGAGCGCCAGCGCGCCACTGACCCTGTAAGGGCCATCCGCGATTATTTCGATTTTCGGACTTGGTCGGTGACTCTCATTCATGGTTTAGATATTACAGCGTTCTTGATGCCGCCAAACAGCAGGTCTGCCGCTGTTCACGTGGGGTAGTTGATTAACACCATGCCGGCGTCGATTCTGCCTTCGTGGACTTGTTGAGCTTATCTTCAATCGCGCAGCTCCTCGACAATCGATGCGCTAAGATCTGCCGTGTTTCACCAATGGGAGCGCCGCACGTTCAGTGAGTTGCGTGTGATGGTGCAACCGGGTGCGCGAGGATTCCTTCGGAATGTTGGCGCGGAGGCACGCTTCGGCTTCCAGCCAGTCGTCGCGATCGTGTCCGTTCAACGAACCGTGCTGAACATAGAGATGGTTGGCATAATCGCGAATCTCGTCCTCGGACGGTTGCGACGAAGGTTGCCTGTCAGATGGCGTCGGGTGAGCGGCCGCCTCGGGCGGCGTGCTGGGAGCGGCCGGCGCCGTGGAATCTTGTTGTGTGACCATTCGTTGAGAATGCACCCAATCCTTCTTCCGCGATATGGGGTCTTGTTCGCCCCCATCCATGACCGGCATGTTTGCGCGCGGCTTAACTCCCAGGCTTTACCGCGACAGGTTGGGCAATTCCAATGAAGTCGATGAAGCCGCGCTCCACGTCGGTGCTCACGAGCTGAACGTGCAGGCGGTTGCCGACTTGAAGTCCGGCAGGCCCATTGTCCAGTTTTCCCTCAACAGGTGGTTGCGAAACTCGAACCCAAGTCCCTCTGTCGGTGACCCCAGTGACGCACGCCTCGAACTGCTGGCCGATGCTGGAACAGAGCAACATCGCGGCGGCGGACTTCTCGACCTGCCGTTCCACTTTCTTGGCGGCGTCCTCCTGTTCCGTGCAATGTTTCGCCAACGCGGCCAGTTCGTCGTTGGTATATGGCGGCGGGCGGCTAGCCATCGCGGCTTTAAGCAACCGCTGGGTGATCACGTCTGGGAAACGCCGGTTCGGAGCCGTCGAATGGGAGTAGTCCCTTACAGCCAGGCCGAAGTGTCCGGCTACCGGGGCGCCGGGAAGCTCAAGATCGTATTCGCCGGCGCCCAGCAGCTTGATGACACTGAGCGACAGTTCGGGGAACCCGGCTGGATTTGCGGCCTTCGCCGCCACCAGAAATGATTCGAGCGCTGTCGGCTCCGGTGTCTTTGGCAGGGCCGATCCATGTTCGGCCGCCAGTTCGACGATCCGGTTCCAGAATTTGGGCACGCGAACAACCCGCCGGATCGATGGGAATCGCTTGGCGGCCAGATAACGCGCAGTCACTCCGTTGGATGCGATCATCAAATCTTCAATGAGGCATTTGGCTGAATTGGGCGTATCTACTTCCAAGCCTGTGAGGATTGCTCCGTCGAATACCGGGCGGGTCTGAAGCGTTTCGAGCGAGAGTGCGCCATGCTGATGGCGCAACTCGGCAAGTTGGCTGGCTACGCGATGTTGAAGTCTGATATTGTCGGCGATGCCAGGGACGGCGCTGATGGCCGTCGGTATCGGCGCTGTTCCATCGAGCCATGCAGCCACACTATTGTAGGCGAGCTTCGCGCGATTGCGCACGGTCGCCGGGAAGATCTCCGAGGAGGCAAGCAGGCCGTCCCTGGAGAATGTCATGGCTATGACGATTGCGAGGCGGTCGGCATCCAGATTGAGCGAGGTGAGATTGGTGGAGAGCTTCTCCGGAAGCATCGGGAAGGTCTGTGCGGCGGTGTAGACGGAAGTGGTGTTTTGCCGCGCATCAGTATCGATGGCCGAACCCTGCCGCACCACGGATGTCACATCGGCGATGGCCACCAGAATTCGGGTCGCGCCATCCGGCCGGAATTCCGCCACGGAAAGCTGGTCGAGATCGCGCGAGTCATCGTTGTCGATCGAAGACCAGAGAAGGTGCCTCAGATCGCACGTCGTCGCGTCTGTCGCCGCGGCAGGAGCCCGAATGGCGTCAAGTTCAACGATGGCTGCAGACGTGAAATCGGGACGGAGTCCACGAGCGATCATTGCGCGCCGGGCGATGCCTTGTAGAAGGGTGCGCGACGATTTGTCGTTAGGTGTCGTCATTGAATGAAAGGTGACTGCCGCGTGGTGAAACTGGATGATCCACCCGCATCGGGGGTGGGATTCGAGATTGACCGACTCTGGGGAAAAGAGACTTCAGTTCATGGCGTCTGTGGCCATGGCTTGCCCTCAAGCGCCTCAACTTTCGCCAGTCGCCGGCGATGCCGTTCTGCGCCACTGAAGCGAGCGGCCAGGAAGGTCTGGACCAATTCCCAGGCCAACGCATGACCCACGACGAGGCCGCCGAGGCAGATGATGTTGAGGTCGTCGTCCTCGACGCCCTGGTGGGCGGAAAACGTCTCATGAATCAGGCACGCGCGGATCCCCTCCACCTTGTTGGCGGCCACGCACGCCCCAACTCCGCTGCCACAAAGAGCCACGCCACGATCTACTTCACGGCAAGCGACGGCGCGCGCCAGTGGAATGACAAAGCCCGGATAGTCATCATTTGGCGCGGACTGGAGATCGCCGAAATCGATCACCTCATGGCCGCTCTCGCGCAGCTTTTGGACCAGATATTGCTTCAATTCAAAGCCGCCGTGATCCGCGGCTACTCCGATTCGGCTCGGCGTTTTACCAATAGGTGTTGGACGGGCTGGCATATTCTTTCTTGGAGGCGGCTGACATTCATGCGCAGGTATTCGCCATCTGGCAGCCTGGTTGGGCGCCGGACTCGGCACAAAGCCCCAAAGCGATCATCACTAATCCGATCCTGCTTCGGGGCGATATTAGGTCGCGACAGCGAATCTAATTCGTCGTCGCGGTAGGTGAATCCCAGATTTCAATCCCAGATACTCCACTCCACCTTGATCCTATTTTCCACGAAGGAGACCCCCGGAGCCGCCCAGGCGACTCGCTCGGCTTCGTCTCGCTCGGAGTGATTCCGAACTTTACCAGTGAGGGTCACCTGGTTCCCCGAAGTTTCCACATCAATCTTGTCAGCGTCCAACTGGCCATTCCGGTCGAACGCACGTTCAATGGACGATTCGATGTCCGAGGCCGACAGCTTCGGTTTAATCGTGATCATATTGCCCACGCCTTTGACGCCCGCCAGATACTTCACAGCATCTTCTGCGGCATTCCTCTGGTAGGCCCACTCCATTTCGCCTTCGAGGGTGATCCAGCCTTCCCGGACTGTGACCTTGACTGCCCCTGTTGGAATCATAGTTGACCACTTGATCTGGCTTGCCGCCGCACCAGCGATTTCTCCGTCGGTGCGATGCAGGGAATCCGACAGCTTGACTTCGATGTCGTCGGCGATCGCGTTCACCCCCGAAACCCGCCGGGCGGCGCGTACCGCGTTCCATTTTTCGCTGTAGCTGGTGACGAAGCCGTTGAGTGTCACGGTTCCATCCTTCACCAAGACACCGATATTGGTGACTTTTACGCTCGGCTCATATTTGAGTTCGGCGAGCACATCGCTCTTCAGGTCTGTATCGGTCTTTTCTATAACTGTGTTCATAATTACAATCTATTTGTTCACTGATTATGTCATCCATTGGGGATGGCAGAAAGAAATCGTACCTGGACCGCTGTCCCGTGGGCCTCATTACGAATGTCGCAACCTTTAGTCCCAGCTGAGTTCAAGTGCGTTCGCCGAACTCAGTATCCGAGTTGATTCGGCTCCGGCCTTGCTCGCGAAGCAGAACCCCATCGCGGAATTCGAGAAGCCAATACCGATGCAGTTCCCATTCGGAACGCCCTTGCTGACCGGACTTTTTTCCATCGAAACAAGTGTGCGCCGAACGAAACGCAGAGGGTATGGGGTTTTACCCGACGACGGAAAACATTCCGGGGCGTATCTCCAAGATCCTTGCGACTTATGGGCTTTCTCGACAGAATTTTTGCGATGGCATGGCTCGATACCATCTCCCGGTTCTGGCCGCATCTAGTTGCGGTCTTTCATTTGCTGGCCGCGCTGCTCGCCTCGATTCATGTTCTGCTCAACAAGCGTGATTCACGCGCCGCGACTCTCTGGCTCGCAACGATCTGGTTCCTGCCCCTGTTTGGCCCGGTTCTGTATCTTACTTTCGGCGTCAACCGACTTCGGCGCCGGGCCGTTTCACTCGGAGTGCATAAGGCTATTATCCGGCCCATTCCGGAGAATCTGGGCGAACCGCAGCCCTCCGGCGTGGAGCCGCTGGAAATGCTGGCCCGCGTCGTCGGACGTGTCGCTGGGCAACCCCTGACGTGCGGTAACCAGATTCAATCGCTCCTCAACGGCGACGAGGCCTTCCCCGCTA
>Ga0265342_10004615_pt1 | contig 10748 bp, 7 predicted proteins | sample 4CB327metaG_FD_203125 | JGI IMG/M metagenome (GOLD analysis project Ga0265342, IMG submission 203125) | Rhizosphere microbial communities from Carex aquatilis grown in University of Washington, Seatle, WA, United States - 4-CB3-27 metaG | ecosystem: Host-associated > Plants > Roots > Rhizosphere...
CCGATAAAAAGAAATCAATACGAGGCCCAGCTAATAGATAAGCAGACAATATTGGTAGATCATATCGAACTTTCATTAGAAATGGAATAGACATATAATCCAATCGAGGAGTAAATGTGTGCCCCTCATCTATATAGCCTTGAGGAGTATTAGCTACCTTTGTCAGCATCACATTTGTAGTTACATCTGATATTTTTTGAATGTAATGGATTTCTGTGACTGCGCTTAAGACTGGAATATCAAGCCATTCTACAAAGGCTCCTACAGTCGGGACCTTCGGGAGCTGAGCGAACGGTTAGGCGGCAGCAACTTATTGCTTTACGACCGCCACTTAGTAACAACTAAACTCAATCCAATGCCGAAAAGTATCATAAAAATGACAAGAGGGAAAAAGATCTTATAGAATAGGCCCGGTTGGAGAACGCTTTTGCTATGATCGTTGGGATCAACACTGACTGTGACAATTCTGCCTCCATGAAATTTATTTGAGATCTCCGTGGCTGCAGATTTGCTGCCTGATGTTCCTCCAAATCTTACCCTCGATCCTTCGTATGTAACGCCTTCAACGGTGTATTTGTAGTTGATTACAGGTTCATATGTTGGGGTTTTGCCGCCGCGATACTCGACTCTCGAGTCTAGGATTTCGCCATTGACATGCATCCATTGTTCACTATCGATCGCTCGAGAAATTGATACGACACAGACGACGATTCCTCCCAAACCAACCAAAGCAAAGAGAAGTGGGCCGATTACATTTGGATTCATAATCAGTTTATTCTGCCGCCTAACTGACCGGAGGTAAGCTGTCTACGAATCCCTACGGGTCTTCGACCCGAAGGGATTCGTAGACTCGTTGAGCGGCGACATGCAGCATGTTGTTGGTCGTTCGTCGCGCGGACATTGTTGATTGAAAGTTTAGTTTTGCTGCTCATCGTGCGTTAAATTTGTCGACGGTTGATTCCAGCCTGTCCCGACGCTTCACAGTCGGGAGTTGAGCGAGTGGTTAGGCTGCACACCTGTGAGGCTTGATCTCTATTTACGTTTGACCAATCGGACATGTGCTGCTGCCTCAGAAGCTATGAACTCTGCATATTCATACCTTTTAGCCACTTCGTCAGTTCCGTCAAAAAGGCGTTCGCCAGATCCAAGCAACTTTGGCGTTATGACGAGGTGCAGTTCGTCAATGAGTCCAGCTCGCAAGTATTGCCTCACCACGGTTGCACCACCGCCAATCCGGACGTCCTTTCCCTTTGCAGCAACAAATGCTTTTTCTAATGCAATCTCAATTCCCTCTGTTACAAAATGGAAGGTTGTTCCACCCTCCATTGGAATTGATTGTCTCGGATATTTCGTGAGCACGAAAACAGGATGGTGATACGGTGGATTCGCCCCCCACCATCCTTTCCAATCCTCATTGAGCCATGGTCCTCGAATTGGCCCAAACATATTGCGCCCCATTATGGTCGCACCCACACCTTCATCTGCTTTGGCAGCAAAAGTATCATCGATGCCAGTGGATCCACCTTCGTTGCCGAACATTGTTTTAAATGTTCGAGTTGCAAGTGCCCAATCCATGATTGCTATGCCTTCCTCACCAAAGGGATTCTCACGACTTTGATTAGGGGCCGAAGTAAATCCGTCCAACGACATGGTGAAAGCTCGAACAACAAGTTTAGCCAAGGTGTCCTCCTTATATAAGAGCTGTGTGCCGCCTAATGGACCGAAGCTAAGCTGTCTACGACTCCCTACGGGTCTTCGACCCGAAGGGTCATTGACAACGAGTCGTAGACACGTTGAGCGGCGACGTACAGCATTTTGTGTGCAGTTCGTCGGCGGCTGGTTCCAGCCTGTCCCGACGTTTCCCAGTCGGGATCAGTTTGAGCGACCGGATAGGCGGTGAAGAAACAAATTATCGTAAAATTATTTTTACTATATACTCCATTAGTAATCCAAAAAATATGATAACTATAGTCTGAAGACACACTTTTGCAAACCTTCTACAACCTTGTCCCAATTGATAGAAGGAATACGACTGCCGATTCGCTAATATTAAACTCATGGCTCTCGCTACCTATGCCACTTGATGGGATCTCCGGAAGTTTATTAGAAGTAATTCTGTACCCACCTTCCAACGAAACGACCACTCGTCCAAGTTGGACTCGTGAACCGAGCGTAATTTCAAAACAGGGTCCCCAGCAAGTCTCTGAAAACTTCGAATAGGTATTATCTTCGGGAAAGTCGTTATACCGTACCTGTTGTGTAATCAGGACGGAAGAACGGGTGGCACCAGCCCGGATTTCCAAATCAATCGGAAAGCGTCCGATCTGTTCAACAGTGCTTTGCATCATCAAACAAACATCGAGATCACTAAGCGATCCATTCACTTTCAACGATCCACCATAGTCTTCATAACCTGAATATGCCGGAGAATACCAATACCCGAGAGAAAGGCCGAGTCGAGTAACTTTACCCCAGTTATATAGGATTCCACCGCCAATGACTACTGTCCTTCCAAATCCTACCTGGGTCTGGATGGGCACTCCTTGAGATCTATAATTGTCTACAATACTGTTATAATAGTCTTTTAGATCGCCCATGGACACGTAAGGGTATCCGATGGAAACGAATGGATAGAAGTAAGTGGAATCCTTTTCCTCCTGAGAGAATGCAACGTGAGGCAGAACAAGAAATAGGAATTGACATCCGTTTCATCATTGCCCACCTCCAAGATCAATAAACCATTGAATGTCAGATGCACCGACAAAGAGGTAGCGTCCATTTTCAGATCCAGCCAATGAGTGGACGAGGTATGTATAATTCCACGAGCGAGTGACTCCTCTTGATGCTATATCATATTCTACGACGAGACTTGAATCAGTTCCATGATTTTGAACTGTGTATGCGGCATACAAGAATTTTGTAGTTGCCTTGATTGCGGTAATATTTGTTACTGTTGGCATTGACGCCGATATTTGAAATGCACCGATTGAATTCAATGACTGTGCATCCCATGCCTCAAGAGTTGTATTTTGGCGCGTGATAAATATTCTTGAGTTTTTCAAATCTGGGTAAAACAAACCTACCTTATCAGTATTCTGAGATTGAAATGAAAACACTACAGAATCACCTTTGAGCAAATAGATTTTAACACCCATATTATCAACAGCAATCATTTTCGATGCATCAGGCAAAATACTAAGAAATCTTGCCGGACCGTTAAAAATATTATAGGAACCAATTGAGTTTCCAGTGCTATTTAAAACTTGTAGTGCACCATGACTGGTTGAATAATACAGCATATCATTATTCCCAACTGCAAATGAGCAAATATCGTTGAGTGGAATAGATGCACCGGTGATGGATGGATAAACTTGACCAGATATTGATAAATCTATTTGGACTATGGCATTATCATTCATTAAAAGGAACAATCTTTTCCTGTCAAGACTTGTACTAAGTGCTGCAAGCCCGAGTGCATAAAGGTCACCGTCATTGATTTGTTGAAGTGTTAGAGTTGAAAACGATTCAATCCACATCCAATCATTATTAAAATCTTCAATAAATACGACTTTATCATTGATGTCATCAGCAATTCCTCGCACTTTAGAGTTAATAGAGAGTGAATTCCCGTCAAAAATGAGATTCGTTTTATAAATATAAAGATTGTCATACAGTAGACTGAGTGTTCCAAGAGAATCATTAATGCTTGGTTTCTTATAAACATGGAAGATAATATTGTGTCTTCCATTGGGCCATGCACGTGTATTAATCGAAAGTTCATATGGATCAGTATATTTAATATTGTCATTCGTAATCATAATTTTACTTACACATATAGAGTCAATAAAATAAATCACAGAATCGATATCTTCGCGAATGATGTCGGGGACAAAATGCAGGTCAATAGATCCTGTTACTACCTGACCCGCGGAATAATTGATAAGAATTGCTGTCCCGTTTTTTATTGTTGCTGCATGTGTAGCTTTATTCACCTCCGGTTTCGGCTCGGTGAAATAGCTGCATGAAAACGAAATCAAAACAAGCACAACAACGATGAACGGCATGTTGAAGAATCTAAACTCTTTTCGATCATGGGTCATATTAATTCTCACTGACTTCTCCTCCTAACATTTGCTCGTGTGTTGCGACGACATACGGAAAAACCTCGTGCATCAACGCAGCACATTTTGACGTCGATATTTTATGAAATCGCAATCAGATAATCAAGAATCTGGAGATCTTTAGACGACCTCTAAAATCCATCCATACTCAAATGCCCTTTCCCTTACGTTCCTTTTTATGACAACCGCCGCAGTTTTAATCCAGTAACAGAGTCAACTCCCCAATATGTTTTTCGATCTGGATGATTGCCGAATAACAGCCAGAGATATCCTACAGAAAATATGCGTTCAAGTATTCCGTCAGTCCTAATTTATCTTTCTTGCAATACTTGCTGTGCCTTTCAAATCTCTTGCAAGGGTTTTCCGGACATCGCCTTTCCCTTAAAATATTTTGAGGCGCGGCGAGAAGCTGACAGCTGGTTCCAGCCTGTCGCGACGTTTGACCTTCGGGAGTTGAGCGAGTGATTAGCCGGCAAAGTTGGTTCGTTAAGCCGCACAAACCCTCATACTAAGACTGCTTCGTTTTTCGTTTTGGATGTAAACATAGCTCCCAACTATGATCGCTCGGTAAGTTCCCGTAAAAGATGATACTACTTTCTTGCAGATATTGCAATTAGATAGTCTAACTTTTTATAGAATCATGTTTTTAGATACCCAAACCGAAGAATGAGCGTTGAACAACCAACAATACTTGTTTCTTAGCCAACCCAAGTTTTCTTTGCCGCCTAACGGACCGAAGCTAAGCTGTCTACGACTCCCTACGGGTCTTCGACCCGAAGGGTCGTTGACAACGAGTCGTAGACTCGTTGAGCGGCGGCGAGCAGCCGCCGCAACCAAATCCAGTCCGCGCGAGCTAAGTCCTGTCCGATTGTAGTTACATGTTTCGCGCGCGCAAAATCGTCGACGACTGGTTCCGTCAGGTTGAGCGAGTGGTTAGGCGGCAACGGTGACCGTAAACTCGGATACCGTTTCGCACTAAGAATGCTGGTACTTTTGAGATCAAGTATATACATAGCTTCCAGCTATGATTTCCAGGCAAGTTCCCGTATGAGGATGATACCACTTTATTGCAGACCTTGCAATTGGGAAATCTGACTGCTTACAGATTTATTTCCTTAATCATTTTGTGTCCTCTTCTTTTTACCAACTTGTTTTTGCCGCCAAACTAAGATTAGATTGCGTATCGTAGGATTGCGGGCGTTTGTGATATAATACACTGCATATCGAAGCTATGCGTTTGCGTTAAATACTTAGATTGCGCGGACAGCGGGTATCTGTTGATTATTGATATGGAGTACTGTACCCCGCAGAATAGTACAACTATGAGGGATGATCGGTAGGAATAAACGCGCCCCTCTGTGCAAAACTACAGCCAATCACGAACAAATGCAACAGTACAGAGGTGAGTCTGGGCTGAGCCGATGGTCAGAATGTTATGAAGCTATTTCGATAGAACAAGTTCCTTCGTTTGAGTGAATATTCCTGCTTGTATCCGATAGAAGTACACACCGCTCGCTAACGTGCCCGCGTCAAACGTCACGGAATGTGCACCTGCAGCCTGGCGTTCGTTGACCAGCGTTTTGATTTCCCTCCCAAGCATATCGTACACTTTCAATGCCACAAGTGTGTTCGTTGCCAACCGGTAACTGATGATTGTCGTCGGGTTAAAAGGGTTGGGATAATTTTGTTCAAGCACAAATCCGGCCGGAACAGCTTGGGAACTTTTTACTCTTGTAATTGCCCCCGGATAACTAAGACGCCAGATACCGTCTTCGGTTCCGGCAAAAATATAGGCATTGTTCAGTGCAAGAGAATATACGGCCCAATTTCCCAAATAAGGGATATTTAAACGGTCAGCGTTATATCCCATAGGGACAAGAAAGGGGCCAATGTAACCCCAAGCCTCGGAAAGTCCATAAAGATAACCATGTAAGGCTGTAAAAAGGGTATCATTCCTATTCGCAAAACAGAGTATAGGCTCAGCCTGTTTCGTGAGTTTGGCGAAACTAGTATCAGGTTCGAAAAGGGTGTCTCCACCAAAATAAAGACCTCCGATAGATCCGGCTATGACATAATCAGAAGGAACAACGCTTATTGAGTAGATGGGTGCAAATAGAGGCATAGGGTACTCATCAGCTGTACCCGTAGGTTTAATATCAAAATTCGACCATGTCAATCCATTGTCGAGAGAGAGAAATACCCCTTCACTCAATGTAACAGCGTAAAGATCGCGATAGCGATCAAAAACAAGTATAGAATGCACAGGCGCTGTCGTGTTTGATAACCCTGTAACGTTCCACTGTTCACCCCGGTCCGTAGAAGAATAAACCCCGCTCCACGATCCGGCAAAGATTGTTGTATCGCCGGCTGTACCTGTACTAACCTCCAGGGACCAAACACCCAAACCAGATAAGCCGGAATCAATGGATCTCCAATTTTCTCCGTTGTCTGTTGAAACTGAAACGCCCGTTTCCGTTCCTGCGAAAATAGTATTACCCACAATCAAAACAGTGTGGATGATTTTGTCTTGCAGTCCTTTATTACTGCTGGACCAGTTCTCGCCGTCATCCGTCGATACAAAGATCCCGTCTCCGTCTGTTCCGGCAACAACAAATGAATCCTTTATTTTTATGGTATTTACTTTTACGCTATCCGGCAGGGTCGTCCTTTGCCATTGGGCGTAACTTTCTCCGCACAAAATGAACAATAAAAGGACTGTCGGAACAAGATTATTCGTGCGATTCATACGATACTCTTTTGTATTCTACTTTTTTAGATTATAGCAGGATGCGGAAAAACAGAAGTAACCAGTCATTCTGAGGACCCCGACGCTTTCTGTCGCGGGACGAAGAATCTCCATAATTGATTCAAAAACGTTGATGGGATACTTCTCCCGACTTCGTCGGGATCAGAATGACGATATAGGAAGGCTGCATCCGCAAGCTGCTAGTTTTATTGTTAGAAGCCATTTCAAAAACGCTTGTTCATGTTCTTCTGATGGAACACTGACAGATCATTGTCATTCTGAACCCTCGACGAGTCGTCTATCTACGATTCTACGAATCGTAGATTCGTTGAACGACCCACGGGTCATAGACCCGGAGGGAGTCGTCGACCGTCGTTTTTCAGACGGGGTAAATGCCGAAGGCATCTCCCAAAGGGATCGCTTCGCGACCTTCGGGAGAATCCATGACAATGAGACACCTTGACTCTCCAAGGCTTTTATGTCATGGATGCTTCGCGGAGTCTACCCCGCTGAAAAGCGGGGCTCAGCATGACAATGACGACTGCTTTCTGCATGGAAACCATTTGTGAGACCGCTTCTAGTGTCCCGTATCGCAAATAAGTTAAGAATGTCTGAATCCATCGACGTCCGAAATCCGTCAGGAATCATGGATTTAGCTGGCCACACTTATTCAAGGAATTTCTGTTACACAACACTAGATATTTTCGCCCGGATTGACAACTAATACCTTGAGGGATCATACTGATACCCAAAAGAACTAATGTAATCTTTGTTGACAACAAGGGAGGTGGAATATTTATAATATATTCCGAAGACACCTTTTCCTCCTTCAATATTAGAGTAATCTGTAGGTCGTAGTTTAACAGTAGAAGAATTTAGCCATACTTCGTACGCGGAATAATATTTCGTTAATTCTGGATCCAGGCTGGTTATGGTAAAGACTACCCTGGTGATTATATAATTGTTCTTATATAGGTCGCTCCCCGAAATCTCCTGCATCGTTCCATCAACAGCTTCACGAGATGTAGAAGCAGTATAATCAAATGAGAGGTTTAAATCAGGAGACAGTATAATCCCTTTATTCCCCATAAAAACACCATAGGTAAGAGGTACAAACGTCTTTTTATTGATGTACCTTCCTCCATCGATTGTTTCATAATCAATTTCAAATTGGGGGGAACTCAACATATCTGTAATCCATTCATGGTCCATTCTAAAAATCCAAGAATAGACCGGAAATTTTACATAAGTTTCGCTGTGATCTTTAGTATAATAACTCTGGGGAAAGGTAAAGGCTGAAGGATCTATATCGCAAACAGGTATCTGTTTTGCAGATTTTAATATTTGCCCGTCCGGCAAGGCTGCTTTGATACTGATAATTCCGCCCGGCTTTAACACAAGGTTTCTTACATAGTAGCAATCACACTGCACTGAACTCCCGGAATTCGTCAATTCAACGGTTGTATCCCTCATAACAAACAACGAGTCATTATTAAAGATTTGTATATTTACGCCCTTCATATTCGGCACGATCGTGTTTGGCGGCGGGGCTGCTCCATTTTCTGTGAAATAATTCTTCGAAATTGTTGCATACTGAATAGAAGTATCGTTCCGCAGAATACAATTCAAAACATAAACATCCTGATGGGGAGCATTGATATCGAAGTCGCTATTGCATGATTCAAGATACAGGCACAGGATGATGAGCAAAACCCAAGGAGCTTTCTTCATATTTCGGCCTTAATATCGACAGTAGGAAAGAAAGGAAGCATGTTGACCCGTTTCCCTGTGTCCTGATCAAAATAGAAGAAATTCTTCCGGTCGTAAACATTTATAATATCAAGATTGATGTATCCTTTCATGGACCAAAGATAGAATTTCTTGGATATACCCACGTCCAGCCTGTGGTAGTCGGGCAACTGAGCAGCGTTCCTACCAGCCAATATGGGAAAATAAAAATAGTCGGTCAGTGCCGATGACGGATTTGATATGTCTGAGGGATCAAATTTATTGTAATAACCCAGGATTTGAGTGAACGGCATGCCCGAGTTATAAATCCAAGTAATACTCGCGCTCCAGTTGTTTCCGAGATCGCAGTTGGCCAAGAACTTGACGGCGTTCCTGCTGTCGTATCGTGGATGATATACCAAGTCTCTGACTTTCCTTGTCGTCCACGAATATGAATAAGAAAGCTGTGCGTATATCCGTCCGGTCTCATAATTCATGGTTATTTCTGCCCCGTCAGATTTCTCGCTCGCAGCAATCAATTGTTGATCGGTAGGATAAATCAATGAATCATTTATCACGGCCAGGTGGTTCTCAGTTTTATAATAGCCCTCCACGTCAACTTTTAGCTTTTCGGTCAGGTAGTAATCAAATCCGCAAACATAGTGTATTGCATTGGGGATCTTTAAATATGTGGGGACAATAATCCAGGGTTCAAACAAAGGCAGAATCTCATCCTCGTCGGATACGGTAACCAGTTCCTGTTGATAGAATCCCCAGGCAGCCTTTAGATTCAGTGTCGGCAGCAAACCGTATGTTACGTTAAGACGGGGTTCACCGAAAGTGGAAGGCACATCAAGCAGGTTCATGAAATTAAAACGCGAACCAAGATCAATTCTGAGTTTGTTTATGCTAAGTAATCTGTACCCTCCGTATGCGCCGACTGCTTCGCCTTCCGAGCCGACGGCTTTCAATTGTCCGGTTGAGTTATTAAGGCGCAGCCCTGCTTTTATGTAATACATCTTGGTTCCCCCGTAGAGTTCGTTTGTATTACCATACACATGATAAAAATCGTATTTAACCGTAAAATCGTCGAGCTTGTTATCGAGATACCGGTCATTGCTGGAATAGGGGATCTCGCTGCCGGAAAATCCCGAATAATAAAAGGTGAATTCGGCAAACGAAAGATCGTCCTGTGCTGCATTGAACAGGTCAAAGCCAATATTTGAATTTGACCAATTATAATCGGCGTGCAAACTATTCTTATAGTCAATTCTATCGTTGCTTTTAAAGCCGAAGAATGAAAATTTTGATATAGGCAGAACGTCCGGGTTGGAATAATTAATTTTGAAAGAGGCATCGTAAAAATCTATAGGAACGGTCTCGTTGTTTGTAAATTTTTTTAATATATCGTTGAAATAACTCTTCCTGCCTGTTATGATAAAGGAGCCGTCGGGTATCGGTCCTTCCAAAGAGCCCTTAGCGGTTAATTCGCTCAACGCGGCGGCTCCACCAAAGCTGTTTGTGTTGCCGTCCTTTGTTACAATATTCATTACCGAAGAAAGACGTCCATCATACCTAGCTCCGAATCCGCCCTTGTAAAACTCAACACTGTTGATCATGTCGGGATCGATGACACTGAAGATTCCCTCGGCATGAAAAGGATTGTAAATAGGCACTCCATTCAACAGTACTAGATTCTCATTACTTGCACTTCCTCTTACATAGTATTTGGCTGAGACATCTCCGGTAGATTGGACTCCCGGCTCAAGCTGAATCGATCTCATGACGTCTGTTTCAACGCCGTGAGTCATTTTCTCAATATCTTGAACTGCCAATTTTTCAACGCTCACCTCCTCTACATTCGCTCTTTCGCCGTAAACATTCACACCCTCCATCTCAATAGGATACTTTGCCAAAAAAACATCGATCTCCGTAATATCATTTTCCCATATATGCGCGGTGGCCATTTTAGGCGAGTAACCAACATACGTGACAATTATAGTATATTCTTTCTTCGTCGGGATAGAAGGAATTACGAAAAATCCCCGACTATCGGTGCTGGCCCCGCGATTGATCTCCCGGACATAGACGCTAGCATAGGGCAACACTTCCGAAGTCGCAGAATCACGGACTATCCCTCTCAGCATTCCAAA
>Ga0265342_10004619_pt1 | contig 10742 bp, 4 predicted proteins | sample 4CB327metaG_FD_203125 | JGI IMG/M metagenome (GOLD analysis project Ga0265342, IMG submission 203125) | Rhizosphere microbial communities from Carex aquatilis grown in University of Washington, Seatle, WA, United States - 4-CB3-27 metaG | ecosystem: Host-associated > Plants > Roots > Rhizosphere...
GCGATCGAACCAGTACCATTGGCATTGAGGCCGCTTGCCGGATTGAGCAGAGTCTGCAAGTTGAACACTGCGTACAGATTGTCGCCGATCTCCTGCTTGCCACGCAGACCGATGAACGAGGTGCTCAACTGGTTGGCACCGACACCGAAGTAAGATCCGGCGCCGTTCTTGGATACCAAGGTATCAAGTGGGCCGCCCGCGAGAGGCGAGAAGGGTGCGCTGTGCTGGATCCAGGTCACGCCCATGTCGAAGTTGCCGTAAACGCAGATGCCCTTGATGCAAATGTCGTCGTTCTCGGCGGGCCTCGCCTTGACCGCCGCCTTGTAGGGCAGGTCGGCCGCCATTGCGTCGACCGGATTGATGGTCGGCGCAGCAGCTTTCTGCGTTTCAAGCGCCTTCTGCCGCTTTTCAAGATCGGCGAGACGCCTGGTCATCTGTTCACGCAGCTGCTTCTGCTGGAGCTGGATGTCTGAAAGTTCATCGGCGTGAGCCGCCGTTGCTGCGAAGGCCAAAATGGCCGCTGCTGAGATGAAAGTCCTTTTCACGCAAGTCCCCCAAAATAGGCGCGGCACAACCATACGCCGCGAACCGCCTGGTTACGGAGCCTCGGATGAGAGCTCCTTGGGACTGCTTGTGCCTCAGCAAAAGAAGAAATGCTGTGACGGCCTCGCCACAGAAATATCGGAAGCCGACAATGTCACCGTCATGTGAGTCACTGCTATCATATGATGCGCAGCATATGATCGATAACATCAAGGCCGCTCCGACAGTCATGCTCAACCCTCCTGATCAAGTCCGATCATTTATCTTGACGTATCCTGACTCTCGCGATTTTCGCCCACATACACACGCTGGCATCGACGAAAGCAGACAGGGACATCATGAACCGCGTTGGGGAGCGTGGATCAGATGTCCCTGTCTTTCATGCCTGGGGTCCTTACGCTACGCGTCCATCAGAACTGGTAGCGAAGGCCGATGCCGGGATCGAAGTTCGAGACCCGGGTGTTCACGTTGCAGAGGCCACCAGTGCCGCAACCAGCGGCACTAAGCGCGCCGTTGTTAGTCGACAGCATGTAGCCGTTGGCGAAGCCACCGAACTTCTGCTGCCAAGACACGCCCGCATAGAGATCGACGTGACGGGCGAAGCGCCAGTCGATCGCGACGCTGACCATGTCGGTACCACCGGCGCACCCTGCGAAGCTCGCGCTATTGGCGGCACAGGCAGCCGCTTGACCCGCGCTGGCAACAGCCCCTGTCGGCCCAAGGGAGGTAAACGCGGCACCCGGCCCAGCGCCCTGAGTAAAGTAGCCCGCGCGCTGACCGTAGTAAGCGCCCATGACATCAAGAGTCGGGGTGATCGAGTACTTTACGCCAACCCAGAAGATATTCAGGTTCTTGTCCGAGACGTAGAAGTTGTTGTTGACGATGCCGAGGTTATACCCGCCGTAATCGAAAGCGCCGGCAGCGAGCGGGCTGTCCGGATTCGTGTACTGGATATGCTCGTATCCACCATAGAACTTCCAGGGCCCGATGACGTAGCGGGCCGCGACCGCGAACACCGTGTTGTCGGAGACGACAGCACCCAGGCAGCCCAGCGAGCAGTTGACGGCATAACCCGTCGCACTAGGCCCCGTCTGAGTGGCGAGGATGGTATTCACCTGGCCGGTGCTCAGAGTCGTTCCGATCGAGGCCGCGTCGGTGATCTTGCCACCGACGAAGTCCATCGAGAAGCCCAGGTAGTCGAAGCCGATATCGCCTTCGAAGGCGTTACCTACCGATGAGTTGCCGCCGTTGCGCAGTTGCGCTTCAGCCGCCAACCGCACCGGACCAACATTCAGACGATACTCATAGGAATTGTCGTAGATGCGGTTTTCGGTGACGCCGCCGCCGCCGGTGGCACCTTCGAAGGTGATCAGCGACCAGGCGTTCGAACCGGACAGCGAGTCATAGTTGACGACGAGGTCCGAGGTCAGCGCCGACTGGCGGCCCATGGTAAAGGTACCGTAGGTCGGCGAACTGACACCGAAGTAGGCCGCGTTGTTGAACATTTGGCCGGCCTTCGAGGAGTCGCCGTAGGAGTTGGCGAAGCCGCCGCCAAGTTGCGGCGACTGTCCGAGACCGTTGTTCTGCACAATGGCGCCCAGACCGTTGCCGTTCATGCCGGTAGCCGGGTTGAACAGGGTCTGCAAGTTGAACACGGCGTACAGATTGTCGCCGATCTCCTGCTTGCCGCGCAGACCGATGAACGAGGTGCTCATCATGTTGGCGTTGACGCCGAACTGCGACCCATTGGACGCCTTTTCGACGATATTGTTCATCGGGCCAGCGGCCATACCGTTGAAGGGGTCGCCGTGCTGTTGATAGGCAATGCCCATGTCGAAGTTGCCGTAGACGCAAATGCCCTTGACGCAGATGTCGTCGTTCTCGACCGGCCTGGCCTTGACCGCTGCCTTGTAAGGCAGGTCGGCGGCCATCGCGTCCACCGGGCTGATGGTGGGCACGGCGGCCTTCTGCGCTTCAAGCGCCTTCTGCCGCTTCTCGATATCGGCGAGACGCTTGGTCATCGCCGAGTTCTGTTCGCGAAGTTGCTTGGCCTGCGCCTGGATATCCGTCAGCTCGTCGGCATGAGCCGCGGTCGCTGCGAAGGCCAGGATGGCCGCTGCTGAGATAAAAGTCCTTTTCACGTAGGTCCCCCAAAATAGGCGCGGCAACAACCATGAGCCGCGGACTGCTAAGGTGCGAAGCCCTCGAACGAGGACTCCTACGTGAACGATCCTGCATCACCTCGCTTGGAAATGTTGTCACTCGAACGCAACAACACATTGATTAGCCGACATAAAATCATAATATGATTTTTATAATATAAAGCGGATTTCGATATTTGAAAATCGATTTAGAAAACCAGCGTCAGCTTTAGAAAACCTGCGACAACTCAAAATTACTCAAAAAATTTTTATGAAGCTCCGGACGGCTCCATATCAACGTCTGCAATCCAGCACGCCTTCTCCCGACTCACGCGAAGTCTGCATCCGGTATCTGGTTCTCGCGCGGCACTTATAGCTGCTCCGCGAAATCGGCTTCGCGAATGCCGGAGGAAGCCTTGCGGCCAAGAGGCAGGCTTGGCGTAAAAAACAGAGACATCACGAACCGCGTGGGGGAACGCGGGTCGGATGTCTCTGTTCGTCAGGCTTCTAGATCAGAACTGGTAACGAATACCGATGCCCGGATCGTAGGACGAGGCCTTGTTGGAGCCGCCAACGATCGTGCCGCCGGCGTTCGTACCGTTGGCCTGCAAGAAGCCGCTCGCCAGGCCGTTCTGCACCTGCGACCACATCACGCCGGCGTACATGTCGACGTGTCTGGCAAAGCGCCAGTCGACCATCAGCGAAACGGCGTCCAGCGAACCGGCGCACTGCGAAGCGCGCGCGTCGGTGCAGCCGGCATTGGCGCCGGTCGCGAAGCTGTTCTGCCACTCGTGATAATAGGCGCCCGCGATATCGAGGTTCGGCGTGATCGAATACTTCACGCCGATCCAGCCGGTCTGCAACACCTTCTCGTTGGTGAAGTTGGTGTTGTTGACCGCACCGCCGTTACCGAGGATGAAGCCACCCGTAACGAACGCACCGGGGGCCAGCGGATTGTCCGGATTGGCGAAGTGGACGTTCTCGTAACCGCCGTAGAACTTCCACGGACCGATGACGTACCTGGCACCGACCTGGAATACGGTGTTGTCGGAGACGGTAGCCCCGATGATGCCGTTGCCGGAGCTCACGGTGTTGATCGACGCGGCGAGTTGGGTCGGCGACAATGCGGCGGCCGATACGGCGTCGTAGATCTTGCCGCCGAGGAAGTCGAGCGAGAAGCCCATATAGTCGAAGCCAATGTCGCCTTCGAACGCGTTGCCGGTCGAACTGTTACCGCCGTTACGGAGCTGAGCTTCCGCCGCCAACCGCACCGGACCGATGTTCAGACGATATTCGTACGAATTGTCGAACACGCGATCCTCGGTGTCGCCGCCACCGCCATTCGCCCCCTGGAAGGTGAGCAGCGAGAAGGCGTTTGCACCGGCGAGCGCGTCATAGTTGGTGACGAGGTCGGAGCTCAATGCCGACTGGCGTCCCATCGTGAACGTACCATAGGTCGGCGAACTGATACCGAAATAGGCGGCCTGATTGAACATCTGGCCAGCCTTGGACGAGTCCTGGAAGGAGTTCTGCGCCCCCAGGTTCGTTGTAAGACCGTTGTTCTGGGCAATGCCGCCGATGCCGTTGGCATTCATGCCGCTCGCGGGATCGAAGATAGTCTGCAAGTTGAACACGGCGTAGAGATTGTCGCCGATCTCCTGCTTGCCACGCAAACCGATGAACGAGCTGCTCGCCTGGTTCGACCCGACGCCGAAGTATGAGCCGTTCGAGTTCTTCGAAATCAGATAGTTCAGCGGAGGATTGCCGAGCGCGTTCAGCGGCGCGCCATGCTGGATATACGACACGCCCATGTCGAAGTTACCGTAGACGCAGATGCCCTTGATGCAGATGTCGTCGTTCTCGGCCGGCTTGGCCTTGACCGCGGCCTTGTAGGGCAAGTCAGCCGCCATAGCGTCCACCGGACTGATGGTCGGCACAGCTTTCTGTTGCGCCTCGAGTGCCTTTTGCCGCTTCTCGAGATCAGCAAGACGCTTGCTCATCTGTTCACGAAGTTGCTTGGCCTGAGCCTGGACGTCCGAAAGCTCATCGGCGTGAGCTGTCGCGGCGAAGGCCAGGACGGCTACTGCTGAGATGAATGTCTTTTTCACTTAAGTTCCCCAACAAAATACAGCAAAAAACTCTTGCCGCGAAGTGCCCGAATGCGGAGCCTCGGATGAGGACTCCTTGCGGCGGCCTTCTGCCGTAGAGAACGAATAAATGCTGTGTCGACCTCGCCACAGCGATGCTGCAAGGCGACAGAAATACGCGTATGTGATTGATGATTGCTATATGATAAACGGCATGTGATGCCGAATCCTGCTCATGTCATCCGCCGTGATTCCAATCGTCACATTTTCTTCATTCGCAAGCACACTTCGCTGATGGCGATCGCGATACCGGAATGGTGTGAATGACACGCGTGCCGTCACACAAATGAAAAATATCTCGGCAGGTCGAACCTGCGATATCCAAAATCTTCTCCACGCCCGCTTGGCATTGAATGTGACGAACGCCTTGTCGCCGGTCGCCCCTCGATGACTCGCCCACACCCGCCCCTCGGTGCCCAGCGAGTAAAGCGCACAGCCGGCCCTTCATAAAAAGGACGACCAGCCATGAGCGGCTAACGGAGCAACGGGTTAAATCCCGCCTTGCCCACCCAGGGCAAAAGCCGCATGCTCGCCGCAACAAAACGCCGGAATAAAATTTCCGGCTACCAGGGGGAAATGACCATGAAACGCGAAGGATTCGACCGGCGCGATTTCCTGAAGAGCGCTGTGGTGAGCGGCGCGGCCGCGGCCAGCGTCACGACGATCGCCGCGCCCGATGCGGCGCAGGCCCAGCAACCGGCCCAGACAACGCCAGCCCCAACCGAACCGGCCGGCTACACTTTTCTCAATCTCGACGAGGCGGCTTTCGTCGAGGCCCTGGTCGACCACATGGTCCCGGCCGACGAAATCAGCCCGAAAGGCACCGATCTCGGCGTCAATGTCTATATCGACCGCGCTCTTGCGGGTGGCTGGGGCAAGGGCGAACGCCTTTACATGCAGGGACCGTGGAAACTCGGCACCCCCGCCCAGGGCTACCAGTTGCCGCTGACGCCGGCCCAGCTCTATCGCGCCGGCATTGCGGCAACCAACGCGCATTGCCGCAAGACCTATGGCAACACGTTCGACCGGATCACCGCGGATCAACGGCAGGAAGTTCTGACCGGCCTCTCCACCGGCAAGATATCCTTCGATGACGGCCTGCCGGTGCGGGTATTCTGGACCACGCTTTATCAGACGGTGGTCGAGGGCATGTATTCCGATCCGATCTACGGCGGCAATCGCAACAAGGCCGGATGGGCCATCATCGGCTTTCCCGGCGTCATCGCGGTACATCGCGACCACGTCGCGCAATATCGCGGCAAGCCGTTCCCCACCAAGCCCGTCGGCATCGCGGACATGAGCCAGGGGACGGTCATGACCACGAAGCTCAAGGAAGTCGACGTCGTCATCGTAGGGTTGGGCTGGACCGGCGGCATTCTGGCCAAGGAGCTGACCGAAGCCGGCTTGAAGGTCGTCGCGCTGGAGCGCGGCGCCATGCGCACGCCCGAAAACGATTATGCGCTGCCCAATATCCGCGACGAGCTGCGCTACGTCGTGCGCCACGACCTGATGCAAAACACCGCGCGCGACACCATTACCGTGCGCAACAATCCGCAGATGGACGCGCTTCCGATGCGCCGGCTCGGCTCGTTCCTGCCGGGCGAAGTTGTCGGCGGCTCCGCCGTGCATTGGAGCGGCCACACCTGGCGCTGGACCGACATGGAGTTCAAGGTCCGCTCCATGTACGAGGAGCGTTACGGCAAGAAATTCCTTCCCGAGGATATGACCATCCAGGACTGGGGAATAACCTACGCCGAGCTCGAGCCTTACTACGACAAGTTCGAACGTACCGCGGCCGTTTCCGGCAAGGCCGGCAATATTGGCGGCAAGATCCAGGAGGGAGGCAACCCGTTCGAGGCCCCGCGCGCCCGCGAATATCCGTTGCCGCCGCTGACGCCAATTCTTTCAAGCGAGATGTTTTCGCAAGCCGCGCGCAATGCAGGCTATCATCCCTTCCCGCGTCCATCGGCCAACGCGTCGGAAGCCTATACCAATCCCGACGGTTCGAAATTCGGCGCCTGCCAGTATTGCGGCTATTGCCAGCGCTTCGGCTGCGAAGCCAACGCCAAGGGCAGCCCGCATATCACGGTAATCCCGATCGCGATGTCGCGGCCGAACTTCGAGCTGCGGACCCAGTCCTGGGTCACAAAAGTGCTGAAGGATTCCGACGGCAAGCGCGTCACCGGCGTCACCTATACGAATGTGCTCAACGGCGAGGAGTTCGAGCAGCCGGCGACAATCGTGCTGCTGTGCGCCTATGCAATCAACAACGTGCATCTGATGCTGTTGTCGGGCATCGGCACGCCTTACGATCCGGTCGCGCAAAAGGGTGTCATCGGCAAGAACTACTGCTACCAGACCGGGGCCTCGGCGACGCTCTTTTTTGAAGGCAAATACTTCAACCCCTTCATGAATGCCGGCGGCTCCAACATCACCATCGACGACTTCAATACCAACTGGGCCTTCGATCGGGCCCCGCATGAGTTCGTCGGCGGATATAATGTGGCCGGCGGCTTCAACACACCGCTGCCGATCGGCTATCGCCCGGTGCCGTCGGGCACGCCGCTGTGGGGCAGCGAATGGAAGCGCGCCACCGCGAAGTGGTACCAGACCGCAATGGTCATCAGTGCATCAGGCAGTGTGATGGCCAACCGCTACAATTGCTATGACCTCGACCCGACCTATCGCAACGCGTTCGGTCAGCCCCTGATGCGCATGACCTTCGACTACAAGGCCAACGAGCACAAGATGGGTGTCCACGCCGCGGCGACCATCAACGCCATCGCCAACTCCATGAGCCCGACCAAGCTCAATCAGGCGCGGGCGCGTACCGATCCGTGGACCGTGGTGCCATATCAGAGCACGCACAATACCGGCGGCACGATCATGGGCATCAATCCGCGCGACAGCGCCGTGAACAAATACTTGCAGAGCTGGGATTGCCACAACCTGTTCGTGGTCGGAGCCAACGTGTTTCCGCACAACTCGTCTTACAATCCCACCGGCCCCGTCGGGGCGCTGGCCTACTGGACGGCGGACGCCATCAAGAATCGCTATCTGAAGAATCCGGGCCCGCTAGTAACCTGATTCTAACATTCGCCTCCCGTTGCAGCGACATGAGTTGCGAATGTTAGAATCAATGGTCACTAGCCAACTTGAATCAAGTGGAGTTTGGGATTTGACATTCGCTTTGAAAAGATGTGGCTCGCGCGGAGCGAATGTCAAATCCCCTCCGCTTGGTGAGTGCATGAGAATAACAAAGACTGGTATTGCCGCACTCGCGTTGAGTTCACTGTTCGCCGCGTCAGCCCATGCCGACGGCGACGCCGCGCGCGGCGAAGCTCACTTCAAGGAATGCGCCGCTTGCCACAAGCTGGCAGCGGGCGCCAACGAAGTGGGCCCAAGCCTGCACGGCCTTTTCTCGCGCAAAGCGGGCGAGCTTGCCGACTTTCGTTATTCGCCGGCGGTGAAGCGCAGCGGCGTAACTTGGACGCCGGAATCGCTCGATAAATATCTTGCCGATCCGCAGGCCTTCATCCCTGCGAACCGCATGCCCTATGCCGGGATGTCGAATGCGGCAGACCGCGCCGATCTCATCGCCTATCTTCAGAAGGCGACGCAGTAGGCGCTAGCGTCGGCTCTATTTCACATGTCAAACAGCCGATTCCAGTCATCGCGAGCGCTGGCGAAGCGATCCAGAAGAACTGGATTGCTTCGGCTTTCGCACGAGGGTGCTTCGGCGGACTCCCGCCCCGCGTAGCTAGCATAGCGAGCGAAGAGGGGTCGTCGCTCTCGCTCCCTTGCGCAAACGCTTCGCGTTTGTCGCAGGCAATGACGCGCGGAAACAATCCCGCAAAGCCAATCGCTCCCGAGTCATTGCAACGATCCCTCCGAAAGTCAGAGGGCGCAGGGAATGCCGGGCGCATCAGTGCGCCCGCAGCCTTGCGTGCAAAAGTAGAAAGCACGCAAGCAAGTCACCACGGTCACACCGGTTAACCCGGCATTCCCCGCGCAATGGTTTTAACGGTGTCCTTCGTGCTCTCTCCGGCGATCGGGCTCTTTGTCACCGTCCTCCCTGAGAAGCGTTAGCTTCTTAAGGAGTTGACGTCAGCGTCGAGACGTCAAGACCACACGACTTCGCCGTCCGCTTGACCACGCTCGTCAGGCGCGCCAAGACGTCCACCGCATCCCACACCCAACGTTCGTGACGATCGCGAAACGCCCCTCTTGATCGGGCGCGGGACGCGCAGACAGGTGCCCGTGATTTGCCCGTCGGCACAACAGAAATGTCTGCGACAGTTTGGCACGACGGGCAAATCAGCCGATCTGATGCCTCAAGCGCTATCGTGGTTGTCAAGTGCGCACGCAAGCGAAAGGCTCTGATAGCAATCGCGCCTATTCCAGCGGTTCGACCTTCACGATCGAAGCGCCATGGTTGTTGCCGACCCAGAAGCTGACTGGCGTGGTGGAATTGTCGATGAAGACACGCCGGATATTGGTGCTGCGTGGCAGGAGATAGTTGATCGTCTCGCCGGTCGTGGGATTGAGCCGGGCGACCTGATCGCTCAGCATCGAGCCGGTCCAGGCTTCGCCGTTCTTGTCGACGACGACGTCATAGGGCGACGACCATTTCGGCGGAATCACCCATTCCTTGAACTCTTCCTTTTTGGTGTCGAACATGCCGATGCGGTCGGCGCGATATTCGCCGAACCACAGGCGGTCCTGCGCATCCATCCAGCCACGGCGCGGCGCCGAGTTCGGCGTCGGGGTCTCGTATAAATCGACCTTCCCGGTCTTGGCATCGATGCGGCCGATGTGGCGCTGCCGGAAATCGGTGAAGTAGACATTGTTTTTCGAGTCCGGAACCACGTCATAAACATTGTGCGGGCCCGACATGCCCTTGAACGGCTCGAAGGTCTCGAATTTGCCGCTGGCCACGTCGAGCCGGTGAATGCCGGCAAAGCCGTTGTTCTGCGCCCAAACCTTGCCGTCCACGCCCGAGCTTTGCGGACTGACCATGTTGATTTGCGCCGCGTCGATGTTTTCGTCGCCCTCCAGCGGCCAGAACTTGAAGGTCTCGGTCTTGCGATCGAACCTTGCGATCGTCGCCTGATACATGTTGCCGAACCACAGATTGCCTTCGCCATCGCCGCGCAGGCCGAGCAGGCCGGTCGGGAAGCCGGGCTTGTGTTCGGGAATCTCGAATTCCGTCAACTTGCCGGTGCGTGGATCAAGCTTGCCGAGATACTGCTCGCCAAAGGACGAGAACCAGACCGTGCCTTTGTCGTCGACCACCACGTCATGCGGCTCGATGCTCTCCCGCGGCAGGTCGTATTCAGTGTAGATGACGCGGGTCGCTGCTCCCGTCGGACGGGGCAGCGTCTTCAATTCGAAATTCCAGGTCGGATGCGAACTGAGATTGATGCTGGCGAGAAAGTCTGCCGTACCGCGATAGACCTGTACGCGCTGATCGCCGCGCTCTTCGCGCAGGCGCTCGGCACGGCGCAATTGCGGGTGCAGCGGCATGCTTTGATTCACGTAGCCCTGCATGCGCGGCAGAATTTGGGTCAGGAATTCGTCGGCGGTGTATTTCGAATTGAGCGGACGGGCGAGCGTGTGGCAGCCGACGCAATTGAGCAGCTGTCCCTTCTGCGCGTCGGTCCCCGGCATGCTGGCCAGCCATTCGGCATTGGTCAGTTGCGACGCGATGTCCTTGGCCGCGCGCAACTTAAGGTCGGCGGTCGTGGCCTTGTCCGCCGCAACGGAGATCTCGCTCGGTCCGTCGAGGTCGTAACCGACCGCCCGAATACGCAGCGAGTAAGCGCCAGGCTCCAGCCTGCCGGCCGGGAAGTCATAACGACCGTCCTTGCCGCTCACCACCGTCGTGGTGATGGTCGAACCGCTCCTTTTT
>Ga0265342_10004620_pt1 | contig 10740 bp, 7 predicted proteins | sample 4CB327metaG_FD_203125 | JGI IMG/M metagenome (GOLD analysis project Ga0265342, IMG submission 203125) | Rhizosphere microbial communities from Carex aquatilis grown in University of Washington, Seatle, WA, United States - 4-CB3-27 metaG | ecosystem: Host-associated > Plants > Roots > Rhizosphere...
TAGGCATTCTCTCTGACGTCGCGGAAGGCGTCGCGGTCCAGGCCGGCTTCTCGGGTGTCTATGGCAAGGGTTTCCACAAGGGAACGCTGCCGACCAAACCGACGCTGACTTGGTCGGATCGCAACGAGGACGGCCGCTACACCGGCGGCGAGCTCATCGTGTCGCCCGGAACCTCGGGCCAGCCATCGCAGAATTTCAGCCGCTACGGAATTGGCGCAGATGCATTGGTTTCAGTGGAATACTTCAAGAACTCAGGCACAACGGTCTACGCCGAGCTCGCGCGCGCCAGCAACCTGGATCGCGGGTTTCTGCCCGCCGACCCGCTCGGCCCTCTCGGCAGGGATATGCGCGAGTGGGGCTGCTACGTAGCGGCTGTCCAGGACATTGGCAAGCACGTCAAGCTCGGGTTCCGCTACGATTACTACAACCCCGACATGGACAGCACTGACCGCCAGTCGGCAGTGACCGTTCTTTCTAGCCAGGCCATCTCGACGTACTCGACCGCGCTCGCTTTGGTCGAAAGGTCGGGCACCCTTGCAGGCCGCCTCATCGCAGAGTACGACGTGGTGAGGGATCACCAGGGCCGCGACATCAATGGTTTGCCGGCAGACTTGAAAAACAACGTATTCACCCTGCGCGCTGAGGTCGCTTTCTGATGCGCGGTCTCGCATTCGGCGCCGCCGTTGCCGGGATGCTGCTTGGCGGTTGCTCAAGCAGTGCGGATCCTGGTTCGGGCACAAGCGCGTGGCTCAGGATTCAGGGCGCCCAGTACATTCCTGGGCCCATCGACACCGGTCCGCGTGACGACGAACCCATCGTGCGGAACCCGGCCACCTTGAACAACGACCTGTTTCCGGGAGTGTCGAACAAGAGCATTTCCGGGTTTGCGGGCCCCAAATCCACGGCCGTACTGATCGGTTTGCAGGGCGATGTGGGCCACTGGGTGGTTCCGGTGCAAAACACCGACCCGGCCTACCCAGGCGACTACACCTTCTCGTGCTCGGCCTCCTTTTCGCCTCTGACCCCGGTGGGAGATTTGTCCCTCTTCTTTCGCGCCACCACCCGCGATGGCAAGGTGGGACCAGCGAAACTTCAGCCTCTAACCATGGCAGCGACCCAGATCCCGGGCGCCCTGGTCATTAGCCTCGACTGGGATACCCAAGCCGATCTCGACCTCCACGTCCAGTTGCCGAGCGATGGAGTCGATGGCGGCACGGTCAATGAAATCTGGCCGCGCAAGCCGTCGGGATTGACCCCTGCACCGGGCTCCACGCCGACCGTCGACGACGGGATGCAAGCCGGATATCTCGACTACGATTCCAACAGCATGTGCGTGATCGATGGCCGCCGCGCCGAAAACGTGATCTTCCCGACCACGGCTCCGCACGGCCGCTACGTCGTACTTGTAGACACGTTTTCGCTGTGCTCCGAAGTGACGGCCCGCTGGAGGGTGCAAGTTTTCACCAATGGTGGCACCGACCCTGTGTTGCCACCGGTTTTTGGGCAATCGACAGACATCGACACCCGCTTTCCCCACGGACAGGGACAGGGAGCTCGGGCGCTGGTGTTCGACTATTAATGCAAGGAAGGTGACCCATGCTCATCATGCACAAGTTAGTTCTCGTAGCTCATAGCGGGGCGGCCGCTGTTCTATATCTGTTGCTCCTTCTGTCGGTCTACTCGGTCGGCGTCGTGCTCGAGCGCTGGTGGTATTTCCGCAAACGCAAGCTGGACATGGCCGCCGCGGATCAGGCCTTGACCAAGCGCCTCCGTGAAGGGGACGTGGTAGGCGCCAAGAAGGATCTCAAGGAAATGTGCGGCGTGGAAGCCGAGATCCTGCACGACGCTCTCGAGTACTACGCCGATGGGCCCGATTCCTTCCAGGAGATCGTGCAGAAGAGCATCCGCCAGCGCCGCAAGGTGTTCGAAAGTGGACTGCTCTTCCTCGGTACCCTGGGCAGCAACTCCCCTTTCGTGGGACTCTTTGGCACGGTGCTTGGCGTCGTGGCGGCCTTCAAGGAGCTGGGTGCCGCGTCTGCCACCACAGCGGCTGCATCGGGAAGTGGCGGCATGGGCAACGTCATGAGCGGCATTGCGGAGGCGCTGATTGCCACGGCGGTCGGCATTCTCGTCGCTATTCCTGCCGTCATCGCCTACAACCTCTTCCAGAAGAAGTGCAACGACATCGAAGAGAACTCGGGCGCCCTTGCCAACCAGGTGCTGGCCATCATGAAGTCGGTCAAGCAACCCAAGAGCTCGCTCAAGGCCTCTGAGAGTCCGATGCTGGATGAGCAGATCGCGAACGCCAAGTCCTTGCGTCAGGCGGACGGCTAATGGCTGGCGCAGTCGCGGGCTCGGGTAGGGCCAAGACCATCGCTGCCATCAACGTGACTCCGCTGGTGGACGTCGTCCTCGTCTTGCTGGTCATTCTCATGGTGGCGTCCACGTATATCGTTGCCCAGACCTTGAAGGTCAATTTGCCTAAAGCGAAGATGAGCGACGGCACCGCAGAAAAGCCCAACACCGTCCAGCTCTTCAAGAACGGCGAGCTCCGCTTCAACGAACAGCCAGTGACCGATCAGGAGTTGCCGGCCCGTATCAAGGAAGTGGTCTCGGCCGATCCTGACATCAGTCTGGTCATCAGTGCCGACAAGGACGCAACCCACGGCCAGGTCGTTCACGTCATGGATGTGGCCAAGGTCGTTGGGGTCACCAAGTTCGCAATCAACATCATGCAGGCCGGGGGCGAGTAGCGGACGATGGTTTGTCCCGTGCCATTCGGAAGTGAGGATCACCCGTGAAGAAAGCCACGATTATCATTTCGCTGATTCTTCACGTCGGCCTTGCCTTCGGGTTGGTCATTTCGTCGCAACGCCGCGCGAATGGCAAGACCTTCTTCGTGCAGATGCAAGAGGAGGCAAAGAAGAAGAAGGCGGCGGAGCCCAAGCCCAAACCGGTGCCCAAGGTTGCCAAAGTCGAAACGCGCCCCAAGGAGCAGAAGGTGGTGGCTGCGCCCAAGGCCATGCCAATCGAGGCGCCAGTGCAGACGGCAAAGACAGTTGCCGCCGCGGTCATGCCGACCGAGATCGCCATGAGCAATGAAGATATTGGTGATGCCGTGGCGATTCCGGTGATTGTCAGACAGCCCCAGGCCGTGGCCCCGACCAAGGTTGCCTCGTTCGAGCCCGATGCCCATCGCCGCCGGCTTCGCCCCGAGCTCGGCCCCGGCGGTCCCCTAGTGGAGGAACGTTGCACGGACGAGCCTTCCAAACCCGAGCCGGTGTTCAAGACCGAAATCGAGTACACCGCTTCGGCCCGCGCCGAGGGTATCGAAGGCAAGCTGAAATTGAAAATCACGGTGGGCGATGATGGTTCTGTCGTGCGGGTGGAGGTGCTAGCCAGCGTCTCTCCCGAGCTCGATGCGGCCGCCGTGGCCGCGGTCAAACAGTGGCGATTTCGGCCAGCCATGGCGTGTGGCAAGGCCATTTCCGGAGGGACCTATGTCCTCGCCCGTCGATTCGAGCTGGGGGATTGATTGCATCACCGCCTTGTATGCGTGGCCGCTCTCGCGAGCGCCGGGTTTCTGGCTTGCCCGGGGACCTCGCGCGCCGATGAATCAGCTGCTATTGCCAAGCCCCCTAGCCTCGTGCACTTCGTCCAAGCCGAGTATCCCAAAGACAAGCACGACGCCGGCATCACGTCGCGCGTGCTGCTTTCCATCGAGATCGGGGACGATGGCAAGGTGGGTGCCGTGGAAGTCCTTGAGACTGGCGGCGCGGATTTCGACGCCGCAGCTCTATCCGCAGCGCGCCAGTTCGTATTCACCCCTGCCGAGGCTGGGGGACAGCCCATTCCGGTCAAGATCACCTACCGCTACGATTTCACCATCGTGACCAAGGTCGTATCCCTGGGACCACAGGTGAACTTCGAGGGCGTGGTCATGGAACGATTCGGAAAGCAGCCCATGGCAAACGTCAGGGTTCGTATTCGAGAGCTGGACCTTGAGACCATCACCGATGCGGATGGCAAGTTCTCGTTTACTGATCTGGCACCCGCCACTTACAAGGTCGAGATCCGCCACCCGACCCTCATCACCGTGGTGACCGACGAGACTATCCACCCGGGCCAGAAGCGAACGATGAAGTACTTCGTGGAGAAGAGGGAGGACGATGTCGACGAGGAGGTCGTCGTACGCGCGGCCCGCATCAAGAAGGAGGCGGTCGAGACCCGCATCCGTACCGAGGAGGCTCGCAAGGTTCCTGGCACCCAGGGTGACACGCTCAAGGTCGTGCAAAACCTACCGGGCGTGGGCCGCGCCAGTTTCGGGTCTGGCCAGCTCGTGGTGTGGGGCTCGTCCCCCAGGGAGACGCGGGTGGCGGTGGAGGGCGTGGAGATCCCGAGCCTCTACCACATGGGCGGCTTGCGCTCGACCATCAACTCCGATCTGGTCAAGTCCATCGATCTCTCCCCAGGTGCCTATGGCGCCGACTACGGCCGCGGGCTGGGAGGCCTGGTGCGCATCGATCTGGCCCAGATTCCCGGGCCAGGCACGCATGGCTACGTCGCCAGCGACATTCTCGACACCTCGGCCGAGCTTTCCACAGCCGTGAACCAACGACTGCGGCTGGCCGTTGCCGGACGGGTCAGCTATCTCGATCGCGTGCTGTCGGCGGTGACCTCGGCCGATATCGGCGATTCGTTTCCCATCCCGCGCTACGACGACTACCAGGCGCGCGCTGGACTGAGCCTGCGCAAGGATGAGGAAATCACCGCGACCTTTCTCGGATCCGACGATCACCTTCAACGAACAATTCCAGCCAGCGATCCACAGGATCAGCGTACCCAGAACAACGACACCTCCTTTCGTCGGATCTTCGTCAACTACGCGCGCTTGTTCGATGACGGTTCCAGCATCAGGGTTACGCCTTCCTTGGGAATCGACCACAGCACCGAACGGGACAAGTTCGGCGACCAGAGTATGGACATCGACACGCAGACCTTGCAATACGCCTTGCGGGCAAGCTTGCGCCGGCGGGTTCATTCCTCCGCCGTGCTCCTGCTCGGCATGGACGTCCAGGGACAGCAAAGCCAGCTCAGCCGAAATGGCTCGGTGAACCAACCGCCCAGGGAAGGAGACATCGTCGTCTTCGGCCAACGCCCCCCACCCGGGATCGCATCCGACGCGTGGAAAATCTCGGTGTTCAGCGTTGCCAGCTACGCAACCGTCGATCTCAGGCTGGGGAACTGGACGCTTACGCCGGGACTTCGTTTCGAGCCCACGTGGATTGACGGGGACCATCGCCTTCCCTTCAACACCATCTCGACGCCGGTGGGATATTCCAGACTCGACGCTCCGGTCAATCCCATCAACGTACCCGTGCTACGCAACTTGCCCAATCCGCGGTTGCAGGTCGCCTGGCGACCAGTTTCCAAACTCACCCTCACCAGCGGAGCGGGCGTGTACGGACAACCGCCCAGCCCAGACGACATGTCCCCAGTGTTCGGCAATCCATCGATCATCGGATCCTACGCCCTGCATCTGACCGCCGGGCTCTCGCTCAAGCTGCGTCCAACCTTGACCCTGGAATCCGTGGCCTTCTACAAGAAGCTGTATGGCCTTGTCTCGCGCAGCGAGAATCCGTCCCCGCCCGTGGGACAGGCGCTGACCCAGGATGGAACCGGTCGTGTTCGGGGCATCCAGGTCCTGCTCCGGCAGGAGTTGTTCAAGGGTTTCTTTGGTTGGGTGACTTACACCCTCTCGAAGAGCGAGCGCCAAGATCATCCCGATCAATCCTTTCGCCTATTCGACTATGACCAGACGCATGTCCTGGCCCTGCTCGCCAGCTATGCCCTGGGCAGGGGTTTCGAGGTTGGCGGCCGCCTCCGCTATTCGACCGGCATGCCACGTACGCCCGTGACGGGCAGTTTCCTTGGCCTGGACGGCTACTCTGAACCCACCTTCGGCGGGCACAATTCCACGCGTATCCCGGCCTTCTACCAGCTGGATGTCCGCGGCGAAAAGGTGTTTATCATGCAGCGGATGAAGCTGAGCGTGTTCGTCGACGTCCAAAATGTTACCAACCGCAAGAATCCCGAGGAGCTCATCTACAGCCAGGACTACAAGCAGAAGAGCTACATCATTGGACTGCCCGCGCTCGCCGTGGCGGGCGCTCGGTTGGAGTTTTGATGGAACATCGCAAGCACGCTTTCCTCTTTGCCCTCGTTGGTACTAGCGTCGGGCTGGGCTGCAAGCCAGCGGTCGGCCAGGCGCCATCGCTCATCACCGACTACGCACTCCTGGCAGTAGTGGGCGAGCCGCCCGAGGCCAAGCCCGGCGACAAGGTGACCTACTCCTATCTCCTTGCCTCACCATCGGGAACGCTCGCCGATCTCACGGCGGGTTGGGATGTGTGTCTCACGCCCAAACCGCCGGCCGAGAACAACTCGGTGTCCAGCGCGTGCAATCCGCCCACGCCTGGCACGGCCCCTGGACTGACCTTCGACGCCGCGATGCCTACCGATGCGTGCCAACTCTTCGGCCCCATAGCGCCCCCGGTCCAAGCGGGCAAGCCAGCGATCCGGCCGCGCGATCCGGATGCCACCGGGGGCTACTATCTTCCCGTCCGCGTGAAGTTCTCCGACCTGGTCACCGGCGACGTCACCGGGTTTGCCTTCGAACGCATCACCTGCAACCTGGCCAACGCCGGCACTGACATTATCAAGGACTACAACACACGGTACCAGGCCAACAAGGATCCGGGCATTGCAAGCACGGATCTCGTCACCTCGAGCGGCTCCCGCACGAACCTCGACACTGCCACACAGCCCATATCAGTGTCCCCCGCCGACACTGTGGACTTCGAGGCAACGTTCACGGACGGCTCCGCTGAAACCTTCCCAGTCCTTGCCTCGAGTGGCGACGCGCTGATGGATCAGCGCGAGAGTCTCCACATGTCCTGGTTCGCCACGTCGGGATCCTTCATACACGACCGCACCGGAGTGGCGAGCACGGAAACCGCAACCTCGACCGGCAACAGCTGGAAAGCCCCGGATGAAGCCATGGATGTCTATCTATGGCTCGTACTGCGAGATTCCCGCGGCGGTACCGCGTTCAAGTCCTACGAGATCCACGTAGGGCAGTAGTTGCCGTTACTGGAAGATGGGGCTGATTCGCATCCCTCGCTCCAAGCAAAGGGAGGGACAATACGCGGCGCAAGTTGCTCCTGACGCATGGTGTCCGCGGCAAGCAGGCGGATCTTGAGACCGGCGTCCGTGACCATCAGGATGAGGTCCACCAGGCGCGGAATCGCCGAAAGGATGGCACTGCTGAAACCCGCCCCAGGGTGGTCTTGCTGTTCCCGTTCCACGCCGGCAATCGTGATGGCGCAGTCCTGGCCGTCGACAGCCACTTCCCGCGCCAGATGGATGAGGTCGCGAACGTCTCTGGTGTGACAGCAGCCCTCGGCCACCACGGCGGCGCAGTGCTGGGAGACATCGACCACCGTACACGTCCCAGGCTGGGCGTCCGCGTTCAAGGCGTCCACGATGACCAGATGATCCACTTCGGCCAGCTCGTCTAGCAGGTCGAGACGCAGACGCTGGACCACCTTGACCTGAATGTCCGCCGGCAGGGGCAGCGACTGCAAGACCCGTCCGATCTCCGCACCGATGGCATCGTCCGACTCGCGTTCATTTCCGAGACAAAGGATGAATGTTCTCATGCCATCAGTTACACGACAATTTTCTTCTTCGTGGGGTGAGAAGAGTGTGACGTCTCAGAGGCGTTCCTGTGAACTCGATTGTGGCACCAACGTAGCAGAGCTGTGGCAAAGCCTTCACACACCAAAGAGTAGTTTGCCTCCGCAACCCGACCCATGGAGGCTCATCATGTTTCATCCCGATCGAAGAGTGAAGGTTCCTGCCCTGCTTTGCAAAGAAGCACTTGCTGCCCTGCTGGCGCTCGCCGCTTGCGGCCAGCCGAATCAGTCCGGCGAAGCGGCGACTGGTAGCGCCGAGCTGGACGTGCACCAGCTTGCCGCTCTCAACATTAGTAGCGTCGCTGTCTCGGTGTCCGGCCCGGCCCTTCCCGCGCCAAAATCCGTTGCCCTATCCGCCCGGGGAGACACTGGGACCTGGGGCGCCCTCATCGGATCGCTGCCTGTGGGCAGCAACTACGTCTTCACCGTCAGCACCACCGACCCCACGAGCAACCTTAGCTATGGCGGCTCTGCCTCTGGTGTCACCATTGTCAAGGACACGGTGACGACCGTCATCATCTTGGCCCAGCAAATGGGAGGCTCGGTGCCTTTCAAGAATGCCGTACCCGTCATCGATTCCTTGGTGCTGTCGTCGACGAACGTCGTTCCTGGCGCCACCGTCATGGCCAAGGTGACCGCGCATGACCCCAATGCAGGTGACACCATCGCTTTCGCTTGGTCGACCAGCCCGACAGCGGGTAGTTTTTCGGCCCCCACGGCTGCCACGACCACCTGGACCGCACCTCCCACTGAAGGCGACCAGACCTTGGTTCTTACAGTGAAGGACAATCATGGAGCGTCGACTTCGGCCTCCATCATCGTGCACGTTTCGGCCAGCAACGGTCGCGGTCAGGCCGACGTCAACGTCCGCTTCAACACGTGGCCAGTCGTTACGGATCTCCTCGCAGCCCCAGGCTACATCGTGCTTGGCGCCCCCACCTCGCTCACCGTCACGGCTAGCGATTCGGATGGCGATACCTTGTCGTACCTGTGGACCAGCTCGTGCGCAAGCGCGGTCTTCTCGGGCCCGACGGCCGCCACCAGCGTCACGCTCCCCATCGGCGCCACTGCTACCAGGTGCGATCTCATCGTGACGGTCAGTGATGGCCGCGGTGGCTCGACCACCGGTCAGACGACCCTGCCGGTCGGCATGCCCGCGGCCGTGCAAGCTCCCGTCATCACGGACAGCGTCCAGTCCGTCAGCGTCGTCGATGTCAACGGCAGCGTGAGCTTATCGGTTGACGCGACCGACCCCCAGGGCAGCGCCCTGACCTTCGTGTGGGTGGCCACTTCTGGCGTGCTCGCCAATCAGATCAACGGCGCTGGCACCTCGCAAGTCATGTGGACCGCTCCTGCCACGGAAAAGACCAGCTTCACGGTCTCGGTGATCGTGAGCAACGCCGTCGGCGGCAGCGTCCAGTACGACTTCACGGTTGCGACCGCCGCCCTGGCCACCACCTGCACGCCTCCGGCCTCCACGGCGTGGTCCTTCGGCGTGATGAGCGATACGCAGTGGATCGGCACGGATGACGGCAAAGACGCGAACACCGTCGCCGTTGACATCATCAATCAGCTGAATGCACAGTTCATCGCCAAGGGCGTAAAGTTCGTCATTCAGGTTGGCGACCTGACCGACGACGGCAGCAACAAGGCTTTGCAGACCACCGCCTTGTTCCGTCAGGCTTTGTACAACGCCGGCGTCGGCTTCTTCCCATTCCGTGGCAATCACGAGTCCACCCTCGCAGGCGCGACTGAATTTAAGCGTGTCTTTCCGCAGACCCAGACCGGCGTGATGAATGCTACCCCCGCTGACGTCTTCTCCACCCTCATCGGCCACGTCGACGATGCCTTTACCCTCCCGGGGCTGCCGTCTTCGTCCGCAACCTTTACCATGGGCTCGAACTTCAGCAGCCCGTCGGCCGGCACCCAGGGACTCAGCTACGCCTTCGACTACAACAATGTGCGCTTCGTGATGCTCGATCAGTTCATCACCTTCGACGGCACGGCCTCGGCCAGCGGCAACTACAATCTTGACCCGCAACTGCCGTGGATCGCCAGCACGCTGGCTGGCAAGCCAGCGGGTGGTCACGCCTTGGTGTTCGGCCACAAGGGCCTTGTCACCGAGAACCATGTGGATACGCTTTTCGGAGCCAATCCATCTGTAGACCCCACGGGACAAAATACCTTCATCAACGCCATGGCCAGCAATGGCGTGCGCTACTACATGGGCGGCCACGATCACATGCACAATCGCAGCCTCGTGACCACCACCGACGGCGTTTCGGCCAAGGTCATGGACATCATCGGGGCCTCGGATAGCTCAAAGTTCTACATCCCGGCCATTCCGTCGAACGACCAGAAGTACAACGTGCCCGCATTCGGCCACGCCCGCCAGACCCAGATCGCTCAGGAACTCAACACGGTTGGCTACTACATTTTCTCCGTGGACGGATCGAAGGTGTCTGTCAGTTTCTACTCGGCCATCGTCAATCCTTCCCTGGCCAGCGGCGAGTACCTGATCAACGCCTCTATCCCGATGACCTTCACCAAGCGAGAGACCTTTGGGTACGGCCTCACCGGCCAAGAAGCCTTGGTCGCCGAGGGCGCGTCCTACGTCAGCTCGCTCGGTAACTTCGCCGGAACCTCGGCCAGCATCCTCGCGGGCAGCAACGCCAGCGCCGCCAAGGACGGCAGCACCCGAGCACTCAGCCACCTAGTGGACAGCGCCTGGGATGCAGCGACCTGCGGCACCGCCGGCGCCATCCTCACCCTGTGGGGCACCTCGGATCTGGGCAACGCTAGCGGCGACACTATCGCCCTGTCCATGTCGTTCGATCGCAGCTCGGTCAGCGATGTGACCCTGGTCAGTGGCGGCTTCGGTTTGGCCACCCAGGACAGCACTGGCAACTGGACCAATGCCGTCGCCCAGAACGTAGGCGGAACACCGGCCTTCGTGCTCGGCGCCTGGAACGCGAGCTACGGC
>Ga0265342_10004622_pt1 | contig 10735 bp, 10 predicted proteins | sample 4CB327metaG_FD_203125 | JGI IMG/M metagenome (GOLD analysis project Ga0265342, IMG submission 203125) | Rhizosphere microbial communities from Carex aquatilis grown in University of Washington, Seatle, WA, United States - 4-CB3-27 metaG | ecosystem: Host-associated > Plants > Roots >...
TGACCCACAGCCGCGATTTTGGCCGTTTGGTCCGCCGATCGGAGCGTCTCCACAGCTGCTTCCGGTAACATATTCCGCAAATGCTACTACAATGGTAGGGTTTGATTCGCCGCAACCAAAGGGGTGGATGCGATGCGAGGCGGGTTGCCGATGTCTGTGTTTTGGATCGTGGTCTGCGTCGCCACGGCATTGTTCTGTGCCACAGGGCTACGCGCGCAGCAGGCCTCCTGGCCCCCACCCGCCCAGGACTTTTCGGAGACGCTTGCGAAAGCGCGGCAGCTTTGCCAGGCGCTGTGGTCGGACCACGTTTTTGATCCCCTGCGGAATAAGATCCCGTTGGGTGGTGGGAAGCCGACTGTTGCGATGCTGATGAATCGCGATCACATCCTTCCCAAAGACAGAAACCTCGCAGAGCTCGCCCTCAAGACGTTTGAAAAGTGCAGGATCTTGCAGGCCGCCGCCACAGCATTGCTTCCGGAGCAAACCAGGTTGCGATTGCAAGGTTTCGACCGTGAAGAAGACGCGTTGATGGCGCAGCTCCTCGCCGGAAAATTGTCGTTCGGGGATTTTAACGTTCGCATGAATGGCATCGCGGCCGAAGAACTCCAAGTGTTCTTCGGCGATGCGCGACCGGATGCGACGGTTTCCAACCAGCGATCGATACCGGTGCCGCGCCCCCGACCGGTGTCGGACGGTGGTGTCAATACGACCCCAGCAATGCCTTTGCAGAGCAAACGCGCGCTCGTCATCGGCAACGGCAAGTATGTCAATCTGCCAGGGTTGACCAACGCAACCAATGACGCGCGGGCCATGTCCGAGGGTCTTCGCGGCATCGGATTCGAGGTGACGCTCGTGCTTGATGCGTCGGAACAACAGCTTCGACGCGATGTTCGCACCTTCGCGAGAGACACCAGCCAAGCCGATATCGCGTTGGTGTTCTACGCCGGCCATGGCGCACAAGTGAATGGCGAGAATTTTCTGTTGCCGGTCGATATCGATGTGCCGCGCACCGAGACCGATATCGGGTTGACCGGGTTCAAGGTTGACGATCTCGTCAACGGCATTCGATCGGAAACCAAGATTGTCTTTCTCGACGCTTGTCGCGACAACCCGGCGCTGTTTAAGAATATTGTCAAAGGGCGCGGCGCGGCGTCCGGTGGCCTTGCTCCTGCAAACGGCTCAAATTTCACCAACGTGAAGCAAGGCGGCGGTGTCTTTATCGCCTACGCGACCGACGCCGGATCGGTGGCGTCCGATGGCGAAGGCCAGCACAGCCCATTCACCCAAGCTTTGTTGCGAAATCTCCAGAAGTCGGTGTCGATCGACGACATGTTTTCGCTGGTTACGCGAGAGGTCCGTTTGGTCACAAAGAACGTGCAGCGCCCTTACAAATACGCCTCGCTCGAAAACATTGTCTGCCTCACCGGACGTTGTGGGCAAGCGGCGCCTGAGACAGCCGTCGACGACATTGCGCAGGAGGCAAAGCGCTCCGAGACGGAGGAACTGCATATCGCACTGCAAACCGACAATGCCGATGCGCTGGAAGCCTATCTGAAAAAATATCCGGAGAGCCCCGAGCGCGACAAACTCACCGGTAGTTTGTCGGAGCTGAAGCGAAAGCAATTCCAGGAGTGGACATTGTTCGAGCTGAGCAGTCAGCGATTCCCACATTACCTCAAGGTTGCCTCGATCCACCCCTTCGGCGACAAAGTATCGTTTCAATATCGATCGATGATCGATCCAACCGTTGTTTCGAACGAATTTTCAAAATTCCCCGACGGCAGTTTTGAGGAACAGGCGGCAGTGGTGGACTGCAAACGGAACCTCTACGCGGTTGCCGAGCGTACGATAACCAGTCCGTCTGGACAGGTCCTCTTCCATAACAAGCGCGCGGACCCAGAGTTGTTGAACATGTCGCTTGCGCAGGCGCCCGCTCCAGGATCCGTTGCCTCCACTGCTGAACGATATGTTTGCGATGAGTCGCTTCGGACTCCACTTGTCGACAAAAGACGACTGGCCGCGATGACGTTCTCGTACCTATCGACCAGCCCTTCAGGCGACGGCGATTTGTACTATGAGAGCCTTCAAAGCGACGATTCTGAGCAACGAGAGCTATTGTATATTTTCAAATCTTCAAACGACCGCGACGCTGGAGCGGCATTGACCCCACCGCGAGAAATCCCGGGCGCGGCGAACGTCCGGACATCGGTCTCTCGCTTGCGCATAAAATGCGCGGCTGAAAAATACATCGCCGCTAAAACCGAACACTATGACGCGTCCGGAAAATTGGTGTTGTGGTTGGCGGTCGACCTATCGAAGGACTTCACATGGACAGAAATATCTGACAATTCGCCGATGGAAATGCTGCGTCGAATTGCGTGCGGTGCACAGGAGGCCCAGAAGTGAAGAATAGTTTGGCAGTTGCCGTGATGGCATTGATTTTGGGTCAGTCCGATGCCATCGGTCAAAATCTGGCGATTCCGCCGGTAACCCCGCCTGCCGCGGTACAGACCGCGGGTGCGCCGATCAAGAAAGCGCCAATCCCTGGCACACCGCTGCCCGACGTATCCGACATTGACGGTGACATTCCGACCTCGAAATTGTCGGAACTTGCGCGACATCCTGTGCGTGACGTTGGCTCAAGCACGCGTAGCGCGAAAGATGCCGCCGTCTATCGCGCGGCGTCTCCGGCGGTGGTCGTGATACTGACCAAGACGGGCCTCGGTTCGGGTTCCCTCGTGAGTGCGGCAGGGGAAATCCTGACCAGTTGGCACGTTGTCAAAGGCTATTCCTCGGTCGCGGTCGTATTCAAGCCGGCGATCGAAGGCGTCGAGCCCGGGCGCGACGACATGAAACTCGGCCACGTCGTCAAGTACGACGAGGTTGCAGATCTCGCTTTGATCAAAGTCGATGATGTTCCCCTTCATCGGACCCCCATCAAGCTCGGGGATGCCGGGGAAATCAGTATCGGTGCGGACGTGCACGCCATCGGGCACCCCGATGCGGAAGCCTGGAGCTACACCAAGGGCGTCATCAGCCAGTATCGACGCGAATTCTCCTGGTCGTCCCAAGACGACAGCGTGAAACACAAGGCCGATATCATCCAGACACAGACGCCGATCAACCCCGGCAATTCCGGAGGCCCATTGATCAGCGATGCCGGCACCCTCCTCGGGGTCAATGCTTTCAAGAGCGATGGCGAGGGGCTTAATTTTGCGGTTTCCATCGACGACGCCAAGCGCTTTCTGGGCCGCCCGGGCAATGTCGTCGCATTCAAACAGAAGGCCCCGCCAACGACCGCGTCATGCAAGGTCAAGGAGACCGCGCGGTTCAGAAGCACCGACAACAAGGCCTCGGTAACAGCCTATGACTACAATTGCAGCGGCAAGAGCAATGCCGAATACATCGTGCCGGACAAGGCGTCGGAGCCGATCGTATTGACGATGGATCGAAATGGCGACGGCATGACCGACGTCATTTTCTATGATCTACAGCATCGGGGTAAGTGGGATCTGTCCTATTGGGATGAAAAATTCAGCGGACGCTGGACTCTGGTCGGATTTCACGGCGACGGCAGCTTGAAACCCACAAGTTTCGAGAGTTATGACATGTTCCAGAAGCGGTTGGCGGACAAGCGCTGATAAGCAGATCCAGGCTGCACTGATTGAAACAATCCCAAGGCCTGTATCAAGCCCGGGAAGTGCGTCGCGGTGTCTGTCCAGGTCGGTCTGTCGGTGCGCTCGCCGAGCCGGTTCCCGACGCGATCACATCACCGTGGCCTTGATGGGGGTCACGCCCCGCTCGGTCATTCCCAAAACCATTGCGGCGCCGCGTGAGAGATCGAGAACACGTCCCGCGATAAATGGCCCACGATCATTGATCGTCACCACGACGCTTCGTTGCGAAATCAAATCAGTGACCCGCAAATGTGTTCCGAATGGCAATGTCCGGTGCGCTGCGGTCAGGCCATCCGGATTATAGCGCGCACCGGTGGCGACGCGGGAGCCTTCCCAATAGTACGAAGCGGTTCCCGAAAATTCCCGCGCGCCGGCGGCTGGGGACGTGTCGCTCGAACCGACGGTCCGGCGGAGCCGCTGATGCGCCGCATATCGGCGAAGCCGATGTGACGCCATTTTATGAGATCTCGAATGATGTGAAGCCGTATGAGTTTTATTTTGTGACGTTGCGCCGCGCGCATGAGCACGGTCCGCCGAAGCCGTGGGGGAATGTGCAAATAGGCAAAGTGCCGCTGTTGCGGCCATCATACGCCACGCCTTCATGCTTCGTCTCCATGGTTGGTTGCGAAATGGTGGGCATCTAACGTCTCTCGCGCGCGGCGCCCTAACTCAGGCGCCCGCGTCGTCTCGAAGAAATCAACGCATAATCGGAAGCAAATACCGCGCCGCTTTGACATTCGCGCGACAGTCGGAAGCGATTTTTCGTATTGCAATATAGGCGCCATCAATCGCGACGACGCACAACGTCATTCCTGCCGACAAAAGCATTCTCCGAACTGAGATCATTGAACTGAGGTCATTGATGCCGCATCCATCCGACAATGCTTCAAGCACATGTCGGAACTCCAACATGTGTGGCTTGCCGCACGAGATGCGACCAGATCTAGAATCAAGAGCGCCTATTCGCTTCGACCGAAACGAAACGCGCTCCGCGGGAGCAGGGGCGTACTGAAAACGAAGCACGCAGTCAAGCGCGGGAGCCTTGCAACCGCGCAACACACTGATCTTCCGTGCGCTATGCACTGGCAATGTGGTCAAATGGTGGTAACTAAAAAATCGCGGCAGCACGCGTACGACATCGCGCGTCGGATTCAGTCAATCGAAGAAGTTTTTCAAAACGCGAGTGACGCTGACGAACAGCGCATCGATCTCAGCCTCGGAAAGGCCATTCCGCGCTTTTGCATTGACGTGCAACGCGCAGTCGGTCAGCGGGTTTTCGAGCGCGCGTCCCGCTGCAGTGAGTGTGACGTTGATGCGTCTGTGATCATCGGCATCACGTGTTCGTCGGATCAGCCGACGTTTCTCCAGCTGATCAAGCACCGCCGTTGAGGATGCGGCGGCAATGCCGATGCGACGTGAGAGTTCTACTTGCATGAGACTATCGCTACCGAACAATTGCCAAAGGTGTTGAAACTCGCTGAAGCTGATGCGGTGGCGAGCGAGCTCGTTGCGGAGGGCGCGATTGAAGGCCATGTCCGCATTGCGCAACAGCACGCCAAGTCCAACCCCCGGCATCTTGCGGGGGGAGGTGACGTCGGATTTGCGCGGGCTGGGCCGGGTTCGTACCACGTATCGGTCCTCAATGTCGGGCCTGCGGCGCGCGTTTTTCGCCGATCGGGTCTTGCCGACAGATAGTAAGATATCTTACTATACGCTACGGAATAATCCAGGGAGACCGGGTGTGTCGGATGTTTTGGTCTGTAAGAAGGGCGAGATCGCCGACGGGGACACTCGGCTCCTGAAGATCGGCGCGATTGAAATCGGCGTGATCTTTCACAAGGGTAAGTATTACGCGTATCAAAACCTCTGTCCTCACCAGGGCGGGCCGGCCTGCGAAGGATTGAAGCTGCCGCAAGTCGTCGAGACGATCGGTGAGCAGGGTGTCCATCTTGGGATGACGTTCGACGACGACGACATGCACATCATCTGTCCCTGGCACGGCTGGGAGTTTCACCTGGTCGACGGCACCCATGTCATCGATCGCCGGCATCGCCTGCGCAAATTTCCGATCGTTGAAAATGGGAACGAGATCTATGTCACAGTCTGAGCCGTGCGAGACGTTCGAGGCGCTGGCGAGCGCCCTCGCGGGAGCGTGTGCCCAAGCGATCGACGAGGATCGCATCGATGCCATACCCGACGATTCGCTCGGACAGGTTTTTGGCGCGGTGCTCAGGCTCTATGCGGCGAAGGCTCAGATGGGTCACGCAGTGCGACCGTTCGGGCGCAACAGCGGGGTCACGGTGACCGATGTGGCGATCGGGTGTACGGCGCTGCTGGAAAGCGTCGGGCTCGAGGTGTTCGAACTGGGTGCGTGGCAGGCGATGTCCGGAATCGGGCGTTTGACACCCGCATCGCGCGGCAACGGATAGGCGGAGCCGATCATGCAAAAACCGGTAGAGGGCTTTCGCGATCTTGCCAACGAGGAGTTCGATACGCGCACGCTGCTGCGCAATGCCGCCGAGCAGGCCGTGCAGCGGCACTATGAGGACTTTTTGATCGTCGATGTCGACTCGCATCACTACGAGACCGAGGCCTTCAAGGAGATCGCCGAATATATCCAGGATCCGGTGCTGCGCCACGAAGCCAAGTTCCAGGGTGCCTCACGCGGCGGCATCACGTCGGAGAGTGGCTCCTACCAGGAGATCGGCGGCCGCATTACCCGCTACCCGCTGCGCAAGACCGAGAATGTTCCGCCGGCGCCGCATCGCGATATCACGCTGATGGAACGGTGGATGGATTCCATCGGCGTCGACATGGCGATCATGTTCCCGACGCCGATGCTCAATCTGTCGAACTGTCCCCGTATCCAGGTCGAGGTTGCGTTGGCACAGGCCTATAATGCTTGGCTTTGCGACAATATTCTCGACAAGGATCCGCGCATCAAGTCGATGCTCTATCTGCCGTTTCACGATCCGGATGCGACCTACAAAATCATCAACGAATTTGCCGACCGCAAAGGCGTCATCGGCTTCATGGTGACGTCGACGCATTATCGCGCCAACTACGACAATGCCTACATGAAGTCCTACGCCATGTTGCAGGAGCGCAACCTGCCGCTTGGGTTCCATGCGGCCTTCACCTGGACCGACCAGAGCCTGCAGCTGTGTAACCGGTTTATCGGCGTGCATGCTCTCGGATTCACCTGGTGCAACATGCTGCACATGACCAACTGGATCACCAATGGCATGCCGGAGCGCTTTCCCCGCCTCAAGACCGTGTGGATCGAAAGCGGCCTTGCCTGGGTTCCGTTTTTGATGCAGCGGCTCGACAACGAGTTCATGATGCGAACGTCGGATTGCGGGTTGCTGAAGCGCAAGCCGAGCGAATACATGCGCGAAATGTTCTATACGTCGCAGCCGATGGAGATGGTCGACAATCGGGAAGCGTTGGAGTTGACCTTCAAGATGATCAAGGCAGATACCCAGCTGCTGTATTCCTCGGACTATCCGCATTGGGACATGGATCTACCGAGCACGATCTACGATCTCGGCTTTCTCGACATGGCGGCAAAGCGAAATATTCTGGGCGGCAACGCGCAACGGCTGTTCAACCTCGACCCGGTCTATTCTCCGGTGAAGTTGGCGCGCAGGGCCGCTGCAGGAGCCGAGGCAAAGGCCGGCAATCGTGTCGCCAGTGCGTGATCATTCGAGTTGAATGTTGAGCCGTTTGACGACCTCGCCCCACTTGGCGGTCTCGTCCTTGATGACCTGGTCGAAATCCGTGTTCGCCGTTTCGATAACGAAGCTGTGAGCTTGCAGCGCCGCCTGAACATCGGGGCGTGATAGAACTTCGGCGACATCACGGTTGATCTTGGCTTTGATTGCGGATGCAATTCCCGCGGGGGCGAGTAGGCCGAATGTGCCCCGCGAGGTGTAGCCAGGAACCCCGGCCTCCTGCATCGTCGGGATTTCCGGCGCAAGCGGGTTGCGGGCCGCGGTCGAAATTGCCAGCGCTTTGAGGCGGCCGCTCGCGATGTGTGGCAGGATGTTGGACATGCCGTTGATGGTCATGTCGATCTCACCGGCGAGAATGGCCGCCGTGGTCTCGTTGGCGCCCTTGTAGGGAACATGGACGAGCTTCACCCCCGCAATGCCGGCGAAATATTCCGTCGCGAGCCGTTGCACGCTGGCGGGTCCCGTGCTGCCATAGAGCAGTGTCTCGGGCTTGGCTTTGGCGAGCGCAATCAGTTCCTTGACGTTGGTCACGGGAACCTTGTTGGCGACCGCCAGCATGTGCGGGATCGACGCCATCAGAATGATCGGCTCGAGGTCCGTCATGGCGTAGGGCAGGTTGGCGTAGAGCAGAGGATTGAGGACGAAGGTCTGGTCGGCTGCAAGCAAGAGGGTGTAGCCGTCGGGTTCGGCCTTGGTCACGGCGACGGTGCCGATCAGAGTATTGCCCCCCGGCCGGTTTTCAACGATCACCGCCTGGCCCCAGGCTTCCGACAGCTTCTGGGCCACCACACGAATAAGCACGTCGGGCGCGCCTCCGGCCGAGAACGGGGTGATCACGCGAACCGTACGGTTTGGATATTCGATTGCTGCGGCGCGGTCCTGCGGCAGTGCGAGGGCCGCGAGACAGGCAAGCACGGCGAGGATCAGGCGCATGAGAATTCCGCGAGCGTGTGCATTTGTCTCTAAGCTTGTCGGGAAGGCCGGTCTTGTCAACACTAGCACGGTAGGTCTGCGATGAGATTGCAACCGAATGGGCCAATAGTGCTGCTGGCGATGGGGCTCTGCTTGAGCCCGGTGGCAGGGCGCAGCGAGCCGAACCAGGCCGGCACTCCGCACAATGAGAATGAAAAGGTTGCCACGGACGCCGCGTCGCCGCGTGTCGTCGATCTGCCGCTTGCGGGCGGGGGAACACAACGTGCGCTCTACGCGGAAGCCCCCCACGCGCGGGCGATCGTTGTGATGCTTCCAGGCGGTGCCGGAGAGGTGGGCATCGACGAATCCGGCGATGCGCACGGCAAAAATTTTGTCGTGCGTACGCGCGCGCTCTGGAACGCCCGCGGATATTCTGTCCTGATTCCCGATGCGATCGACGACACCAAAATGCGCGGCATCCGCAGCTCGCCGCGCTACGCGGCGATCGTGAGCGATCTCGTTGCCTACGCTCGCCGCCAAACCTCCGGGCCGATCTTTCTGCTCGGTACGAGCCAAGGTTCAATTGCAGCCATGAACGGGGCTGCGAGCCTACGCGAGGACCAGATTGCCGGTGTGGTGCTGACGGAATCGGTGTCGCGCCAAAGTCGCAGCCATGAGACGGTTTTTGACGCCCATCCGGAGTTGGTCAATGTGCCGGCTTTGGTGGTGGCAAACCGCGATGATGCCTGCAAGGTCGCCCCGCCTCAGGACGCGCCGAAAATTGCAGCGGCGATGACGCATTCGCCCCAGGTTAATGTGATCTATGTCAGTGGCGGCGTCTTGCGCTCGAACGATTGCGGCTCGCTTTCGCCGCACGGATACAACGGCATCGAGCAGTTCGTTGTCGATTCCATCGTCGCATGGATGAATGAGCGTCATTAGACGGGCAATCGCTGTTCAACCCCGAACCCAGTCCCTCGCGACGGCGTAGACGTCTGATCGATCAGTCAAGTTGGATGTTGAGGCGCTTGATCACATCGCCCCATTTGGCGGTTTCCGCGCTGATAACCTCGGCGAAACTGGTGTCCCCGGGTTCAATGATGAAGTTCTCAGCTTGCAGAGCAGCCTTGACGTCGGGCCGCAACAGGATCTCGGCAATATCGTGTTGGATCTTGTCCTTGATGTTCGCCGGAGTGCCCGCCGGAGCGAGCAAGCCGAACCTGTCTTGTGAGCTATAACCGGGAACACCGGCTTCCTGCATGGTCGGAATATCCGGCGCCATTGCATTACGCGTAATGGTCGAAACGGCGAGTGCTTTCAATTGGCCGCCGGCGATATGCGGCAAGATGTTCGGCGCGCCGTTGATGGTCATGTCGATCTCTCCGGTCAAGATCGCGGCAACGGTTTCGTTCCCTCCTTTATAAGGGACGTGGATGAGCTTGATCCCTGCGATGCCGGCAAAATACTCCGCGGCCAGCCGCTGAATACTGCCGGGCCCGGTGCTGCCATAGAGCAGTGTCGCTGGCTTGGCCTTTGCGAGAGCGATCAGTTCTTTGACGTTGGTGACCGGAACTTTGTTGGCGACCGCCAGCATGTGCGGAATCGATGCCATCAGGATGATCGGGTCAAGTTCGCTCATTTTGTAAGGTAGATTCGAATACAGCAGCGGATTGAGGATGAAAGTCTGAATACCGGTCAGCAGAAGCGTATAGCCGTCGGGTTCGCTCCTGGTGACGGCAACCGCACCCATCAGCGTGTTGCCGCCCGGTCGGTTCTCGACGATGACCGCTTGGCCCCAGGTCTCAGAAAGCTTTTGTGCGACCACCCGCATGAGTACGTCCGGCGGGCCGCCGGCCGAGAACGGGGTAATCACACGCACCGTACGGTTGGGATAATCGAGCGCAACGGCGCGATCCGGCGGTAGCGCAATCGCGGCGAGACAGGCGAGCAGGGCGAGGATCCGGCGCATGAAAATTCCGGGGTTTTGACACTGACTCTAACGTCCTCGGAGTGCGCAGTCTTGTCAACAATATCAAGGCCTTCCAGAAGATATACCTGCGATGAGAGTGCAACCTAGATGAGCGATGAGACCCTGTCCGGCGCCTTCAAATCGATCATCGTCCGGGCGCGGGGATTTGATCGCGGCGATGAGTGGTGCTGCGGGTTTGCGGGACGGTCGAAACGCCAAGGTGGTGGTAACGAGTCCATCTTCGACGCCCACCGAAATCCTGTGAAGGTTACCGGGTGAGTGCGCATCCTTAAGCGCCGCAAAAATGCACGCCGCGTGATTTCAAAATTTTTGTTTTTGAAAGGCCGTGAGGTTGTGTGGCTCTGGGCAAGTCGTCGCCGAATATCCGCGCAGCACGTCCGTGCCTATCAACGATGCCTGCGGCGAAAAATAATAAACGTGAC
>Ga0265342_10004624_pt1 | contig 10733 bp, 9 predicted proteins | sample 4CB327metaG_FD_203125 | JGI IMG/M metagenome (GOLD analysis project Ga0265342, IMG submission 203125) | Rhizosphere microbial communities from Carex aquatilis grown in University of Washington, Seatle, WA, United States - 4-CB3-27 metaG | ecosystem: Host-associated > Plants > Roots > Rhizosphere...
CCCACGAGCAGTGCCGCAGCCGCGCCACCACCGTCGCGGGTGTCGGAGTCGCCTTTGATCGCGAGGGCAGTCGCGACGAGGAGGCCCATACTAAGCACGGCGCCACCAGTGAGCGCGCCATTGATAGTTATGAGTGGTGAGCGGGCTGCGCTCGGGCTGCCGGTAGTCTGCCAGGCCAAGAGCTGCCAGGCGCCGCTGCCAGAAAGGAGCGCGGCGGGAACGAAGGATTCCAGCGCCAACTTCAGGTGCTCTGTTTCCCTGTCGTGCTGGTATTCGCGGTAGCTGTCGGCCGAATCTTCCGACGCGCTCTTGGGTCGTTGCACGCTCGCGATCGCCTTTCGCGCACCTGGCGTGTCGAGGATGGCAAGCTGTCGGTGAATGGCGGAACAGTGCTGCGACCATTGCGACGATGGTTCTCGGCACGCGGCAAACGCCCGGGTGAGGGCGGGCTCTGCCTGGGGCAGGACAATCCCCATCTCCAGGTACGCATCGAGTCCCTGGGGCGTGTCGTCGGAAAGAAAGTATTCCGCCAGGTCGCGATTCCCCGGGGCTTGTCGTGCGATTCTTTCGGCCAGCGCGGGCAACGGCAACGACAGCCTTCGATAGGAGTCGAGCCGCGGTCGTGCTTTTTCGAAATAGGCCCCGGCCAGCGCGGCAAGCAGGGTCGTTCCCACGCGGAGCCCGTCTTCACGGCCTAGCTCGGGCTTGCTCGCATGGGCGAACGTCGGCGCTTGCACGGCAAGCCAGTGGTCGACGAGGGCTGTGATCTTCTCGACATTGCGAGTAACCAGCTTGGCATCCATTGCTTGCCCGCAGGACACGGCTTGCTTGAGGGCAGCTTCGAACGCGTCGTCCGTGACCTCGTCCTCCGTGGTCAACGGCGCGGAGAGGACAATCGCCAGCAGCCAGCGTGAGAAGATCATCGCGCTTCCTTCCTTTCGGAAGTTGAGAGCCACTTGCCCGCGCCCAGTGCCACGATTGTTCCGTCGCTCATCGTCGTCAGCGTACGGCAAACCGTCATCTGTGCGCCCGAAGTTCCTAGCGGCAAGGACTTCAACTTCTTGTCATCCAGCCAGACCAAGTGCAGCTCGTACTCATTCACGTGCGACCTGGTTTCCTGGTCATAGCCATCGCTTTGCATGCACACAAGCGCACGATCGGTTGGGACTGGCGCAACGGCGATGATCGACGCGCTGGATGGCAGACATTGGCTCCAGGTTTGTCGGCCGTGCGCGTTCAAGCGGGTGAGGCAGGCGGTGTCGATGGGGCGATCCAGGTAGCCGGCCGCGAGGATCTCGCCATGGGACAACCACGCGGCGGTCTCGAACCTGCCGGCGTTTTCGGCATAGGAGCCGAAGTAGGTTCGCGCGCGCAGGTTGCGGCCATCCGCGCCCAAGCGCACAAGGGTCGGCACATTTCGGGCATAGCCGTCATAGCGAGCCCAAGTCGCTTGGCCGAGCAACAGCAGATCTCCCTCGGGCGCCACCAAGATGGCATGGGTCACGAGATTGGCCACGGGATCCATGGTGATGCTCTTGGCATCCCAGTCCGTTCGAATGCGCCAGGTATCCGCCAGATCTTGCACCCCAAACACCAAGGCATGATCTCCCTGGTTACGAATCGAAACGATTCCCTCGTCGAGGCCATCGGCGATGCGTGTCCACACGACCTCGCCGCTTGCGGTAAGACGGCTGATGAACGCCAGATGACGACGGTCAGGCTTCTGATTGTCCGCCAGTTGTCCCCCAGCCAGGAATCCGCCATCGGGCAAAGACAGCACCGATTGCAGTCGACCCGGAAACGGCAACACGAAGGTATTGCGTTCGTGTCCGTCGGGGGCGAGGACGATCAGCATAGGCTGCTCGCATGTCAGCTCCGGACCGAGCACGCTGCCCACCAGCACGACATCCCCCGCGGCGGTGGTCACGGCGGAGGCGCTCTCTCCACCCATTGGCCCGACCGCCTTCACGGCGTACAGAGCCCCGTCCTTGCCCAGGTTCACCATCCACGCCCGCGCCTCTCGCCGGCGCGCTAGTCGCTTGGCTTCGCCCTTGTCAGGCGGTGGCGACGCGGCCGCGCAGGCCGGTGGAACGGCATCCTTGATTTCAGGCGCAACCCCCGGCTGGAAATCGACCGGAGAGAAGAGGTGTTTGCATCCGCCAACAAGGAAGCCAATCGACGCGACGACAAGAAGCCAGGTTGGGCGATTGTCCATTCAGACCACGCCTCGAATGTCTCCGGAGTGGTCGGCCCATGGGCCTGAAATGACACCGATGATCCAATTCACCGTTGCATCTTACCCGGGCGCTCAAAGCCCCAGGGGAATTTCGCCAGGAAGGGTACGGTCACCGCGCCGAAGAGCTGTAGGCTTTTCAGACCTGACCCCTACGGTCCCGCCAGCAAACATCCTACCGCCACGTCGTAGTCTGGCCGCGTTCCGTCCCATAGGGGCTCGTTCGCGTCGGGGCCGAGATCGAGGCCGTGCTCGTCGGCCCACTCTTGCAGCCAGGTCAGGATGTTGCCGGTCCAGGCCCGCGATGCCTCACTTGTCTGTGCCTTGCCAGTGGGAGCAATGAAAGTCCATTCACCCTCGCCGTCGCGCTCGATCGACCAGCCGCCCTCGTGGACGAGATGATGGTGGCGAGTACAGAGACTCAAAATATTGTCGATGCTGGTCTCTCCGCCATGGATCCAGTGCTGTACATGGTGACCGTGCAGAAAGCGGTCGTGCGTGCAGCCAGGGAAACGGCATCCTCGGTCGCGCAATTGCAGCGCCCGACGAAGCGCAGGCGGGATCGAACGGCTGCGACGGCCAATATTCAGGCCAGTGCCAGCTTCACCTATGGCGGCTACCACCCCGCAATCGCAAGCGATGCGCCGAAAGGTTTCCGCGGAAATGTGCGTGCCATCCTCAAGCGTTGCCGCCAGGGTCCCGTCCGCTGCCAGCGCGTCCTGGTCGACATGGACCATCACTTGATAGCGCTCCCCTCCATTGCCCTTCGCCGCGTTGCCCGCCAGAAAGCCCTCCGCCAAGGCGACCGCCCCATCCGGCCGAGACGGCCAGGCCGCCGACTCTTCGGATCCTTCCGCGGAAACGTGTTCGTGCCCGCAGTCACATTTCTGTGCCCCCGTTGCCGCCGCCGCAGGTTCGCGCTTGGCATTCACATGCCCCACCTCGCGCGCGCAATCAATCGCTCGCACAATCATGTCTGCCTCGTCCGGGGCGAGCACCATCTCGACCTTCACCATGCCGCCAGGAAGTACCCGCCGCCGCACGCATCGCTCCTCCGGGCCAGCGGGCCGGTCCATCGCCAGTGCGCTCCGGTACCCCCGGCAGATGCGTTCAAGCTGCGCGCCCGTCGCGAAGAGCGCCAGCTCGAGCAATTGCGCCTCATTCTCCGGCTTCGCCACCCGGGTCAGCGCACGCACCTTCGCGTAGGAAAGTCTGCCCACGCTCAACGCCTGATCGATGGCCGGCAAACTACCAAGCGCCCGCGCCACGCGCACCTTCTCGCGCGCAGTCGCAAGGTCCAGCCCAATTCGCCACGACAGCCAATGCGCACACGAAACCGCACCCTGCGCGTACCATTCGTTCGATTCATCGAATTGCCGAATGCATTCGAGCAACCGATGTGTCGCCGCATCCATCCGCGCCGCAAGCTCCGCAATCTCCCGACCCAAATCCTCGACGGAAAGCATAGCGAAGAGTCTACAATTGAGTGGGGTAGGTGGCAATTGTAATTGTTGGGTAATTGAATGAATTCTTGTGTTTCTATTGCTTGGCCGCGATTGGCGGTATGGCAATGCGGCCTACGTCGATAGCTTCATGCGCGGGTCCGGGGACGCGCGACCTTTCCCCACGGCGCTTCAATCCACGCGCGGGCCCGAGAGACCACGCGACTGTGTAGTCTGGCCAGTAGATGGGGCTGAGTGCCTGCGACACTGGCCCCATGACTCTTGGGAGAACGCCGATTCCTGGGCCCATGGGCCTGGCGGCTCGGGGAACGGGCCCGAACCTCGACGGGCTACAGTCACGACCGCGGTTCATCCCCGCGCGCGGGGAATGGTCTTCCTTCACGGGCATCTCTACCACTTGATCCGGCTCATCCCCGCGCGCGGGGGGATCTGCTTCGGTTGGCCGTCTCGAAATCGAGGGCAACGAAGGCACGCGGGCGCCAGCCGGCCAGGAGCTTGGCTTCGATGCTCGCCTTTGCTTGCTTCTCCATCCCCGCCACCCTACGCCTCCCTTTTGTCATTACTGGATAATGAATCACCACTGAGCTCGGCCTCGATCTCCTCAACCGAGGGCAATCCGTCCTTCAGATCGGCAGGAAGGCTGGCGACGATTTTGGTCTCCCATTCGGCGACGCCGACGGGCTTTCTCAGGCCACGCAGGGCGTATTCGGCGACCAGCTTGTTGCGCGAGCGGCACAGCAGCAGGCCCACGCTGGGTTTGTCGTCGGGGTGGCGCAGCAAATCGTCGACGGCCAACAGCTAGAGGTTGATTTGGCCGACGTCGCCGGGACGGAAGGGCGTGGTCTTCAGCTCGATGACCACGTAGCGGCGCGGTTTCAGGTGATAGAAGAGTAGGTCGAGCAGGAAGGTTTCGTCGCCGACTTCCAGGCGCACTTGGCGGCCGACGAACGCGAAGCCCGAGCCCAACTCTAGCAGGAAGCGTTGAACGTGATCGACCAGTGCCTGCTCGACCTCGCGTTCGCGGCGCGGGTCGGCGGTGCCCAGAAAGTCGAAGGGGTAGGGGTCCTTGAATACTTGGCAGGCCAGGTCCGAATCCGCTGGGGGCAGGGTGTCCTTGAAATTATTCACTGCCTTTCCCTGGCGATCATGAACGCGGCCGGCTATTTGCAGGGCCAGAATTGGTTGGGACCAGCCATGTCGGATGGCCTTCTCGGCGTACCACAGACGCGCCTTCGGATCGCCCAGGCGCTCGAGTAGGGTGATGTTCTGGCGCCAGGGCAATTGTGCAACGGTCCGTTGCACAATTCGCGCATCGTAGACCCTGTGTCTGCGTCCCAGAGCGGCTTGTACGGCCGCATCCCGATGGTCACACTTTGACGTATGGATTGCTTCCGAATGCCCCCTTTCCGCGCGGCGGCCAACATCTTGCTGGCTGCCTGTCACCTGGCGGCCTGCAGCTCTGGCGGGAGCCATGCGACGTCCGCGATTCCCGATGCAGCGACGGGCTGGGAGGCAGGCGCGCCGCAGTCGACACCGGACGCCTCGCCTTCGGATGCCTCGACCCCGGAAGGCGACATCGGCCTGTGCGTTCGCGCGACGCCTTCGTCGCCGGGCGAGGTGCTGAGCGCGACGGGGGTGGTGCGCGGTGTCGCCGACGGTACTACCTACGCGTACAAGGGCATTCCGTTCGCGGCTCCCCCGATTGGTCCGCTTCGTTTTGCGCCTCCCGCTCCGCCCGCGTGCTGGGGCGACGTGCTCGACGCATCCACTGCGGGCCCTCTGTGTATGCAGTTCGATGTCCAACACCAGAACATCGTCGGCGAAGAGGACTGTCTCACGCTCAACCTATGGGCGCCCGCAGGCGCGACGGCATCGTCGCGCCTGCCGGTGATGTTCTTCATCCACGGGGGCGGGCATCAAGTCGGCGACCAGTCAGAGCTGGTGAGCTCGGTGCTGCTTTACGATGGTAGGCCGCTGGTCGAGAGTCAGAATGTGGTCTTGGTGACCGCCAACTACCGGCTCGGTCCGCTCGGCTACCTCGCGAATGCGCAGCTCGCCGCTGCGGATCCGCACGGCTCGACCGGCAACTACGGGACGCTCGATCAAATCGCCGCGCTCAAGTGGGTGCAGGACAACATCGAAGCCTTCGGGGGGGACGCTTCTCGCGTGATGGTCTTCGGCGAGTCCGCGGGCGGCGAAGCGGTGTGCACGCTTCTGGCATCGTCGCTCGCCGCGGGACTGTTCGCCAGCGCGCTGTCGGAGAGCGGCCCTTGCTTGGCCCTCGCGCTCGACAAGGCCGAGAGCTATGGCGACACGGTCGTCTCGGCGGTTGGCTGCGCGGGCGCTCCCGACGTGCCGGCGTGCCTGCGCGGGAAGTCGGCCAGCGACCTCGTGCAGACCGAGCCCAACGGGACCATCGGTACCTTCCCGTACAATGCGGTCATCGACGGCTACGTGTTGGCTGGTGCACCCCTGACCGTCATCGGCGCGGGCCAGCACAATCGAGTGCCAGTCATCTTCGGTAGCAACGCCGATGAGATGGGCAAACAGGTGGGGGTCATCCGCGACGAGGCCGCGTACGAGAGCGCCGTAACGGATCTCGCAACTTCGCTCGGAAAGCCCAGCGCCGCGCCGTTGGTCCTGGCCGCGTATCCGGCTTCCGACTACGCAAGCCCGCGTGCGGCCTACGTTGCGCTGCTTACCGACGCGTACTTCACCTGCAACGTGCGCGCCGCGACTCGAGCTTTGGCGGCGAGCCAGACGCAGTCGGTTCGCCGCTACCTCTTCAGTCACATCTCCGACAATGCCACGGCTTTGCAGACGGCGTACGGCGCTTTCCACGGCTCGGAGTTGCCATTCGTGTTCGGCTCGCTGCCGTCACCGGGGCCTGGCGACACTCAGGTCATCGCAACCTTCGGTGGGTACTGGGCGAGCTTGGCTGGGGCGGGCGATCCCAACGGCAATGGCAGAGTCGCGTGGGAAGTCGTCACGACGGGTAACGATTTCCTCGTGGTCATCGACACCACCGCCACGACGTATCACAACTCGCAGTGCGATTTCTGGGTGAGCCTGGGCCAGCAAGCAACGCCCGCACCCTGAGAAATGGAGAAGCCCCCACCACCCCTACGGGCGATGAGGGCTTCCGATGCTTGCGGCTCCTAGTACTGGAAGAGGAGCTCTCGGTACTTGGGCAAGGGCCACAGGTCGTCGGCGACCAGGGTCTCTAGCTCGTCGGCGGCAGCTCGCACCGCATCCTGGGCCGGGATGACCTTGTCCCTGAAGGCCTTGGCTTCGGCGTGCAGCGAACCCGCCTTGTGGGCGGCTTCCTGCGCGGCCTCGAGTGTCTCGAGGCCTGCCACCAGGGTGTCGGTCAGGCCGGCGATCTTGTCCGCCAGCTTGGTCACGCCCTTCGACTTGGATGCGGCCGCGAGGTCGCCGAGGTACCTGACCGCCGCCGGAACGATCTGCGTCTTGGCGATTTCTACCGTGGCATTGGCCTCGATGTTTTGCACCTTCACGTAGCGTTCCCAAGCGATCTCGTAGCGGCTCTCGAGCTCGCGTTCATTGAGAACCGCGAACTTGGAAAACAGCTTCTTGGCCTTCTCGCTCTGCAGCGAGGGCAGGGCGTCGACGGTGTTCTTGTTGTTGGGCATACCACGCTTGGCGGCCTCGGCGTGCCAGTCCTCGGCGTAGTTGTTGCCTGGGAAGAGAATGGACTGATGCTCTTTGATGGTCTCCGAGAGGATCTTGGTGAGGCCCGCGAAGTCATCCGATTTGAGCTTTTCCAGCTTGTCCGCGATGAACGAGATGGACTCGGCCGCGATGGTGTTGAGCACCGTCTGCGGCCAGTAGATGGGTACCGATGAACCCACCGCGCGGAACTCGAACTTGTTGCCCGTGAAGGCAAAGGGCGAGGTTCGGTTGCGATCGGTAGCATCCTTGGGAAGGACCGGCAGGGTCGTGACACCGAGCTCGAGACTGCCACCCTGCTTGGAGGTGGAGGCAGGACCTTTCGCGAGTTGTTCCACGATGTCCTCCAGCTGTTCGCCGAGGAAGATGGAAACAATCGCAGGAGGAGCCTCGTTGGCGCCCAGCCGGTGATCGTTGCCGGCGTCCGCGATGGAGGCGCGAAGGAGATCGGCGTGCAAGCTGACCGCCCGGATAGTCGCCGCCAGGAAGGTGAGGAACTGCGCGTTGTCGTGCGGGGTCTTGCCCGGCTCGAGAAGGTTCTCGCCGTCGTCCGTGGCCATGGACCAGTTGTTGTGCTTGCCCGACCCGTTGACGCCCTTGAAGGGCTTCTCGTGAAGCAGGGCGACCAAGCCATGTTGGAACGCGATCTTCTTCATCAGGCTCATGAGCAGCATGTTGTGGTCCGAGCCCACGGTGGTCGCCTCGAACATGGGGGCGAGCTCGAATTGTGCCGGCGCGACCTCGTTGTGGCGGGTCTTGGCGGGAATGCCCACGCGCCACAGCTCGCGGTCGAAATCCATCATGAAGGCCAAGACGCGCTCGCGGATGGCGCCAAAATACTGGTCTTCCAGCTCCTGGCCCTTGGGCGAGGGGGCGCCGAAGAGAGTGCGCCCCGCGAGGATGAGGTCGGGCCGGAGCTCGGCCAGACGACGATCGACGAGGAAGTATTCTTGCTCTGGCCCGATGGTGGTGAACACCCGATGCGTGGTGGTGTTTCCGAACCACTTGAGGATGCGCATGGCCTGCTTGGCCACGGCCTCTTGCGAGCGCAGCAGGGGAATCTTCTGATCGAGTGCTTCGCCGGTGTACGAGACGAAGGCCGTCGGAATGGTCAGGGTGACACCGTTCGGCTCTACCTGCAGGAAGGCCGGGCTGGTGACATCCCAGGCGGTATAACCGCGCGCCTCGAAGGTGGAACGGATCCCCCCGGAGGGGAACGATGAGGCATCGGGCTCGCCTTGGATCAGCACCTTGCCCGAGAACTCGGAGATGCTTTCGCCGTCACCGGTGGGATTCAGGAATGAATCGTGCTTTTCCGCCGTCGTGCCGGTGAGCGGAACGAACCAGTGCGTGTAGTGGCTGGCCCCATGAGCCATGGCCCATTCCTTCATGCCGTGGGCGACCGCGTCAGCGATGCTGGGGTCGAACTTCTCCGCTCTCTCGATGGTCCTGCGAAGTTTCTTGTAGACCGGTTTGGGTAGGTACTCTCGCTGCGCCTGGTCTCCGAAGACGTAGCTGCCGTAGATGTCTTCTCCGGCATGCTCCAGGTAGTTCTCGGTCGAAGCGACCTTCTGTGTAGCAATTGCGGCAACTGCATTCTTACGCGCGGTCATTCTCATTCGTTCTCCACATGGTTGATGGTGCTAGTGCTCATGAACCCTTCACTTCTCGCTCGACGATCCGCCAGCTCCCGTCCTACCCCGCAGCGACCGGATTCGGAAGCTGCGCCGTACGACTTTTCTATCGCTGCTTTGATATCCTTTCAACTACCGCCTTGTTGCTTTCTTGCAAATCGGGGCCGTGGCCCAGCCTGGTCCGCTCACGTGCTGCGAATGCCGTGCTTGGCCAGCACTTCCAGCAGATCGAGCAGAGAAAATACGCCGAATCCGCGGATTTCCAGCAGGCGGCCGTAGGTCCAGCGATCGGTCTGCCGGCCGGGCTCGTATCGGCACAAGGCATTGTGGGTTCGCGGTTCCAGCTCGTAGCCGTACTCCTGGACCAGAATGTCGGGCGATGGCACCGTGCGAGCCAGGAACTCTCTTGGCAGCCCTTCGCGGCTCGTGGAATTGACGCGAAATCCGGTCAGCGCTTCGAAACGTTCGATGAAGCGCGCCGTATCGTCTTGTCGGCGAAGGGTGCGCTCTGAGGACGAGGGGGCTTCGTGTGAAACAGTTTGGTTTTGGCCAGGCATGGCGGCTCCGGCATTGGACATTACCTAGACGGCCTCCGGACCTCGCTCGCCGGTGCGGATGCGAATGACGTCGGCCATGGGGGAGATGAAAATCTTGCCGTCGCCGATCTCCCCCGTGCGGGCGGTGGCCAGGATGGCGTCGACGATGGTGTGAACCATCTCATCGTCGACGACGATCTGGATGCGTACCTTGGGCACGAAGTCTACCGTGTAGGCAGAGCCCCGGTAGACTTCACGCCTGCCCCCAGTGCGACCAAACCCGCGAACTTCGGAAACGGTCATGCCACGGGCGCCAACCTGGTAAAGGCGATCCTTCACCTCGTCGAGCTTGAACGATTTGATGATCGCTTCGATACGCTTCATGACTGGATCATTCCTCGGAATAGGTTGCGGGGAGGTTTCGCACTGGTGAAAAGGTGGTAACGATTCCTGCCGGCCTAGAAATAGGCGAGGGCGGCGAGGAGACCGGTGACCTGGTTCTTCTTCGGGGTCGTGCCCTTGAGGAACTCTTCCTTGTTCGACATATCGGCACGGATCTCCAGCCGGAGCTCGTAGTGCTTGTTGACGGTCCACGCGCCCTGGCCGGTGACTTCGTACAGGGAAACCTTGTCCTCGTTGGCCCCTGTGAGCACGGCATAGGCGTCGCTCTTGTCGTAGATGTACTCTGCCCGTGCAGCCACGTTGAAGGCATCGCTGATGGTGTAACGGCCCATGGCGGCGATACCGAACCAGTAGGGCGTACCGGCTTTCCAGTAGTCCACGTTGCCTCCAACCGAGAGATTGCCGATGTCCTTGGTGATCACCGCGTCCACCAGCACACGCGTGGTGGTACCGTCGGCTCCTCCCTCCTTACCAATGTAGGTCGTGGCGGCGGCGGTCAGGCCCTGGTTGAGCGGCGTGTAGGTCAAATTCAGACCAAAGGTCTTGTCCGAGTTGTTGTCCGGATCGTTGTTCCATCCGTTGACGAGTTGGAGGGACACAACTAGTTCCGGAGCAGCGATGGTTCCGAGCAGGGCTCCATTGATACGAAGCCCGGTGTGCAGCAAGGGGACTCCGAAGAAGAGCAGCGAGCGGCTGTAGAGCCAGTTTTTGTTGGACTCGATGACCTCGGCGCTCGCTGAGGTTACGAACCTGCCGGCATCGATGGAGATGTTCG
>Ga0265342_10004626_pt1 | contig 10728 bp, 9 predicted proteins | sample 4CB327metaG_FD_203125 | JGI IMG/M metagenome (GOLD analysis project Ga0265342, IMG submission 203125) | Rhizosphere microbial communities from Carex aquatilis grown in University of Washington, Seatle, WA, United States - 4-CB3-27 metaG | ecosystem: Host-associated > Plants > Roots > Rhizosphere...
CTCGTAAAAACGGGCAACAAACAAACGCGAACGATAACTCGTTTGCGATGGCCGCCTAAAGAACGGACCATCCCGCAACCCCTGGAACTGCCTACGGCCTAGGGAAGCGGCAACTCAGTGGGCTTTGCGTCCGGGCAGCGTCTTCCGGCCCGAACGCGAGACACAGGGAGGGCTGGCATCCGGGACGCCCCGTCGGCGGGCCAACCCGAATGCGAGAATCAAATCGCCGGACACGCACGTAGCAGCCAGGGTGTAGACCTTCCGGACCCGGGGGCAGTACCCGGCGCCTCCACAGTAATTTAAGCTAGTTACGACTATTTTCGGTTCTGTTGCCGTACGGTTGCCTCATGCTATGCGCTAACATCAAGCAGCGCGACCGCGTCCCGCCGGGTTTCAGGCGACAGGTGCGCGTAGCGCATGGTGGTCATGATGTCCGTGTGGCCGAGCAGTTCCTGCACCACCTTGATCGCAGCGCCTCGCATGACCAGATGGCTGGCGAAGGTGTGGCGAAGCACGTGCCACCCGATCTGGCGCAGACCTGCTCGCTTGCATGAGTCGTACAGCGGCCGTCTGCATTGGTTCTTGGTCAGCGCGTGCCCTTCCGGATCGCAGAACACCAACTCCCCCCGTAGATGCCTTTGCGCCTTGAGGATGGTCAAGAGGTCAGGAGAGAGAGGAACCTCCCGTGATCGCCCGCCCTTTGGGGTGCCGACAATCCCCCGCACGATTGACTGCCTGACGACGATCCTTCCTGTCGACAAGTCCACGTCCCTCCACCGCAGCCCCAAGAGTTCGCCCTGCCGCAGCCCCGCTTTCATGCCCACAGCGATCATCGCGCGCCACTCTCCCTCGGCGGCCGCCAGCAGCTTCCCCGCCTCCACGAAGTTCAAGAAGTCGAATTCCACCTCAGGAACCTTCAGCCACTTCACCTTCGGCACGCTCGCGATCAGCTTCCATTCCTCGGCCACGGCCAGCATGCGCCGGAGGACGATCAGATGGTTGTTGATACTCTTGGGCGAGAGCCCGTCCTTCAACTTCTGCGCCTTGTACCCCTCTATCTCCTCGGGTCCCACCTGGTCGAGGCGCAAGTGGCCCAGCTGCGGTGCGATGTGAAGGCTCAACACCATCTGCTTGGTCGCCACCTCGGACGGCTTGTTGTTCGCCTGTGCGTACTTCTCAACAAACCGCTGCCCGAATACCGCGACCGTTGGAACCACTTTCTTCTCTGTTGCTGCTGGCACCTCCTTTGGTTGTGGCCGTCCGGATAGCAGCTCTGCTAGGCGCTGCCGCTCGTATTGCTCCGCGCCCCGCCGGGTCTGGATCTTCGGCACCTCGCGGACTCTCGTCTGCTCGCCGTTCGGAATTTGGACGGTGAAATCCACGATCCAGAAACTCTTCTCTTTGCCTGACTTGGGGTCGCGGCGTCGTTGCTGTCTCACGCTCATGATTTGCTCCGTGAACGCGGGACAGCACCTTGGCCTGTGCGGTACCATTCTATCACCGTTGGACGGTGGATCGTGATCCGACCGCAGATGCGCCTGACGCCAGGAAGGAGCCCCGCCCGGATGAAATTGTAGAGCGTCTTGCGATTCACTCCGATCTCGGCGGCAAGCTCTTCCACCGTGACAAAGTCCCGTCCGTTCGGGATCTGAGCGCGATCACTGTCCGCAGGCCCCGACACGCCGGCGCCAGGAAGCGGCTGCTGGGCCACCCGGGCGTCCATTGTGGGGTCTGTGTCATTGGTGGCCGTCATGGCTTTGCCGGTGGCGTACGCCTCTTACAGCGCACCAATTGAGCTTAAGTCGTGTCAATCACAGGAGTCACGAACTCCCTAATTTTCCGATTTGCGCGTCAAATACCCCATCTTTCCCGAGAAATACGTGAATTGTGTTCACGGTTCGCGAATAGTGAACGCTGCTCCATCCCGGAAATCCCCAAAAGTCGTTGCACTTTTGAAACTACTTATTCCTGCCATTCCCTCATTGCAAATGGCCACATGACTAACGGTCTTGTTGTTCAGTGAACGGTCACTGGGATGCCGAGCGGTGGGCGACCTCAGTCCCTCTTCTTGGCCCGGCGGGCGACGGACAGTCGAGGCAACCGGGCGGATGTGGTAGGGATCTTTGGTGCCGCGCAACCCGACAGCACCTGGATCGCAGGGCGACAGCTCGGTGGCTCGATTTCCACCGCTGCCTGCCATCCCACCGGCTCCGCAGCAGCCGCCCGACGAGCGCCAGGCCAAAGCGAGTCAAATCATCGGCGGCCTGGCGGGCGCAGTGGAGACCGAGATGCAGGTGGCTGGACCGAACCTCACGACGGGGTACTACGCATCTTCCGTTGATCTCGGCCGCCTGCAAGCCGAACTGGGCAAGGGTGTCGCTCGCCTCACCGCCGCGCAGCTCGAAGAACGCTGGGACGAGGTCTTTTCCTGGATGCGCCGCTTGCTGCGCTCCTGGGTGCAGCGCTGCAAGCTGGTGAAGATCGAGCGCCAGGAGCTTGGTATTCGCGTCGAACTCGAGACACAGGATGATCACGGATACTACAAGTACGGCTTTGGCGTGTTTCCCCGGAAGCCGTAGCTGACCGAGCCTACAGACGAGCCTTCAGCTATCTCTGCTCCCCTGTCGGTCATCGCCGTATGATGTCCCCCGATGGGCTTGCGCATTCTCCACACCAGTGACTGGCACCTCGGCCACGTTTTCCACGGGGTCGAGCGCGAGTACGAGCATCGCCTCTTTCTCGACTGGTTGCTCGACACGATCGAGGCCGAGGCCGTCGACGCCCTTCTCGTCGCGGGTGACGTGTTTGAAGCCGCGAACCCATCTGCCAGCGCGACCAAGCTCTGGTACCACTTCCTCGGGCAGGCGCACAAACGGATCCCGCACCTCCAGGTGGTGGTCATAGGCGGCAACCACGACTCCGCTGCGCGGCTTGAAGCGCCAAGACCGCTGCTCGCCGAACTCGGGCCGCTCCACGTCGTGGGCGGGCTGCCGCGTGCGAACGGCGATCTCGATGTCGATCGGATGATCGTTCCCCTCCAAAACCGTCGCGGGAAGATCGTGGCCTGGGTGCTTGCGGTGCCATTCCTACGGCCGGCGGATCTGCCAGCGGTTGACCAGGCCGCTGACGCGCTGGTGGACGGGACGCGCGCCCTGTATCAGCGGGTGCTCCAGTCTCTGGGCTCGCGTCGCCGCCCCAACCAGGCTGTCATCGCCATGGGCCATTGCTACATGGTGGGATGTCAGCTTTCCGAGCTATCCGAGCGCAAAGTTCTGGGTGGCAACCAGCATCCCCTGCCCCACGATGTCTTTGGCAGCGACATAGCCTACGCTGCCTTGGGCCACCTCCACGTTCCGCAACGAGTCGGCGGCCACGAAAACATTCGCTATTCGGGCGCCGTGCTTCCGCTCTCATTCGATGCGCGGGCAGTCCAGCACGCCGTCATGCTGGTCGAGTTCGCCGGGGCGCAAGCAACGAGCATCCGAGAACAGCTAGTGCCCCGCACGGTCACATTGCTCTCCGTGCCCAATGATGGGCCTCTTCCCCTCGACGCCGTATTGGAGACTCTTCAGTCTCTGCCATGCCGCAGCGACGGTCCCGACGAACAGCGGCCCCTCCTGGAAGTGCGGGTCGCCCTGGACAAGCCCGAGCCTGCCCTGCGCAAGCTCATCGAGGACGCACTTGAGGGCAAGGAGGCGCGCCTGGTTCGCATCGCCCCACCCTTGTTCAAGGGCACCGATAGTGGCCTCGAGACCAGTGGCGTCGCCGCGCTCAGCGAGCTTTCTCCCGAGCAGGTCTTCCGGCTCAAGTACGCCCAGAAACATGAAGGTGAACCCAGCCCAGACTTGCTCGCGGCTTTTCACGAATTGCACGATCACATCGCCCAGGAGGGCGCATGAAGATCCTGGCTATTCGAGGCAAGAACCTGGCCAGCCTGTACGGTGAGTTCGAGCTACGTCTCGATCAGCCGCCCATCTCGTCCTGTAACCTCTTCGCGATCTTCGGCCCCACTGGTTCCGGCAAGAGCACCCTGCTCGACGCTCTCTGCCTCGCCTTGTACGGGAAGACGCCCCGTTTGTCCGATGAAGGTGGGCATCCGGTGGGCGCCCCAGGCGACGACGAGAAATCGCGTCTCAAGAGCAACGACGCTCGCGCGCTCCTGTCGCGAGGCACAGTGGATGGCTTTGCCGAGGCCGACTTCCAGGGAGCGGACGGCAAACGCCTTCGGGCGACTTGGCGGGTACGTCGCGCCCGTGGAAAACTGGCGAAATACCAAACTCAAACCATGGCGTTGGTGGACATCGATTCAGGGGACACCGTTTCGTCCCAGATCACGGAGGTCCGGCAGGCTGTCGTGGCGCACGTTGGCTTCACCTTCGACGAGTTCAAGCGCACGGTGCTGCTGCCCCAGTTCGAGTTCACCAACTTCCTGCGCGCAAAGCCCGACGACCGAGCCCAGATTCTGGAACACGTCATGGGCGGCGACACCTTCACCAAGCTGTCCATGGCTGCGCATGAACGCGCCGCAAACGAACGGGACAAGCTGAGCCGCCTACGAGACAAGCTGGGTATCTTGACGCTCCTCTCGGACGACGACCGTGCGCAACTCGACTCCCGAGCAACAACGACTGCCAAGTCGCTGGCCGACGCGCAAGCGGCCCTTCAGAGCGCCAGCCAGGATCTGGCCTGGCATGAGCGACAGGCAGAGTTGGCCACCGCAGTCGACAAGGCAAGCACCGTGCTCAAAGACGCGGAGGACCTCGTAACGCGCGCCGAACCACAGGAGAAGGAAGTCCAGGCCGTTTCCGCCGCCCAGCCGCTGCGGACTCTCCGGGATGCGGCGGCCCGGGCTGCCACGGCGCTGGGCAAGGCAGAAGCCACGGCCAGCGAGGCCAGGCGCAGGGTGGATCAGGCCGGCCGAGACGCGGGTATTGCCCAGGGCGCTTTTGCTACTGCGGAATCGGAGCTGGGACTGGCGCACGAGCGCGAGGCCGCTTTGCGTCCCAAGATCGACGTGGCCAAGGGTCTGGACATCAAGATCGTTCAGGCCCGCGAGGCCGCTGCCAAAGCCGCTTTGGAACTCGAAGAAGCTCATGGTCAAATCGACCAGGACCGCGTCGCACTGGGAGAACTCGACCAAGAGATTGCCTGCCACGACGCTCAACGTTCCGCCGGCACCCAATGGTTGGCGGGCCACGCCGTCGAGGGACTGCTCGCGGCGGAATGGCCGCGTTGGCGGGCAGAACTCGGCAAACACGCCGCGATCTGCAAGAGGCTGAGCAACATCGCCGGAGAGCTGGCCACGGCCGAAGCATCGGCCGCCATCGCTGGCACAGATGGCGCCCAAGCTGCAGCCACTGCATCCGAGGTGGAACTGCTTTTCAAGAAGGCACAGAAATTCTGGGAGGATGCCGAGACCGCTTTCGCAGGCCGCGATCTTGCCGCCTTGAACACACGCACGGCGAGTCTCCGAGGTACACGCGATGCCCTGATCACGCTCGCTACGATCGCGGACTGTGCCCGGACTGCTCTGGAAGCCCGTTCCCGCGCGCAATCGCAAGCCGACGAGTTTCGCGCGGCCGAGGAAAAGAACCGCTTGGAAGCCGAACGACTTGCTGGAGAGATCATCGGGTGCGATTCCCGGACTGACGAAGCCCGACAGGCCGTCGACGTCGTGCGCACGGCCCTATCCTTCGATGAACAGCGCAACACGCTCAGCGATGGCAAGCCCTGTCCGCTCTGCGGAGCCACCGAGCACCCGTATGCACACACGAAGGTCGAGCCGAGCATGCTGGCGCCGCTTGAGGCGCGCGTCCGCGAACTGAGCCGGCGCGGGCGCGAACTCCAGGACTTGTCCAATACTGCCGCCACCGCGCAGGCCGAGGCCCGCACCAGCGCCGGTGTCGCTGAAGAAACGGCGATGAACCGAACCGCCGAGGCCGAACAGGCACAGGACGACTACCAAGCTCAGGCAGCATCCCCGGCATTGGAGCTGCCGGCATCGGCAGCGCAGGCCACGCCTGCCATTGCGATTGCGATCGAAAAGGTGCAAGCCGCATTTGAGCAGGCGGAATGCGAGGAACGTCGAGCCCTGGAACTTGCCGCTGAACGGGACCGGGCTCGTGAGCGGCTCGATTCCGCACGCACCGCGTGGAATTTGGCCGTCGAAAAGCACGCTGCCCTCAACAAGCAGGAGCAGGAGCTGGCGACACAGGTCAGCCGCCTGACGGAGGAGCACGCCCGACTGGTGAGCGAGCGAGATACCATCGAAGACTCCTTGAGTCCATGCATGGCGTGGCGGCCCGACTGGGTCGCGACGGCCCGTCAAACACCGGAAGCCTTCATCAGCAATTGCCAGGTCTGTGTCCAAGAATTTGGAGAGTGGGAGCGAGGAGTGACGACCGCCACGGAACAGCTCGGCGTATTGCGGGGAAGACAGGAGACCGCTCGGGCCTTGCTCGCCGAACGCCAGCACCGTCTCGATAGCGCTGGTTTGGGCCTCCAATCATTGCAGGAAACGGCGATCCAACTTGAAGCGCAGCGTGGCGCCCTGCTTGAAGGCCGGACCACAGCTGATGTTGAGACCCAACTTGCGACTTTCCTCGCCGAAGCGATGGATGCCTTCGAGACGACGCGCTCGGCATACGAGAAGGCGGCCACAGAACTGGCCCTCGCCCAGGCGGCCGAAGAGACGGCAGTCAACGCAGTCGCGGAGTTGAGCAAGGAAGCAAGGGAGAACGAGCACGCCCTCGACGCGGCCATTGGGGAGTTGGGCATCGATCGGCAGTCGCTTGAGCGTTGCCTTGTTCACGACGAAGAGTGGATCAGCGAGCAAAGAAAAGGGCTGCACGCCCTGCGCGAGGTTGCGGCCTGCGCCCGCACAGCGCAGGCGGTTCGGCAACGTACAATGGACGAGCACGCGGCCAAGGGGCGCCCCGAAGGCGACGCAGCAAGCGGGATGTCGCAGGTCGCAGATGCCCGACAGCAAGAGGCAAGCCTCGGTAGGAGCCTGATCGAACTGAAGGCCAGGCAACAACACGACGACGGCCAGCGAGCCAGCCGGGCCAGCGCAGAGGCCGAAGCGTCCGCACAGGAGGCCGCAAGTAAGATCTGGGAGCAACTTGACGACGTCATCGGCTCGGCCGACGGCAAGAAATTCCGCATATTTGCGCAGGGCTTGGCATTCGATGCCCTGGTCAGGCAGGCCAACGCCCACTTGGCGGATCTTTCGCCTCGCTACCGGCTGATGTCTGTGCCGGGCGCCGCCCTGGAACTTCAGGTGGCCGACCAAGACCTTGGCAGCGAAGTCCGCACCATCAACAGCCTGTCGGGCGGCGAAGTCTTCCTGGTCTCACTGGCCCTTGCCCTCGGCCTGTCCAGCCTCTCCACCCGCGCCACCCAGGCCCAGACGCTCTTCATCGACGAAGGCTTCGGAACGCTCGATCGCGACACCCTCGACCACGCCATGGTGGCCCTCGAAAACCTCCAGGCCACCGGGCGCACAGTAGGCATCATCTCGCACGTGCCCGAGCTACAGGAACGCTTCGGCGCCCAGGTGCGGGTGGAAAAGGCGGGATGCGGGAAGAGCCGGGTTATTGTCGTGTCTGCGTAGACGTAGTGCGCCAACAGGGGGTACGATACCCTCCATGCAAAGGGTATCGGTGGTGTCGACCGACCTACTGTCGGTGGGATACGATGTAGCGAACAGCACCCTGGAGATAGAGTTCCAAAGCGGCGGTCTCTATCAATACAGCGGCGTTCCCGTCGGCGAATACAACGCCCTCATGTCTGCGTCGTCAAAAGGGGGGCACTTCCACGCGCGCATTAAAGATCGGTACTCCACCAGGCGCATCCGCTGACCCGGAAGCACTTGTTTGCGCCCAACTTCACCATGGCTCTTGTTGGAATTGCTGTGAGATCAATGACGGACGTGAGGAGCTCTTGTCCGCAGGCTGACCGATGCCAATCGCCTTTGCTGGCGGACCACGCCAACAAACACAGGCCGATGGGGCCATGAAGGCGCTCGCGAAAAGGGCCGACTTCAGCCTATTGCCCGATGCCCTCGGCGCGGATGTGCGGCGCGCGATCCAGGAAGGACTCCGAGACGGCGTGTTGTCCCCGAAAGCCCACGGGGCCCTTGAGTTCTTCCGCCGGCTGGTTGGTGAATCGATCCAAGATATCGAAGGCCATCCACGCGGCGTTCTGCTCCAACGTTTTCTTCGCGAAGGTCCGTATGAGGATAGGGGCCGGATACCGAGAGCGCTTCGCGCGCAAAGGCTGAAAGACGACGAAACCGCGCAGGCGATCTCCTTCATCCATTCATTCATGATCAATGCGTTTCAGGGCCGTCTCGCGGAAGCCCTGGCCGTGTTGCCTTGCTGCCGCATCATCCGGAACATGCAGAGGGAAGGCATGCTGGGAGCAGATGCCCGCGCATATTTCGGTGAATCCGTCTTGGTTGGCCAAAGCCAGCGTCCGGGCAGGTACAAGGGTGCAGATCTCCACGTCCTCGCCGTGCACGGCTCGAAAGCAGAATTCTTCGGCGTCGGCGAAATCTAACAGATGCTCTATTTCTCAATCCTACGTGCGAAGACGCCCCATCAGTTTCAAAGGGCCGTGGCACTCTACAACGTCTACGGATTCGGCTATGCGCTGGGCACGAGCTTCAAGGATCGGAACGGCGGGCGCGCAATGCTTTGGCCGGAAGATCTTCACGAGATTCTTAAAACTGGCAGCACGAAGCACCGGGCGAGGCTCGTTCCCTGACTGTGGTCCTGTGCACACTGCAACAATTCGCTCTGCCCCCCCCCAACGGCCGGATAGCTACCCCGGCGGTCGTGCCGAGTTCACCTCAGGCAAACTGGCTCTCCCAAAGGTGAGCTTCCTGTGGATAAGGCGGCTACCTCATCCCGGCGCTCGAGGAGCGATATGCGAGCCATGCCCTTATACCCTGCTCTGCCTCCGCGCAGCGAACCACGTTCAACCCAAAGGTGACCGAAATCCCGAGTCCGATTCTCTGTATCGTTGCCTTCCAGTCCTTGCGCCTGGCGACACGATCAAGCATGGACGTCAAGATCGCGTTCCGGGTTTCGGGCAAGTCGATCTCGGCGAACAATTTGGCGAGCGCCGTACACGCGATGGCAACGACTCCTTCGGACGAAAACGCATCCACGCCGAACAAGTCGAGAATGGCCGCGAGAGGGACCTTCCCCGCGTTCCAGCCGCTCCGTCGCGCCGCCTCCACGAGGATTTCCGCGTTCACCGGAGTGGGCACGTATTTCCACGTGATGAGACTCGCGCACGCCGCGAAATACTGGGCGCGCTCGATCACCCCACGCTCCGCCAGGCTCCGCAGGAGCAGCTCCGTCGATATGGTCCTTGCGCCAAACCATCGCCGGGCGATGACTGCCTCCGCGAGGTCGTCGGTCCAGATAACACGTCCAGGTATCGAGCTGTTCACTATGGACTCAGCGCCAGCATCGCCAAACATCTGCTCGAGATCCTCCCGTCGTTCGGGCGAGACGGCAGCGAGCGACGGGCAGCCGATCAGCTCGACGTGGCGGCGCACTTCAGACAACTGCTCCTCCAACCTGCGGGAGGCCCGGCTTTCTTTCGGGGTGATCTCGTGAAAAGCGTGGCCACCCGGCACTTGGACCATAGTTCCGGTCCCCGCTTGCCTTGTCATCTCCCTGGCAGCCTGCTTGCAGTCGTCGTTCACCGAAGCCGAGACCAAGACCATTGGTGTGATTGCGGAGAAGACTGCCTCCAGATCCAGCAGGAGCATCGTGGCGATCGCGGAGGGGTCTGCAACTAGCGTGGCCCCCGCCTGAAGTGAGCCGAGGACATCCGCGATCTCCATCGGACTTCGTGCCCCGACGCGGATCTCGCTCTCCGCGTGCTCAGCCAGTGCTAGCGTGGCCGTGACGACACTTTGGTTCAAGGCCTTCGCCACGGCATGGACGGGAATGGCCTGTTCTCGATGTGCTTTGAGCACCTCAGCGGTCCGTGCATGTCGCAAATCAACTGCTTTGAAGATGGGAGCTAGGTCCAATGCCGTTCGGTTAAGAGCGGGCATGGGTGGGGCGTTTGCGGGGGTAGTTGCTCATTTTGATCTTTACGGCGCGGGGATAGCGGCGTGATCTCCGTCGATCCGGGAGCACAAGTCTGGGAAAGAGGTCACGCATCGTCTTGAGCCGGGTGGGCAGCGCGCCGGGTGAGGCGAGCGCGCACCACGACCAGGTGTCGCAGACGATTCGGAGAGCGGAAACGAAACTGATCCGCGTGGGTTCGAGGCCAAGATCATCGGCCGTTCTTTCCATCTCAAGGCGAATCAGGTTGAACGCCAGCAAAATGCCCCACAACTCCTGCTCGACTCCGGCCACGGTGCGGCTTCGAATGCTTTCGAGGCGGTCGAGCATCTCGGTTTTGATTTCGTCGTAGCCAAGTTCCAGTTCCCAGCGCTCGTGATACAGCTCCACAATCTCGCTGGCGGGAAACTGCTCGCCATCGAGCATGGAAGTCAGGATCGTCCCTGGCTTGAAGCCTTTCACCTGGTACCTGATTGCCCGTGCCACGTACGTGGCCGGCAAGCTCGGATCTTGGCTGCGCGCCTGCGCAGACACTGTCAGTTCAACCAGGTCCTCGTTCCTTCCGAGTCGCTTAACAACGCGCCACTTGGTCGTCGACTTGGCTCTCGTCAGCCAGTGGCGATTGCGCCCTTCGTTCGCC
>Ga0265342_10004627_pt1 | contig 10727 bp, 11 predicted proteins | sample 4CB327metaG_FD_203125 | JGI IMG/M metagenome (GOLD analysis project Ga0265342, IMG submission 203125) | Rhizosphere microbial communities from Carex aquatilis grown in University of Washington, Seatle, WA, United States - 4-CB3-27 metaG | ecosystem: Host-associated > Plants > Roots >...
CTTGGGGCGTGAGCATTTGGTAATTGGCGGCTCTTGAACTGAATTAGGTTCGCTCCGCTACGCTAACTCTCGGCATAGCACAACTTTTGCGGCATCATGAATCCATGGGCGTCATAGAGATTCTCTTGGGTGTCATTTTTTCCGTCTGCATCGGCCTTGGGTTCGGGCTGGGCGCAATGGGTGATGCGGGCAACGAGCCGCGTTAGGACGGTTAGACTTCGGCTCTTGTGGGATTTTAGCGCAATCACATATCCGGACGATCCGATGGAAGTTGACTAGAGCGCCCCACTGTTGCCACCTCTCCATGCCAAGAATTGTCCTTGATGTCACCGCAGTCCGTTGGCTCGATCGAGACAGCCACAACCACATCGGAGGTGTTGAACGTGTCGACGGAATGGTTAGAACAGCAGCTATATCTCACCGCCGGACAGGCCAACGAAATGCAGAGGCGCGGGTTTCACGGCTCCGATTTTCTGGAGCTGAGATGGCAATCGCTAAAGCTCCGAGCTGAGATTGAGCGACGGAAATCCACGCCGGCATCCTAGCGACTCTAGCGGCGGCCGGCGCGAACGCGCCAGCGAGGCGCGCTACGGCTTGCGGGTCGTCCAGGCCGTGACTACATCACGTCGGCGCCATAAACCTCAGCCGAAAGGCCATCATATAGAGCGTGCCCATAGCCCTCTAGCCGCAAGGCCATAATACGAAAGCGAGCCGTCAGCCCCGAATGGTTGGCGGCTTTTTCGTGCGCGCACGGCAGACCTGAGTCTCTACGCGTCGCACCCAAAGGCGATGACGTTTGTTGACGCTTCGCCGCTATCAGCGCCCCAATTAGCAACCATCGCATTCATTTTCTCATCTTCAATGGCGAGCGTGAGCCATACGCCACACATTGACAGGTGCATCCGGCGCGACCACGAATCCAATGACGCGTTTGCCGCCACTTTCAAACAATCGTTAGCGTGCGCGCGATAGCGTTCTGAATCCAACATGACATTTGGCGCCTTCCCGAGCCCGACGTGTTTCGGGCGTTAGCCGCCTTTGATGGCTGGCCATTGGAAAGGAGCGTGTACCCGCTGGAGGACGGAGTCTGGTCTGATTCGCTCGCTTTCACCCCTGAGGTGAAGGTCGTTGCGGCGCTAGCCGGCCAGCATCGAAGCCACCGCAGACGCGCTGTCGGCGTTGCCGTTGGGCGTCGCGAAGCCCTTAGGCGAGCAAGACCGATATTCCAACCAATTCGTGATGCTCATCACAGCCCTGGTTTCCCAGTCCGCGTAGGTTGTGCACATGGATTGAACGCATCGGGGAGCCCGCCATGACGAAGAAATTCGCCGTAGTCGCCTTGGCCCTGACATTCGCGCTCGTTCTTACGGCCGCACGGATAGCGGCTGCAGCTCCGGGCAGCATGTCAGCCATCTTCGGATGAGAGTCGCCTCTCCGCAGCGTCGTTGCGATACGCCACGCCGCCCATGCGTGCCAGCACCCGCGCCACCTGCGTTGCTTGCCGCTTGCCCTGCCCGCGCCCTGTCGGAATCCGACGCTCATTAAGCGCCGCGACGTGTGCAGTGAAGGTTGGTCTGGTGGTCAGTTCGCTCACCAAAAACCATCGCCGCGCCGCAGGAGGCTCGTGCGCGTTGATCTCCCCCATTTGGTTTCTGACACCGATCGGCATGGCAACCAGTGTCGCGCATCTCCGCCGTGACAGAGGTCATTTTTCACGCGAGTGGCCTTCGTCTGATTACGAGAGTCGCGGGCCGCGATCGATGGCTTCGATCTCGACCGGCTGGCCGGACTGCGGGGGTCTGGCCGCCAAAAGATCCGCACGGTAGGTCGCAAGCGACTGCTCATAGACCGATTGCGGGGTTGGGGAACACTGAGGAACGCGGATCGCGGCGAGCGAATCTGGAAGCACGTCAATGCCATATCGACTGAGCTTTTCACGCAACGTCCCGAAGAGCTGGTCATCTCCGTGTGCAGCGAGCGCCAAGAGGGCCTCGGCGATGCCATGGCCCGGCAAGACGGAAAAGGAGCCTTTGGGGCAGAACATTATCAGCGGGGCGACATCAATGGCGTATTGCGACGGGCCGAACCAGTACGCCAGCGCCTCGCCCCGGCTCCCCTCAGCTACGAAGCCGCTATACCCGAGCATGTCTTTCATGGCCAGAGCGTGAGCCACCCGCTCCGAACCGCTCAGATCGTTGCGGCCGGAACACTCCTCGGCAATCAAGGTCGGCGGTAGGTTGCCGCGGAGCATGGAAAGACCGGACAGCACGGGGGCCGCTGGCCACGGCAGCTGCAATAGGACGCGCAAATCCGTCGGCACCGGGCGGTGACCGAGATGCGATGCCGAAAATTCGCTGATGCTGTCGGGCCCGGCCATGTCGCCACTCCTATTGATGCGCGCGATCGCTCGCTGCAGATGACGTCGTCTTGACGCCCGCATCCTTTAAGGGACCCGCGGAATCGGATTTTGTGTCGGCGGCCTGGAGGTTTTTTGCCGCTTCCTGGCTTCTCGGCATGATCAGCGACATCACGATCGCAAGAACCATCCACACAAGCCAGAAATTGGACTGTAGGCCGCCGAACTTTTCGCTCGTCACCGCGGCAGTCGGAACGTCGCGTTCTTCCGGCAAGAGCCGAATGAGTCGTGAGGCAATCCCGTCTGCTTCCGATTGCTTCCATCGTTCTCCTGGAATTAGATCCAGGATCGAAACCAACGCGGTCTTGGCGGCCGTTTTCGACATCGTCGCCAAACGGGTTGCTTCCTCCCACGGATCGACATCCAGGCGAGCGAAAGCGGAAAGGACGGTGAGCGGTGTCCCGTTGGCCTCCTCGCAGATGCGAGCAAACAAAAAGTGGTCATATCTGGAGGTCGGGCTCGAAGTCCTGGGATTTGAGATCGTAGGGCTCGAAACCGCGGATTGATTGCTCACAACAGGCCGCCTTTGCTGGCGTTATTCAGGGCACCGCCTCGGGGGTGCGAACGTGCCGCCGAAGGACTTTGATCCCCGCATGGGAAAAGCCTGGATCGAAGGATAACGCAGCCCGACGTCATTCGTTCGAACGCGCAGGAAAGTTATTCCAGACGCAATTCCCTCGTGCAGAGCCCCTGAGAAGGGTCGAAATTTGAAAAAATCTTCTGGTCGTGCGGCCGGTTCCGAGAGTGCGCTTTATGCACACGCACCACCGGATTGTTTCCGCCTTTGGCCGTCATACTCTTATTGCGTAATTAGATAACATTCTAAGCACGGAGCATGTCCGTATCAAATGCTTCGGCCACCAAAACTGGCGGCGCGCGACAAAAATAGCAGCGCTCGACTAAGAATAACTATGATGTTTTGTCCGGCCAACGCATTCAACCGCGCAACCGTTACATTAAAATGAAGCAATGTGAGCGCTATTGCTCAGAAACAGATGAAGCCAACGGTCATTATTCTCGTAGGTCGGGGGGAACGCCCGGAGTTCCGACCATGAATCCCATTACTGTGTTTCTGACAATCGCCCTCATAGCCGTAGGCGCGGCATTGGGTGCGACCGGGCACCTTTATTTTGCCATTGCCTTTGTGATTGCCGCAGTTGTTGTCGCGTTCGCGCTGAGGATGGCTAATACCTGGCAAAAGTTCGTCATCCTGCGCGCGGGCAAGTTACGCGGTGTCAAAGGGCCAGGACTCTTCCTCATCATTCCGGTTATCGACATCGTTGTGGCTGTCATCGACGAGCGTATTCAGACCACGGCATTCAGCGCAGAAGCGGCGCTGACGAAGGATACCGTTCCAGTCAATGTCGATGCGATCATCTTCTGGTTCGTCCACGACGCGCAGAAAGCGGCTCTAAACATCACGAACTATCGTGAGGCCATCGATCGGGTCTCTCAGACGTCGCTGCGCGAAATGATCGGATCATCGATGCTGTCGGCGCTTCTGTCGGAACGAACCGCGGCGGACGAACTCTTGCGCGGTGAAATCGGACGGAAAACTGCGGACTGGGGCATATCGGTGAAGTCCGTCGAGATTCGGGACGTTGCAATCCCAGTCGCACTGCAGGACGCCATGTCTCGGCAAGCCCAAGCTGAGCGGGAAAAGCAGGCCCGTGTGATCCTTGGATCGGCCGAGGCAGCGATCGCGGGCAAGTTCGTCGAAGCAGCCATGACGTATGCGGATCATCCGGCCGCTTTACAGCTGCGCGCGATGAATATCATCTACGAGACCACCAAGGAGCGCGGGGCCACGATTCTGATTCCGACATCGATGGTCGACAGCATGAATCCGGTGGTTGCTCTTGCGTTGGCGGGGACGGAAGCCACGCCACAAAAAGCGAACGGACCTCTGCCTCTAGCGAGCCAGCCGCAGTAGCGGATTCCGATTTCACCTTGCCGATCGCACGAGTGACCGGCCGCTCTAAACCCCAACGAAAGACAGTTCATCATGACAATTGAAACCAACTCAGCGGTCCCGACGGGCGTAACGCATCTCGATGCGCCAACCAAGGAACGCCCGAACGTAGCGAAGGCATCTCCCGCACGTTCTCCCGTTGTGGATTCCGAGACGCGGCCCGTGACCAAGGGCACCGCAGACGCAACTTATACCGTTGGCAGTTATCTCGCGGCTCGCCTTTCTCAAATTGGCCTGAAGCATCATTTTGTCGTTGCGGGCGACTACACGCTGGTATTGCTCGACCAGCTTTTAACGAACAAGGACATGAAGCAGATTTATTGCTCCAATGAGTTGAATTGCGGCTTCAGTGCCGAAGGATACGCTCGCGCCCATGGCGCGGCCGCGGCCATCGTCACTTTCAGCGTCGGCGCTCTCTCGGCTTTCGACGCGCTCGGCGGGGCCTACGCCGAGAACCTGCCGGTCATCCTGGTGTCCGGCGCGCCCAACAGCAACGATCGAGCGGCGGATCATCTGCTGCACCATACGCTCGGCACGCATGATTTCACCTATCAGCTCGAAATGGCGAAGAAAATCACTTGTGCCGCGGTATCCATTACGTTCGCCGCCGAAGCGCCCGAGAAGATCGATTATGCGATCCGCATGGCGTTGCGTGAGAAGAAACCTGCCTATATCGAGATCGCATGCAATCTCGCTGCGGCCCCCTGTTCGGCGCCTGGCCCCATCAGTGCAGTCATCGATGAGGAGCCAAGCGACCCCGCTTCTCTGAAAGCCGCGGTGACGGCAGCCGCAGAGTTTCTTCGCAGCAAGAAGAAGCCTGTGATCCTGATTGGAAGCAAACTGCGCGCTGCGGGCGCGGAGAAAGAAGCGATCGAGCTCGCAGAAGCGCTCGGCTGCTCCGTTGCGGTCATGGCCGCGGCCAAGAGCTTCTTTCCAGAGGATCATCCCCAGTTCATCGGCATTTATTGGGGGGAGATCAGCTCCCCTGGCGCACAATCCGTCGTCGATTGGTCAGACAGCGTGTTCTGCATTGGCGCGCTCTTCAACGATTACTCGACGGTTGGCTGGACCGCGCAACCGAGTGGTCCCGGCGTGCTGACGGCAGACGCGAGCCGCGTCCAGATGAATGGGCACGAATTCGGAAGGATTCACTTGCGCGACTTTCTCTCGGCTCTCGCCCGCAAGGTCGAGAAGCGCGGTGAGACGATGGTCGAATATGCGCGCGTCCGCACAGCGCCCCTGGCTGAAATTGCATCCAAGCCCGACGCGAAACTCATGAGAGCCGAAGTGATCCGACAGATCCGTCCCATGGTTAAAGCTGACACTACAGTGATCGTCGAGACCGGGGACTCTTGGTTCAACGGAATGAAGTTGAAGCTGCCGAACGGAGCGCGCTTCGAGATCGAAATGCAATGGGGCCATATCGGATGGTCAGTGCCGGCAGCCTTCGGTTATGCAATAGGCGCGCCGGACCGCCGAGTCATTGCCATGATCGGCGACGGCGCCTTCCAACTCACAGCGCAGGAGGTGGCGCAAATGATCCGGCAGAAGTTACCGGTCATCATCTTTCTGATGAACAATCATGGATACACGATCGAGGTCGAGATTCATGACGGTCCCTACAACAACGTCAAAAACTGGGACTATGCCGGGTTAATGAAGGTGTTCAACGCCGAGGACGGTCAAGGCCGCGGCCTGCGCGCCACAAACGGCGGAGAACTTGCCGACGCGATCAAGGTCGCGCTCGCCAACCACGACGGACCGACGCTGATTGAATGCATCATCGATCGAGACGACTGCACGTCGGATCTCATTTCTTGGGGCCACCTAGTCGCAAAAGCAAATGGTCGTCCGCCGAATCCGCAATAGCGCACCGGCACAAGACAGAAATCGGCTGGTCCGATCTGACAGGATCGGCCCAACACCAAACGCCCTCTCCAAGGATTCGGAAGCCATGCCAAACACCAAACTGCCGGCCCAGCAACCCGCCGCTCTTTCACCCCCCAGCGATCTCAAGCCCCTTTTCTTTTTGGCTTGGTTGCTTTGCGCGATCTTCTACTTCTTCCAATATGCGGTGCGTTCCGTTCCGGGCATCATGCAGCAGGAGCTGACGGCGGCCTGGGGTGGCAATCATATCGGCGCGATGATTTCAGCGTATTACGTCGCTTATGCGGTGATGGCCCTCGTCGCCGGCGTGCTTCTCGACCGCTACGGTCCCCGTCGCACCATTCCTTATGGAATCGCAGTCGTAGGGATCGGCTGTCTCATCTTCGCGCAGGGGAGCGAAGCCGCCGGTATGGCAGGATTCGTCCTTCAGGCGATCGGCGCGATCTTCGCCTTCATCGGATCTTCCTACGTTGCGGCCCGTTATCTGCCGGCGCGAATGCTGGCGATGTTCATCGGCTTCACGCAATGTCTCGGTATGGCTGGCGCGGCGTTCGGGTCTAAGCCGGTCCACATGGCAATCGACCCAGCCGGCAGTTTCCAGATCGCGTGGCAATATATCTGGATTGCCTTTGCTTGCGCGGGCTTTGTCTTGGCGGTTGCGACTTGGATCATCATGCCGCGCGAAAAAGGCGACAGTCCAAGCCATCATGGACCGCTATCCCTTACCAGTCTGCTCCACCCGTTCAAAATCGTGTTCGGAAATGTCCAGAGTTGGCTCGCCGGCATCGTCGGGGGGCTGCTCTTCCTACCGACCACGATCGGGGCACTGGTATGGGCCACTTCATTCCTCCATGCCGGTGAGAATATGTCGATGGCCGCCGCCGCGACGGAAGCTTCCATGGTGCCGATCGGATGGGTGATCGGATGCCCATTGCTTGGCTATATCGCCGACAAGATTGGCCGACGCAAACCCGTGCTGATTGTGGGCGCGCTGGTGATGTTGGGCGCTGGGCTGGCTGCTATTTACGTACCCGTCGGCATTCTTCCACGCTATTCGGTGGCACTTGTGCTCGGCATAGCGTCGGGCGCAGCGATGATTCCCTTCTCAATGATGAAGGAGACCAACCCTTCGCAAGTGAAAGGCACAGCGGCCGGCGTGATGAATTTTCTTGTGTTCGTCACGACAGGCATCATGTCGCCATTCATTTCGCGTCTCATGGTGCCTCAGGGCACACCGCTTACGCTGCACGAATTTCAGGACGGCTTCCTTCCTCTCGTTGGCGGTGTCATCGTTGCCATTGTCCTGAGCTTCTTTCTTCACGAGACCGGACTTGCAAACAAGGTGGCCAACACGATGAAAAGCGGCGGCTCTATACGACAAGCGGCCGCATGAGCATGTTTGTGCAGCTCCCCTGTCCCAATCGCCACATCGCCTTTTGAATCGCCGGATCGAAACTAGCCAGGAGTGGGCGACACACCCCGGGAGCAACCGGCGCGGCCTTCTGCTTATAAAGTAAAAGCGGACGTCATTTACTCGCCGTGAGCCTTTCCGACTTTGACCGATGGCGGACATCGCCATCTTGCGCCCTAAGAGTAGTTTTACCTAGGCTCCAGCCCACATCCACTACAGCGTGCTGGCTCGCCCAAACGGACAAGTAGCCAATTGCTGCCGGTAACCACCTAGAGAATTAACTAGTTTCTGCCAGCTTTTATGCTGAGCAAGGCGTTTGTGCACCGTGACCGTTCTGACGGAGGCAGCAAAACAAACGATGAACGCATGACTGGAAAATCATACGGGACGTTATTGAAATGGTTCGCGCACGTTGGCGCGCTGCTTTCTATCCTCGTGGGCGTCGCGGTCATAGCCGGATGGCTTCTCGATATCGAGCAGCTCAAGAGCGTGGCTCCAGGTTTCGCCACAATGAAAATGAATGCAGCTTGCGGCTTTGTCGCCGCTGGAGCGGCGTTGTGGATTCGACAAACAAATCAGCCCGGCACGCAACTGTACAGGCTGGCGAATTGGCTCGCACTCTTCGTAGCCGCACTTGGGGGGCTTACTTTTGCAGAGGACCTGTTCGGGCTTCAATTTGGCATTGATCAGTTTATCGTGCGCGAGGTCCCAATCGCGTTCGATGCCGCAAGCCCAGGTCGGATGTCGCCGGCGAGTTCGTTCACCTTTCTCGTGACGGGCGCAGCGTTATATTCACTCAGGGCGCGCTCGGCCCGGGTTGCTGTGTGGGCACATTGGTTGGCGGTGCCACCATTGTTGACCTCGACTTTGGCGATCATGGGCTACGCTTACGGGGTCCAGTCGCTGTACCATATGAGCGCCTACGCCTCGATGGCGCTTCACACAGCGATTGTATTCCTTGTTCTCGCGCTGTCGATTTTGGCGTCAGATTCCAAGCACGGCTTTGCGCTGATCGCGTCCAGCAACACCGCTGGCGGCGCGATGTCGCGCTGGCTGCTACCGCTTATTCCCGCCATGCTGTTCTTCCTCGGCTGGATTCGGCTCCGAGGCGAACAGATCGGCCTCTACGAATTTCATTTCGGCCTGGCCTTGATGGTCCTGATGAGCATAACGGTTTGCATGATCGCGGTGGTCTGGACCGCAAATAATCTACACAAATCAGATGTCAGCCGCGAAGTCGCCGAAGCCGAAATCATCAACCTGAATGCGGCGCTTGCGCTGCGAAAGAGTCAAGAACAATTTCGCGCACTCGTCAGCGGAGTAAAGGACTACGCTATATTTATGCTTGATGCCAACGGGCTCATCGCCTCCTGGAACGAGGGGGCGGAACGGATCAAAGGATATAGAGCCGAAGAAATCATCGGCAAGCATTTCTCCTGTTTCTACACGGCAGAAGACAACGCAAGCGGAAAGCCCGCAGCCGAACTGCTGCAAGTGGTCAGGGATGGCAAGTTCGAAGAAGAGGGTTGGCGCCTGCGCAAGGACAAGTCCCGCTTCTGGGCCAACGTTCTGATTACGCCTTTGCGGGACGATAACGGGGATCTCTGGGGATTCAGCAAGATTACGCGCGACATCACCGAACGTAAAAACGCCGAAACGCTTCTTGCCGAAAAGATGCAGGAATTAAGCCGCTCAAACGAAGAATTGGGACAGTTTGCTTCCGTGGCCTCCCATGATTTGCAAGAACCGCTGCGGATGGTGTGCAGCTACATGACACTGTTGTCTCAACGCTATAAGGGCAAGTTGGACGCCGATGCCGATGAGTTCATTGCATTCGCAGTCGATGGCGCCGGTCGGATGCAGACATTGGTCAAAGATCTTCTGGCTTATTCTCAAGTTGGGACGACGGGCCTAACGCTGCGCAACACCTCCAGCGAAAAATCATTGCAGCAGGCGCTCGTCAACCTGCGCGGCATCATTGAAACAAGCGGTGCGTTGGTGACGCATGACCCGCTGCCTGCTGTCATGGCGGACGAGATGCAGCTGAGCCAATTATTTCAGAATCTTGTAGGCAATGCCATCAAGTACCAAAACTCCGGAATCCCCAAAGTACACGTCAGCGCAGTCATGAATCGCGAAAAGAAATGGAATTTCTCGGTGCAAGACAACGGGATCGGAATTGATTCAAAAAACTTCGACCGGATATTTGGCATGTTCCAGCGCCTGAATACACGAGAAAAGTTCGAGGGCACCGGCATTGGATTGGCGATCTGCAAAAAGATCGTCGAGCGCCACGGCGGCAATATCTCGGTCGAGTCACAACCGGGGCAGGGATCAACTTTTCATTTTGCGTTGGCAGAAGGTACGACGAACTCGTTCGGATCGGTGGTGTCGCAGGGCTGAGAGATCAGCTTATGGCACTTCTGAGACGGTCTGCGACCCGTTCGAAATTTGCTATCTTAGGGCTGAAGCAGTCGCTTAAGGGTGAAGCAGTCGCGAGGATCGACAGTCCGACGACAGCTTCTGAGCCAGACGGACATCGTTCGAAATCCTTGTGCTAATCTAATTTGCCCGCATTATGCGACTTGCCAATTTGGCGTTTTCCTCGACACGTGGTCTTTGAGCGTCGGACGAGCGAACAACCTTGTTTTTTCCTGTTTCCTTCGCTTCATAGAGAGCACGATCCGCTTCTCGAACCAGCGCCCCTTTATCAATACGACCCAATCGCCACATCAACTTTTGAATCGCCGGATTTGAACTAGCCAGAAGTGGGCGTGGAGTGGTTGCTATCCGCCTCGGGTCGATGCTGTCGAAAAAAGCTCGACGACGACCGCGAGCGCTGATTCCTATCGATTTGGATCTGCATGAGCCGCCCATTAGCGGATAGACGTTGGCATCGGAACCAATTATGGAATAGCCATTGAAACGGTATGGACTATTTTGTGGCCACCCTGCTCGCTGATTTGGAACCGATTCAGGCCACTCTACGCCCACACACTCGGGAGCGATCGGTGCAGACTTCCGCTTATCAAGCAGCGGAC
>Ga0265342_10004630_pt1 | contig 10723 bp, 10 predicted proteins | sample 4CB327metaG_FD_203125 | JGI IMG/M metagenome (GOLD analysis project Ga0265342, IMG submission 203125) | Rhizosphere microbial communities from Carex aquatilis grown in University of Washington, Seatle, WA, United States - 4-CB3-27 metaG | ecosystem: Host-associated > Plants > Roots >...
CTCGAGCCGCCACCCGCGACATCGCCAGCCGCAAAAATGCCCGCCCCCCGAACACCCGCTCGTACATGCCGTGAACCTCCTGCATCCGCTCCGCCCGCCACTGCGTTTTATGGCATTCGATCGCGGCCAGCGCGGGCCCCAGGTACTCGCGGCAATCGATTTCGGTGGTGATGAACTCGTCGCTCACCGTGAGAAACAGCCGCCCTCTTTTCAGCGGGTCCGCATCGGCCGCGAATCGCGACTCGGGGAACACGATGAAGTACAGCTTGCGCGGCTTGTGTCCCAAACGCGATTGCTGCCCGAACACGACCGACGCGATATTCGACGCCATGCGATGGTCCGGATGGCCCGTGATACCGTCCGGCCCCCAGGTCAGCAGAACGTCCGCCTTGGTTTCCTCGATGATCTCCCGCAGCCGCGCGGCCACGTCCTCGGCCGCCGCGTGGGATGAAATGCCCTGGTCCTGGAAGCCCAGCAGATAAGGAGCGCGGATCCCCAGCGCCCGCGCCGCGCAACGCAACTCATCCTCGCGCACCGCGCCCAATCGGTCTCCAGCCGGCATGTTGAAGTGCGTGCGAAATCCCTTCTGCCCCGATGTGATGCTGACCAGGTAGACGTCGTGCCCCTCGGCCGCCGACCGGGCCAGCAGCGGGCCGGCGCTGGTTTCATCGTCCGGATGCGCGAATACCGCAAGAACGGAGTGTTTTCCCATGGCTACTTCCACGGTACACGTTCCCTGAGCCGCCGGGCCGGCCCGTGCATTCCGATGCCCGACTGGTGCATCCTGGAGATATCTATGTGGTCCTCTGGGATTCCCGCAAGCGAGATTACGCCCAAGTCGGTCTACTGGAACCGCCGGCGCTTTCTGGGCGCCGTCACCGCGTTCGCCTCGGCGCGCGCCGCGTTCGCGGCCAAGCTGGCGGCTGTCAAGAGTCCGTTCAGCACCACCGAGAAGGAGACGCCCATCAACGACGTCACGCACTACAACAATTTCTACGAGTTCGGCACCGAGAAGACGCAGCCGGCCGACCTCGCGAAAAACTTCAAGACCATCCCCTGGTCCGTATCGGTGGAAGGCGAGGTCGGCAAGAAGCAGGTCTACAGTCTGGACGACATCCTCAAGCTCGCCCCGCTGGAAGAACGTATCTACCGCCATCGCTGCGTCGAAGGCTGGTCGATCGTGGTTCCCTGGATCGGCTTCCCGCTGAACGTCGTCCTCCGACGCGCCGAGCCGACGTCCAAGGCCCACTTCGTGGCCTTCGAGAGTTACTACGACCCGCGCCAGATGCCGCAGGGGAAATACGCCGGCATCCAGTTGCCGTACGTCGAAGGTCTCCGCATCGACGAGGCCCTGCATCCGCTCGCGATCCTGGCCGTGGGCATGTACGGCGAGACGCTGCCCAACCAGGATGGCGCCCCGATCCGCCTCGTCGTCCCCTGGAAGTACGGCTTCAAGAGCATCAAGTCGATCGTGAAGATTCGCCTTGTCGAGAAGCAACCGCCAACCACCTGGAACATCGCGAACGCCCACGAATACGGCTTCTATTCGAACGTGAACCCCGACGTCGATCACCCCCGTTGGAGCCAGGCCACCGAGCGCCGTCTGGGGGAATTCCTCAAGCGCAAAACGCTCATGTTCAACGGCTACGGAAAGGATGTCGCTCAGCTCTACGCGGGGATGGACCTGAGGAAGTTCTACTGACCCACATGCGCGCCGCCAAAGCCGTCCTCTTCGCCTTGTGTCTGGCGCCGTTCGCGTTGCTTCTCTGGCGCTACACCCACGACGGACTGGGCGCCAACCCCGTAGAGTTCATCACCCACGCAACCGGCGACTGGACGCTGCGTTTCCTGGTCATCACGCTGGCGATCACGCCCGTGCGGAAGGTGTTCGGTTGGCCGCAGCTGGTGCGCTTCCGGCGGATGCTGGGCCTCTTCGCGTTCTTCTACGGCTGCCTGCACTTCACGACCTACGTGTGGCTGGACAAGTTCTTCGACGTCTCCGCCATGCTGAAGGACGTGGCCAAGCGCCCGTACATCACCGCCGGTTTCACCGCCTTCGTGCTGCTGATCCCGCTGGCCCTGACCTCGACCGCCGGCTGGATCAGGCGCCTCGGCGGCCGCCGCTGGCAGGCGCTGCACCGTCTGATCTACATCAGCGCCGTCGCAGCCGCAGTGCACTACTACTGGCTGGTGAAGTCCGACATCCGCCTGCCCTTCTTCTACGCCTCGATGGTGGCGATGCTGCTGCTCTGGCGCGTAGTCAACCGGCGCAAGGCGACGCCGCTCACAGCGTCAGCCCTCCATCCACCGTCAGCACCTGCCCCGTGACGTAGTTGTCCGGCTCAAGGAAGAACCGTACGGCGCGTGCGACATCGCCCGCGGCCCCGTAGCGTGTCACGAAGCCCTCACGCAAATAGCGCTCGTACTTGCCGGCGGCGATGCTCGCCTCGGCCATTCCGGCAGCGGTGACGCCCGGCGAAACCACATTGACGCGGATGTTCGCCCCGCGGCATTCCTTGGCCAGCACGCGCGCCGCGGCCACCAGTGCCGCCTTGGCGCCGGCATATGCCGTCGAGCCCGGAAAGACCGCCGCCGCTTGCATGGTCCCCAGCAGAACGATGGCGCCCGCCGTTCCTCGCGCCTGCATGCGGGCCGCGGCCTCCCGCGCCAGCAGAACCGGCCCCGCGTAATTCACCTCGTACGAGCGCCGCATCTGCTCTTCGAGGAGGGCGGGATCGGAGACGCGCGCCGGGTCTCCGCTGAACACCACCAGGCCGTACATCTCCGGCGCCGCATCGAGCAACCGTTCGCGGTCTTCCCCGAGGCCGAGATCCGCCTGGATCACCCGCGCGATCGCTCCCAGCTTCGCTGCCCGCGCCGCGTTGGCCCGGTAGCTTACCACCAGCTCCGCTCCCTCGGCGGCCAGCAGTTCCGCACCGGCGGAGCCCAGCCCTCCGGACCCGCCGGCCAGCACGATCTGCTTCCCGCCGAGCGCTTCAGGCACGCGCGGGTTCCTCGGCTGCAAGGTACCCCAGCGCCGCCACCGAGAGGAACATGGTGAGCACCTCGCTATCCCCCAGGTTCAGTTCGAAGAAACCGGAAACCATAATGGCGATGACGGTGGCGATTGCGCCGTGCAGGAGAAAGCGCCGATCGTCGCGGCCCGGAGGGAGCCGCCGCAGCGCCCGCCCGTAATCCCTCAGCATCATGAGCAGCGCCGCAATCAGCGCCAGCGCGGTCGGAATGCCGCGCTCGGCCGCATAGTGCAGGTAGATGCTGTGCAGGTGCCCGTACCAGCCCGAAGGCAGCGGCTGCGGGACGTCCGCGGGCAGCCAGTCCATGAAGTGCTTGTGCACCAGTTCGGGACCCAGGCCCAGCAGCGGGTGCGCCTTGATCATCCGCAATCCGGTGCGCCAGACAATGATGCGGAACTCGTTCGAGTCCGTCTGCCCGTGCGGCTCGAAAGCGGATTCGAAGCGGGTCCGCACCGACCCAGGATTGATCCACAGCACCAGCAGGACCACCACCGGCACCGCGGCCAGCAGCCGCCGCTTCCAGAACCAAACCAGGTAGAGACAGGCGCAGCCCGTGGCCAGCCAGATGCCGCGTGTGTAGTCGAGCATGATCGCGCCCACCAGCAAGGCGGCCGCGGCCAGGCCGAGCCACAGCGTCCACCGCCGCGCGCGCGGCGAGAACATCAGGAACGCCCCCAGCATCACCAGGACGATCATCTCCTCGCCACCGAACGTCTGCCAGTGGCTCATGAAGCCGGTGATGCGCTCGCCCACGTAGTAGTCGTATAGCGTCTGGCCTGCGGCGTGCGCCTCCTGCACCTTGCGCAAAAACTGGATCAGGCCCAGCACCGCGCCCGCCGACGCCACGGCCGCCCACGCCAGCACCAGAAAGCGCGCTTGGCTCACTTTCCGGACCGCCGTGTAGACCACCGCCAGCATCAGGTAGACGTAGATCTTCTTGACCTGCGGAAAGCCGGCGGCGGGATCGCCCGAGAACGCCATCGAGATCAGTGTTCCCGCCAGAAAGAGTGCTAGCGGCACCCAGACCGGTGGCAGCCGCCATCGCGTGCGAGTGGCGAGCAGCGCCGCGATCGCCGCGCCCAGCAGGATCTGCGACGGCGCGATCCCGATCAGGATCGCGATCGTCGACGCTCCGGCGAAGATCAGTGGGGACTGTTCGAGCAGGCGGCGGAATCGGGAATCGGCGGCAGGCATCGGGGCGATCCACCATGATAGCGGCTGCTACAATCTCTGTGGAAGCTAGTCTTGGCCGGTGCTGGGCCCGGACTTCAAATCCGGCGTGCGGCGCTTCACCGCGTCGCAGGTGGGTTCGACCCCCACTAGCTTCCGCCACGTCGCGTTCGCGGGAACCATCGTTCACCCCCCTGTACACGCGTGCCGTCGATCCCCCCTAGTGCGTACCGGTACTTGTGACCTATAGCCCCCGCAGATGTTGGCAGGCTATACTCTTTTTTGTCGCTGTAGCTGCATCCCGAGAGCCGGGAATCGCGAAGAGGAGAAACGAAGTGCGTAATCTATGGCTGGTTATGGCGTTGGCTTGCTTGGCATTGTCCGCGCAAGCGTCCACTGTCTTCAGTGACGGGTTCAACTTCACGCCCCCCGCTGCGGCTCCCTTCGTGACCGTGAATGCCGGCGGGACAATCGGTCCCTGGACTGTCGGCGCCGGCGGCGTGGACTGGATAACCGGCTATTGGCAGCCGGCCGAGGGCAACGGCAGCGTCGATCTGTCCGGGCTTGCCAACGGCTCGGTCAGCACGACCCTGAGCACCGTTGCTGGCCAGGCCTACACAGTCAAGTTCTATATGGCGGGCAATCCCGACGGAGCCCCGGCGATCAAGACGCTCGATCTGCAGGCCGGCAACCTCGACGAACTCTTCACCTTCGACGACGCCGGCAACACTCTGGGTTCCATGGGATGGATCCTGAAGACGGCTTCGTTCACCGCTACCGGCAGCCAGACCACTCTCACATTCTCGTCTGAGGCTGGGACCCCGTACGGCCCGGCGCTCGACGGAGTGACTGTAACGACCGTGCCCGAACCTGCAACCTATGCGTTCGCCCTGCTTGGCTTGGCCGGCATCGGTCTCATCCGGCGCCGCCGGTAGTCTGGCGGCTAACATAATAGTGCCAGGGTGCCGAGCCCATGAGTGACCAGTCCGGCCAAAAGCGCTTCCCGTGTCCCGGCTGCTCCGCCGAGATGCAGTTCGATCCCGCCTCCGGCCAGCTCAAGTGCCCCTTCTGCGGCCAGACCGCGCCCGCCCCGTCGGCTGATGCCCCAATCCCCCCGCACCCGCTCGACGCAGCCCTCGCCGCGGCGCCCCAAGCGGCGCTAAGCAGCCAGGCGCTCCAGGTTACCTGTCAGGGATGCGGCAGCGCGGTGGTCTTCGAGCCGCCCGAGGTCGCCGGCACCTGCCCCTTCTGCGGAAGCCCCATCGTCGCCCAACCGCAGGCCGCCGATCCTCTCATCGCGCCGGATGCAGTGCTGGTCTTCAAGCTTCCTAAGGCAGAGGCCCAGCAGTCCGTGAGCAAATGGCTCGCCAGCCGCTGGTTCGCGCCCAACGCCCTGAAAGACATGGCGCACCCGGATCGCGGCATCAGCGGCGTCTATCTGCCTTTCTGGTCCTACTCCACCGACACGCACAGCGCCTACCGGGGCGAGCGCGGCGAGCATTATTACGTCACCGAGGAATACGACGAGCAAGATAGCCAGGGCAACACCGTGCACCGCACTCGCCAGGTCCAACACACCAACTGGTACCCGGTTTCCGGAGAGGTCGCCCGCCGCTTCGAGGACGAACTGATCAGCGGCACCCACGCCGTCGCCGAGTCGCATCTGAACGCCCTGGAGCCTTGGGACCTGGCCGCGCTCCGCCCCTACGATCCCGCCTATCTCGCCGGATTCAAGGCGCAACGCTACCAGCTCGACCTCGCCGGCGGATTCGATGAAGCCAAGCAGGTGATGGCCCAACGCATCGAACAAGATGTCGCCTCCGACATCGGTGGCGATGAGCAGCGCGTCGAAGACGTAAGGACCGAATACGCGAACTCCACCTTCCGCCACCTGCTCCTTCCGGTCTGGGTCGGAGCATACCGCTTCGGCGACAAGGTCTATCAACTGGCCGTGAACGCCCGCACCGGCGCAGTCCACGGCGACCGCCCGTACAGCACCGCAAAGATCGCCGTGCTGGTGCTGTTGATCCTCGTGGTGGTGCTGCTGGCGGCTCTGGTGCTGGGCCGGCACTGATCTCGCAAATACCTGCTGGAGAGGCCTGCACATGGACAAAGTAACCATCGAGATCGACGCGAAGTGGGTGAAGATCGTTCGTTCTCCGCTGTATTGGATCGTGGCTGCTTTGCAGGGCGTGTCGATCACCTTCGCTCCGCTGTTCCTCTACTGGAGTGGCAAGGGGATGTTTCCTCACGGAGCTGAACGGCTTGTCGTGCCGTCGTGCTTTGCGATCATTCTCCTGGTCGGCTTCTTCTATATGCTGCTGGGCAGTGCGGTCATTGGCGAATTGAGGAAGAAGAACCTCCCGGGCTGATCCCCCTACCGCCCCAGCCACACCAGCGGAGCAAGCCCCGCCACCGCCAGCGCCGCCAGAAGAATCAGGCTCAGCACGCCCGTCTTCCGGTCGCTCAGCGAAAACGCGTAAATCCCCTTGACCAGGTTATTGCTCGACGCCGCAATCAGAATCGCCGACGCCGCCACCCCCAGCGTCGTGCTGTCCCCCGCCGCCTGCGTCATGCCCATGATGAAAGGATCCACGTCCGTTACGCCCATCAGCGCCGCCAGCGAGAACACTCCAGCTTTCCCCAGGTACGTCACCACCAGGTGCGTGGCAACCAGCATGCCGACGAAAAGCGCCGCGAAGCCCAGCGCCGCGCGCAGTTCCAGCGGGTTCTTCGGCTCGTACTTTCGCTCCACGTCTCCCGCCGTGGCATCGGGAATCCTGCTCCACAACCATCCGCCCGCGATGCTAACCCCCGCCAGCACCAGGAACGGCACGCCCAAAATCATAATCAGGCTGCGATTGAAAATGGTCACCAGGCCCGCCAGCCGCAGGTACATCATCCCCGAGGCCACCAGCGTGACTCCCGAAAACAGGTGCGGCCGGCACTCCAACTTGGCCCGCTTGGCCAACACCACCGTAGTCACCGTGGATGAATACGCGCCTCCCAGCAAGGCCGCCAGCATCACACCGCCCTGCCCCTTGGTGACCTTCTGGATCACGTAGCTGCCGTACGATACCGCGCTCACCGCCACCACCACCAGCCACGCCTTATAAGGATTGATCGCAAACGGCCCGAACTCGCGGTTCGGAAGCACCGGCAGAATCACCGCCGAAAGCAGCAGGAACTTCGTGAACGTGAGGATCTCGTCGGGCGCGATGCGCTTGGTCAGCCCTTCCAGCGCGCCCTTCAGCTCCAGCAGCATCATGCTCGCCACGGTGAGAGTGGTGGCGATCCAGAACTCGTCGCGATACACCAGCGCGGCCGCCACGTAAGTGGTCAGCGCCGACATCTCAGACGTGACGCCCGCCGTCCCGCCCACCTGCAGCTTGTTGCGGTACGACAGCATCAGGAAGCCCGCCACCACGGCCAGGCCCAGCACCACCGGCAGAACCGCTCCGCCCGCCAGTAAGGAGACGCCATACGCGATGAGCCCGATGAGCGGGTACGTGCGCACGCCGCCGAACGAGAACTGCCCCCCGCGCCGCTCCTCCCGTTCGAGGCCGGTCAGGAAGGCGAGAAATAGGACGAGCGCGATCTTCACGCCTTCCGGCGGCAACAGCCGATAGAGATCGGTCAACAATTCAGTACAAGCATATCCGAACAGCGAGTGGGGCAGGACTCCAGTCCTGGGGCTCGCGTCCATGCCGGCCTCCATCGTGTGCCGCTGAAGAGCCTGCCTGCACAAGGTCATTGCTCTTCTCCGACCCCTGGTGTACTCTTCAGCCAGGGGGCGAAAGATGCCGAGTTTCCTCGTTGAAGTCGCGTACACTTCCGAAGCCTGGTCCGTCCTGGTGAACAACCCCCAGGACCGTATGCAGGTGGTCAAGGGCACCATCAAGAGGTTGGGCGGCAAGCTCCAACGCTCGTGGCTGTCCTTTGGCGACTACGACGTCGTGGTCGTCGTGGACCTGCCAGACAACGTCAGCGCAGCTGCCTTAGCGATGGCGGTCTCCGCGGGCGGTTCCTGCAAGACGGTCAAAACCACCCCGTTGCTAACCCCCGAGGAAGGCCTGGAGGCCTTGAAGAAAGCCGCCGCCAGCGGCTACCGGCCCGTCGCTCCGAATCCGACCGCCAGTTAGCGTGGACGCGCGCTTCAGCGTGCCGAGGCGAGCTTCAACTCGCCGGCATTGAAAAACCGGATCGCCCCCATAAATTAAATCGGCTTCCCTTCCGCGCCGTCCTGCGCCACCATGAAGGTGCACCCTTATGCACTTCTCGTCCTACGACCCGCAAGGCTTCTATGACGAGATGTTCGACTGCGCCGGCAAGCCCCGTCCCCACGCCCGCCTGCTGGTTGAAACCGTCGAGGCCCTCTCCGACGGCCACCTGCTGCGCTACAAGCACGCCGCCGAACGCCTGCTTTTGCAGATGGGAATCACGTTCAACGTCTACGGCGATTCCGCCGGCACCGAGCGTATCTTCCCCTTCGACCTGATCCCGCGCATCGTGCCCGCCAACGAGTGGGACCACATCGAGCGCGGACTCAAACAGCGCGTCCATGCCCTCAACGCCTTCATCGACGACATCTATCACGACCAGAAAATCCTCCGCGACAACGTCATTCCGCGCGACGTCGTGCTCTCCGCCGTCTCTTACCGGAAGCAGTGCCACGGTCTGAATCCGCCTTGGCGCGTCTGGTGCCACGTCACCGGAACGGACCTCGTCCGCGATCGCGACGGCGTCTACTACGTCCTCGAGGACAACCTCCGCGTCCCCTCCGGCGTCTCCTACGTGCTCGAGAATCGCGAGGTGCTGAAGACCATCTTCCCGGCAGTCTTCGAAGGCCTTTCGGTGCGACCGGTCAACGACTACCCCAGCCACCTGCTCGAAATGCTCGAGTCCATCGCGCCCGGCGCCCCCGCGCACCCCAGCGTCGTGCTGCTCACCCCCGGCATTTACAACTCCGCCTACTTCGAGCACAGCTTCCTGGCGCAGCAGATGGGTATCCAACTGGTGGAAGGTCGCGATCTCGTCGTGGACGGCGGCCGCGTCTTCATGCGCACCACCAAAGGCCTTGAGCGCGTGGATGTGATCTACCGCCGCATCGACGACGATTTCCTGGACCCCGATGCCTTCCGCGAAGACTCCGTGCTCGGCGTCCCCGGCCTGATGGCGGCCTACAGGGACGGACGCGTGGCCCTCGCCAACGCGCCTGGAAACGGCGTGGCCGACGACAAGGTGATCTACGCCTACGTCCCCGAGATCATACGATACTACGAGGGCGCCGACGCGATCCTGCCAAACGTCCCCACGTACCTCTGCTGGCGGGATTCTGACCGCGCCTACGTGCTCGAACACCTGGCCGAGCTGGTGGTGAAATCGGCCAACGAATCCGGCGGCTACGGCATGCTCGTCGGTCCGCATTCCACCACGCAACAGCAGCAGGAGTTCGCGGCCAAGATCCAGGCCAACCCCCGCAACTATATCGCCCAGCCGACGCTGGCACTTTCGCGCGTGCCCACCATCGTGGGCGATCATTTCGAAGGTCGGCACGTCGATCTGCGCCCCTACATTCTCTGCGGCAAGGACATCTGGGTGCTCCCCGGTGGTCTGACCCGCGTGGCCATGACCAAAGGATCGCTGGTGGTAAATTCATCTCAGGGAGGCGGCAGCAAGGACACCTGGGTGCAAGCCGCGGCGCCCGACGTCCAGGAGGGCCAGCAGCAACAATGATGAACGCGCGACCCAAGCCCCTGCTCAGCCGCGTGGCCGACTCCGTCTATTGGATGGGGCGCTACACCGAGCGCGCCGAAAACGTGGCCCGCTTCATTGGCGTCAACCAGAACCTGATGCTCGACTTGCCGCACGGGCAGGGAGACCAGTGGCAACCCATCGTCGACACCACCGGCGACCGCGCCGCCTTCTTGTCACGTTACGGCACGGCCACCGAGGAAAATGTGGTGCGCTTCCTGGCGTTCGATGCGGAGAATCCCAACTCCATTTATTCCTGCGTGCTGGCCGCGCGCGAGAATGCGCGCTCGGTCCGCGACACCATCTCGAGCGAGATGTGGGAGCAGATGAATACGCTCTACCTCCTGATTTCGGAGCAGAGCCGCAAACCGCTGCCCGCGGTGCTGCCGGAGTTTTGCCACCAGGTGCGCTTCGCCTGCCATCTGTTTCAGGGCATCACCCACGCCACCATGTCCCACAATGAAGCCTGGCACTTCATCCGCCTGGGCGGCATGTTGGAGCGCGCCGACAAAACCACCCGCATGCTGGATGTGAAGTACTTCATCCTGCTGCCGTCGGTGAGCGACATCGGCACGCCCTACGACGATATCCAATGGACCGCGGTGCTCAAGTCGGTCAGCGGATTCGAGATGTACCGCAAGCGGTTTGGCCGCATATCGCCCGAGCGAATCGTGGAGTTTCTGCTGCTCGACGCCGAATTTCCGCGCGCCGTGCGCTACTGCATGGGGTTCGCGGATCAGTCGCTGCACTCCATCACCGGGACG
>Ga0265342_10004632_pt1 | contig 10721 bp, 7 predicted proteins | sample 4CB327metaG_FD_203125 | JGI IMG/M metagenome (GOLD analysis project Ga0265342, IMG submission 203125) | Rhizosphere microbial communities from Carex aquatilis grown in University of Washington, Seatle, WA, United States - 4-CB3-27 metaG | ecosystem: Host-associated > Plants > Roots > Rhizosphere...
AATACAACAGTGCGTTCAGGAACGCCATCGCTATCTTTAGGGAGAACCCGGCCTCAGGTCAAGAGGCAGGAGCCCGCATCGGAACCGAAACGGCTAATAGTGGAAAAACCCCAACTATTTTCCCTGATTCTTACGGCATTGCGATTGAACTCTGAAGAGGAATTACTACTTGCATCGCGCTATAGGCTAGAATGGGGGCGGCTGAGAGTGGGGGTCTGTTCTGCCCTCTTGAAATCCATTTATAAAAACAACCATGGAGTCTTCTATGCGCATTCTTGCCGGGGCACTGCTTGTATTTGCCGGATCGCTCTTCGCACAACAGTCTGCTCCTGCCACCCAGCCGCCCTCTACCGGCCAGGTCTCGGGCCGCGTCTTCTGCTCTGATACCGGCCAGCCGGGCCGTTTTGCCGGCGTGCAACTGATCGCCGAACAACCCTCCAAAACCCCGATTATCGATCCCGCCAGCCTCGGCAAGGACGCCAACTTCGAGAAAGTTCTTGCGGCGGCTATGACAACGCTCACGAAGGGATCGAATCTCTCCACGGTCACCACGCTCGACGGCACGTTTTCACTCGACAAGGTGCCCCCCGGTACCTACTACGTCGTCGCCCAGATTCCCGGATATCAGTCGCCCCTCAGCCAATTCTCGCAACTGGAACGGATGAAGGCCGACGACGCTACCATCAAAGCCGTCGAAAGCGCGGCGGAGAAGATCGTCGTCCAGCCCAACCAGGCTGTGCATATCGATATCCGCCTGGAGCGCGGCGCCTCCCTCAGCGGCAGCGTCCGTTACGACGATGGCAGTCCAGCGCCTGGCGTAGCGCCTGTCCTGATGACGCTCGATAAAGACGGCAAATGGAAAGACCTGGGCCCCACTTCCATGTTGCCCACCACGACCGACGACCGCGGCCACTATCGCATCTTCGGCCTGCAAGGCGGGAAATATGCCGTTAAGGCCGCTCTGCCCACCGTGCAGGCAATGTCCGGCCTGGGAGCGGGTTCCATCTCCATGCACATCAATGTGGGCGACGCTCTCGTGGTTTACTCCGGCGGCGCCCTTCGGGATCAGGACGTAAAGCCGGTCGAACTGGGAACCGGCCAGGAGATCGACGGCATCGACATTGTTTTTCCCATCAGCGGCCTACACACCCTATCAGGCAATGTTGTTTCTAAAGCGGATAATCACGCCATCGATTCTGGAATCATCGAACTCGTTGACAGCGAAACCAAAACCAAACTGCGCAGCGCCATGTTCGAGCAGGACGGCGGATTCCACATCAATTATGTTCCCGACGGCCAGTACATTCTTAAGGTCACCAGCGCGGAGGATACGGACAGGACCGCCGGTGAAGACTCCGGAGGCGATTTCGCCCGCATGTTGCACTCGAAGACCCTCAAGTCCTATGGCACGGCCGAGTTGCCGATCCTCGTCAAGAGCGATTCCGCGGGCCTGATTCTACAAGTGCCGGATCAGTCGGCAGCTCCTGCGCGAGGGGGAAATTCCATGCAGTCTCCGAAGACCCCATAGTTGCTTTGGGACTGGCTGGCCCCTTCCGAGGCCAGCCCCCATGACATTCGCCTGTTAAGGGTTTAACCTGACGACAAGCATGCCTAGGATTGGCTCCTCTCCGTTCTCCTTTCCCGAGTTCCGCGGCGCAACCCGCCGCCTGGTCTTTCTCAACCTCTTCACTTTCTTTGCCCTGCTCCTGGCCCAGTTCGCTTTTCCCGCCTATGCGGTGCTGCTGGCCAGCCAACTCAGCTTCGTTCCCGTTGCCTTTCTTCACGGCGCGCTGTGGCAGCCCTTCACCTACAGCTTTATCCACCTGAGCCTGATCGGAACCCTCTTCGAGCTGCTCTCGTTGTGGTTTCTGGCCGGATTTCTTGAGAATATGCACAGCCCAAGCTGGGTGACCGGCCTCTACACCGCATCCGTGCTGGGAACTGCGGCCGCGGCTGCCGCCCTTTCTGCGGTCAGCGGAACGCTAGGCTTTGGGCTCGTGCAGATTCCGCTCTACGGCTGCCTGGGCGGTATCTTCGGCCTGCTCGTGGCCATCGGTGCGCTCTACGGCGACTTCGAGTTCCTGCTGTTTTTCACCATCGGCATCAAAGCCCGCTACCTGGTGGCCATCTACGCGTTCACCTCCATCGCCATGCTTTTCGGCGAGCAAAGAATGTACGCCTTTGCCCAGTTGGGCGGAGCGCTTGCCGGCCTGCTTTTCATCCGCATGGCCCCGCGCCGGGGTGTTTCCTTCGTCTTCAGCGAAACCTGGTTCACGCTGCGCAACCGCTATTACCGCTGGAAGCGCCGCCGTGCCTCCCGTAAATTCGAGGTCTATATGCGTTCGCAAGGCCGCAATGTCCGCGTGGACGGCTACGGCCGCCCCCTCGACAAAGACGATGACAAGAAGCATTGGAACTAGCACAGCCTCATCACTTCGCCTCACCGGCCCCTTCCGGTAAAATCTCACTGAAATGCATAAAAAACTCGCCTTTCTCTTTCCGGGTCAGGGTGCGCAGGCCGTTGGCATGGGCCGCGAACTCTCCGAACGCTTCCTCATCGCCGCCCAGACCTTTGCCGAAGCCGACGAGGCCCTCGGCTTCCCGCTCTCGCGGCTGATCTTCGAGGGGCCTGAAGAGGATCTCAAGCTCACTGAAAACACTCAGCCGGCCATACTGACGGTCAGCGTAGCAGCGTGGCGCGTGCTGGCCCAACACGGCGTGGAACCGGCGCTGGCCGCCGGGCACTCGCTGGGCGAGTGGTCGGCCCACGTCGCCGCCGGAACGCTCAGCTTTGCCGATGCCGTGCGTGCCGTCAAGGCTCGCGGGCGAGCCATGCAGTTGGCCGTCCCCGCTGGCCAAGGCGCAATGGCCGCCATCCTCTCCCTGGACGCCGCCCAGGTGGCGGAAGCCTGCCGTGAGGCCGCTGCCGAGACCGGCCTGACCGTGACCGCCGCAAACCTGAACTCACCCGCTCAGACGGTCATCTCCGGTGCCCTGGCAGCCGTAGAAAAGGCCTCGGCACTGGCCAAGGCCAAAGGCGCCCGCCGCGCCGTCATGCTCCCGGTGAGCGCACCCTTCCATTGCGCCTTGATGCAGCCGGCCCAGGAGGAGGTGGCGCGGGTGCTCGCAATGCTCAAGCTGGCCGATCCACGCATCCCGGTAGCCGCCAATGTGACCGGTGGCCTTGTGACCACAGCGGAGGCCGCGCGCGACGCCCTCATCCGCCAGGTAACCGGCGCAGTGCGCTGGGTAGATTGCATGAAAACGCTGGTGGGCGCGAACGCAGAGCTATTCGTCGAGGTGGGACCGGGCAAGACGCTCTGCGGCCTGCTGCGTCAGATAGACTCTGCACAAGTGTCCTTGAATGTGGAAGATGCAGCCAGCCTGGAGAGCGCGCTGGCGGCCATGGCTGCCCTGAAATCTGCCGGATAAAGCGCCGGGGAATACCCCCTGAGACTCTTTCTGCTTACGCTTTGGCGGGCTTTTCCGCTTCAGCGGCTAGTTGCATGGTGTGCCTATGCGCGTTCTCAGAGAGTTCGTGGGCCTGTTTGCTGAGTTCGTGAGCAGTTAGATGATCCGCTTTGCCGTGGGCGGCAGCAGCGGAGGCGTGGGCGTGGGCTGCCAGGTTGTGAAGTTCCGCGGCTCGATCGTGCGTACTCTGGGACATGGGTTTCTCCTGGCCTGTTCGATGCATTCCATCCGGTCAGGGTTCATCGGAAAGATGGCTCGGCATCTGCATAAAAATTCAAGGGCCTCATTTTCACGCTCTTCCGCGGAGAAGATGAAGCCCTTAAACTCCGATTCCGCCGTCAACTCCCCTAAGGCCCCAGGTAAATCCCAACGCCCTCGGGCGAAAAGTTCAGGGTGTGCGTCTTCGGGTCGTAGTCCAGATTGAGCGGCTTGCTCTTACGCCCGTTCATCAGCACGGCCACCAACAGGACGTTACCATACATACGCGCCGCCACAATCTTGTGGCTCTGGATGACCCCATATTCGTTATCCGAACTGGTCGGGCTCCAGTCCCTCTCAAACCGCTCAAAGGGATAGGTGCCGCTCTTCACTGGATGCTGCTGCCACTCCTTGTCGTGGGTCCAGATGCCGTATGCACGGGGCAGGTCATTCTTTTCCACGGCGGTCAGGAACTCGTTCACGGCCGCCCGCCCATGCAGGTAGTTGTTCCAGTTCCACGGCAGGTCCACAGGCATGCCGGCCACTAGCCACCAGGCCACAAACAGCACCAGTAGCAGCCCTCCGGAGCCGATCAGAATCATACGGCGGCGGCGTTCGCGGACTTCATCAAACTTGGGAGCATCGAGCAAGGTCATGGCGAGTCTTCCTTGAAGTTAGGATACGGCAGTTCACTCATCCCGGCTATACGTCGTCCGGCTCTTCTCCGCATGGCGCTCCAGGCCCAGTTCAATAAGCCGCGTAATCAGCTTCTTGTAGGGCAGCCCGGTGGCCTCCCACAGCTTGGGATACATACTGATCTTGGTAAACCCCGGCAGGGTGTTTACCTCATTCACAAAGATACGGCCCTTGCCCTCCGGCTCCATCAAAAAGTCCACCCGCGCCATGCCGGATAAGTCGCAGGCGCGGAAGGCCGCGACGGCCATCTCCCGAATCTGCTTCGTCTCGGCCTTGCTCAGGCGGGCCGGAATCACCGGGACCGATCCTTCCGATAGATATTTTGCCTCATAGTCGTAGAACTCCTTGCCGGGGACGATCTCGCCCACCACGCTCGCTCTGGGATCGTCGTTGCCCAGCACCGCAACCTCCAGTTCGCGGGCCTTGGCTTTTTTGCCGCCCACGCCCTGCTCCACCACCAGCTTGCGGTCGTATCTCGCGGCCAGTGTCAGCGCCGGTCCAAGTTCTTTCCGGTCATGCACCTTGCTGATGCCCACCGACGAGCCCAGATTCGCCGGCTTTACAAAAACCGGATACTTCAGCACCGTCTCCACTTGAGCCACAGCCTTGCGCGGCGACCTCTCCCACTCGGCCCGCAGCAGTGTCACGTGCCGGACGATGGGCAACCTCGCGTTGGCGAAGAGACGCTTCATCACGTCCTTGTCCATGCCCGCAGCCGAGCCCAGCACACCTGACCCCACGTATGCAATCCCCGCCAGCTCAAACAACCCCTGGATCGTCCCATCCTCGCCAAAGGTCCCGTGCAGAACGGGGAAAACCACGTCCAATGACTGGCCGCCCAGCGCAGCGTTGCTGTCGATGGCCGACTTCCCGGCACGGCTCAGAGCCTCAACTTGAGCCGGCTCCGGCGCAAGCAGAGTCGGCTGGCCCTCGGCCAGCACCCGTGCTCCAGGAGTGGCCGCCGGATCGCCCGCCCGCAGCGTTTTCCCGGCCTCCAGCCGCCCGGCCCCATCGGCCCCATTGCCCTCCAGCAACCCCTGCGCCGCTCCGGAGATCAGCCAGTGCCCGGCCTTGTTGATGCCGATGGGCACAACGTCAAACTTCTCCCGGTCGATGGCCTGCAAGATCGAAGCCGCTGATAGCAGCGACACCTCATGCTCGCCGCTGCGCCCGCCAAACAAGATCCCTATGCGTAGTTTTTTTGCCATTTCCTTCATGGATGACCGCTCTGGGCAGGAAAATTCAGTACTGATCCAGTGTAGAACCCCTGGCCGGTCAGAACCTCTATGATCTGCGACGCAAAATACCCACCTGTCCCGCGCCTGAAAGGCCTGTAAAAGGCTCTATCCAACTCCGATAAGAGCAAAAAGGCTCAGCTTTATCCTTTGGGCTCATCATCGAATGGCATTTGACCCACGCCGGGTAATGCACCTGGCCGGTCGTGCCGATAGATGTGCTTAGGGGACCGGGAAGTTCCGGAGTGACAACTTGTACCCATTGAAGAGGTTGGGCTTAGCGTTCGCGATCGTTCTCGGTGGGGCCTCGGCTGCCTGGGCGGCGCAGCCCGCCCCGCTGACCACCCTGCGCGCAATCGCCGCTTTAACCAACGAACAGGCGGCCCAGCACTTACCTGTCGCCTTTGAAGCGACGGTTACCTACTTCTCGCGCAATCTCATGAACCTCGATGTGCAGGACGATGAAATTGGCATCTATGTAAAGCTGACGAAGGATATCGTGCTGATTCCCGGCGACCGCGTGCTGGTGCAGGGAACAACGGAACCGAGCTTTCTCCCCTATGTACTCAGCGGCAACATTACGGTGCTCCGGCATGGCACATTGCCTAAGCCATTGCTGGCCGACTTCGACGACCTGGTTCGTACAAGACTCAATTGCAGACTGGTCAGCGTTCGCGGGATAATTCGCGCCGCCGATCTGGTGACCAGCGCGGTGGCGCCCTCCGGCCACCTGGAGTTGCTCGCGGATGGTGGCTTCATCGACCTTGAAATTGACAGCCACGATGAAAGCGCGCTTAAAGACCTGCTGGACGCGGAGGTAGAGGTCACCGGCGTTGCCGGCAGAAAATTCGACGGCAAAATGCAGCAGATCGGAGCCAAATTAAAGGTTTCGACACTCGCAAACATCAAAGTCATGAAACGCACTAGCGTCAGTCCCTGGTCGTTGCAGGTCACGCCCCTAGGCGAGATCGTCACCGGCACGCATGTGCGCGATCTCACCAAAAGGCTCCGGGTTCATGGAACCATCACCTATTACCAGCCCGGCTCGGCCGTGGTGCTGCAAAGCGGCCCCAGAAGCCTGTGGGTCTCTACCCAGACCAGCGAGCCGCTTCAGATTGGCGATGTAGCCGACGCAACCGGCTTTCCCGAAATTCATGATGGCCTTTTGGCCTTGTATCACGCGGAGATTCTGGATAGCCACGTCTATGCGCCCATCTCTCCGCAGCCGGCCACCTGGCGTCAACTCGCTTTCTGGGGCAGAAGCGTACTGGGCGGACACCAGGACGATTTGGTTTCGATCGAGGGGCGTGTTGTAACTGAGGTCCGGGAGGCCGCGCAGGACGAATTTATTATGGTCGCCGACGGCAGGCTGTTCACTGCGATTTACCGCCATCCGCCCATGCCCAGGCCGGTTCCGCCCATTTTGCAGATTCCATTGGGATCCACAATCCGGGTCACCGGCATCTGCGTAGCCCTGGATACCGATCCATTCAACGATGAGTCTCCTTTCAATATTCTGTTGCGTTCCTTCGACGACATTGCCGTCATCGCCGAGCCTTCGTGGCTGAGCGTTGGCAACCTCCTTATTCTCGTCGGGGTGCTCCTCATGGTGGTTATAGCCGTGGGTGCCAGGGGATGGTATATCGAACGCAGGGTGCATCGCCAATCCACCGCTTTGGCATACCTCGAGGCCCGCCGCAGCCGCATCCTTGAGGACATCAACGGCTCCCGGCCTCTGGCTGAGATCGTCGAAGAAATCACAGAACTGGCCTCCTTCAAGCTCCAGGGAGCTCCCTGCTGGTGCCAGATCGCCGATGGTGCTCTACTGGGAAACTGCCCGCCGAATCTCTCCCATCTGCGCATCGCCCGCAACGAGATTCCGGCCCGCTCCGGCCCCCCGCTCGGCACGCTCTTTGCCGCCTTCGACCCGCATGCCAAGCCCTCCGGCCTCGAATCGGAAACCCTCTCTATGGTGTCTGGACTGGCCACGCTGGCCATCGAGACCCGGCGGCTCTACTCCGACCTGCTCCACCGCTCGGAGTTCGATCTGCTTACTGACATACACAACCGCTTCTCACTGGACAAGCATCTGGATACCCTCATCGATGAGGCTCGCCGCAAGGCCAGCATCTTCGGGCTGATCTACATCGACCTGGATGAGTTCAAACAGGTAAACGACATTTACGGCCACCAGGCCGGCGACCTCTATCTGCAAGAGGTGGCGGAACGGATGAAACAGCAGCTTCGCGGCAACGACACGCTGGCGCGGCTGGGCGGCGACGAATTCGCCGCTCTGATCACGACCGTTCGCAACCGCGCGGGCGCTGAAGAAATTGCCCAGCGGCTGGAGCGCAGCTTCGACGAGCCGTTTACCGTGGAGGGATGCGTGCTGCATGGCTCTGCGAGCTTCGGCATCGCCCTCTACCCGGAGGACGGAGCCACCAAGGACAGTCTACTGAACGCCGCTGACGCCGCCATGTACACGGCAAAAAACGCCAAGCGGCAGGCCGGAATCTTACCGAATACACCGCGGCATTCCTAGCTCACGCCCAAAGACGGCGCATAAGAAAGGCCCGGCTTGCGCCGGGTCTCGTGCATAGATAAATGAAACGTGAACCGGGGAGTTTTTCCCTACTCCGCGGCCATCTCCTCCGCCTCGCCCTCCTGGCGCATCAGCTCCAGTTCGCGCTCCGCGGCTTCAATCTCCGCTGTGACCTCCTGCTGCACGCGCGCCGCCGCTTCCTCTAGCTCCGGTGAGAGCTGAACATTGCGGTAGTACTCCAGGCCCGTGCCCGCCGGGATCAACCGGCCCACGATCACGTTCTCCTTCAGCCCGCGCAGGTTGTCCACCGCGCCATTGATGCTGGCCTCCGTCAAGACACGAGTCGTCTCTTGGAAGCTGGCCGCACTGATAAAGCTGTCGGTGGAGAGCGATGCCTTGGTGATGCCCAGCAGCAGCGGGCGTCCGATGGCCGGACGGCCGCCATTGGCCAGCACACGCTCGTTCTCTTCATTGAAGCGGAAGCGGTCAACCTGCTGTTCGAGCAGGAAGTTAGTGTCGCCCACCTCGTCGATCCTCACCCAGCGCAGCATCTGTCGCACGATCACTTCGATGTGCTTGTCGCTGATGGTCACGCCCTGTAGCCGGTAGACCTCCTGAATCTCGTTCACCAGGTAAGCCTGCAATGCCTTTTCGCCCAGCACGGCAAGAATGTCGTGCGGGTTCAGCGGCCCATCCATCAGCGGGTCTCCGGCGCTCAGCCGTTCGCCCTCCTGCACATTTACGTGGATGCCGCGGGGCACCGAGTATTCCTTCTCGTCGCCGTTGTCCGCGGTCACGTAAATCTTGCGCTGGCCCTTGGCCACTTCACCGAAGCGGACTACGCCGTCGATCTCGCTGATGATGGCCGTCTCGCGCGGCTTGCGCGCTTCGAAGAGCTCCACTACGCGCGGCAGGCCGCCGGTGATGTCCTTGGTGCGCGTGCTTTCCTTAGGAATCTTGGCCAGCACGTCGCCCGGGCCCACCTCTTCGCCATCCTGGATCATCAGGTGAGCGCCGCGGGGCAGCAGGTAGCGTTTGTGAGTTTTCTCGTTCTTGACCACGAAGGTGGGCTGGCGCTTCTCGTCGGGAGCGTCTGCCACCACCCAGCGCGAGAGGCCGGTCACTTCATCCACCTCTTCGTTGAGCGTGATGCCTTCCTGCAGGTCCTTGAACTGCACCGTGCCGCCGATTTCGGTCAGGATGGAGTAGGTGTACGGGTCCCACTCGGCCAGCAACTGGCCCAGCTTGACGTGCTCCCCGTCCTTCACCTTGAGGCGAGCGCCGTAGACCACCACATAGCGCTCCTTCTCGCGCCCGCGCTCGTCCTGAATGGCCAGCGAACCGGAGCGGTTCATGGCCACCAGCGTGCCGTCCTTGCTTTCTACGGTACTCAGGTTGATAAAGCGGACGAAGCCGTTGTTCTTGGCGTCAAGGCGCGACTTGTCGGCCACGCGGCTGGCCGTGCCGCCCACGTGGAAGGTGCGCATGGTCAACTGCGTGCCCGGCTCTCCGATAGACTGCGCGGCGATGACGCCGCAGGTCTCGCCCAGCTCTACCATGCGGCCCGAGCCCAGGTTACGCCCATAGCACAGCGCGCAAACGCCACGGCGCGATTCGCAGGTCAGCACAGAGCGAATCTTAACCTTCTCGACGCCCGCGCCCTGAATCGCCGAAGCGATGTCCTCGTCGATACCCTGGTTCACGTCCACGACCACATTGCCGTCGTAGTCCTTAATTCTCTCAAGTGAAACGCGGCCAATGATGCGGTCGCGCAGCTCCTCGATGACCTCGCCGGATTCGACGATCGAACCCACGTAGATGCCCTCGACCGTGCCGCAATCGTACTCCGTCACAATCACATCCTGGGCCACATCAACCAGCCGCCGCGTCAGGTAGCCGGAGTCGGCGGTCTTCAATGCCGTATCGGCCAATCCTTTGCGCGCGCCGTGCGTCGAGATGAAGTATTCCAGCACCGTCAATCCCTCGCGGAAGTTGGCAGTGATAGGCGTCTCAATGACTTCGCCTGACGGCTTGGCCATTAGTCCGCGCATACCGCTGAGCTGGCGAATCTGCTGCTTCGATCCGCGGGCGCCGGAGTCGGCCATGATGTAAATCGGGTTGAAGGTTCCTGCCTCGTCGGCCTCCTTCATGTTGTTGAACATCTCGTCGGCTACCTTCTCTGTGACCGCCGACCACATCTGAATCACCTTGTTGGAGCGCTCGCCGTTGGTGATGGCTCCGTCCATGTACTGCTTCTGAACCTCGATCACCTTTTGATCGGCGTCGTCCACGGTCTTGTACTTGCTGGGCGGAATCACCATGTCGTCCAGGCCGACCGAGAGTCCGGAGATAGTGGCGTAGTAGAAGCCCAGCGCCTTGATCTTGTCCAGCATGCCCACCGTCACCTCGAGGCCGAGGTTCTGGTTGCAATAGTTCACCAACTGGCCGATGCCCTTCTTCTTCAGAAGTCCGTTGATGTACGGCATCCCCTGCGGCAGCGCGTCGTTCAGAATCACGCGGCCCACGGTGGTAGAGATGTACTCCTTGTTGAATTCCACCGCCTCGGTGTGCGTCAGGTC
>Ga0265342_10004635_pt1 | contig 10708 bp, 9 predicted proteins | sample 4CB327metaG_FD_203125 | JGI IMG/M metagenome (GOLD analysis project Ga0265342, IMG submission 203125) | Rhizosphere microbial communities from Carex aquatilis grown in University of Washington, Seatle, WA, United States - 4-CB3-27 metaG | ecosystem: Host-associated > Plants > Roots > Rhizosphere...
GCTGGGTTCGCTTTTCGAACGCGACCGCGAGGCGCTGCCGTTCCTGCTGCAAATCTTTTCGACCAGCCAGCACTTCAGCGATCTATTGATTACCGACCCGGAAAGCTACGACCTGTTGCGCGTGACCGAGGGGCAGCCGGTGGGCCGCGAGGTGTTGGTCGACGAACTGGCAAGCGAAGTCGACGCACTGTCGGACACGGCGGGCGTGATGGCGGCGCTGCGGCGGTTCAAACGCCGCGAGACGCTGCGGATTTCCTACGGCGACATCATCCGCGGCCAGCGACTTGAGATCGTCACATCGCAAATCTCGTACCTGGCCGACGCTATCGTCGAGGGCGCCGTCCGTTTCGCTCGCCGTCAACTCCAGGAGAAGCGAGGCGTGCCTCGGCGTCCCGATGCCCGGCCGGCGCGGTTCGTTGCCCTGGGAATGGGCAAGTTGGGCGGAGTCGAGTTGAACTATTCGAGCGATATCGATTTGATTTTTCTCTACGACGCCGACGGTAAGAGCGACGGCCCACGACCGATCTCGAACGGCGAGTTCTTCGACCGGCTCGCCCGCGACGTAGTGAAGCTCTTGACCGAAACGACGGAAATGGGCCAGGCTTACCGCGTTGACCTGCGGCTGCGGCCTGAAGGGGAACGCGGGCCGATGGTCTCCAGCCTCGAATCGGCCATGTCGTACTACGATGTGCTGGGCCGCACCTGGGAACGTCAGGCTTACGTCAAAGCTCGGCCAGTCGCGGGCGACTTGGACCTGGGACGTGAGTTCCTGGCTCACCTCGAGCCGTGGATCTATCGCCGCTACCTGTCGCTGGCCGACATCACCGGGATCAAGGCTCTCAAACGGCGGATCGAACATCGCACGATCCAGGTCGGCGACGATACCCGCAACGTCAAGACCGGGCGTGGCGGCATCCGTGACGTCGAATTCGCCATCCAGTTCTTGCAATTGCTCAACGGCGGCGATCTCCCCGCGGTGCGGACCGGTAACACGCTTGAAGCAATCGACCGGCTTGACGCCGTCGGCTGCCTCACGCATCAGGAGCGGACGCTGTTGGAGGAGAACTACGGCTTTTTGCGCAAGATCGAGCACCGCTTGCAGATCATGTTCGATTTGCAGACTCACCTCTTGCCGTCCGGGCCCAGTGAGATGCGCAAACTGGCGATCCGAATGGGGTACTCTGAAGGGCCGCGGGGGCCGGCGTTGGCGGCTTTCGAGACGGACTTCCGCCAAAAAACGGCCCTGAATCGCAAGATCCTCGATCATCTTCTGCACGACGCCTTCGGCGACGATGCGCAGACCGAGCCTGAGGTCGACCTGGTGCTCGATCCCGATCCGCCACGTGAACGGATCGTCGAAGTACTTTGTCGCTACCCGTTTCGCGACGTGCCCCAGGCCTATCAGAACCTCGTTTCGCTGGCCACCGAGCGACTACGTTTCCTGCTCACCCGACGCTGCCGGCACTTTCTCGCGGCGATCGCTCCGCGCCTGCTGAAAGCCATCGCCGCCACGCCCGACCCGGATTCGACCCTGGTGAACCTCGCCCAGGTCAGCGATTCGTTGGGTGGCAAGGGAGTGCTCTGGGAACTGTTCAGTTTCAACCCGCCATCGATGAACCTCTACGTCGAGCTCTGCTCGTCGAGTCCCTACCTGTCGGGTATTCTGATCGGCAACCCCGGCATGATCGACGAGTTGATGGACAGCCTGGTGTTGAACAAGCTTCCGACGCGTGACGACCTGAAGTCGACACTGGTCGAGCTGACGCGGGCCGCCGAAGACCTCGATCCGATCTTGCACAGTTTCAAGAACACGATGCAACTGCGCGTCGGCGTGCGAGATATTCTGGGGAAGGAAGATAGCCAGGCCACGACAGCCGCGCTTTCGGACATCGCCGAAACCTGCCTCGAAGAGATCACGCGCGGCGAGTACGAGAAGCTGGCGGCCAAATGGGGAGAGCCGACCATCGCCGAAGGTCCGCGGGCCGGCGAACGCTGCGAGGGGGTCGTGTTGGCCCTGGGCAAACTAGGGGGCCGGGAGCTGAATTACCAGAGCGACGTCGACCTGGTCTTCCTCTACGAATCCGACGGGCCGACAGTCCACACCCGCCGCTCGAAACGAGGCGAGACGACCAACAACCAGCACTTTTTCAGCGAGCTGGGGCAACGGATCGTCAGGATCGCCACACGGTTGGGGCCTTACGGCAAGCTCTACGAGGTCGACCTGCGCTTGCGGCCCACCGGGCGTTCCGGAGCGCTGGCGACCACCTTCGGCGAATTTGCCCGCTACTTCGCCGAGGGTCAGGGTCAGCTTTGGGAGCGGCAAGCCTTGACCAAGGCTCGCGTGGCGATCGCTTCGCCGTCGGTGGCCCATGATACCGAGCTGTTGGTCGCCAAAGCTTGTTACGACCACGCTTGGCACTCCTCGCTCGCGGAGTCGATTCGCGAGATGCGGTGGCGCATGGAGGAAAACGCGCCACCGAACAACATCAAGCGGGGACCAGGCGGGATCGTCGATATCGAGTTCCTGGTACAGCTCTGGCAGCTCAAATACGGCCGTGAGGCTCCCCAGCTCCGCTTGCCGAACACCTTGGCCGCGCTGGCGGCGCTCGATAAAGCGGGTCACGTGAACAGGGCCGACTTCGAATTTATGACCGAAAGTTACCTTTTTCTGCGGTCGATCGAAGCGCGTCTTCGGTTGATGAACTGCGTCAGCCGTGTCTTGCCCAGCGATCCGATCGAATTGGCCAAGTTAGCCCACGCGCTGGGTTACGCTGACGGCTGCGAGCTGGAAACCGAATGCCGCTCGTACCTGCGGCGAAACCGCGAGCGCTTCGACGCGATCTTGGCGGCCGAGGTGACGTCGTAGCACACGCGTGTCATTTGTTTTTGCCGGCGTGCCTTCCCGCAGAATGCAGAATGTAAAAGCGGTTGCCGGTTCAAGCGGCCGCCGCCTGGCGGCGTGCCGCGCTTTCATCCTTCATCCCTTAATCCCTCATCGTTCCGCCAAGACCTCTGCGACCAGTTTTCGAGGTGCTCCGATGTCGAGCACGTGAAGTTCGCCGACGTATGGCCTGGCGGCCGGCGCCAGGAGCCCCGGCTTGGCGGCGACAAACGTGCAGGTATGAGTGGCGCGGATCGTGTGGCGTGCTACCTCGCCGGTGTCGGCGTTCAGTCCGCTCGGCAAGTCGACCGCCAGGATGGGAACTGAAACGGCGTTCAACCGGTCGATTACGGCATCGAGTGGAGGACGCGGCTCGCCCGACGCGCCGGTCCCCAGCAAGGCATCGACGATCCACGCGGCGCCGGAGAGTTGCGCCTCGATCCGCGCCGCGTCGTGACATTGGCCGAAGGTTTCGACGGGCACGCCGCAGCGCTTTAGGACCGCGAAGTTCGTCGCCGCATCACCGCGCAATTCGCCGGGTTCGGCCCAGACGAGTGTTTTTGTCGGAACGCCGCGCAGGTCGAGGTGCCGCGCGAGAACGAAACCATCGCCCGCGTTGTTTCCCTTGCCGCAACAAATCACGACCATCCCGCCGTTGCCAAGTCCGCACAAGGTGTCGGCCAGGCCGCGCCCGGCGTTTTCCATCAATACCAGGCTGGAGAGCCCGTATTCTTCGACGGCGCGGCGATCGATTTCTCGCGCCTGGCGGCAGGTGAGGGTGGGGATGAGCGACAAGGTTCGTTAGCGGTCGTTTCCGTGTTGGCAAAGGCAGGTCCCACCATTAAACTTATTACAGGAGAAAATGCCATGCCCCTTTACGAATACCAGTGCGATGTCTGCGCCAGCGGGTTCGAGTTGCTCGTGCGCTCCGGAGAAAAACCTGCCTGCCCACAATGCGGCGGCGATCGCCTGACCAAGCAGTTCAGTGTGCCCGCGGCCCCAGTGAACGCATCGTCGGGATCCGGCCTTCCCATGGCTGAGCGTCCCTGGGGGGGCTGCGGCAAGCCCGGCTGCGGCCCAGGCGGCTGTGCTATGTAGTGTGTGGGCCAAGTAGTATCCGGGGCTATGTGGGATTTTCCGCACGACCCGCGCGTTCGTACCTCCCGGCATGGCGGCAATTGTGCGCCGCGCGCAAGCTACACTTGACTATGACGGCCGGCGGCTTGTGGGTCGTTTAGTTATCAAGGCCATTTGGGTACGAACGATGCCGGATCAGCAGTGGGCTTTCGTAGGTCGCAAGCCACGACACCCGACCGTCGAGGGGCAAGCCGTCGAAGCGTGGTTCGAACGGCCCGCTGGCCGCCTGGCCGCCGTGCTGGCCGACTTTTCTCGGCATGGGGCGGGCCTGCTCACCGGCGAGCGTGTTGATGACGGCGAACGCGTAGTGGTGCGCATACGCCACGCCGAATCCGGACTCGATTTTTCGCGTACTGGCACCATACGATGGCAGCGTAACCAAAGCGAAGGCTGTTGGCTCGTCGGCTGCGAGTTCGACGAACCGGTATCGCTTGAGCTTCTGGGCGAACTGTTCCTCAGCGAAATCCTCGACGCCAACCCGGAGCCGCGCTGAAAGTCGCCGCCGCGCCGGTTCTACCAGCCAGCGGCATTGCAGGCGTCATTTTGTCACGAGAAAGTGGAGGCAGGTGGCTGAGCGTTTGCGATGCCCCGGACGACTAAGAACCGGGGTATCGCCCAGACTCTACACCAGCCACCGTACGACCGCCGCAATCGCGCTGCCGAGCAATGGCATTGATTCGAGCGAGTCCTCACCGGGACTATTGAATTTCACCATTTCCCCAAGCATGATGGGGCCTGTCGATCAACTCGACCGAGGCTTACCATTTTCCGCAACGATGGAGTTTCATCATGAGCAAGCAACCGTGGATTCTTGGATTAGCGACGATCGTCTTGTCGTCGGTAGGTATGGACGGCGCTCAAGCAGGATACGGCCGCAGAGCGGCCCCGTGTGGACCCGCCGCACCGGCTTGCGAAGTAGTCTACGACGAAGTCGAAGTCGTTTGCTACCGGACGGTTCACGAAACGGTGTTCCGCGAGGTCCGCTGCCAGATCGTCCGGCCGGTTTATAAAACCACAGTGCACCAGGAGCGACACACAGTGTGTGCTCCCGTCTTCGAGTGGGTCGAAAAGGAACAGACCTGCACTTTGATGAAACCGGTTGTCGAAACGATCCAGCAAGAGATTTGCCGGCTGGTCTATCGGCCGGTAACCAGCGAATGTACGGTTGTCGTCGATTGTGGATGTTGGCTGGCGCCGGTCTGCTGTGGTGGGTGCCCGGTGTGGGCGCCGAAACTCGTCACGCGCAAGGTGCCTGTGGTGAACTACGTCGCAGAAACGGTCCGCAAACTCGTGCCGGTCCAGACTTGCCACTATGAACCAACACAGGTCACTCGCCGCGTGCGCGTGCCGGTTTGCCATATGGAAACGCGAGAAGTCGTCCGTCAGATTCCGGTGACGACCTGCCATACCGTGGTAAAAGAGGTGGTGCGGCGCGTGCCTTACACCGTTTGCAAGCAGGTGCCGTATAAGTCCACCGTCCGTGTTCCCCGCGTCGTGCCATGTTGTGGCGCAGCGAAGGGGTAAGCCTCCTGTTCCCGTAATCGTTCACGCCCCGGCGCCTCGAACGGCGTTGCCCACAGAGGCCTGCAGGACCAACTCGGCGATTCTCCCGGCGGCTTCCGGACGCGCGAGCGAGCGCATCGCGCGCGACATCCGCTTGCGCTGTTCGGCGTCGGCGATCAATGCCGAAACGACGTCGCCGAAGCGCGATTCGTTCGTTTCACGCTGGTCTACAAGAATGCACGCGCCGGCGGCGGCGAATTCGAGCGCGTTTCGCCGCTGATGATCATCGGCCGCGTGCGGATACGGACACGCTAGCGCAGGCGTCCCCGTCAGCGCCAATTCGGCCAACGTGGTCCCGCCGGCACGGCAGACGACAAGTCCCGCGCGCGCCAGCAGGCTGGGCATATCCTCGATAAAAGCAACAACTTCCACGTAGGCGCCGCAAGACCGATAGCGTTCCCTCGTGCCTGCCGCGTCCGCCTCGCCCGACTGGTGTACGATGCGCCAGCCCGCCTTGACGATCCGATCAGCAAAATGCGGCACCGCGTGGTTCAGGCTCTCCGCGCCTCGGCTGCCTCCAAGCACAACCAGCAGCCGATCACGCGCTGATTCAACTTCCATGGATCGCTCGAAACTGGAGCGAACCGGCGTACCGGTGACGAGCAACTTGACTCGACGCGGTAGCCATGAACGGACGGAATCGAAGGCCGCGCAGACCAAGGTTGCCCGCGGCGCGAGCCAGCGATTGACTCGCCCCGGAAAGGCATTTTGTTCCAAGAGTACGAGCGGTAGCTTTCGGCTTTCGGCGGCTTTCGCAACCGGCGCACTGACGAAGCCCCCTAGCCCGACGACGGCGGCAACGCCCTGGCGGCGCAGAAAACGCCGCGCCGAAAGGAATCCGGCGGCGTTACCGGCGATAAAGCGTCCCGCAGCCCAAGGCTGTCGTGGCCAGGCGCGGCACGCGACGAGGAGGTAGTCGAACCCATGAGCTCTCACCAGTCTCCGCTCGCATTCACGGCCGCCCCCAGCAAACGTGATTCGCGCGCTCGGTTCGGCCACGGCCAATTGCTCTGCCACGGCCAGGCCCGGAAAGAGATGCCCCAGCGTCCCGCCGCCGGCGAACACGATGTGAAGTTTGTTATTTGCCATCCCTCATCCTTGGGCCACTGCCATGAACCTTACTGACGCAAGCCCGACGAGCGCACATAAAGCCGAGGCGATCCAGAATCGAACGACGATCTGCGTCTCGGGCCAGCCTTCGAACTCAAAATGGTGGTGCAAAGGCGCGCAACGAAGCAGGCGCCTACCGGTCGAGCGGTACCAGCCAACCTGCAACAATACGGACGCCGCTTCAGCGACGAACACTCCTCCCACGATCGCCAACAGCAATTCCTGCCGCGCGATTACTGCCAGCAAACCTAACAGCCCCCCTAATGGGAGCGAGCCGGTGTCCCCCATGAAGACCTGTGCCGGATGGCAATTGAACCAGAGAAACCCGAGCACGCCGCCCGTCATTCCACCGGCCACGATCAGCATTTCGCCGGCATGCGGAATGCGGGCAACGTGCAGATACTCGGCCAGCCCGGCATGACCGCCGGCGAAAACCAACACGGCCATCGCGCCAGTAGCCAGAATCAAGCAGCCGCCGGCCAGGCCATCGAGCCCGTCGGTGAGGTTCACGGCGTTCGAACTGCCCACGATCACGATCACAGCCAACGGCACGAACCAAACACCCAACGAAAACTCGCCGAGCCCGGGTAGGTTCCAGAGCAAACCATCGGGCGTGAGGGAGTGTTGTCGGTACACGAGCCATGAGGCCGCCAAGGCGATCAGTGTCTGGCCCAGCAGCTTTCCGCGGATGGTAAGGCCATTTTTCAGGCCGCGCAGCTTGGCCAGGTCGTCGGCCGCGCCGACGGTGGCCAAACCCACGGCCGTCAGCGCAGCGACCTGCACGTAGTGGTTGGTAAGGTCGGCGAAGATGAAAATGCCGATCAGCAGACCGGCCACGATGAATAGCCCACCCATCGTCGGCGTGGCTTGCTTGGCCTGGTGCAATTGGCGCAAGGTCGGCGAGTCGCTGATGATTGGTTCGCGAAAATGGCGTCGCAACCAGGCGATTAGACTTGGTCCCATGATCAGCGCCACGGTGAAGCTTGTGGCCGAGGCCAACAGCGCTCGCGGGCTCGTCTTATCGATCGCGGCAATCCGATCGCTCCACCAGGCCGGGAATCCCAACGTGGCCAGATGATGGAAAAGCCAAACGAGCATCGGCGAAGGTGGTTCACTGGAGGGTTCTGGGCACGGAGCAGTCGGGAGTAGGATTGGCTTTCGAGCCTGACTGCGTAACGCGTGATCCCGTCCGGCTGGAAGGTCCAACCGACGGCGTCGGGCGGATCGGGCGGATGACGATTCGCGTCATCCGCCCGAGCGCCGCGGTGTTCCCTGAGCAACCGGAGCGGCGGCTAGCGCCGCTCCGGTGCTCAGTCATAAAGCTCCATCGCGAAGCACCTACCGGAGCGATCGACCCAGAGACCGCTGGTTCCAGTAAGTTTGTTGCTCCTACCCAGGAGGGAGGGTAGCGTTCCCGGTTCCCGCAAACCGAAACGCTGACGATGGAGCTTTCAGCTAGTTTTCCGTGATTCTTTGTCGGTCATGCCGCCCGTCGCCGAGCGTCTCCTTGCAGTTCATGTACCACGCGTTCGAGCGCCATCGCCCGCGATCCCTTGACCAGAAGCACGTCACCATCGGTTAGCGTACTTTGAACGAATGGGAGCACTTCCAGCGGATCGCGGCAGGCCACCGTTTGGCCGCGCGGCATGCCCGCCGCACGAGCTCCGGCCACAACGTCGTCGGCATGATCGCCGCAGGCTACCAGCATGTCCGCCCCACAACGAGTGACCACTTCGTCGCCCATTTCGCGATGCAAGCGAATCGCGCCGGGTCCCAGTTCGCGCATGTCGCCGCAGACGACGATTCGCCGCCCCGGCGAGTCGAAGTCGCGTAACAGTTCCAGTGCCGCCCGCATCGCGGTCGGACTTGAGTTATATGAATCGTCGATCACCCGCGCGCCACCCAGGGTGAGCACCTGGCACCGCATCGGCGGAGGATCGAAGGTCCCGAGCGCACCGGCGATTTCGTCCCAGGTGAGCCCCCATGCCTGGCCTACCGCCACCGCCGACAGGACGCTCGTCACATGGTGCCGTCCCCAGACGGGCACATTCAGCCGATGGCCGTCGATGGTGAGGCCCAATCGTCCTCGCGAGCTGTGAACGTCGGTGGCCGTTACGTCGCAATCGGCCCCTCGCCCCACCCAAACGACCTCGGACCCGTTCCGTTTGCCAATCCTCCGCAGCTCGGGGTCGTCACCGTTGAGGACCGCCAAGGCTTCGCTTCCCAAGGCGGCAAGCAGCTCCGCCTTCGCCTCGGCCACAGCGCGTTGGCTGCCGAATTCGCCCAAATGGGCTTCGCCGATCCGTGTGATCACGCCAATCCGAGGGCGGCAAAGCTGGGCCAGGCGCGCGATCTCTCCCTTGTGGCTGGCGCCCAATTCGAGCACCGCATAGTCTTCATTGCCACTCCATCCCAGCATGCTCAACGGCACGCCGAGGTGATTGTTGTAGTTTCGCGGGCTTGCCGCGCCGTCGAACCGCGTCGCAAGAACGGCGTGAATCATCTGCCGGGTCGTCGTCTTGCCGACGCTTCCGGTCACCGCGATCACCGAGCCGGCGAAACGTTCGCGCTGATAGTGGGCGACGCTCGTCAGTGCTTGTCGCGTATCGCCCACCGCCAGCGCCCACCGCCCCAAGGGAGGCATGAGCCGATCTGACGAGACGACGGCCCCGGCGGCGCCACGCAGGAAGGCATCGTCGACGAAATCCAGTCCGTCACGCTGCTCGCCCCGCAACGCCCAAAACACATCGCACGGCCGCACCTCACGGCTGTCGATGGCGATACGGCCCAAGCGTGCATCGCCGCGCTGCTCGGGGCGAAGTTCGACATGCAGCCAGCGGCCGCCCGTCGCCTCTTTCAAATCGTTGAGGGTCAATCCAGACATTAGGCACTTGCCAGGTACGATGGATGAAACGGCGTCGATTCGTAAAGCCACTGTTTGGCTACCTCGCGGTCGTCGAAATCAATGCACTCTTGGCCGATGATTTGCACCCGCTCGTGTCCCTTCCCGGCGATCAGCACCGTGTCGCCGGGCTGAGCCTGGTTCAATGCCCAATGAATTGCTTCAGCCCGGTCGGGTACTACGCGCGCCTCGATCGGATGGCGGAACCCAGTAAGGATTTGCGAGATGATCGCCCGGGGTGGCTCGCTCCTCGGGTTGTCGCTGGTAACTACTGCCAGGTCGGCGGCTTCCTCGACCGCGCGCCCCATCAGCGGTCGCTTGGTCTTGTCGCGATCGCCGCCGGCGCCAAACACGCAAATCAGCCGCCCCTCGGTCAGGTTCCGCAGCGCGGCCAGGGCGCCAGTCAGTGCATCGGGCGTGTGCGCGAAATCGACGAACACGTGAAATGGTTGGCCGCATTCGATCCGTTCCAGCCGTCCGGGAACACAAGCGACCGATTCCAGCCCTCGAACGATGGTCGGCAAGTCGATGCCGTAGGCAGTGCCCACGGCCGCGGCCAGCAGACAATTGCGGATATTGTGCTCGCCCGCCAACGGGGTGCAAACAGGCACTGTTTCGTCGCCAGCGTGGAGCAGGAAGGTCTGCTCGCTGGCGAATTGTTCCAGCGGGACCGCGGTCACTTCGGCGGGTGTGTCGAGTCCGATAGTCAGCACCGGACCTTCACAGCGGGACAGGAAACCGGCGGCCACCGGGTCGTCGGCGTTGACAATCGCGAAGCCCTCGGGCAACAGGTGATTGAAGAGCTTGAGCTTTGCCACGCGATAGTTGTGTTCGGTGCCGTGGTAGTCGAGATGGTCGCGCCGCACGTTCGTGACGCAGGCCACGTCGAAGTCAACACCGGCGACACGCTCCTGGGCCAAGGCGTGGCTCGAAACCTCCATCACCGCGTGCGAGCAGCCATTGGCCGCCATCCGGGCCAACCAATCGGCGAGCACCGGCGCGGGGGGAGTCGTCCAACGCGCCTCGGCGGTCGTGACCGCGTCGCAATACCCCAACGTACCCAGGAGCCCCGGTTGAAAACCAGCGGTCGACAAGATTGCTGCCGTCAAGTAACT
>Ga0265342_10004638_pt1 | contig 10702 bp, 7 predicted proteins | sample 4CB327metaG_FD_203125 | JGI IMG/M metagenome (GOLD analysis project Ga0265342, IMG submission 203125) | Rhizosphere microbial communities from Carex aquatilis grown in University of Washington, Seatle, WA, United States - 4-CB3-27 metaG | ecosystem: Host-associated > Plants > Roots > Rhizosphere...
TCCCGCATGAGGGAATTGACGAAGCCCATCTTGGCGTTAGCCGCGATGGGCTCCGACGTGCTCACACACCTGCCTCGCCTGTTTGGCCCCCCTGGTCGGAGGGCCCCACCGACGCCGGCGGACGGTTTGACTAACGGGCTACGGAAACGCCGCTCGTCACGGCGGTTCGCGAGCCATCTATCGCGATTGACACGTTCATCGCCCTTCGAGAAGACTCGAAGTGCGAGAATGGTAGCACGCGCAAGCGCGAGCCTTCAAGCGCGAAAACGCGCAATTCACAAGCTTTCCACAACAATTTGTGCTTTATGAACACGCGCGGGTAGCGCGCGGGGCGGCAGCGAACTTCGCCCGCCATGCATATCATCGCGGCGTTCTTACTCATCGCGCAAAGCCTGGTCGGCGGCGGCCTGCCGATTGACGGCATCACCTGCGATCCGGGGGAGGGCGCCGTCGAGCACATCCATGCCGACGTGCAAGTATTCAACCGCGGAAAAGCCGTCCAGGTGCCGGCGAACATCGGCATGCCGGCCGGCGCGCAGTGCCTCTACTGGATACACACGCACAGTTCGGACGGCGTCGTGCACATCGAGTCGCCGGTCAAGCGCACGTTCACCCTCGGCCAGTTCTTCGACGTCTGGGGACAGGATTTGAGCTGGACGCAAGCGGCCGGTGCGACCGCGCCGCACTCGCAGCACCTCTCGATCTGGGTCAACGGCGCGCCCTGGCACGGGAGCGATCCGCGTGCGATCGTGCTGCGTAACAAAGAGACGATCGTCATACAGAGCGGGCCGCCGTTCGCCAAGCCGGCCCACGTGGACTGGTCGAAGTTCTAGGGCGGTGGCTCCGGTGCAGACGATCGAGGTAGACGGTCGGCATCTCACCCTCGAGGAGATCGAGGCGGTTGCTCTTGGCGCTGCGGTGCGGATCTCGCCGGAGGCGCGCCGGCGCGTCGAGCGGGCCCGCGAGTTCGTGGATCGCCAGTTCGCGCGCGGAGACGCGATCTACGGCGTGACGACCGGCTTCGGGAGACTCGCCAACATTCCGGTTGACCCGGCCGACGCGGTGGCGCTGCAGATCAACCTCGTGCGCAGCCACGCCGCCGGCACCGGCGCGCCGCTCGACGTCGCGTGCGTTCGCGCGGCGACCGCGCTTCGCGCCAACTCGCTTTCCGCGGGCCATTCCGGCGTGAAGACGGAGACGCTCGATCTCATCGTCGCGACGCTCGAACGAGGCGTGACGCCGGTCGTGCCGTGCCAAGGCTCGGTCGGCGCGAGCGGCGATCTGGCGCCGCTCGCGCACATGGCGCTCACGCTCATCGGCGAAGGCGAGGCGTTCTACCTCGGCGAGCGGCTGCCCAGCGCGGTCGCGCTCGAGCGCGCTGGCTTGCGCCCGGTGGAACTGGGAGCCAAGGAAGGGCTCGCGCTCATCAACGGCACGCAGGTGATGACCGGGATCGCCGCGCTCGGCATCCTGCGCGCAGAGCGCCTAGCCGCCGCCGCGGACGTCATCGGGGCGCTCTCGCTCGAGGCGTACCTCGCAACCGAGCGCGTCTTCGACCGGCGCATCAACGATTTGCGCCCGCATCCGGGGCAGGCGCGCGTAGCCGCCAACCTGCGCGCACTGCTCGCGGATTCGGAGATCGTGCGCTCTCACGCGGACTGCGACCGCGTCCAGGACCCGTACTCGGTGCGCTGCATTCCGGTCGTGCACGGCGCCGTGCGCGACACGAACGCGCACGCGCGGCGCGTCGCCGAGATCGAAGCGAACTCGGTGACGGACAATCCGCTCGTCTTTCCCGAAGACGGCGAGTTCCTCTCCGGCGGCAACTTCCACGGCGAGCCGATCGCGCTGGCGCTGGACTTTTTGAAGATCGGCGTGAGCGAGCTGGCGTCCATCTCCGAGCGGCGGCTCTACCTTCTGCTCAACGCCGAAGACCGCGGCCTGCCCCTCTTTCTCACGCAGCGCCGCGGACTGCAATCGGGCCTCATGATCGTTCAGTATACGGCCGCGGCACTCGTCAACGAAAACAAGGGCTTGGCTTGGCCGTCGAGCGTGGATTCGATCCCGACCTCGGCCGGTCAGGAAGATCACGTCAGCATGGGCATGACGTCTGCGAACAATCTGCTGCGCGTTCTCGACAACGTCGAGGGGGCGCTCGCGTGCGAACTTCTCGGTGCGCTCGCGGCGACCGACTTCCGGCGCCCGCTGCGCTCCGGGCGCGGGACGCACGCCGCGTACGAACTCGCGCGTGAGACGATCGCGCCGTGGACGGAGGATCGCGTCCCGGCGCCGGACATCGTCGCCGCGCGCGACGTCCTGCGCTCCGGAAGCCTCGTGCGGGCCGCAGAAGCGGCGATCGGGCAGCGCCTTACAGGCTGAAGTTGACGGAAAAGTACGCGTTGAACGGGTTCGGCAGGACCAGCGTATTCGTGTCGGCGTACGCCGGATTGTAAGACTGCGCGAACGCCGGGTTGAGCGGCACCTTGCCGTTGGCGCCGTGATCGTTCGGCGACGTGCCGTTGTAGAAGTTCGAAACGTAGTAGTAGTTCGAGACGTACCCGCAGGTGAAGCCGTTGGGCGGGAACGCTCTCGTCCACGGCTCGGAGGATCCGCCGAAGCACGCATTGGCCAGGTTTGCCAGCAGCAGGTTCGCCTTGATGCGCGCCGAGATCCGGTAGGACATCTGCAGGCTCAGATTCAGCTGGCTGGGCTGCCGGAACGCGCCGAACTAGTCGAAGACGCCGGTCTGCGGATTCGGGATGAATAGCTCGCCCGGCGCTGTGCCGTTCTGCGCCGCCGAGAGGCCGCAGGTCGTGTAGTCGGCTTGGTAGCGGTTCTGCTTGGAGATCGGCGAGTTGACGAAGCCGGCCGAGTTGCGCTTGCAGGTTCTCGGGTCTATGCCGACGACGTCGGCCGGGTTTCCGTACGGCTGGCCTTCGTTGAACGTGAGCGCCGGGGTGATCGCGAAGCGATCGTGCTTGTAATTGACGATCGCGCTGAGCACGTTTGGCGAGAGATACGGATAATCCAGCCCGACCGGATACCAGCCGTTGCGATCGAGGAGCGGCTGCGGCGACATCGCGTAGTACGGATTCCAAATCGGCGGATGGTAGAAGGGCTTCAGACGCTTGCAGGCCGGGTCCGGAAAGACGTTGCCCGCGGTGTCGTTTTCGTAGCACTGCGAGCCGCCGCCGGCCTTCGTGAGTCCGTTGAAGTTCGCGATGTCCTGATTGTAGGGATCGATCGGGTTGACGGTCGTTCCCGGATAGTTCGCCCAGCTTTCGGCGGCGTTCGTGTACGTGTACGAGAGTAGATACGAGAGGCCGTTCTTGTCGAAGTCGCCCTTCGTGAACTCCAGTTCGACGCCGTCCACGCGTTCGATCCCGGAGTTAAGGCCGCCGCCCAGCCCGAACGGCAGCGAGATGCCGTAGACCTGATTGGTGGCGTAGCGGTAGTACGGCGTCACCTTCACCGACATGTCGGTGCCTTTGAAACGGTTCTCGTACGAGAAATCGTAGTTATCCGAGTACTGCACGAGCGGATCGTGACGCGGCGTGGTGTAGCCGTACTGCCAGAAGGCTTGGAAGAGATCGTAGGCGAGGTTGTTGTCTTTGGCGTTGTACTGCACTTGGTACGTCTCGGGCTCCTGGGCGTAGCGCCCGGCCGAGAAGCGCAGCACCGTGTTCGGACTGAGCGTGTACGTCGCGCCGACGCTCGGCGTGAAGGCGTAGTCGGTCAGCGTGGGATCGTAGACGTTGCTGAGCAGCAGGTGGCCGTCTTTGCCGTCGGGATGCACTGTCTGCACCGGGTGAGCCGGAATCGAGTTGTCTACCGGACAGTTAAAGCCGATGAACGGCGTCGGGGGCCTGCCGCTGGCCGGCGGAGACGGGATGAAGTACGGCGCGAGCGTGACGGGGTTGTAGCAGAACTCGCGCTGACCGGCCAGGAACCAGAAGTTCTGTCCGTCGTTCGAGGTGTTGGCCAAGGCGTACTGGTAGGCTTCGCCGCGCAGGCCCAGATTGACGTTCAGTTTGTCGTCGGGGTTCCATTGGTCTTGGAGCGCGACCGCGGTGAAGCTGGGCTGCACGTTGTTGAGGAAGCCCGAGTTGCCCGTGTAGGTGATCTGCCAGGTCGCGTCACCGAACGCCGGCCCCGGCTCGGGGTCGGTGAACGTGCCGCTGGTCGAGGGATCGTTGCACGGCGCGACGGCGCGCGTCTTGTAGTTGAAGCACTCCTTGCCGTCGGTCAGGCTCGTTGCGATCGTCCCGACGGTGTTGTTGAAGTTCGTGTTGTTGTAGCGGTTCGTCGTTGCGGTCGTGTAGTTGGCGTCGAGCGTGAGCAAATGCTGCGGGCTCACTTGATTTGCGTAGGAAAGGGCCAAGCCGCGCGTATGCGATTCGAGCTCGTAGTCGTAGCTCGTGACGCCGAAGCCGAAGAACGGCGTGCCGTAACTGAGCGGGCTGGTCTGGAGCCAGTCGGAGTAGAACGTGTAGCCGTACACGCGCAGGTACGCATTCGAGCCCATGTTGTGCTGGTACTGGAGCTTGAAGATCGAAGCGTTGTTCCAGAACGAGTCGCGCGCGCTCGCGGGGACCGCCGAGTAGGTTCCGGCGGCGCACTGCCCGGCGATGGACGGCTGTGGGAAACCGTACGGATTGACGTTCGCGCACCGGCCCGTGGGCGAGCCGGGGTCGAAGTACGGCACCGGTGCGACGCCGGCGGGGCTCTGCCCGAAATGCGTGCCGTTTGGCCAGGTGATGAAATCGCCCCACACCTCCGGCACCGGTTCGCCGTAGACGACGTCGCTGAGCTGCGTGATGACGTGCGGCCCGAGATCGTTCTGCGAGCTGTAGAACTGGCTGTTCATCGCGGTGACGTTGTAGAGCACCTGGACGTCGTCGCGGCCGCCGTCGCGTTTGTGCGGGATGCCGATATGCAGGTTGACGACGCTCTCGCGATCGGCGATGCCCGAGTAGCTCGCGTACGCGGGCGAGAGGGTCTGATAGCAGCCCGGATCGTTGCCCAGGCCGCTGTGGTACTCGCGGTTTACAGGCAGCGCGATGTAGCCTTGCTGGCCGGGGCTCAGCCCGAAGGGATCGTAGACCGGCGAGGCGTTCGGACCCGAGTAGAACCCGGATCCGCTCGGGGCGGCGAAGCCGCACGTGGGGTAGACGCCGCCGAAGTAGAGATTCGTGGTATTGAAGGCGATCGCCGGATAGCCCCAGACGTCGCCGAGATTCGAGCCGTTGAATTGGTCGAGGTAGCGGTAGTTTTGGTTGTAGCCGCCGATGCCGGCGTAGTACGAGAAGAGGCGATCCGGCGTCGCGCCTCCGGCCTCGACCTGCAGGTTGTGGTAGAAGGTAGGCGTTCCCAGGCCCAGATCGGCGGTAGCGTACCCGGGATAGGTTCCGGTCTTGATCACTTGATTGATGAAGCCCGCCAAACCGGTGGCGCTCTCGCCGGCGCTTCCGCCGCCGGTGTAGACCTGCAGCTCCTGTTGGCCGAGCGTGCCGGCCGTGCCGCCCGGGTAGTTGTCGAACGACCGGTTGACCGGCACGCCGTCGAACTCGTAGCCGATCTGGTCGTAGCTCCCACCGCGAATGTAGACGGTCTGGTTCCAGCCTTGCTGGTTGGGAGGCACGAAGGCGCCGGGCACCGCCGAGATCGCCGAGTAGGCGTTGTTCAGGTCGCCGCCGCCGCCCATGCCCGCCGCGGCCTGCGTAACGGTCGAGTTCACCGAATAGACGTCCGTCGTCGTTCCGGATTTCACGAGGTCCATCGAGGAGCGCGCCGTCACGTGCGCGATGGTCCTCAGCGCAGAAGCCAGCGTTACGTGCAGGGTCTGCAGTTGGTCGGCGAAGACCGAGACGCCGGTGACGGACGTCGTTTCGAAGCCGCTCTTCGAGGCCGTGATCGCGTACGTGTCGGGGGCCAGCGAGAGCATCGTAAATCGCCCGGAGGCATCGGTCGTCGCGGTCGTCGTCTGCGAGGGGCTGGCCGCGACCACGAGCGCCCCGGCGATCGGAGCCCCGGTGGCGCTTGCGACCGTGCCGACGATCGAGCCGGTCGTGCCGGCCAGGGCGGGGAGCGCACAGGCGAGCCACGCGAGCGCAAACGAGGGGGCGAAAAACGAGCGCATGCGGCGCTGGAGGCGAAATGCTGCCGGCATGCGTTAGCCTTATTCCGTAGGGGCGCTCAAGGTCTTGCCGCAACGTTCCAGAATTCAGCCCGCATGAACGCGATGGCCGGAACACGCACCGTACGGGCGCCGCGCGGCACCGAGATCTCCTGCCAAGGATGGCCGCAGGAAGCCGCGCTGCGAATGCTCATGAACAATCTGGACCCGGAGGTCGCCGAACGGCCGGAAGACCTGGTCGTCTACGGCGGGAACGGGCGAGCCGCACGTTCGTGGAGCGCGTTCGATGCGATCGTTCGTACGTTGCGGCGCCTGGGGAACGACGAGACCTTAATCGTACAGAGCGGCAAACCCGTAGCGGTCTGGAAGACGCACGCGCGCGCGCCGCGCGTGCTCATCGCGAACGCAAACCTCGTGCCCAAGTGGGCCGACTGGACCATCTTTCGCGATCTCGAAGACCGCGGTCTCACGATGTACGGCCAGATGACCGCGGGCTCGTGGATCTATATCGGCACGCAAGGCATCCTGCAGGGCACGTACGAGACGTTTGCCGAGCTTGCGCGCCGGCACTTCGGCGGCTCGCTCGCGGGGCGCGTCACGCTGACCGCGGGCGTCGGCGGCATGGGGGGCGCCCAGCCGCTCGCAGTGACGATGAACGGCGGCGTTTGTTTGATCGTGGACGTGGATCGCGCGCGCCTCGATCGCCGGCGCGACCTGCGTTACCTCGATCGGGTCGTCGAATCGCGGGAAGAGGCCCTAGGCGAGGTCGAGGCAGCCAAGCGAGACGGCGAGGCGCTCTCGGTGGGCTACGAAGCCAACGCAGCGACCGAGTTCCCGGCGCTGTACGAACTGGGCTTTCGCCCCGATGCCGTAACGGATCAGACCTCCGCGCACGATTTGCTCGGCGGCTACGTTCCCGCCGGCGTAACGCTGGAAGAAGCCGCAGACCTGCGCGCGCAGAGCCCCCAAGAGTACGAGCGCCGCGCGCTGGAGAGCTGCGGCGCGCACGTACAGGCGATGGTGCGCTACTTGGATGCCGGGGCGATCGTCTTCGACTACGGCAACAACATCCGCGCGCAGGCACAGCGCGCCGGTTTCGCGCGCGCCTTCGCCTTTCCCGGATTCGTGCCGGCCTTCATCCGGCCGCTGTTTTGCCGCGGCTCGGGGCCGTTCCGCTTCGCGGCCCTCTCGGGCGATGCGGCCGACATCGAGCGCTGCGATGCCACGCTGCTCGAACTCTTTCCCGAGGACGCCTCGCTGGCGCGCTGGATCCGCCTGGCCCGCGAGCGCGTTGCGTATCAAGGCCTGCCGGCGCGCATATGCTGGCTCGGCTACGGCGATCGCGCGAAGGCGGGGCTTGCGTTCAACGAACTCGTGCGCAGCGGCGCCGTGAAGGCGCCGATCGTGATCGGCCGCGATCACCTCGACACCGGCAGCGTCGCTTCGCCGTATCGCGAGACCGAAGCCATGCGCGACGGGAGCGATGCGATCGCCGATTGGCCGATCCTCAACGCGCTGCTCAATACCGCCGCGGGCGCGCACTGGGTCAGCTTCCATCACGGCGGCGGCGTCGGCATCGGCTATAGCCTGCATGCCGGGATGGTCGTCGTCGCGGACGGCAGCGACGACGCGCGCGAGCGCCTCGCCTGCGTTCTGACGACCGATTGCGGCATGGGCGTCGTGCGGCACGCCGACGCCGGCTACGAGGAAGCGATTGAGACCGCCGACACCGAGGGGATAGATTGGCGCCTCTGATCGTCCGCGCCAAGACGCTCATCACGTGCGATACCGATGCCGCGCAAAGCGGCATCGGCTTTGATGGCCTCGGGCGCTTCGAGAACGGCGCCGTGCTCGTGGACGACGGGAAGGTCGTCGCTGCGGGAAGCGCGTCGGACGTTGCGGCGCCTGCGGGCTGCCGGGAACTCGACGTGGGCGACTGCGTGCTCGTGCCGGGTTTCGTGGACGCGCACGCGCACCCGCTCTACGCGGGCGATCGCGAACGCGACTTTACCGCGCGCCTCGCCGGCGAACCCGCGCCGCTCGGCATGCTGTATACGGTCGAACGCACGCGCGGGGCGCTGCTCGATCCGGAGCGATTCTACGAAGAGAGCATCCGGCCGCGGCTGCGAGCGATGCTCGCGCACGGCACGACGACGCTTGAGGTGAAGACCGGGTACGCCTTGCACAAGCCGGGCGAGGCGGCGCTGCTCGACATCGTCGCCGCGCATCGCGAGGATGCGGACGTCCCCCGCCTGGTCGCAACCTTTCTGGGCGCGCACGCGCTGCCCCCGGAGTTCGAACGTGAGGAAGCCTTCGTGGACTACCTGGTGGATCAGTGCATACCGGCCGCGCGTTCGCACGGCGCGGTCTACGCCGACGCTTTCTGCGAGCCCGGCTTCTTTTCTGCCGAACAGACGCGGCGCTATCTCGACGCGGCTCGCCTGCACGGCATGCGCTTACGCGTGCATTGCGACGAGATGGCGTACGGCGGAGCGGCGGAGATGGCGGCGCTGCTCGGGGTGGATGCGGTGGATCACTGCAACTTCATCACCCAGCGCGACGTCGAGGAGATCGCGCGGCGCGGCATCGTTACGGTTGCGTGCCCCGCTACGATCGCCTACCTCGACCTGCCGCAGCGCGCGCCGGTGCGCGATCTTCTGCGGGCCGGCGGGGCCGTCGCACTGGCCAGCGACTACAATCCGGGCACCTCGCCCTGCTTCAACCTGCAGACGGTTGCGTATTTCGGGCGCAAGCTCTTTGGTCTGAGTGCCGCCGAGGCGCTCTACGCCGTTACGCGCGCGGCCGCGCACTCGCTGCGGGTAGAGGCGGGGCGCATACGCCCGGGCGCGCCGGCGGATCTGGTCGCGCTGCAGATGGAATCGCCCGAAGAGTTCGGCTGGCAGTTCGGCGGCAACCTGGCCGCGGCCGTCGTCAAAGGCGGCGCGATCGTCACGCAGGCGCCGGCGTGACGGACGAACTCGTCCGCTGCGCGCGGGCGATCGTCGTCGGCGAAGCGCGCGAGGATTACGCGTTCGCCGTTCGCGACGGCTGGATCGCATCTGCCGGAGATTTCCGCGAGATACGCGACGAAGCTGCCGATTTGCCGGCGCGCTCGTTTCCCGCCGACCGCGTCGTCGTGCCCGGTTTTATCAACGGCCACAGCCACGCGTACCAGATCCTGCTGCGTGGATGGGCCGACGATCTTGCGTTCTCGACCTGGCGCAGCGACGCGCTCTACCGCGTCGTTCCGAACCTGCGGCCCGACGACGTCTATTGGACGTTCGTCGCGGCGTTTTCGGAGATGCTCGCGGCCGGGATCACGACCGTTGCCGAGTTCTTCTACCTAAACGGCGCCGGGAACGAGCACGCGGAGGCGGCGATCCGCGCCGCGTGCGACACCGGCATCCGCTTGGTCTTCGCGCGGACGTGGATGGACGCGGCCTATGCGCCGCCGGCGTTTCGCGAGTCTACCGAACGGGCCGCCGAGCGAACCCGCGAGCTCATGGAGCGGTATCCGCAGGCCCGGGTCTGCGTCGCGCCGCACTCGCTGCACGCCGCCTCGCAGGATATGATCCGTGCGGCCGCCGAGTTCGCGCGCGAGTTCGACTGCATGCTGCACGTGCACGTGGCCGAGGCGCCGTACGAAGGGGAGGAGACGCTGGCGCGCTTCGGCGCGACGCCCGTTGCGCTGCTCGACGCCCTCGGTGCGTTGAACGAGCGCACCGTGGCGATCCATGCGATCTACCTAACGGAAGAGGAGAAGGCGCTGATCGCGGCCCGGGGCGCGCGCGTGGTGCACAACCCCGCCACGAACCAGTACCTCGGCGATGGGATCTGCGACGTCGCAGGGCTGCGGTCGCTGGGCGTCACGGTCGGTTTGGGCACCGATGCGGACGTCAAACCGTCCATCCTCGACGAGATGCGTGCCGCCTCGCTGTTGCAGAAGATCCGGCGGCTGGACGGAGCGGCGCTCGGCGCCGGAGAGGCGTTTGCGCTGGGTACTCGCCAGGGCGCGCGTGCGCTCGACGTACCGGCAGGCGACCTGGTGGCGGGATGCCTAGCGGACTACGTGGTGCTCGATGCGCGAAAGATCGATCCGTGGTCGCCGGCGGTGAACGCGCTCGTCTACCGGGGCGAGGATGCGTGGGTGCAGGCGACCTTCGTAGGCGGCAGGCGTGCGTACGTCGGCGAGCCGTCGGCCCTCGAGCGGCGCGCCCGGGAGGAGCTTGCCGCGCTCGCGAAACGCGTCCTCCCATAGGAGGAACTGAAGTCATGCGCCGGATCGCTCTACTCTCTTTGTGTGCCGCCTTCGCTCTAGCCGCGTGCGGCGGGGGCAAGTCAAGCAGCGCCTCGTCGAGCGCTTCGAGCGCCGCTGCGACGCAGGCCGCCTCCAGCGCGCCGATGCAGGCTGCGGCCGGCGGCGATGCGGCCGCGGGCAGCGTGCCGAACTGCGGTGCCGTGCAGGCAGTCTGGGTGAACCTGACCTCAAAGGTTTACCACCAGCCGGGCGATCCGGTGTACGGCAAGACGAAGCACGGCGAGTACCTCTGCCCGTCCCAGGCCAAG
>Ga0265342_10004639_pt1 | contig 10701 bp, 8 predicted proteins | sample 4CB327metaG_FD_203125 | JGI IMG/M metagenome (GOLD analysis project Ga0265342, IMG submission 203125) | Rhizosphere microbial communities from Carex aquatilis grown in University of Washington, Seatle, WA, United States - 4-CB3-27 metaG | ecosystem: Host-associated > Plants > Roots > Rhizosphere...
CGGTTCCGTGTCCACTTGTCCCAAGCAAGCGAACGGATAGATCGGCGCCGCCAGGCTGAGTTCTGCTTCCAGAATTTATTGGCAGCAGAACACTCGAACGCCCGTCGGCGACGATCGCTGAACTCGGAACCGCGATCGTAAGCGGCTCAGGGCCGTGATGGCTGCAAGCGGTCGAGACACACAAAGCAACGAGGCCGGCCGCGATGTTCGCAGTCTTCACGGGACGCTCCGCCAAGCAGATAGAAAGTGAAGAGAGATTATGCATGCTCGAGAAGGACTGCACAACGATCTAAATCACAGAGTTGCATCCATTGCAGTGCACAGGGCGTCACCGCTCTTGCTCCAGGACTTCTGAACTGTTAATGAGAGAGCAAATCAGACGCCAATCAAAATAGTCGCGGATATTCGTGGATTACAACGCGAGAAGAAAAAAACGAAGAGAGTGTGTGTTCCGCAATAGACGGTGTGTCCGAACTCACACATTGCGCATCAAGAATGGGCTGCACATTTAGTCGCGCAGCCCACGGGGTAGATTTCTGCGAGCAATCTTTCAGTTCGGCTTAGGCGAGCCAGAGAAAATAATTGAGCCTGGTACCTGCTCGGTTTGCTCTCGACGCCAAAGAGTGAGACCCGAATTGCCCAGGGCCAGCACTCCGAGGGGCGCGGATAGTGGCTCTGACGACGGTAATGGGTTCATAGGAGCCAAAAGACTGGCTTCCACAGGGCCCGAAGTTATGCCGGTGGAAATAGACTTATTCGGGACGGTTTCATAAGCGTAGCCAGTAATGGTGTCACTCGAGAATTGATCGACGGCGAGCCGAATCCAGCCGTAATGAATCTCACCGCCAATGTTGAACTTCACGCCGAGATAGGCTTGGTGACTTTCCGGACCAGCCCATGGACAGAATCGGACTGTGCTGTAGGCGCTGCCGGCAGAGCGTTCCAAAATGAAGGAAGACTCGGCCTGGAACGGGCCTTGTGGTCCCACTTCATGGTGGGCCGGAAGCGCTGATGCGCAAGCAAAATTCTTACTATTGAAATAGTCGACCACGCCGTTGGCCTTCCAGGTTGGCTTGACGTTTAGTTTCGCTCTATGCGGCGACGGCCTGGTCTTCGCGCCGCCAGATGGAGATGGCATCGGCACCGCGGGCCAGCATGCCCAGGCTCTGAGTTGTTGTATTGAGAGATTCCGGAAACAGCGAACCAATCGTAGGGGCAGAGGTTTCCTGTCCGGCTACGATGGGTTTATTGGGTTCCGTCTCGTAAGCGTAGCCGGTCAAGACGGGCGTGAAGTTGAGGACTTTCGCATTTGGAATGCTTACAGAAAATCTCGCCCAGCCATAGTGAGTCTGGCCGTTGATAACGAACTTCAACCCGAGGTAGCGATCTCGTACCCCCTTACCGCCATTCGCGAACTGACCAAACCATTCCGCAGGAGGTTGACTGGATGACCCTTGCCGATGATGGATGGCACCTTCCGCCATCATCATTTCGCTGACCGCAGGAAACTGCGCCGCCGGACCGATAACTGCGCCCGCGCGCAATGCTGATGCTTGCGAGGGTATTCCGGCGACGACGTTCGGCCCGCCTGAAAGGTACGCCATTAGCTCGGCGCCACAGGCGGTACTGGTGCAGGACGCAACGTTCCACAGCACGAAGTCCCGAATGCCGTCGTGGTTGAGATCAAGGTAGTAGAAATCTGTGATCTTGGCGTAGGTCGGAGTGTAGATCACCTTTGCCTCTGCCTGTTGAGCGGCTGTCATGAGGCCCACGCACGCTGCGGCTCCAGCGGCCATATAGGCGGCAAGAGCCTGATTAAACGTGGAGCTGAGCTTGGCAGCCACCCTGGGCTGATTGATCTTATTCGCTCGATCTCGCATAACATCCTCCGCCAAGAATCAGATGTTCGATTCCTCGTCGCGCCGCCAGATCGAGAGACCATCGGAACCGCGCGCCAACATCCCTAACGTTGCCGGCAATGTTCCCGGAGCTTGTAGATTCGCGGGAGTGAAGGCGCCGGCTACTTCGGGCCCGGAAGTATGTCCTTCAAGGATGGTCTTGTTTGGAATCGTTTCGTAAGCATACCCGGTGAGAGTAACGTCATAATAACTTGTTACGGTCAGTCGCGCCCAGCCGTAGTGGACCTGGCCATCGATCAGGAACTTGAAACCAAGATAACGATTGGTCACGTTGGCGAAGGGTCCGAAGAAACTGCTGTGGGAGTATTGAAAGAAGGCAGCCATCAAGACGCCGTGGCCGTTGTACGAGGTGGTGCCGAACTTTTCTCCGCCGCCGACAGGAACACCGAGGAAGCCGGCTGCTGCTTCTCCGCCGATGCTGCGAATCGCGTTGCCGTGTACGAGAGGCGTTGCGTCCAAGTCGAAAGTATGGGTCCCGTAGTATCCGGCAAAATGGCCGATGGAGAAATCGGCGATTCCGTCGTGGTTGAGGTCGATGCTCGCTGAGTCTTCAATGGCCGTGTTGGCCGGTGTGTAAACGACCTTGGCTTGGGCGGGTTTAGCCACGAACATGGCGGTTGCAGCGGCTCCGGTAGCCGCGATGTAAGCGGCTAGGTTCTTCTCAAGTTTCGGATTGATAAGTGCTTGAGGGCGGCGATTCGACTTTGCCGACGGACTTGTCATATGGATATCTCGTTTCTGTGAATTGTGGTCTTCATCCTTGGGATGCAAAAAGATGTTCCGGAACTGAAGCTATCGAGCGATGACGTCGTCTTCGCGCCGCCAGATTGCCAAGGCGTCCGCGCCGCGAGCCAGCATACCCAGGCCTGCGGGCTGCGGAGCAGGGGCGAGCAGGTCGGTCGGGGTCAGGTTGTCGGACGTTCCGTCGGTAAGATAGCCGTCGATGATCTTTGTGTTTGGCTCAGTTTCGTAGGCGTAACCGGTAAGGACTACCGCCGTTTCAGAGTGGAGGTAGTTGCCCACGCTCAGGCGCGCCCAACCATAGTGAGCCTGTCCGTTGATGAGGAACTTGAATCCCAAATAGCGGTTGGTGGTATTAGCCCACGGGCCGAAAAACCACGTGACGGAGTAACTGCCGGCATCGGCCATGAGCATCCAACCGTATCCACCCGTGCTCGCGGCAAATTTCTCGCCGGGACCTACCGGTTGGCCGAAGATCCCGGCTGCAACTTCGCCTTTCATTAATATCTCGTTCCCTTTGACCTCCGGCGCGACCGCCAGCACTATGGCCTTGGAGAGTTCATGGAAGCCGAGCATGAAATCGGCAGTCCCATCATGGTTGAGATCGATCGTCGTCGAACCATTGATGAAGGTGTGCGCGGGAGTGTAGACCACTTTGGCTTCAGTTTGCGGCGCTGCGGCAAGCACTGCTACACCGGCCGCGCTGGCGGCCGCCACATACGCGGCCAAATGCTGGTTGAGCTTGGAGTTCAATGGCACAGTGGGACGGCTGGCATTAGCGCTTGGCTGCGGCATGGACAGTTCTCCTAGAAGTGATGATGCTGGCTCAGTTTCAGACGGAGTGCGCCGACTACTCGGCTCAAGGGGAGGAGTTGCGAGGCCAGGATTTTGTCATTCTTCAGGCGGGGGAGTCAAGGGTTAGTTTCTCCCAGAGACGATTTACTCATTGGGACGTTCATCCGGCATGACGCCGACCGGCTCCTCGCGATGCCTTGCTGACAGCAGGCCGTCTGTGAAAAACTTGGGATTAATCACTTTCAGCGAAATCATGTCCAAACAAAGCACGTTATTTGAAAAGATCTGGGAGGCCCACCTGGTGGCGCAGCCGGCGGGGCGCTCGCCGATCATTTATATCGACCTGCACCTGGTTCATGAGGTCACGTCGCCGCAGGCATTCGACGGTTTACGGGCGGCGGGACGGCTCGTGCGCCAACCTTCGCGCACTGTCGCCACGGTCGATCACAACATTCCAACCGAGCCTCGCGGAACCCCGATCACGGATTTGGTCGCAGCGAAGCAGATTGCGGCGTTGCAGAGCAATTGTAGAGAGTTTGGCATCCGCCTGTTCGATATGGACTCGCCCGAGCAGGGAATCGTCCACGTCATCGGGCCGGAGTTAGGTATCACCCAACCGGGCATGACGATTGTCTGCGGTGACAGCCACACCAGCACGCATGGGGCGTTTGGGGCGCTTGCTTTCGGTATTGGAACTTCGGAGGTTGAGCACGTTCTAGCGACGCAGTGCCTGGCGCAGCAGCGACCGAAGACCATGAAAATCGAGGTGCACGGGCGCTTGGCGGATGGCGTGGGCGCAAAGGATCTGGCGCTGGGAATCATCGGACAGATCGGTACGGATGGTGCGACGGGACATGTAATCGAATACGCCGGGCCAGCGGTTCGCGCACTTTCCATGGAAGGGCGCATGACGCTGTGCAACATGAGTATCGAGGCTGGAGCGCGGGCCGGAATGGTGGCTCCCGATGAAACGACAATCGCATACGTGAAAGGGAGGCGATTTGCTCCGCGGGATCAGGAATGGGAGAAGGAGGTCGCCTATTGGCGAACGCTGCCGACCGACGAGGGTGCGACGTTCGATAAGGTCGTGGAAATCGATGCTGCTCAGCTGTGTCCGTTTGTAACCTGGGGCACGAATCCGGGAATGGTGGCTCCGGTGACGGGGCGCGTGCCGGAGACTAAAGGATTGCAAGACTCCGACAGGCGTGCCGCCGAGCTTGCCCTCCAGTACATGGCGCTGGAGCCTGGGAAGAAGATTGAAGAGATCGGGATTGACCGAGTGTTCATCGGATCGTGCACAAACTCGCGGATTGAGGACTTGCGAGCCGCAGCGCGGGTCGCGAAGGGACATCACGTGAGCTCCAAAGTGCGCGCAATGGTGGTGCCGGGATCGCAATCGGTGAAGCGTGCTGCGGAGCAGGAAGGGCTGGACCGTATTTTTCAGGATGCCGGTTTTGAGTGGCGCGAGTCGGGATGTTCGATGTGCCTGGGAATGAATCCGGATATTTTGCAGCCAGGAGAACGTTGCGCCTCGACCAGCAACCGCAACTTTGAAGGCCGGCAGGGACGCGGGGGGCGTACGCACCTGGTGAGTCCGATGATGGCTGCGGCAGCGGCGATCGCGGGACATTTTACCGACATTCGAAACTGGAAATTTCAGTAAGGACGTGCGATGAAGCCATTCACAGTGCATAAGGGCCGCGTGGCCCCGCTCGATCGCGTCAATGTGGATACAGACCAGATCATCCCCAAGCAATTTCTTAAGCGGATCGAGCGCACTGGCTTCGGCCAGTTTTTGTTTTATGACTGGCGTTTTGGAGCGGACGGAAAAAAGAGTACGGATTTCGTTCTGGATGAACCTCGCTACGAAGGCGCAAGCGTTCTGGTCGCAGGGAAGAATTTCGGCTGTGGTTCGTCTCGTGAGCACGCCGTGTGGGCTCTTGCCGACTTTGGATTTCGGGCGGTGATTTCATCTTCGTTCGCCGATATTTTTGCCAATAACAGTACAAAGAATGGATTTCTCACGGTAAGGCTCCGCGACGACGAAGTTGCGGAGCTAATGCAGCGAGCGCAGGAGATTGACGATTACCAGCTCACGATCGATCTGGAACGATGCGAAGTGCGCGATGATCGAGGGTTCGTCGCGAAATTTCCCGTTGACGAATTCGTCCGCCATTGCCTGCTGAACGGTCTCGACGACATTGGATTGACGCTGCAGCATGAGGCGGAAATCGTGGCATATGAGGCGCACCATCCGGTTGCTGCAAACCTGACAGTTCCCGCTGAGTAATGGATGGTCAACGGCGGTAAAGATTTGTAAAACCTTCGCCCCGGTCTTGACGCGTGTCATGCTGCGGTTGATGCTGGTATAGCACGGCTTTCGCCACTGCAACCGCGTTTCCGGTTTTCCTGCCTGAAGCTATTTTCGCAGGAGGTTTTTGGCATAGAAGTTTTTCCACCTCCCAGGGGTAGAGTTGCCGAAACCGAGTGTGGGGTGTGTGCGTCTAATACTCGTGCTGCCTGCGGCCATTGTTGTGAAAAAACGCCGGCCTTGGACTTATCCTTTGAACATGAGCAAGCTTGCCTCTTCAAATATCCGCAGGGGAGTTGTTACTTCCCAATTCATCGCACTCTTCGTCGTCGCAGCAGTATGCGCGCTATGTTTTGGCTGCAGCAGTGCAGCGGACTCCAAGCAGCAGAAAGCGCAAGCGGCCGGGATTCGCGCCGTCTCAGTTGCCGTTGCGCCGGTGCAGCAGCAGGACGTGCCCGTCTATCTGACTGGACTCGGCGCGGTGACGGCATTCAATACCGCCAATATCAAGAGCCGCGTAGACGGTCAGATCATGAAGGTGAACTTTCAGGAGGGACAAAACGTCAAGGAAGGCGACCTTCTGATCGAGATCGACGCTCGTCCCTATCAAGTGCAGCTGGAACAGATGCAAGCGCAGTTGTTTCGCGATCAGGCACAACTTCGCGATGCGCAGTTGAACCTGCAACGCTACACGACGCTGATACCATCGGGCAGCATTGCGCAGCAGCAGGTCGACACGCAGAAGGCGCTGGCAGACCAGCTTGAAGGTACCGTGCGTACCGATCAAGCGCAGATTGATAACGCGAAACTGCAGATTGTCTACTGCCATATCACGGCTCCGTTTAGCGGGCGTGTCGGATTGCGGCAAGTGGATCCAGGCAACATTGTCCACGCCGCCGATACGAACCCGATGTTGATCCTCACTCAGCTGCAGCCCATTGCGGTGATCTTCACGCTCACTGAGGATGTGCTGCCCACCGTCGCCAAACGCATGCGGTCGGGAACGCTCGAAGTGGATGCTTTCAGCCGGGATGATCAAACCAAGCTGGAGACCGGGAAGTTGCTGACCATCGATAACCAGATCGACCCGACTACTGGCACTGCAAAACTCAAAGCCGTTTTCGACAACAGAGACAACCAGCTCTGGCCGAATCAGTTCGTGAATGCGAACCTGCTGCTGGAAACCCGCAAGAATAGTACGGTAGTTCCCACGGCGGCGATTTTGCGCGGTCCGCAGGGGACATTCGTTTATGCAGTCAACTCCGACAAGACGGTCCAGGATCGCGCCGTCACGGTTTCGCTCACTCAAGGCGATACGACCGTGATTACGAGTGGCGTGAATCCAGGCGATACCGTAGTGACGGACGGCCAAGACAAGTTGCAGAGAGGCAGCCACATTGAGCCGCGGAGTACGGCTCCGAGTAACGGAGCGAAGGTCGGCTCAGGTACTTCAGCTTCGGGTACACCAGGTTCATGAGTCCTTCACGATTATTCATTCTCCGGCCCGTTGCGACCACGCTGCTCATGGTGGGCGTGCTGCTTGTGGGCTGGGTTGCGTTCATGCAACTTCCGGTTTCGGCGCTGCCGGAAGTCGATTATCCGACGATCCAGGTTATGACTTTCTATCCGGGCGCGGACCCCGAGGTCATGGCGTCGTCGGTGACGTCTCCCCTGGAGCGGCAGTTTGGCCAGGTGCCCGGCCTGAGTCAGATGACCTCAACCAGTTCGTTTGGCAGTTCAGTAATCACGCTGCAGTTTGGACTCGACCAGAATATCGATGTCGAGGAGCAGCAGGTGCAGGCGGCGATCAATTCCGGGTCGACGTATCTGCCGACGGATCTGCCAAATCCTCCGATCTACAACAAGGTGAATCCGGCTGACGCGCCGATTCTCACGCTGGCGCTGACTGCGGATTCGCTGCCTTTGTCGAAGGTCGAGGACCTTGCGGATACGTCGCTGGCCCAAAAGATCTCGCAGCTTCCCGGCGTGGGGCTCGTTTCCATCAGCGGCGGGCAGAAGCCGGCGGTGCGAATTCAAGCGAATCCGACGGCTCTGGCGTCCTACGGGCTGAGTCTTGAAGATTTGCGTGCGGCGCTGGTACAGGCAAACGTAGACCAAGCCAAGGGCGTGATTGATGGCGTGCGGCAGTCTTACACGATCGGCGCCAACGATCAGCTTTTCACCAGCGATCAATACAAGCCGATCGTCATCGCTTATCACAACGGCGCCCCCGTTCGTATCGCCGATGTCGCGAACGTCATTGACGGAACGGAGAATCAACGACTGGCCGCGTGGATGAATCTGACGCCAGCGGTAATCGTCAACATCCAGCGCCAACCCGGCGCCAACATCATTAGCGTGGTCGACAGGATCAAGAAGCTGCTGCCGCAGTTGCAGGCTTCGCTGCCATCGGCGGTGAAAGTTCAGATTCTGACGGACCGCACCACGACGATCCGCGCTTCCGTCAAGGACGTTGAATTTGAATTGATGTTGTCGATCGCTCTCGTCGTGCTGGTTGTCTTCTTATTTCTGAGAAATCTAGCTGCCACCGTGATACCGAGTGTCGCCGTGCCGCTCTCGCTGATCGGGACGTTCGGCGTGATGTACCTGCTGGGGTACAGCCTGAATAATTTGACCCTCATGGCGCTGACGATCTCCACCGGCTTTGTTGTGGATGATGCCATCGTCATGATCGAGAACATTGACCGTTACCTCGAAGCCGGAGATTCCCCGCTGGACGCGGCATTGAAGGGAGCGGGACAGATCGGGTTCACCATCGTTTCCCTGACTGTTTCGCTGATTGCCGTGTTAATTCCGTTATTGTTCATGGGCGATATCGTGGGGCGGCTATTCCGCGAATTCGCGGTCACGCTAGCAGTCACGATTCTGGTTTCTGCTGCGGTTTCGCTCACTTTGACGCCTATGATGTCCGCCAAGCTACTCAAACATCGCAAGGAAGGCGAGAAGGGGCGGTTTTACGAGGTCACTGAGGACTACTACAACCGCATCATCGCGTTCTACGGTCGCACGGTGAAGTGGGTACTGAAGCACCAGACCGCGACGCTGTTCGTAACGTTTGCAACCCTGGTTCTCACACTCTTCTTGTATGTGATCGTGCCGAAAGGATTTTTTCCGGTGCAGGACACCGGCGTGATTCTGGGAGTGTCGGAAGCGCCTGATTTTATTTCTTTTGAGGCTCTGTCGCAGCGGCAGCAGCAGCTCGCGAAGATCATTCTGCAAGATAAAGCAGTCGAGAGTCTGTCTTCGTTCATCGGCGTGGATGGTACGAATACAACGCCGAACGAGGGCCGGATCCAAATCAACCTGAAGCCGCGCGACGAGCGTTCGGATGACGCCTCGGCGATTATCCGGCGATTGCAGCCGGAACTGGCGAAGGTCGACGGCATTACTCTCTACATGCAACCGGTGCAAGATCTGACTGTTGAGGATCGTGTCAGCCGAACGCAGTTCCAGTATTCGATCGAAGATGCGGATGCGCAGGAACTGTCGCAGTGGACGCCGAAACTGGTGGCAAAGCTGCAAACATTACCTGCTCTGCGCGACGTGGCCACTGACCAGCTCAATGGCGGGCTGCAGACGACTGTGACGATTGACCGCGACACCGCATCGCGGCTGGGAATCTTCCCTCAGGCGATCGACAACACGCTGTACGACGCTTTTGGGCAGCGGCTGGTCTCGACGATCTTCACGCAGTTAAATCAGTATCACGTGGTCCTGGAGGTGCTTCCGAGTTTCGCCGAGACTCCAGATGCGCTGAAGAATATCTACATTCGTCCGAGTACGGTGACGCCGAACTCTGGTGCGCCGACGGCGAATGGCGCTGCCGTAGCAACGAGCGGCGCACCGGTCCCGATCTCGACTTTCACACACATGAAGTCGAGCAATACTTCTCTTGCGGTCAACCATCAGGGGCAGTTTCCGGTGGTAACGCTGTCGTTTAACCTCGCGCCGGGAGCGTCTCTGGGAGACGCGACTAAGGCGATTCAGCAGGCTGAAAAAGATATTCAGCTACCACCAAGTATCCACGCGGCATTTCAAGGGACAGCCGCGGCCTTTCAGAATTCGCTGGCGTCGGAGCCCTATCTGATTCTTGCCGCTGTCATCACCGTCTACATCGTGCTCGGCGTTTTATATGAGAGCTACATTCATCCCATCACGATTCTATCCACGCTGCCGTCAGCGGGCGTGGGCGCAATTCTGGCTCTGATGATTACGGGGAATGACTTGACGGTAGTTGCGCTGATAGGAATCATTCTTCTGATCGGCATCGTGAAGAAAAACGCCATCATGATGATTGACTTTGCGCTCGAAGCTGAACGCGAGGAGCATAAGCCGCCGGAAGAAGCGATTTATCAGGCATGCCTGTTGCGATTCCGTCCAATCATGATGACGACGATGGCGGCCTTGCTGGGCGGCCTGCCACTCGCTCTCGGGTCGGGCACGGGCGCGGAGTTGCGGCGTCCTTTGGGCATTACGATCGTCGGTGGATTATTAATGAGCCAGTTGCTGACGCTGTATACAACTCCGGTCGTATACCTGTGGTTTGATCGGTTGGCGCAGCGTTTTGCGCGATATAGCATCGGCAATCCGATTCCGCAGGAACACATGTCGGGGGATTAGGTGGACCGACATGGCGATTAAACAATGAGCATTTCGGCCCCATTTATTCGGCGTCCGATTGGCACGTCGCTTCTGGCTGCGGCGCTGCTGCTCTCCGGGATCCTCGCCTTCAACTTCCTGCCGGTGGCGTCGCTGCCGAAAATGGACTTTCCGGTCATCAGTATAGGCGCGGCGCTGCCGGGCGCTGATCCGCAAACCATGGCGTCGGCGGTGGCAACACCTCTGGAACGTCAGTTCGGGCGAATCGCGGCTGTGAATCAGATGACGTCATCGAGCCAACTGGGCAGCACTGGC
>Ga0265342_10004641_pt1 | contig 10699 bp, 15 predicted proteins | sample 4CB327metaG_FD_203125 | JGI IMG/M metagenome (GOLD analysis project Ga0265342, IMG submission 203125) | Rhizosphere microbial communities from Carex aquatilis grown in University of Washington, Seatle, WA, United States - 4-CB3-27 metaG | ecosystem: Host-associated > Plants > Roots >...
AGATCCTCCTTGGGAGGATGAAGTAATATGGCAACAGGATCACGGTATTTTGTCCCCTTCCGCAGGCGGAGGGAAGGCAAGACCGATTACTACCAGCGGACCCGGCTTGTTGTCTCTGACGTGCCGCGGATGGTCGTACGCAAGACCAACCGTCACATCATCATCCAGCTCGTCACCGCACACATGGAAGGCGACCAGACGCTCGTTGCAGCAAACTCTGCCGAGCTCGAGAAATACGGGTACAAGGGATCAACATCCAATACACCCGCAGCCTACCTCACGGGCATGCTCTTTGCCGTCAAGGCAAAGAAGGCCCAGCAGGACAGTGCAATCCTCGATATCGGACTCAACCGGGCAACCCCGGGAGCACGCGTCTTTGCGGCACTGAAAGGTGCCGTGGATGCAGGGCTCGAGATTCCGCACGGCGAATCAGTTCTTCCCTCGGAAGAGCGGATCAAGGGCGAGCATATTGCGGCATACAACAAGAATGCCGGCGATATCGTAAAGAATGTCGAACAGGTGGCAGACGCCATAAAGAAGGAGCTGGTGTAAAATGGCATACGAAAAGCAGGAATGGCGCCCGGTCACCGGTCTTGGCAAACTCGTCGCCTCGGGAGAGATCAAGAATATTGATCAGGTCCTTGAAAGCGGCAGGCCGATCAAGGAACCCGAGATCGTCGATGCGTTCCTCCCGGATCTGGAGGACGAAGTTCTCGATATCGCCATGATGCAGCGGATGACCGATTCGGGCCGCCGTGTCCAGTTCCGTGCCGTTGTCATTGTCGGCAACCGCAACGGGTATATTGGCTTTGGCCAGGGCAAGGATGTACAGGTCGGCGATGCGATCAAGAAGGCAATCGTCAAGGCAAAGATGAACCTCGTCAAGGTACGGCGTGGCTGTGGCAGCTGGGAATGCGGGTGCGATGTAACGCACTCGATCCCGATGCAGGTCACCGGTACCGCTGGCAGCGTCAAGGTCACCCTCAAGCCCGCACCTCAGGGTATCGGGCTTGTCACCGGTGACATCAGCAAGAAAGTGCTCGAACTTGCCGGCATCAAGGATGCCTGGACCTTTGCTCGCGGACAGACCCGCACAACTATCAACTTTGCAAAGGCTACGTTCAATGCACTCAAGGAAACCAACATGATCCGGACCGGGGGGTCACAGTAAATGTACGCTGTTGTTCAGGTCCGCGGGGTTGTCAAGACCCGGCAGGACATCAAGGACACGCTGAAAATGCTGCGTCTCCACCACATCAACCACTGCGTGCTCGTGCAGGACTCACCCGAGAACCTCGGCATGATCCGCAAGGTCAAGGATTACGTTGCCTTCGGCGAAGTGGATGCAGCAACTGTCGAAACCCTCCTGCAGACCCGCGGCAGGGTTATCGGCGATGCTCCGCTGACCGACGAGTATATCAAGTCCAATTCAGCATACGGAAGCATTGCTGAATTTGCAAAGGCACTTGCAAGCGGCGAGACGAAACTGCGCGAAGTTACGGGACTCAAACCCGTGCTCCGCCTTCACCCGCCCCGCAAGGGATACAAGACCACCAAGCGCACCTTCCCCCAGGGCGGGGCACTCGGTTACTATGGAGCGGAGATTAACACTCTCCTCTACAAGATGAGGTGATGCAAAGATGCCAACGAACAAGCGTTCAAAGTACCGCGGATCGCGGACGTGCGGCGGCGGTACCCATAAGAACCGCCGTGGTGCAGGCAACCGCGGTGGCAGGGGACGGGCCGGTATCAACGCCCACCACTTTGTCAAGTGGTACAAGGAAATGGGCGGCCCGGTCTTTGGTAAGGACGGGTTCTGTAACCAGACCGCTGTCGATGTAACTACAATCGATGTCGGGTCATTGGATCAGATCATCCCGTCGCTCCTCGCACAGGGGATCGCCAAGCAGGAAGGAGATGCCGTTTTGATCAATGTCGCCGATATGGGGATCGAGAAGGTCCTTGGCAGCGGCAAAGTAACAAAAAAGATAAACATCTCCGCCTCAAGCTTCTCTGAGACCGCGAAAGCAAAGATCGAGAAACTGGGTGGCAAGGCACTCGTTGTCTAACGATTGCCATCCTCGAAATTTTTTGGTGAAACAATGGGAAACCTGCTGGATCGAATGGAACCCCTGCTCGCTGCGATGCCCGCAGTCAAGAGCCCTGAAGGCCACGTTCATTTTAAAAACAAAATTCTCTGGACGTTAGGAATTCTGATTCTGTATTTTGTCCTGACGAACATTCCGATATTTGGTCTCGCTCCTGCAAACCAGGATTTGTTTGCAGCATGGCGGGCACTTCTTGCCGGTGCAAGTGGATCGATCGTCCACCTCGGTATCGGGCCGATCGTCACGGCATCCATCGTGCTCCAGCTGCTGAAGGGTGCAGATATCCTTCACATTGACACCAGCGAGACGCGCGGACAGGTCATGTACATGGGGCTCCAGAAGATCCTCATCCTCGTGATGATCGTCATCGAAGCTGCCCCGAACCTCATCGGGACTTTCATGCAGCCCGATCCCGTTATCGCCAGCCAGTTCTTTGGCGGCAACCTGTTTGCGGTATCCCTCCTCATATTCCTCCAGATCTGTATCGGAGGCGTTCTCATCTTCCTTATGGATGAGGTAGTGACCAAGTGGGGTATCGGCTCCGGGGTAGGTCTCTTCATCATTGCCGGGATATCCCAGGCACTTATCGGCGGGTTCATCAACTGGGCCAAAGTTACCGACCAGTATCCGGTCGGATTCTTCCCCCGTCTTATCGCGATAGGTCTTGACGGCGGAAATTACATGACCTACTTTGGAACGCAGACACTTGCGTTCATCACGACGGTCGCCATCTTCCTCATCATCGTTTACGTAGAATCCACCCGTATTGAGATTCCCCTCGCCCATGCGCAGATACGCGGGGCCAGGGCCCGGTTCCCGGTAAAGTTGATCTACGCCAGTGTCCTGCCAATGATCCTTGTCCGGGTCCTGCAGGCCAACATCCAGATGGTAGGGATGATCCTATCGAATGTCGGCATAACTATCTTCGGTGTTTTCGAGCAAGGCACGCCCATAAACGGTATCATGTATTACCTTGCACCCATCAACGGGCCTACGCAATGGATGTGGTGGGTCAATGATCTCGGCCACGCCCCATGGCAGGTTCTATTACGTCTGGGAGTAGATACAACATTCATGGTGGTCGGAGGTGCGATCTTCGCGCTCTTCTGGATCAAAACGGCGGGTCTCGATTCCAAGGATGTGGCCCGGCAGATCCAGCTCTCGGGTATGTCCATCCCTGGCTACCGCAGGAACCCGCAGGTACTGGAAAAGTACCTTGACCGGTATATTCCCCGTGTCACGATCATCGGTGGCGTCTTCATTGGGGTGCTCAGTGTTATTGCAAACCTCTTTGGTGTCATCGGTTCCGTGAGCGGAACTGGACTGCTCTTGACGGTGAGTATCACCTATCGTCTCTATGAAGAGATCGCAAGCCAGCAGATCATGGAGATGTACCCGTTCATGCGGACATTCTTTGGCAAAGAGTGATTTCTAAAGGAGAGATGCGGATGGTGGGAAAAAAGGTCATCATAACCGGTGTACCGGGGGTCGGAAAGACCACGGTCGTCAACGAGGCATTGAAGAAGCTTAAGGAGCAGGGTATCGAATACCAGTCGATCAACTTCGGCTCGTTCATGTTCGAGGTTGCAAAAAACGACAATGTTGTCGAGAACCGTGACCAGATGCGCACGCTGGACCGGGCCGTCCAGAAACGGCTCCAGCAGCGCGCAGCCCAGGCAATTGCCCAAGTATCGGGAAACGTGCTGATCGATACCCATGCTTCAGTAAAAACGCCCAAGGGTTATCTTGCGGGGCTTCCCGAATGGGTGCTCCACGAGATCATGCCGGACATTATTGTCCTTGTTGAAACGGATGATGACCAGATTCTCATGCGCCGCCTCACAGACGAAACCCGTATTCGCGATAAGGAAGGCTCGCGCTCGATTGGCGAGCACCAGCAGTTCAACCGCTCCATTGCGGCCGCGTATGCGATGCTGACCGGCTGCACGATAAAAATGATAACAAATCCCGACTTTCTGCTGGAACGCTCATCGTCGGAACTAGCAGACGTCCTCAGGTGAACCGATGGATTTTGGAAAAATTTGGGATAAATACGGCATGTACATAGCCCTCGGGTTTATGATGCTGATGATGTTCTCGTACAGCGTCGAATGGCTCAGGGTAGGTGTTGGCAAGGGCATTGATTCGGCGTTTTCGCCTGCGGTCAACGCGTTTCAGATCCCATTCTTCATCCTGATCGTAATTCTGTCAGCATTCACGGGTCTCTACTCTTCCATAATCCAGAAATACACAATCGATTATGAGAAGATGACCGAGTCCCAGGAGCGCATGAAGGAGTTCCAGAAAGAGTACCGGGAAGCACAGCTTTCCCAGGACGAGAAGCGGATCAAGAAACTTGATGCAAAGCGGGACCGGGTCATGAAGGAACAGCTGGAGATGTCCCAGCAGCAGTTCAAGCCCATGGCCTATATCCTTGTCCTGACCGTACCCATCTTTTTCTGGCTCCTCTTCCGGCTCTCCCAAGTCCATACCACGATCACCATGCCGTATCTCGGCACCCACTCCCTCACCGATGCCGCCATCTGGATTATTCCTGCATGGATCTTCTGGTACATGATCTGTTCTATCACGCTGAGCCAGGTAATCCGGAAATCCTTAAACATCGGGGGCCTCTGATGCGCATTACCGTGAGCGGGTTGCCCGGAAGCGGGACGACCTCACTCTCACGGTACCTTGCACAGCGTCACGGGTTTGAGATGATTTCAGCTGGCGAAGTCTTCCGCCAGCTCGCAAGGGAACATCATATGGAACTGGCCGAGTTCGGCAGTCTTGCCGAGGAAGATTCCTCATACGACAAGATGATCGATGCGCGCCAGAAAGAGATCGCCAAATCCAAGGATAACATCCTTGTTGAAGGCCGCTTGTCCGGTTGGATGGTACCGGATGCGGATCTCAAGATCTGGCTGTTTGCGCCTATCGACTGCCGCATCCAGCGGATCGCATTCCGCGACCAGGTTGTCGATGAAAATACGGCAAAGCAGCTCACGCTCGAACGCGAAAAGTGCGAAGCCGGGCGGTACCGCTCATACTACGATATCGACATCAACGACCTTTCTGTCTATCACATGGTTCTCAATTCCGGGCACTGGGGCGTGGAAGGCCTGGGCTCGATTGTTGATTCAGCAATAGCACAGCTCAAATCCTGAAAATCCCGGCCGGTTTTTATCCGTCAGTCTTTTGTATCCCCTCAGCGCTATCTATTCTCCAGTAACCGGGATCATGTAAGGACCTGTGCTACACCGACAAGGAGTGACGGCTGTGGGGGAAGGTATTGCAATCCAGTGCGTTAAGTCCTGGAACGTGGAAGAGATCGCGGATCTCTACCGGGCCGGGGGATGGTGGAAAGAGGAGTATAGCCCCGCAGATCTTTCCCGCCTTATCCGGGGAAGTTTTGTTTTTGCCGTGGCTGTTGATCGGAACAGCGGACGGGCCGTCGGCATGGGACGCGTGATCTCGGATGGCGTCTCGGACGGGTATATCCAGGACCTCGTAGTACTCCCCCCGTTCCGGAATCAGGGGACCGGGGCGCAGATCGTCTCGGCGCTGGTGCAGAAATGCCGGGAATCAGGGGTCTTATGGTTAGGTCTCATTGCCGAGCCCGGGACAGAACGGTTCTATACCCCGTTTGGATTCTCCCGGCTGGAAGGGTATGTTCCTCTTCTGTTACAGGGTGATCCGTAATGCTCCGCCAAGAGGATTTCAAATCGGTTACGCTTGCGGACCGGGCCTTTTTCGGGCAGCACTACGCCCTGTACCCGCAGGCGCACAGCGACAACACGTTCACGAACATGGTCTGCTGGAACCACTATGCGGCATATACCTACGCGTATGTGGAAAAAAATGTCATTCTTGCAAGCACGATTGACGGTGTGACCCGGTTCAGGCCCCCGATTGGCCCCCGGAATCCTGCACTCCTCCGGTCCCTGATCCGGCTGGCGTCGGATGTCAGCGACAATGAACCCATCGTGCTCATTGACTGGGACACTGCCCTCTGGATGCGGGAGATCTGTCCCGGCATCAATCTCATCCCGGACCGGAACCATTTCGAGTATGTGTACCGGTCCGCAGATCTTGCCGAACTGCCCGGGAAAAATTACCTGACCATCCGCCGCCAGGTAAACAAGTTCCGGCGCAACTGCACCCATGTTGTCGAATCGATTACCCGGGAGAACTGGGAAGAGGTCAAGCGTTTTCTCATCGAATGGTGCGAATGGAAAGGGTGCGAAAGCGACCAGGTGCTCGCCCATGAGAAGGAAGCGGTCTTTTTTGCCATCGATCATTTCGATGAACTCCCCCTGCGGGGTCTGATTATCCGGGTCTTTTCCAAGATCGGTGCCATGGCACTCTTTGAGCCCCTCAACGCGGATACCGCGCTCGTCCATTTCGAGAAAGGCCTGCCGGATTGCGAAGGGATTTACAAGGCTATCAATGCTGAAACCGCGGCACGGCTCGTGAACAAGTTCACGTTCATTAACCGCGAGAGTGACCTTGGTGTCGCCGGTCTCCGGGAGGCCAAGATGCGCTACCACCCGGACCACATGGTAGAAGTATTCTCACTGAAACTGGATTCATGAGATTTTCTTTTTTAAGCAGTTCGTATGTTCGCAGCACCACGCGAATGGTGAGCTGGTTCTGTCGATATTTAAAAACAGGGAGTTGGTTGTGGCAGCCCGTTTCAGATTTTCAGATCAGTTTGGTATAGGCGAGAACCCCCGATGCAATGATCTGGACGGCGATGGCGGCAACGAGCATCCCTAACACTTTTCCCATGATGTCAGTGACCACTTCACCAAGAATGCGCTGGATCGTACTGGCGAAATAGAGGACGAGCCATGTAGCCAGCAGGGCGAGGGTGATTGCGATGAACGGGATGAGGAGACCGTAATCCCGCGAGAGGAGCATCACGGTTGTAATCGTCCCGGGACCGCAGAGAAGGGGAGTGCCGATAACAACACCCACTGCAGTATTTGCACGTTCTTTACAGTGTCCGAGCTCAATACCCATTGCGTACTGCAGACCCAGGAGGAAGAGAAGTATACCGCCGGCAATCTGGAATGCTGGCAGCTTCAGCCCGAGAATGTTGAAGATCGTGGTATTGAAGACAAGGAACAGGTACATCAGCCCGCCGGCAACAGCGACGGCGATGAATGCCTGCTTGTGGATCTCCGCTGATGTCTGCCCCTTTGTCATGGCCGCAAAGATCGGTACGGATAAAAGCGGGTCGAGGATGACGAACAGGGCAGAGAATGTATAGATGACTCCGGGAATAAGGTCCTGCATATTCTGATAAGAAATTGCGCTCTGATTGCGGATAAAATAACGGGTCTGGTCCCGGATCAGCCTGCAAAGCCCTCAACGGACCACGAACCACTTGATGACTCCTGGCCTGCGAGATCCCGCTGACCCCGGGGCTGACCCGTTCCGTGAGCCCCGGTAATCGTTTGCATATCCATGTCTCATCCGTTGGCGTCCGGTCTGTTGCTCCTTCAATTGACCGCCGTTCAGGTACTGACAGTTGCAGTATCCATAATATATATTATCCCGTATCTTCCATCATCCCTTGTGACGGATTGTGCTCCGGGCCAGGTTCCGGGGTATCCGGCAGGACCGTGAAAGTATGGTAAAAACCATCGCAACCAAACCAAAGAGTGTCAAAGCGAAGACTGCAAAGTCGGCTGCGGCAAAAAAAGGCGTTGCCGTGGCAGCAAAGAAAACCGTTGCCACGAAAAAAGCCGCGACAGCCCCGTTAATGAAAGCTGCAAAGACGGTTAAGAAACCCGTCCGGAAACCGGCAGCAAAAGTTCCGGCAAAGAAGGCTGGAGCAAAAAAGGCTTATAAGGCTCCTATCAGGTACCGGTGCAGACTGTGCGGGTATATCTACTCTCCCCTCCGGGGCGAACCGCACAACGGCATCCCGGCTGGCACGGAATTTGACGATCTCCCCGAAAGTTATGTCTGCCCGGTCTGCGGCCAGCAGGGAAAAGGCAGGATCGGCAAATGGGGCTTTGAAGAGTGGCGCCCGACAAGGTACATCTGTTCGGTCTGCAGCTATGTCTACGATGAGAAGCGGGGCGAGCCTCACCGGGGTATCAAGCCCGGGACAAAGTTCGAGGATCTCCCGGATGATTATACCTGCCCGGTCTGTGCCATAGATCCCAAGATCCGGGTGCAGTTCGGCAAGGTATTCAAACAGGGATTTGAACCCCTCTATCTCGGGTGATTTATCCTCTCTCTTTTTTAGGCTGCCTTCCTGTGAAGAGTTTCATCACAGTTCGCCGGAATGGAACTATCACGGAAAAACGCACGATCTTATAATCTTATACATCCATGCTTGATTATAACCGTACGATTTCATCGTCGTAACTGCGGTGTCGGGAGGGCCACCGGATGCAGGATCCCAATACAGTCATGCAACAAAAACAGGCAGCACTGGCAAAGTTCCTTGGTATCCCCAAAGAGTCCCTCCGGGAATCCAGCGGCTCGCTCTACACCTTCAAGGCGTTTTTTCATGGGAACGATGAAGCCTATCTCGTGCTCACCGACAGCGAAGCCACGGCAGCTGCAGGGCACGCGGTGCAGGAGAAACTCTGGCTTATCAGCCTTGAGACCCTTTTTGCATATTTCAACATTGACGCGTATCCGGCAGATGTATTAGGGAGGATGAAGACCCGGGAGATCCGGCGCGTGAATGACGAGCTCAAGGCGCTCATCTACAACACGTCCGGTATGGAAGTGCTCAAAGAGAAGATGCTTACCTTTGGTAACCGGAAGAACCTCCTCGCGGACTACGACCAGATGGAATATTACCAGGACGGGTATTTCATCTACCGGCTCTATTAGAGCAGGCATATCGCTGTTCTCTTTTCTCGATCTTTTTGGGATCATCTGTTCCTACCTGATCCAGCGTTTCTCCCGTGGATGTGATGCGGATTGGAAGGCGAATCTATAAACCTGCCGGCAGTTTATTTTGTATCTGATGATGATCCAAACCCCATTTTCCCGGCTCCCCTCCACGGTCTTATGCCTTGTGATCATTGCCGTTGCTCTCCTGTTCGGCGTGCCCGTCAGCCCGGTATCCGCTGCCCCGGACCAGACGAACTTCGAAGCCTACCTGGGAGACACCATCGACCTGCATGGGGTATCCTATTCGGGTGACCAGGTCTACCTCTTCATGACGGGTCCCGGCCTCCCGGCAAACGGGGTGACCCTGTACGATACCACGCTCCGGGCCGACCAGGGACATTTCACTATCGTAGGTCTGGACAGCGACCAGACCTGGACCATGAAATGGGATACCAACCGGATATATAACCAGATCAAACCGGGGGGAACCTACAATGTCTACGTGAGTACCACGCCAACGGATCTCTCCGGCCTTGCCGGGGGCTACAAGATGCTCACGGTCTACCTCAAGGACCCGGGACCGAGGAACGGCGTTAGTATCAGTGCACAGGGAGCGTACACGTTGAACCCCGAGAACCATATCTCGACCGCTATACCTACAACGGTTATCGTTACAACGGCTGCAACACCAAGCCCGAACATTACTACTGTTCCAACACCAGAGCCGTCAACTCCCGTTCCCACCCGGAAGAGCGGACCAGCCCCGTTCATGGCAATAACCGCTGTTGCCGCAGGAGCCCTTGCTCTTGCCGCACACCGGAAGAGAAATTCCTGATTTTTCCCCTCATTTTAAACAGGAAGGTATTATCATACCCCGTGTACATGGTTATATGAGCGGTATGGACGTACCTGCATTACTGGACAAGGCGCATCACCTCATGAAGGTCGGGCGCTATGACGACGCTATTGCCCTGTACGATACAGTCATCGAGGTGAATGGGAACAATACGACCGCCCTCGAGAACAAAGGCAAGTGCTACTATTATCTCGGCCGGCACGAAGATGCCCTCGCCACGTACGATAAGGCCCTTTCCATCAACCCCAATCTCATCACGGTCTGGTTCGAGAAGGGCTACACCCTGCGGAAGATCCACCGGCACGAGGATGCGATCAGCTGTTTCGAACATGCCCTGAACATCGATCCGGAATATACCTTCGCCCTTGCCAACAAGGGGTATTCCTTGAACGAGCTCGGGCGGTACGAGGAAGCCATCGCCTGTTTCGACACGATTCTCGAAGCCAGCCCGAAGAATATCCGGGCAATGACCTCGAAAGGTATCGCCTTGCGGGAACTCGGGAAAAACGAAGATGCCCTCAAATATTTCGACAAGGCCCTTGATTTCAACCCTGTCAACTCGTTTGTCTATTACAACAAGGCAATCGCGCTGCGTAACCTTGGCCGGTCCCGGGAAGCTGACGAGAGTATCAGGATAGTCAATATTCCCCAGGGCCCGAGGAAAACATAATCCCCCGGACGTTTCCCGGCGGCTGTCATCTCTCTTTTTGTTTTGTCACGTATTTTCACGAGAGTCTCTTCTCGGTACGGCGCTCATCGCGATCGAAGATATACAGGAAATACCCATTACATCCCCTTATACTATCGGGTTTCAGGAAAGAAGTACAGCCTGACGGCTGCGATTTTAAAAACTGTCGGCAGGTGTGCCGGA